>Ga0335078_10004300_pt1 | contig 21138 bp, 19 predicted proteins | sample Lox_Sample_32_FD_206711 | JGI IMG/M metagenome (GOLD analysis project Ga0335078, IMG submission 206711) | Soil microbial communities from Loxahatchee National Wildlife Refuge, Florida, United States - Lox_Sample_3.2 | ecosystem: Environmental > Terrestrial > Soil > Wetlands | place: USA...
ACGGGTACCGCGGCTATGGGCTTGGTGGCCTTTATGGCTATACCGGCTTTTGCTTCCCGACCCCGATCGGTTCGATCTGCCCCTAGCGCCAGCTATTGAGGGAAACCGCGCTGACGCCAAGTCGTCCGCGCGATCTCACAGCGGGTAGCAACACCAAGTCGCCCCCTGCAGTATCCTCATATCAGCGTCAGCGATCCGCGTGATTTGAAATCCGATTTTTGCTATCTATAATTCTTCGGCCGTATTGAACCGGGGGGCTAATTGCCGATGGCGAGCGTCGAGCTGTCGGCACGGCCGGAGCCACTACGGATTTCGAGCGATACCACGGCGGTTGTCGTCAACGACATGCAGAATGCATTCTGCAGCGCCGGGGGCTACCTCGACAAAGTCGGGTTCGATCTCTCTCCCGCTCGCGCCACCATCGCTGCAGTCAGCCGCGTCCTTGCGGCTGCCCGGGCGGCCGAACTGCTGGTCATCCATTCGCAGAACGGTTTTGCCGGCGACTACCACGACATCCCGGAGGGCTCTCCCTGGTGGCACAAATCGCCAGCGTTGCGGCACATGCGGGCGCATCCGGAGCTCTCCGGCCAAATCCTCACCGAAGGTACCTGGGATTTCGCCATCATCGACGAAGCAGCTCCAGCGCCTGGAGAAATCGTCATTCGCAAATCGCGGCCGAGTTGCTTTGCCGGAACTCCGCTTGAAACTCACTTGCGATCGCGACGAATTACGACGCTGGTAGTAATCGGCATCGCCATCAATGTCGGCGTCGAATGGACGTTGCGCGAAGCCATGTCGCGCGAATTCTTTGGTGTTTTGGTAGAGGACGCAACCATGGCGGCCGGTCCCGCTGAAATCCACCGCGCAAGCGTCTACAACGTCGAACGTTTCGTCGGTTGGGTTACGACGACAGCGCAATTCGAGATAGCATCGCGCGCGTTGGCAAGTGCCGCGTCATGATGCTGCGGTGGGATTTCGCCGCTACCCATCCCTGCCGATCAAAGCTACCATCGGCGCCAAATTTCATCATTGGCCGGAGTGAAAAGGAAAATCGGCATGCGAGTGTGGTCTTTACCGTTGCTACTATTGGGAATTGCGCTTGCCGGTTTGGCGGCGTCTGCGGTCTGCGCGCAGCAGCCGGTCAGGATCGGGCTTATTACCACCCTGAGCGGCCCCGCGGGGTATCTCGGCGCGGACATCCGTGACGGATTTCTGCTCGCGGCTGAAATGGAGGGGGGAAAACTCGGTGGCGTTCCGGTTCAGGTGCTGGTCGAGGACGACGGCTTCAAACCGGGACAGGGAAAACAGATCGCCGACAAGTTTCTCAAGAGCGAGAAAATTAAACTCTTTACCGGCATCGTATTCTCCAACATCGTCGGCGCAACCGTCCCGGACATTCTCGACGCCGGCGCCATTTATGTCAGCCCGAACGCCGCGCCATCAAATTTTTCCGGCAAGGACTGCAACAAAAATTATTACGTCGTGTCGTGGCAGAACGATTCCCTGCACGAAAGCGCAGGCCAGAACGCCACCAATCTGGGTTACAAAAGGGCGTTTATTCTCGCCCCCAACTATCAGGCCGGCAAAGACGCTCTCGCGGGCTTCAAGCGCTACTTCAAGGGTGAGATCGTCGGCGAACTCTATACCCGTCTCGACCAAACGGACTATGCCCCCGAGATGGCCCAGATCCGCGCCGCCAAGCCGGACGTCGTGTTCCAGTTCCATCCCGGCGGTCTCGGCATTTCCTTCATGCGCCAATACCAGCAGGCCGGCCTGCTCGGCACTATCCCGATGGTCGTGGCGGCACCTTCTATGGACACGACTATTCTCAAGGCGATCGGCGATGCCGCCATCGGCGTCAATGTCAGTTCGCAGTGGAACCTCGACTTCGACAATGAAGCCAACAAAAAGTTCGTGGCGGCGTGGCAAAAGAAATTTGGCCCCGAACGCCTGCCGACCTTCTACGCTAGCCAAGGCTACGACACGGCGCTTGCCATCGGCGCCGGCCTCAAAGGCGTTAACGGCGATCTAAGCAATAGCGATGCGTTTCGCACCGCCATGTTGAAGGCCGACTTCCACTCCGTGCGGGGCGCGTTCAAATTTGGCAACAACCAGCATCCGATCCAGGACTGGTACGCGATGCGCGTCGAAAAGGGCGCGGACGGCAAGCCGTTCATCAAAACCATCGGCAAGATCATGTCGAACCATGGCGACGCCTATGCCAAGGAGTGCAAGCTCTAAGCGCGCGCGGCTACATCCGGCGCGCGCGGCAACGCCATGACGCTGGCGCTCGAGCAGACGCTCAACGGCATCCAGTTCGGCGTGATGCTGTTTCTGTTGGCGGCAGGACTGACGCTGATCTTCGGCGTCATGCGTATCATCAACCTGGCGCATGGCGCCTTCTATATGATCGGCGCTTACGGCGCTGCGCTGGTGGGCGAACGTAGCGGCTCATTTGCCCTGGCCGCGCTCGCCGGTCTCGCGGCGGCCGCGCTCGCCGGCCTGATCATCGAGTTTGTGGTGATCCGGCGACTTTATGCCCGTGACCATGTTCAGCAAGTGCTGGCGACCTTCGGCGTCATCCTCCTTGTCAATGAAGGGACGACCATTCTGTTCGGCCGCCAGCCACTGTATCTGCCGATCCCCGGCATCCTATCCGGCACGGTCCAGATCATTCCGGGCGTGCCTTATCCGGCCTATCGCGTCGCGATTATTGCGGCTGGGCTCCTGGTCGCAATCGGGCTGTCGCTTTTTATCAACAAGACGCGGATCGGAATGCTGGTGCGCGCCGGCTCCACGCACCGTGACATGGTGCGCGCGCTCGGCGTGAACATCCGGCTACTTTACACGCTGGTGTTCGGCTTGGGGGCGCTGTTGGCCGGTCTGGGCGGCATCCTGGCTGCGCCCCTCCTTGCCGTTCAGGTCGGGATGGGAGAGCAGATCCTGATCCTGACATTTGTTGTCGTGGTCGTCGGCGGCGTCGGATCGATCCGCGGGGCCTTTGTCGGCGCCATGGTTGTCGGCGTTACCGACACGCTGCTCCGCGCATTTCTACCGATGGTGCTGCACCGGGTCATGACTGTATCGCAGGCCGACGCGCTCGGTGCCGGTCTTTCTTCCATGGGCATTTATCTGGTGATGGCGCTGGTACTGCTGATCCGTCCGCAAGGATTGGTTCGTGCTCCGGGCTGACGTGGCCGGCGCCACCGGATTGTCGCGGCGGCACATGCTTTGGCGTGGAGCCGGCGTCGCGGCGTTGGCGCTGTTCGCATTGCTTCTGCCCTGGGCAGCGACCAAGGCCGGCAATCCGGATTTAATTTCGCTCGCCACGCGGATCGTCATCTACGCAATCGCCGCGGCCAGCCTTAATCTTATCCTCGGCTACGGCGGCCTCGTCAGTTTCGGTCACGCTGCTTATTTCGGTGTGGGAGCCTATGCGGTCGGGATACTCTATTTCCATTTCAGCAATGCCGAGCCGTTTCTGGGCTTCGTTCCTGGCACCAACCAGCTGCTCATCACGATACCGGTCGCCGTCGTGACCAGTGCGACATTCGCGCTTGTCCTTGGCGGGCTGTCGCTGCGCACGGCCGGGCTGCAATTCATCATGATTACGCTCGCGTTCGCCCAGATGGTATTTTTCCTGTTTGTTTCGCTCAAATATTACGGCGGCGACGACGGATTGATTGTCCGCCACCGCAATGTCCTGTTCAATCTTGATATGACCAACGACACGACGTTCTATTTTGTCTGCCTGGCGGTCGCGGCAATTTACTTCTTTGTGTTCTGGCGCCTCGCCCAATCACGGTTTGGCCTGGTGCTCGGCGGCATCCGGCAGAACGAACGCCGGCTCGCGGCCATTGGCATTGCAACCTACCGCTATAAACTCGTGGCATTCGTCATTGCCGGCGCCGGCGCCGGGTTGGCCGGCGCGCTGATGGCCAATTTCGCCAAATTCGTCAGTCCGGATCTGCTGCATTGGTCGCAATCCGGCGATCTGATGATTATGGTGATCCTCGGCGGCGCTGCGACCCTGTTCGGGCCATTGATCGGCGCCACCATGCTGATCGGTCTTGAGACCGTGTTCACCGGCTGGACCGAGCACTGGCAGGCGTTCCTTGGCCCGTTCCTGATCCTGATCGCGCTGTTCACCAGAGGCGGCGTGCTGTCGTTGTTCAAAATGAGCGCGAGCGGCTCGCATGCCTGAGCCGCTGCTGCGCATCCACAACCTGACCAAGCGTTTTGGCAGCCTTGCCGCAAGCGATGGGTTGTCTCTCGATGTCGTCGCCGGCGAAGTCCACGCCGTCATCGGCCCGAACGGCGCCGGCAAAACCACGCTGATCTCCCAGCTTTTCGGTGAACTTGCGCCTGACGCCGGCACCATTCTCTTCGCCGGCAAGGACATCGGCGCGCTAACAACGGCTGAACGTGTACGTGCTGGCCTGGCGCGTTCGTTTCAGATCACCGAACTGCTCCCCGAGTATACGGCGCTCGACAATGTGACGCTTGCCGTGCAGGCTCGTCTGGGTCACAGCTTTCATTTTTGGAGGAACGCACGCGGCGAGCCCGCTCTCCGCGATGAGGCCTTGCATGCGCTTTCGCGCGTGGGGCTCGACGGCCGCGCCGCCGTCGTGGTGAGCGAAATGTCGCACGGCGAGCAGAAGCAGCTTGAGCTTGCGATCGCGCTTGCGACCAGGCCGCAACTCCTCTTGCTCGACGAGCCGATGGCCGGCCTCGGAACGACAGAATGCGCTTCCACCATTGCTCTCCTTCGCGGCCTCAAGGGAGCCATCACCATCCTGCTGGTCGAGCACGACATGGATGCGGTCTTTGCGCTGGCCGATCGCATCTCGGTGCTGGCGAACGGCCGCCGCGTAGCGACGGGCACTGCCGAAGCGATCCGTAATGATGAAGCCGTGCGGCTCGCATATTTTGGCGAGGGAGACGCCTAGTGCTGCGCCTCGAAGGTCTTCAGGCGAGCTACGGCCGCGGTCAGGTGCTGTTCGACATCCGCCTCGACGTCGGACGCGGCGAACTGGTGACCTTGCTCGGCCGCAACGGCATGGGCAAAACCACGACCATCCGTTCGATCATGGGCTTGGTGCCGCGGCGCTGGGGCACCATCGAATTTGACGGCAAGCCGATCGGCGAATGCGTGCCGGAGACGGTGGCACGCCGCGGCGTCGGCCTGGTCCCGGAAGGCCGGCAAATCTTCCCGACCTTAACCGTGGAAGAAAATCTGATCGCTACGGCGGCAAACCGGCTCGCCCGCACCGAAATGTGGACACTGAACGAAATCTACCGGCTGTTTCCGCGGCTCGCCGAACGGCGGACCCAGTTCGGCCGCACGCTCTCCGGCGGCGAGCAGCAAATGCTGGCGATCGGCCGCGCGCTGATGACCAACCCGCTGCTGCTTATTTTCGACGAGGCGACCGAAGGTCTGGCGCCCGTGATCCGCGGTGAAATTTGGAGTTGCATTTCACTGCTGAAATCGCGCGGGCAGTCGATCCTGATCGTCGACCGAAATCTGAAGGTCCTGCAACGGCTCGCCGACCGCCATTACATCATTGAAAAGGGCCGCACCGTTTGGTCCGGCAGCCCGGCTAAAATGGACAGCGATACCGAAGCGGTGCACCGTTATATCGGAGTCTGATTCCACGTTGGCGGAAGTGGCCGCCGCCCATAAACTGCATTGAGCAATTCGAGCGGCGACCGGCAGATAGTAGAGTATACTGGAGCCGATGATGGCTCGCGGAAGAACAACTGGAAACGCATCTTTGCGCTGGCTAGACGCGGGAGCAGGTGAATGAACCGACGAGTGATTGCAGTTTCTGTCGTGACTGCGGCTTTGGGCCTCGGCTTGCTGTCGGCCCATGCTGGCCCCTGCAGCGACGAGATTGCCCAGTTCGAGCAGGCCGTGCGTCAGTCAGCGGGCGATCCGAACGCCGGACCGTTTGCACGCCAAACCATCCGCGCACAACTTGACCGCCAACCGACGCCAGGTTCAATCGAACGGGCCCAGAAGCGGGCGCGGGCAATGTTCGAAGCGACCCTGGCCCGAGCCAAGAGGCTCGATGCTCAAGGCAATCGAGTTGGGTGCACCAAGGCACTCCTCGCCGCCAGGGACATGTACAACCTGCACTGAGGAGTACGGGATTTGCGGACCGTCGAGGGGCTCGGGCTCGACGGAAAGCACATCAATCAATAACAGCCGCAATACGGTCTGGCGTTTGGGTTATACCGGTTAGGCCGGCATTCATAATGATAGCCCCGCGGACAGGCGGGCCGATAGCCGCCTGGCCAACAACCGCAACGCCTGCCGCCGTCTGGCCCGAAATAGCAGGCGTAGAAGAGGCCGGGGGAACAGAAAGGAAGGTAGCCTTCATCGAAGCGGTCGGCTTGCACCAATAGTTTGAGCGAAGGGGTACTCTGCTGTACTTGCGCTCCGGCTGGCGCCGCTTGCAATTGGCCTGTGTTTAGACCGATCGCGACCGTGGTGACCAATACATTAATGATCGCGCGCATTGTCAACGAGCCCCCGAAGAGCGTTCCAAATGAATGCTAGACGTTTTTCTGACCGGCTGGAAGTCGCCGAGCTGTTCATCACGCCTAAGTTGACCCGCATCGTTAAAGCCCAAACGACCAATCCGCCGTTCGCAGGATGGCGTCGCCGCAATCCTGCGATTCGGGGCAATTCCGGGTTCACTCGTGCTTTGCGGAATGCGATAGTCGAAACATGATGTCCTCAGTGGCGGAACTGGATCGCAGCAACGTTGTCGACATTGATCTTGGCAGCGCCGAGTTCAAGGCGAATGCACATCGCCACATGGCCGAATGGGCGCGACGGCGCCCGTTCTACATACTCGGCAAGGGCCCGCCGCAGGTGGTGGTCGGCCGCTACGCCGACGTCCATCGCGTGTTTTCCGACACCGAGACCTTCAACTCCGAGATGCCGCGCGGCGCGGGCTGGGAGCAGTTCAACAAGGTCATGTTCGCGCAGTTCGTCACGCAGATGGACGGCGAGCAGCATGCCCGGGTGCGCCGCCTGTTGATGCCGGCATTCTCGTCGCGGCGGATCGAGCAGCTCCAGGAGAGCATCACCCGGATCGTTGATGGCATGCTCGACGGCATCGAGGCGAACGGCCCCGTGTTCGATGGCATGCAGGACTACGGCGAGCATCTTGTCGTCGATGCCTTGCTGGATGCCATGGTCAATATGGACCCGCGCCGCAAGGCCATCTTCGTCGCGTTCCACCGCGCGATTCCGGGTACCACCTATGTCAAGCCGGGCGAGTCGTGGTCGCCGGAACTGCGGGGCGCCTTCGATCGCACCATGGAAGAGGTCAGGGCCATTATCGAAGAGCGGCGCGTGAGCCCGCGCTCCGATTTCATCAGCGATCTGGTCAACGCCCGCGATCAAGGCGATAAACTCAGTGACAGCGAGCTGTTCGACCAGATTTTCGGCGTCTGCGGCGCCTCGCTGTCGGCAACAAGTCGTGCCACCGGCGGCGCCCTGTACCTGCTCTACAGCCACCCGCAGCAACTGCAGCAGTTGATCCACAACCCGGCGCTCATTCCCGACGCGCTCGAGGAATGCTTTCGCCTAGCCAGTAATGGCTATTTCACCTTCCCGCGAATCGCCACGCGCGACACCGAGGTCGGTGGCACCCCCATCCTCAAGGGCATGGTGGTACGGCCGTCACCGCTCGCCCCCAACTACGATCCCGACGTATTTCCCGACCCGACCCGATTCGACATTCATCGCAAGCCAAAGCGAATTCTGTCCTTCGGTGCAGGACCGCATCACTGCATCGGCAACATCCTCGGCCGCACCACCATCACTATCGCAATCCGGCGTCTGTTGGCGCGCTTTCCGAAGGCGCATCTCATTGATCCGGATTTCACGCCAGTCTACGGCGGAGCCGTCGGCGAATTACGGCTGCAAAGGCTGCCGATGAAAACCCACTAAAGTAGCAGCCCGACCTCGATCGAATCAAAAACACATAGGCGGGCCGCCGCCGTTGCGTGTAGCGTAGCACCCAGAAGATGCCGCATAAGCGGGCGCCGGATGGCGGCACTTCATAAAAACACCGGCGCCTTGGGGAGCGCAAAGTGTCTGCAATCGATATGATTTCTCGTCCGCGCGCGCGGGTCGGCATCACTGTGGCATTGGCTGCAGCCGCCGGGTTTGCGCTGGCCAATACTTCGGCGAGTGTGGCCTATCAGGGCGGTAGTAATCCCCTAACGGTTGCGGCAACGCGTTTTCTTATGCCGACGGCTGCGCTGATCGTTTGGCTGCGCGTGAGCAACGTTTCGCTGGTGCTTCCAAAGTATGAAGCATTTGCTGCCGCTTCGCTCGGAGTTGTGACTGCGCTCTACACGTGGGCACTGCTTAGATCATTCAGTTCGATTCCGTTCGCCTTGGCGGTTTTGATTTTCTATTTGTTCCCGCTGATGGCCGCCGTCATTGTCGCCGGCTTTGGCTGGGAGAAATTCGCCTGGCAAACCGGCGCAGCGATTGTGGTTGCCCTTGTCGGGCTGGCAATGGCGCTCGATGTTCATGGTGGCAACCTCAGCGCCGTGGGCGTGGCATTAGCTTTTTTTGCCGCAATCGGATTGGCCGTCGTGGTCGCCGTCTCCAGTCATATATTTGGCAGAGGCGATGCACGGCCGCTCACCCTCTACATGGCGGCGGTCGCGGGTATTGTATTGTTGATCCTCTGTGCGGTCAGCGGGGATTTCGCACTACCGCACACTGCTCCGGGGTGGATCGGCTTCTTAGCTGCTGCGACACTCTACGGTTTCGCGATGATTGCCTTTTTCATCGCCATGACGATGATCGGACCGGTACGTGCGTCGCTCCTTTCCTACGCCGATGCGCTGATATCCGCCGGCCTCGGCGTGGTTGTGCTTGGTCAGGCACTGACAATATTCCAGATCGGCGGCATCGCGCTTGTTATCCTTGCACTGATTGGCGCGACCCGACCCAGGTAGCGGAGCGCAGATGGCGGTTTCCGCGCTTGTCGTAAGCTGGCAGGCAGCCAATGAAAACGGCCGCCCGGTTGCCAAGGCGGCCGCTTGGTTGCTCATCGAGGATCAGCCGGAGCGCTTAGCCCCACCTGATGGCAATGGCTCCGGAGATTGGGAGCGGACGCGTGCGCATCCTGTGACCGTCATTGCCGGACTGAACGACCCACTGGCCGTTTTCCCGGCCGACGATCTTGCCGACGTGATGGGGCCAGACTACCACCGCTCCGACACCCGCCGGCCCGGCATGTCCCCAACGCGCCCAATTGCGCGCCAGGTTATATTGCGGGCCCGGGTCACTGCCGACCAGTTGGCGCATCGCCCAACCGCACCAGGCCGCCGGACGGCCGCCGTAGCCACCATGAAATGTCGCTGTGGTGACGGTAGCCGACGTTCCGTATCCGAAGTCCGACGAGGCCGAATTGAAATAACGCGGCGTCGAGTCACGGTGCGCATAGACATGACGGCTTACATGAGCGTAAGCGCCATGCTGGTAATAATGCTCCCGTGCTTCTGCATTTTGTGCAATTACCAGGGTAGCCGCGACTGCGGCCATTAAGGTCGTCAACTTCATTCCAACGTCCCTCGTGTTGTTAACGATGCACGCACTGTTTGATCCGCGAACAAAAACCTCGTCCAAACAGTCATGTTTGAACGAGGCTTGCAGATGCAAACGCCTCGCTGAAAGGCGAGGCGCACAGCGTCATAGCATCTGAGGGACCCTTCGCTTCTCCCGATTCTGCATGGCAAGTATTTGTTTGCTGACAAATAACGCCACTTTTTAGCCAATTTTTGTCGTCTGAAAACCTGTTAATAATTTTGTTGATTTCAAGAAGATCGCTGAAGCGCCATTCACCCTATCTGAATGCAATATTCACGCCAATTGAGAAGCGCGATCGATCATGTCCGGATCAGAAAACACGGAAGAGCGGAGGCCTACGATTTCGGCTGGGCCACTTGAATCGCCTTCCAATCAAATTTCTTTGCCAGCGTCAGCGCTTCATCGTCGGAAATTCCGTTGAACGAGACGCTGAGCAAGCCGCTGGCGCCGAGCGCAACGAGGATCGCACCGGATTTGTCCTTGAAGTTGAACGTGCGTGTCACGGTCATGCCGTCGATCGCCGACGTCTGCATGCGGCCGTCGCTGGTCTCAATATTCAGCCCGGTCTGCGTTGCCGCCAATGCGCCTTTGGCGGCTATACCGAACAGAATTTGGGCGTGCAGGCGTGCCGCGCCGCGCTGATATTCGCGCGATGCGGTAATCATGCTGTTGCCGGGCATTTCCATCGCGACGCCGTCCGGCTTCTTGCCCTGCCAGCCGTCAAGGTCGATCAGGAACGGAAAATAACGCTGAAACGCCTGCTCGGCGCGGGCCGTTGATGCCTGCAGCATCGAAGCACCCGCCAATGCAATCAAAGCAAAAAAGAATGCGCGACGACGATTGATCATGTCCAGCCCCCCGAAAGCAATTGGTGGCGCACGATAGCAATGCCTGAGCCGGCGGGGAATGCCGTTTCGGGCCTTGACGGCGCCTTCGGCGCGCAGATTGACAATCGGCAAACCACGGGCGATCACAGCCGATGCAGATCAAGTCCAGTTTTCAGCCTGCTGCCCCACCTCAGCTTGTCTTCCCGCATCCGACGCCTCCCGGGCCCGGGACCGCAATCGAGATCGTTCCCGGTATCCTGTGGATGCGGCTGGCGCTGCCTTTTCTGCTCGACCACGTGAATATCTATGTCATCGAGGACGGCGATGGATGGGCCGTCATCGACACCGGCCTTGGCGATGAGGCAACCAAGCTCGCCTGGCCGCTGATGCTCGATGGCGCGCTGGGCGGACGGCCGCTGACCCGCATCATCGCCACGCATTATCATCCCGACCATGTTGGCGCCACCGGCTTTCTGTTGAAGCGGTTCGACATTCCGCTCTACATGGCAGCGACCGAATATTTGCAGAGCCTGAATATCCATCTCGATCCGGGCGCGCTCGAGGCCGCGCATTATCGCCGTTTCTATACCGAGCACGGTCTCGACCCGGCAACGACGCAGGCCGTCGTCACCATGGGCCACGCCTACCTCAAAATGACCTCGGGGCTGCCGCCGACCTATCATCGCATTGCTGGCGGCGATGTGCTGCGCATCGGCAATCGCCAATTCGAAGTGCTGACCGGCGCCGGACATTCGCCGGAAGAAGTCATGCTGTTCAACCGCGCCGAGAAGCTGTTTTTCGCCGCCGACCAGGTCCTAGCCAAAATCTCTCCGAACATCAGCGTCATCGCCGTCGACCCGGAGGGCGACCCGCTCGGTTATTATCTGCGGTCGCTGAACGCACTGCGCAGGGACATCCCCGACGATGTATTGGTGCTCCCAGGCCATAATCTGCCGTTCTACGGACTGCATACGCGCGCCGCAGAACTGATCCGCCATCATCAGGTGCGATGCGATCTAGTCCTACAGGCCGCACGCGCCGCGCCGAAATCAGCGGCCGAGCTGATACCGTCGGTGTTCACGCGCAAGCTCGATCCGCATCAGACCGGTTTTGCGTTCAGTGAGATCCTGGCGCACGTCAACTACATGCTGCGGCAGGGCACGCTCGAACCGGTCGCCACCGGCGACCGCATCCAGCGCGTGGGTGCTGCCTCAACAGACCGCGGCGGTTTGGCGCCGGATCAGGGAAAATAACAGAGAAAGCGTTTTGCAATACGGGCACCGGGACGTCTTTCGGTCCTGCATGAGCTGCGAGAGGGCGACGTCTGTCTAAACAAGATTATCTTTTCCATGCTTGCTGCCAAGCGGGCGGGGCCTTCGCATCGACCAAGACAAAGGCTATGCGGCAGTTGCTTCCGCTGTTATTGACCCAGGCGTGGTTGGTGCATTGCTGAACCACAACGTCGCCGCTTTTTATATGGATTTCTGAATCGTCCATCAGCATGTCGATTTCGCCGTCGAGCACAATCGCGTAGTCGATGCTTTTGGTTCTATGGGTGTTGGCATGCCTGGCGTAGCCTTGTGTTGCCGGGTCGATGCCCATTGCGATAAGCACTTTGTCATGAGCGACCGGCGACGCCGCGACTGCGTTCGACGCCGCCGGAAAGTCGACAATGCGAAATATTGTCCCGTTGGGGGGCGGGGGAACCCCTGTTTGGGTATCAGCCCGATCCGCCGTTCCACTCACATCAACGGGAAATTCATTCGTCACCCAAAGCGCCGTCACGGCGTTCCCACCAGCGCTGCGTTGCTTCGGTCTTAGATCGCCATCGTACAGCGCGACGGCCTTTCCCGCTTGATCGTGGCCGATCACGATGCGTCTCACCGGTTTGAATTCCACACTTTCCTCCCTTGCTGGATTGCGAAATGGCCGAGCCGTCTCGACGCGATCTATCGCTGCGGAATGACCGGCAATAACAGATGCGAAGGCCGTTTTACGTCGTGATAGATCTTGTGCAACGTCGTCCGGCTGCTCACGACGTGATTGGGGATGTATTCGGTGTTGGTCGCGCCGGCCACTCCCGTCGGCATGTCGGCGCTGGCTATCTCCACGCAAATGCGGTGGCCGCGTCGAAACAGATTCGCCGTCGCCAGGATTTCGACGGCGTATTCGGTGATTTCGCCGGGCCTGACTTTCTGTTGTGCCTCGCGGGTTAAGGGATGCCACGGCCGCCACGGTTTGGTGCGGGCTTGATCGATGGCGCGATGCGACGCCTTGAGCCAGCCGCGCGTCAGCTCACGTTCGTGAAGATCGGCCGGCAGCTCGCGTTCACCCTCGCGGCCAGTGCGTACCGATGGGTCCGGTCCAATGTCTTTCAAGGTGACGAACCAGTTCGTGTCGTCCTGGTCGATCTCGGCAAACAGGTTGAGCACCGACGGGCCTGCGATGAGAACATCCGCCGGAAGCGGATCGGTCATGTACCGAAGCCGCTGCACCGAATTGGTCTGGGTGGGCGGCATTTGCACAAACGCGTCGGGCGGAAGCTCGTCCTCCGTACTCGAAGGCGTAAACGGCGCGGTCTGCAACCGTTCCCAAGGCTTGAGATAGAACTTCGTCCACTGGGTTTCAGGAAGCGGCCAGTCGGTTCCGATGCGCCACTCGTTTGCTCCCATCACCCAGTAGCGGACAGGAGGCTCGTCCATGATCCCGGTGTCGATGTCCTTCAGCCAATGATCGTACCACCGCAGGATTTCGCTATGAAACGTGTGGAACGGCCGCTCGAGGTGAGCCGGCCCTGAGAATAGTAGTTTCTTTGGCGCGGTTATTTTTTCAAAATAGGTTTGCGCGCCATTGAGGTGTGTTTTGTAGGTGTAAGCGTACCAGCCCGCGCCGGTGTAGGCTGGAATCTTGATCTTTTCAAAGCTTGCTTCCGCGTCAGCGACGTTCGCTTCGCTATCATAGGGATCGATCAGGAGCTGGAAGTAAGGCGGCATGTGCTGGCCCTTCTGGGTCAGCACATTGTAGAGGTGCGGGTACATCTTGTAGTCCGGGTTGCTCATGGCTTGCTGCCACAATGCCTCCTTGTCTGGCGGCAATGCTCCCGGTTTGCCTTTGACGCCGTGAAGCGCGGCGAAATGCATGACCAAATAGCGGAACAGATGAACCACGCCGCCGGGATACTCCTCGCGAAAGCTCCCGAGCGTTCCATAGGCGCCGCGCGGGTCGTACGGGAAGATCGCCTTCAGATGCGGTGGGTTTTGGCGGGCGACATAAAACTGTTCGGCACCAAATCCGGAAATCCCAACCATACCAACCTTGCCGTCGCACCATGGCTGTTGGGCAATCCACTCGATCAAGTCGTAACTGTCCCATTGCCGCGAGCCGCCGCCGTCGGACTTTCCGATCCCGCGTGGCGAACCAATGATGTGAACATAGCCGCGAGAGACGAAGAACTTCGTATCGCCGGCCTCAAGCGGGCCGGCCCAAAGCGATGACCACGCCGGTTGCGGCGGCAAAGCCGCGGCAACATCCGGCCCTTGCAGATCCTTGTTGTAGATCGAGAACGCCAGCAAAGCAGGAAATCGTCCTTCGACGTTCGGCCGATACACATCGACGGCTAATTTGACACCGTCGCGCATCGGCACCGTGACGTCTTTCTCCGCGATCATTCCGGCGTCGATCGGGGCGCGATCATAATCGACCGGCGCACGGTCACCTGCCGGCGAAAGCAGTTCGGAATTGCCTGGCGTGCCACTCATTATTTCGTCCTGTCGTCGGTTGTTTACAGAATGTTTCAGCTTGAAAGTCTGACCCGTTGCGGACGGTCACTGATCCGTTGCACGTCCGGGACATCCTTGTCACCTGAAGCCGCAAGACCTTTAACGAGAAGATCGACCATCGCTTCGATCGCGCCTTCATCCTGCAGCTGGTCGGTGATGAGATGGTAGATCGAGAAGCCATAAAGAAGATCGAGCGCCGTGCCGATGTGGTCGGCAGCCAACTCGCCCCGCCGCTGCGCGCGCTCCAGGATCGTGCGTGCGAGGTCGCGGCGCGGCGGCATAAATTGATCGCGCAGCTGCGCCAACGACCTCGCGTCGGCCTGCGATTCCGCGATCATCCCGCGAAATGCCCGGCCGGAAGCCGTCGTTCGCCAGAAGTGAAAAATCGATTTTATCTGGGCGACGAGTTCCGCACGCATCGATCCTAAATCTTTGACCGGCATCATGGCGGCGCTCTCGCGATTGTAGAGCTCCATGAAGAGTTCAGACTTGCTCTTCCACCAGCGATAGATCGTCGGCTTTCCCGCCCCGCAGCGCCGCGCCACCGCGTCTATGGTGAAGCCGCCATAACCGCGTTCATTTAGTGTGGCTATGGAAGCCTCTATGATCGCTGCATGCGTAGCGCGGTTGCGGACGCTGCCGGCCAATGGCCGCATCTTGATGCGTTTCGGCATCGCTTTGGCGATTTGCGGCATACGGCGGTCTTGATTCAGTGCGCGGCAGAATGCGCAGCCGCGGGGCGCGGCTGCTTTTCAGCCTCTACAGGCGGAAAGGCTTCGAACAGAAATGGCTCCGGCGCAAGTTGCGAGGGGCTCCAAAAGTTCAGCGCCCCTTTCGAAACCCGCCACTCGAAGGGAAACAGGTCCGGCGCATACTGGAGGTAGCCGTTGGAGAAGAGTTCAACGCGCATGCCGCCTGGTTCGCGCACATAGGTGAAAAAATTCTCGCCGACGCCGTGACGCCCCGGACCGAATTCCAGTTCCACGCCGTTCTCCCGGTAAACTTCGCAGGCGCGCAGCACGTCCTCGCGCTGGTCGAGCCAGAACGCGATATGATTGGCTCTTCCCGGTACACCACTGAGCTTACCGGAACGATCGAGCGCGTCTCTTATCAGCCCCAGGTCGTGCGACATTGGTGTCGTTGAGACGAATGCGCCAAGAACAACATTGGGAGCGTGGTCAAAACGGATCAGCTCGGTGAACCGGTAGCCGAGCACGTCCCGATACCAATGCGCATCGCGCAGCGGATCGTCGGTGTTGAAGGTCACGTGATCGATGCGCCGCACTGCGGCGCCTCTCGGAACGTAGCGTTGCGGCCTGTTGGGAAAGATCGGCGCCAGCTCGGGGCTTGGCTGATACCGTTCGACCTCCCAGAATACTTCGTGGATATGTCCGCCTGGACCGCGGTAGCGATAGGCCGGCCCCTGCCCCACACCCGCGTCGCGCCACCCAATCCCTGCACCCGCCTTTTCGATCCGGGCGACAGCTTCTTTCAGTTCCTCCGGTCCTTCAGTCCGCCAAGCGCTATGGGCGACCGCGGGCGCCGGACCTTCGGTAAGCTGCAAGCTGTGATGAAAGAACTCGCCCCATCCGCGCAGATAGACGGACTGGCCGGCATGTCCCGACACTTCGAGACCCAGGACATCGCGATAAAACCGCAATGATTCCTCCGGCTTCGGCGTAACCACTTCGACGTGTGCCAGCTGCGAAATCAGGCGGTTGACCATCTTTTTCCTCCGCGAAACAAATGACGGGTTTCAGGCGCGTTCGTTCTCAATACATCCGCACTTTGGGATCCCGCGGCAGCCCAAGCAGAAATCGCCCGCGCGATTGACCGCTAAGATCGGTGCTCAGTCCCACATGCGCGGCAATGGCGTGCACGTCCCGCCAGGCCCGCTGGATCAAATTCTCATCGCGCATGCCCCGCGCGCCGCTCATTTCGAACAAAGTATCAACCGCCTTGCAGATCATGCGCACGGCATGGCCGTAAGCGGCGAAGCTTCGGGTCCGGGCGGCGGCGTCCCCGGGACCGCCGTCGCGGATGGCATCGAGATTGCGGCGGAGCAACAACTCCGCGGCGTCCAGATCGAGTTCGGTCTGGGTAAGGCGCATTTGCACGTGCGGCCACTCTGACACGGCTTCACCGGTCGAAGTCGCGACTTTCTCTTGCGTCCATTTCAGCCAATCGGCGAAGGCGCCCCGCGCGACGCCCAAGGCAGGAGCGGACAGCGCGTGGGGGAAAGTGCCGATCATCGCGCCACGGTAAAGCGCCCCGGGATTGGTGCGTGATCCTGGTGTCGTACCCTCGCGAAACTCGTCCATCGACAAGGTGCGATGCGCCGGAACCTTCACATCCTGAACCAGAAGATCGTTGCTCCCGGTCCCGCGCATGCCGACGTTACGCCAAGTATCCTCTATCGCATAATCCTTCCGCGGAATCAGAAATTGTCTGGCATGCGGCGGACCTTGCGGGCCGAATACCATCGCTGCAACGATCGCCCAGTCGCTGTAGTCGACGCCGCTGACGAACGCCCAGCGTCCGGACAACTGATAGCCACCATCCACCAGATTTGCCTTACCGGTCGGATAGACCATGGCGGCGATGTTGCGATCCGGCGTGTCACGCCAAACGTCGTGCTGTGCTTCCTCCGGAAAAGCGGCGAGCCACCAATCGTGGACGTTGAGGAGACTGGCGCACCAGCCGGTCGAACCGCACGCCGAAGCGATCTCGACGGCGACGTCGAAAGCGGCGTCGTGGCTGATCTCGTATCCGCCCCATTTCCGCGGTTGCAGAATGCGCGCCAGCCCCGCCCCCACGATCGCCTCGATTGTTTCGCTGGCAATGCGCCGGTCGGTTTCGACCTGCTGGGCATGCTCGCGCAACATCGGCACCAGGCCGCGCGCCCGACGGATGACTTCCTCGTGTGTGGGTGAAGTCGCTTCCGCACTTATCGCTGTGACCGACATGATTCCACTCCGCGTTGGGACGGCTGGCTTACGCAGTGCCAGCCTGCAAGGCCGGCGCGCGCAAGCTGCCGATCACGACAAAACAAACGGCGCTGGCGACCAGAATGACCGCCGAGACCCAGCCGATTGCCGCGAACCCGGCGAACTGTGCCACGGCGCCGCCGAGTGCAGGCCCGATTGCGGCGCCAAGGGTCAACATCGCCGGTGTTGAAGACGCCGCCCGCCCGCTCGGGTCAAGCTTGGCGATCGTTCCGAACATGAAGGTATGATTGAATATCGTCATGAAGACGAGAAGGCTTCCCGCCACCGCGTACGGCAGAAATAGCGGCGAATTTGAAGCCACGATGCAAATCGCCGCATGGCACAGCAGGGCCACGAAGATCGCGCCAAGACGTGGCACAAGGTTTTCAAGCAAGGCCGCTACGATCGGCGCCAGCAGATTGAGAAATCCGCTGACGACCAGCATGTGGCCGATATCTGAGGCAGAAAAGTCCCGCCACGTCCCGATGCGTTCAAGAAAAGCATATGTCTGCCCTTGTCCCGCGGACAAAAGCGCGACGCCAACGAATGCAAGAATGACCGCAAGCCGGAACGGCACCGCTCCTCCGATTGTCGCCGCTTTCTGTTCCCGGCCTGCTGCGCTTTCCGGCGCCTGCGGAAAGGCGACCGCAGCCGCAAGCGCGCCAAACACCAGCAGACCGCCAAGAACATAGAAAATCACGTTGGGGTTATGCTGCACCAAATCCGGAACGGCGGCAAAAAAGGCAATCGAGAAAATCGCAACGCCAAAATTGACGATGGCAAATAGCCGGTGTGGCCGCACGCTGCGGGAGATCGTACCATGCACCATCGACAGCGCCGACCCGGCGCCGATGCCAGCTACGAAATGTGCCGGCAGCAGCGCGGCAAATCCGTCGATCTGGATAATCCAAAAGAAGGCAAGGGCACCGACGATGAAACCGCCGACTGCAATCAGACGCGCCGGCAGCCGGTCGAAGCGTGGTGCAAGCGAGACGCTGGTGAGAAAAACGCCCACCATGTACGCGGTCAACAACAGGCCCGCCTCTGCCGGACTCAAATGCCGGAATTGAATCAGAACACCAACCCAAATCGGCATGGATACGAGGTCCAGCATGCCGGCGGCGTGGCCGATAAGCAGTGCTCCCCTGCCGACTACTCCTTCCGTGGAAGTCGCCATTCAATCCTCCCCTTGATTTTCCAGCGGTTCGCTTCCGCTGTCAGTTTTTAAGCTACCGAAGCGTCATGTATCCTGGTTGTTGTTGGACTCACTTGCGGCCAAGCCGCGCTGCCAAAGCTGTTCGCCGCCCAATCGGAAAAGAACTCGATACCGAGCAGCGAGTTATCCGCTTGGCAGTGCTCCGCGCCGCCTGTTCTCGTGTCGAACAGCTTGAGTTCCTTGATCGGGGCGCGTGTGGCGGCCGCTAATAACTTATGTGCGTGCGCCACCGGAATCTGCCGATCGTTTTCGCCATGGATGATCAGGAGCGGACATTCGATTAAGCCCGCAACGCCCTCGAGTGTCATGCGGGCCGTGATTTCGAGCACTTTGTCCATGCTGTCGACGCCGAACACCCACTGCGCGTGCTCAGCCCAGCTCGAGACGGATAATGCGGTTCCTTGCCGGCGCGCGCGCGCCAGCGTCACTGCGCCGTAATCCCATTGGCCGCCCCAGCAGATGCAGGCTGCCAAACGCTTTTCGAACGCCGCTGAACGGGCCGCATAATAGCCGCCAAGGCTCACGCCGATGACGCCGATGCGGTTGGGATCGATGTCGCGGCGTGTTTGCAGGTAATCGACGCAAGGCGTCGTGGCGCGTTCGGTTTCGGGAAACGCATAAAGTCTGCGCAGGCGCAACGCCTCTCCGACGCCGGGATGATCGATGAACAGGACCGAAATCCCGCGGGCCGAAAGCTCCGGCCCGATGCCGAACAGAAACAGATATTCCTTCGAGACGTCAAAGCCACTGAAAAAGATGAGGCACGGCCGTGCCCCAGCGTTCCTCGCTTTATACAATAATCCGGGCAGCGAGTTTCGCTCGAACGGAACTTCGACCTGCTCGACTGGATCGCCCGACAATTCGATGCTCTTGCGCACCAGATCGCGGGCGCGAATGTAAGCGTCTGTACGGGCGGTATCATGCCCGCGCATCATTCGTTCGCTCATCAGCGCATAGGCCGCGGCGCGGCGAAACTTCGAACCAGCGCCCTGGCGAAAGCTGCGCTGAAGATCGGATTCCGCGATCGCTTCCACATTTTTGGATAGCTTCGCCCAACTCTCCTGCCACGCAGGCAGAGTCTGGTCTTCGGGTCCGGCCGCAATGGGTTTCAATTCGTGACAAGCGGTATCGATATCTGAAAGGACACCGCCGCATTGGAGCGCAAGCATGACCGCAAGGCTCCACGGATAATTGTCCGGAAAGTATTCGAACACTTTTCCTCCCCAGGCGCCCAACGACTTCTTCTTCGCGAGAAGCGTTAGCGAGATTTGTCGTTACGATGAGTAATCACAAAAATCGCGTGAGTCAATGTGTGTGCTGTCCCCAATTCTGCGCCAAAGCGAGACGGCTCACTCAAGCAAAGGTTTTCAGTGGCATATTGAGTAGTCGACCGGACCGCGGATCTTGCAGTGGTGCCGCTCCGCCAAAGCAGCTGCGACATGAATCATTGGCAGCCGGCGGCGTCTAACACCGCCGAAAGTCTTGCTCTGGTCAAACCGTTGGCAACGCTCGTCTCCTGTCGCGGATGGCTTTCGACGACCGCAGGCTCAAAAGTCTTGCGCCTCAACTCGATTATCTTGAGATTGACATCGCCGGCGGACGGCAGGTTACGGACACTCAAATCCGGGACATGGGGGAAACGACGTGACCGACGACAGATCCCATCGCCATCTGTTCTCGCCACTGCGCATCCGCAACACGACCCTTCCAAATCGCGTGATATTCGGCCCGGTTTGTCCGACTTGGGTTCGTAGCCCGCACGAGGGCATCTTTACCGAGCAGGCGGTCGCCTATTACGAGGAGCGCGCCAAGACTGGGCTCGGCATGATCATTCTCGGCGGGCACCTGATCAATAAGGACACAATCTATACGCCACTCGGTTTCCCGGGCCTGTGGAACGATGCCCAGCTTGAGGGGCTCGCCAACGTGGCGCGGGCGGTGAAGCGGCACGGTTGCGCGCTTGCAGTACAGCTTCTGCATCTCGGTTTGCGATCGCCGACGCCGTTCCTGAAGACCGATCCGGCGCGCGATCCCGACGAATACAATCCCTACATGCTCGCGCCGAGCCAGGTGCCTGCGGGCGAGATTCCCGGCGGTCCAACGCCCAAAGAACTCGAGGAGCATGAGATCGAATACATCTTGCAATGTTACGAGGATGCCGCTCGCCGCGCCATTTCGGCCGGTCTCGACGGCATCGAGTTTCATATCGCCCACGGCTATCTGCCGTGGCAATTCCTTTCGCCTTTCTACAACAAGCGCACCGACCGCTGGGGCGGATCGTACGAGAACAGATTGCGGTTTTCGGTCGAGGCCATGCGCCGGATTCGTAAGCGCATCGGCGATCGGCCGTTTCTCGGCTACCGAATCAACTCAACCTCCTTCTGGGAAGGAGATCTCGAGATCGACGACGTCAAGCGCGTTCACGCCGATTTCGAGAAGGAGCTCGACATCGATTATGTGAGCGTGTCGGCGGGCGTTCATCACTCCTGGATTCATACGCCAATGACTTTCGAGGAGGGCTGGGAGCGCGAATATACGCGCGCCATCAAGACAGTCGCGAAGAAGCCCGTACTGCTTGTGGGCCGCGTCAGTCATCCGGGAGTCGCCGACGAACTCGTTGGCTCTGGTGACGCCGACGCCATCTTGCTGGCGCGACAGATGATCGCCGACGAGCAATGGATGACGAAAGTGAGGGAGGGCCGCG
>Ga0335078_10004301_pt1 | contig 21137 bp, 19 predicted proteins | sample Lox_Sample_32_FD_206711 | JGI IMG/M metagenome (GOLD analysis project Ga0335078, IMG submission 206711) | Soil microbial communities from Loxahatchee National Wildlife Refuge, Florida, United States - Lox_Sample_3.2 | ecosystem: Environmental > Terrestrial > Soil > Wetlands | place: USA...
TGGACGCGGTGTCGTTCCTGCAGGAGGTGAACGCCACCTGCTACAAGCGCTCGGCGGGCATCGTCATGATCGCCGAGGAGTCCACGGCGTGGCCGGGGGTGTCCCGCCCGGTGCACCTGGGCGGGCTCGGCTTCGGGCTGAAGTGGAACATGGGCTGGATGCACGACACGCTGTCGTACCTGTCCCATGACCCGCTGTTCCGCCGCTACCACCACAACGAGCTGACGTTCTCGATGATGTACGCATACAGCGAGAACTTCGTGCTGCCGCTGTCGCACGACGAGGTGGTGCACGGCAAGGGCTCCCTGCTCGCCAAGATGCCGGGCGACGACTGGAAGCAGTTCGCCACCGTGCGGGCGCTGCTCGGCTACCAGTGGGCGCACCCTGGCAAGCACCTGCTGTTCATGGGGTCGGAGTTCGCGCAACGGGCCGAATGGTCGCACGAACGCGGCCTGGACTGGGCCGAGCTCGGCTCCCCGGCGCATGCGGGCGTGCAGCGGCTGGTGAGCGACCTAAACGCGGCCTACCGCACGCTGCCCGCGCTGTGGCGGGAGGACTTCTCGCCTGCCGGGTTCAGCTGGATCGACGCGAACGACGCGTTCGGCAACGTGGTCTCGTTCCTGCGGTTCGCCCCGGATGCCCCGGCGGTGGCCTGCGTGGTCAACTTCTCCGGCGACCCGCACTATGACTACCGGATCGGACTGCCGATGACCGGCACCTGGCGCGAGGTACTCAACAGCGACGCGACCCATTACGGCGGCAGCGGCGTCGGCAACTACGGCGCCGTCGAGTCCACCGCCCAGCCCTGGCACGGCAGGCCGGCCTCGGCGGTGCTGACGGTTCCGCCGCTGGCCGCGCTCTGGCTGGTCTTCCAGGCGGCCGCGCCGGCATCGTCCTCCAGGCCGGCGACCGTCTCTGGCTCCGCGGCTGGACGCTGAGTTACGGTCGTAGGCAGGGTCGTCGAGACAGAGCGGGGCCGGTGCATGGACGAGGAGCTGAGGTCCGACCTGCCGGAACACCAGAGCGTGCCGGCCGACGCGGCAGCGCGGGTCACCGGCCTGGCGTCGGCCGGCCTGGCCGCGGCCAACCCGGCGTCGGACCGCCCGGCCGCGGGCCGGATGCCGGCCATGTACCTGGGGCACGGCGCTCCGCCGCTGGTGGACGACCCGCTGTGGACCACCCAGCTTGCGGCCTGGTCGGCGGCGCTGCCACGGCCGTCGGCCATCCTCGTGGTGTCCGCGCACTGGGAGTCCGCGCCGCTGACGATCGGCGCGACGGACGACGCCGCGCCGCTGGTCTACGACTTCTGGGGCTTCCCCGAGCGCTACTACCAGGTCACCTACCCGGCTCCGGGCGCCCCCGGCCTGGCCGAGCGGATCAGCGCGCTGCTGCGCGGCACCGAGCCGGTCGCGCACGCGCCGGATCGCGGCCTGGACCACGGCGCGTACGTGCCGCTCACCGTGATGTATCCGGGCGCCGACATCCCGGTGCTGCAGATCTCCATGCCCACGCTCGACCCAGGTCGGCTGCTGCGGATCGGCGCCGTGCTGCGACCGCTGCGCGACGAGGGCGTGCTGATCATGGGAAGCGGCTTCCTCACCCACGGGCTTCCGTTCCTGCGTGACCTGAGATACGACGCTCCCCCGCCCGGCTGGTCGGCGGAGTTCGACCACTGGGCCGCCGAGGCGCTGGACCGTGGCGACGTGGACGCGCTTGCCGGGTTCAGGACGGCGCCGGGAGCCAAGTACGCACACCCGACCACGGAGCACTTCGCGCCGCTGTTCGTCGCGCTCGGCGCGGCGGACGGCCAGGCGCCGGTGACCACGATCGAGGGCTACTGGCTCGGGCTCGCCAAGCGCTCCGTCCAGGTCGCCTAGCCACCCCGGTCGCGATCAGCTCTGGCCTTCCGAGAGTCTTGGGCGGTACCGTCGCCCGCAGTCCAGGCTGCCCCATGTCAGGAGGCCCCCCATGTCCCAGCACGGCAACCCAGAGCCGGACCACCCGGAGCACCCGGCCAGGTACACACAGACCGCCGCCGCCGCAGGCCAGGGCGCCGACCATCCTTCCGGCCATCCGGCGGGCCATCCTGGCGGCCGTTCCGCCCGCAAGCTAGGCATGGACCTCACCGACCTGGCCGATGATCATCCCGAGTCGAGATTCGACCGGATCCTGAAGTGGGTGCCGAGAATCCTGTCGAGCAAGCCGCACATCGTGGTGCTGGTGGCGCTCGGCGTCTACCTGATCGTGCTGCCGCTGGTCGGAATCGCCGTGAGCGCCAAGTCTGAGCTGATCGGCGGCAACTACACGAACGTCACCAGCGACATCGGCGCCTGCATCGCCGCCGGCGGCACGCTGCACCTGGTGAACCAGAGCCGCAAGCGCCAGAAGATGGACGCCGAGCGGCAGCGCATGCTCACCGAGGTACACGCGCTGCTGCACCACGTGCACGCCGAGGCGGCGGCCCAGCTTGGCCAGCCCGCACCGCCGCTCGGACCTGCCGACTGACCGCGCCGGCCCTGGTCCCACCCCCGCCCCGCGATGGCGCCGCTCCTCGCCGCGGGCTTGCCCCGCTGCACTACAGCAGGTCGAGTAGCCAGCGCGGGCCGGTCACCGCCGCGCCCACGGCCTCGCACCTGGCCCGGAGCTCGCGGTCCGCGGTGACCACCAGCCGGTCACCCGCGACCAGCTCCCGCCCAGCCCGCGCCGCCTGCCTGACGATCTCGTCGTCGCCCGAACCGCTGGCCCGCACCACCCGCACCTCCGGCGGGCTGACCTCGGACCGACCCAGGACCCCACCCGCCCGGCCCGCCCTCATCTGCGCCAGCCGCGCCGTGTCCGTTCCGCCTGGTTCCGCCCGCGGCACGTCAGCGGCGGCTGCCGCGCCTTCCAGCACGACAACGAACCGCGGGAACCAGCGCTCGAGCGCCAGCCCGTGGACGGAGTCCGGCAGCCGCGGCACTCCGGCCGCGGATATCCCGGCGATCTGCGCGAGCAGCCGCTGCGCCGCCCCGGCCCGGTCGCGCCACCACCCGTCCGAGCGCGATCCCATCACGTTCGCGGCATCCACCACGACGGTCAGCGGCATCAGTGCCGTCCGCAGCGCCGGCCACTGCTCGGCGAACCCTGGATGCAGCCGCAGCCGCTCCACGTCGGCGGCCGACGCCCAGGCCACCTCGCTGGTCTCCTCACTGACCGGAGCGGCGGCGATCGGCGCGGCGGCATGGGCCAGCACCGTGCGGTAGACCCAGCCGCCGTGGTCGTCGGCCGAGATGCCGTGCACCGTGACCAGGGCCGGATCGATCGCGCACTCCTCGACCGCCTCGCGCACGGCGGCGTGCACCGCCGACTCGTGGCTGTCCCTGGCGCCGCCTGGCGGGCCCCAGGCACCGCCGTGACTGCCCCACCAGCTGCGCTGCGCGAGCAGGACCGCGCACTCATCCGCGCCATCGGGGACGGCGAGCAGCAGCCCGGCGGCCCCGTGCCTGCCCCAGTGCCGGTGACCGCGGCCGCACCGGGTCCAGCCGTTCCCGTCGTGCACCGTCATCGGAGCCGACGATAGCTGACCTAGGCTGGGTGCATGGAATCCTTGCTGACCGGCCCCTTCGGTGATCTCGCCAGGCGGCGGACCGCCCCGCTGATACTCGAGCTCGACCTGACCGAAGGCGTCATCGAGGCGCGGCCGAGCGAGCCGCTGTCGGCGGTCCTGAGCAGGCACCATCCGACCGTCGCGGACATCGTCGCAGGCCTGCGGCTGGCCAGCGGCGACGACCGGGTCAAGGCAGTGGTCGCGAAGGTCGGCGGCAGGCCGATCGGCCTCGGCGTGGTGCAGGAACTCCGCGAGGCGATCTCCCGGCTGCGCGCCGCGGGCAAGACCGCGATCGCCTGGGCCGAGACGTTCGGCGAGTTCTCGCCGGGCAACGTGCCCTACTACCTCGCGACGGCGTTCGAGACCATCTACCTCCAGCCATCCGGCGACCTGGGCCTGACCGGCCTGGCGTCCGAGCGGCTGTTCCTGCGCGGCGCGCTCGACAAGCTCGGCGTGCGGATGGAGGTCGGGGCGCGGCACGAATACAAAAGCGCCGCCGAGCAGCTGACCGAGCGCGGCTACTCGGGCCCTGCCCGCGAGGCCGCGCAGCGTCTTGCCGAGTCGGTCACCGCGCAACTCGCGGCGGCGATCGCCGCGCGCGGCGGAGTCTCCACCGACAAGGCGACCGAGCTGATCAATGACGGCCCGTACCTGGCCGAGTCCGCGCTCCAGGCGGGCCTGGTCGACGCGCTCGGCTACCGGGACGAGGTCTACGCCGCGGTACGCAAGCGCGCCAGGGCCGAACAGGAGCCGATCCTGCTGTACCTCGGCAGGTACCAGCGCTACCGCGAGCTGATGAACCGGGCCAGGCAGCTGACCGCCGCACGCCCGCCGGTGATCGCGCTGATCAATGCCACCGGCGCGATCAGGCTCGGGCGCAGCGGCCGCAGCCCGCTGACGGGCACGGCGATGGGGTCCGACGCGATCACCGCCGCACTGCGGACCGCGACCGCCGACCCGCATGTGCGGGCCATCGTGCTGAGGGTGAACAGCCCAGGGGGTTCCTACGTCGCCTCCGACGCGATCTGGCGCGAGGTGGTCAGGGCCAGGAACGCCGGCAAGCCCGTCGTGGTCTCGATGAGCGACGTCGCGGCCTCGGGCGGCTACTTCATCTCGATGGCCGCCGACGCGATCGTCGCCCAGCCGGGCACGATCACCGGATCGATCGGCGTGATCAGCGGCAAGCCCGTGCTCAGCGAGATGCTCGGCAAGGCGGGCGTCACGACCGACGCTGTGGTGCTCGGCAAGCACGCCGGCATGTTCTCCACCTCGCACTCGTTCACCAGCGACGAGTGGCAGATCGTGGACCGCTGGCTCGACCACATCTACGCGGACTTCACCGGGAAGGTGGCCGCGGGCCGCGGGCTGACCGCGCAGCGGGTGCACGAGCTGGCCAGGGGCCGAGTCTGGACCGGAGCCGACGCGCACGAGTCGGGTCTCGTGGACGAGCTCGGCGGGCTATACGAGGCCGCCAAGATTGCCCGCAGCCGGGCCGGCCTGCCCGAGGCGGCACCGCTTGTGCCATATCCCAGGCTGAGCCCACTGGACCGGATCAGGCCGGCCGCGAACAGCGAGGACCGGCGTGCGGCCGCCGGTGCCGGAGCGGCAGCAACCACCGCGCCCGGTACCGCGTACGGGGCGGCCGGCCGACTGGCCGCAGACGCACTCGCTGCGGCCGCGGCCGGGCTCGGCGCCGAGCTGTTCGCCGAGGCGTGGGGCCCGGTGTGGCAGCTGGCGGCCAGGCTCGGCCTGCCGGCCGCCGGACCGCTGCTGCTGCCTGGCGGCTGGACCTTTGAATGACTCATCCAGTCAGCCCGGCTGGCTCCCGGCACGGGTTCACCGCGGCGCTCGGAGCGGTCGCCAGCGGCGTGACGCTGGTGACGGTGGCCGATGACCGTGACGACGTCGGGGTGACGGTCAGCGCGTTCTGCCCGGTGTCGATAGAGCCGCCGCTGGTCCTCGTCTCGCTGATCGATGGGTCGTATCCCGCCGAACTGCTCGGCCGGGTGGACAAGTTCGCCGTCACGGTGCTGACCGTAGGCCAACGTGTGCTGGCCGGCCGCTTCGCCGCCGCCGGCCGGCCGGGTGCCAGGCTGCTCCTCGATGACATCGCGCATCACCGCGGGACCGCGTCCGGCGCGCTAATCCCCGACGACGGGCTCGCCGCGTTCGAGTGCGAGGTCGTCAGCAGGGTGCCTGCAGGTGACCACCTGCTGGTCATCGCACGAGTGCTCACGGTCGACTCGCTAGCCGAGTCCGGAGATCCGCTGATCAGATTCCGCGGCCGCTACCCCGCGCTGGCCCGCGCCTGACGCAGCGCACCGCCCCATGCGCGCAGCCGGCTGACGACGACCGCGCGTAGCAAGTACCCACAGGTCCGGCACCAACCAGCAACCGCGCACGCAGTCCAGCCGGAAGCGACGGCACAGCCGGACTCGCGGTCGACCCAGCCGGACCCGCCCCCAGGCCAGCCCGACCCGCCCCCAGACCAGCCCGACCCGCCCCCAGACCCGCCAACCTGCCCGAGCAGGACGCGCGGGCTTATTGGGTAGAGACTCTGCTGCTGCCGCCGCTAGCCTGCTGCGATGCTGAGGCTCAGGCCGCCGCTCCCCACCGACGAGGCAGCGTTCCGCGCCGGTCATGCCCAGATGGGGGCGGAGGGCTTCGCCTTCGGGCTCGGTCTGGATCCCGGGATGAACTGGCCGGAATATCTGGTCCTGCTGAGCGACCGGCGAGCCGGGCTGAACCTGCCCGAGCGGCACGTGCCGAGCACGTTCCTGGTCGCCCAGGCGGGCGATCAGCTTGTCGGCCGGGTGTCAATCAGGCACCAGTTGAACGAGTTCCTCCTGCGCGAGGGCGGGCACATCGGGTACGGCGTTCTGCCCGCGCACCGGCGCCGCGGGTACGCGACCGAGATCCTGCGCCAGAGCCTGATCATCGCGCGCTCGCTGGGCATCGGCCGGGTACTGGTTACCTGCAACAACGACAACGCGGGCTCGATCGCCGTGATCGAGTCCTGCGGGGGCGCATTCGACTCAGAGGTTCCCGGCATCCCGGGCGCCCCGCCGATCAGGCGCTACTGGATCGACTAACCCCAGTTTCCGTCGCCCCGCCCACCCCGCACCCCGCCCACCCCGTACCCCGCAGCCCACCCCGAATACCGCCCATCCTCCCACCGCCCAAAAGCAAATCGGATATAACCGGGTAAATCTCCCCACGAGGGCTCGCCGTCGACCGGCCCAGATTGACTTTGCATCCTCTAGCGCCTCACAAATCAACTCAAAAGCCTCGTGATCATGACGCTAGCGGATGCAAAGTGGCACTGGCGGATGAAAAGTGACCGCGGCGGATGAAGAGTGGCGGACGGGCACGCGGACAGCCGGCGGGCACGACGACCAGCGGGCACGGCGGACGGCCGACGGGCACGGCGACCAGCGGGCACGGCGGACAGCCGGCGTGCCGACCGGCGCGAACAGCACGAGGCCCAAGGCGGTCGAGCCGACCTGGGTGATCCTGCGGCCCGGCGCGACCGCCGTCTCGGCGGTCACTATCTCGCTGCCGCCGATGCTCCATGGCTGCGCAGCCCCGCGGTGGAAGGTCACCGCACCGGTGCCGCGCGCCCGCGCGAACCGGGTGCCGAATGGCCCGCGGATGATCTGCGACTACACATCGATCGTCGTGTCACCGCTGTATCCGCGCCGGGTGCCGATCACCCAGAACTACCCGGCATCGGCGCGGCCGACATCGGCGCGGCCGACGTCGCCCAACCCGTCCGCCTCCTAGCCGCGCGGCTGCCCGCGGCCGGCCTGCCGGGCGCAGACGGCCTCGGTGCCCACGCCTAGGCCACCGCCACGCCAAGGCCACCGCCACGCCTAGCCCACCGGACACCTAGCTCACGGCCAGCGCGGCAGCCTAATGCCACGCCTAGCTCACGGCCTACACCCAGCCCAGCCGACGCCTAGCCCAGCCGCGCGGGTCCTAGCAGGTGCTGCTGGCGGAGCGCGCTCATGATCTCGGCCCGGTCGGCACCGGTGAGCTTGTCGATGTAGAGCTCGCCGGCGAGGTGATCGGTCTCGTGCTGCAGGCAGCGGGCGAGCTCACCGGAGCCTGCCACCGTGACGGGGCGCCGGTCCAGGTCGACGCCGGTGACCACCGCATGCGCGGCTCGCACTCGCGGCGCGCTGACCCCGGGGATGGACAGGCAGGCTTCCAGGCCGTTCTGCTCGCCGGTCAGCTCGGTCAGCACGGGGTTGATCACGTAACCGAGCTCGCCGTCCAGGTTGTAGGAGAACACCGCGAGACCCGAGCCGATCTGGTTCGCCGCGAGCCCGGCCCGGCCGGGTTCCTGCACGGTGTCGAGCAGGTCGCGGACGAGGCTGGCCAGCGCATCATCGAAGCGCGTCGCCGGCTCGCACGGCGTCCGCAGGACCGGATCTCCGAGCAGGCGCAGCTCACGGACCGTCATAGCGGAGTCCGCGAGCGTGCGCTGGTGCCACCGGTGCCGCCACCACCCCGGCCGCCGCTGTGAACACTGCCGGTGCCGCCACCCCGGCCGCCGCTGTGAACACTGCCGGTGCCATCGGTACGGGTGGTGCCGTCGATGCGGCCGTCGGCGTGGCCGTCAGCGTGGCCGTCGCTGCGGCCGTCGGTGCGGCCGTCCGTCTGGTCAGTGCCGTCAGCCGCCAGCTTGTCGATCCGGTCGAGCACCATCTTGTGCCACCCGAGCTCGGCGTCGATCCGCATCCGCGCGTGCTCGGTGACCAGGTCGTCGGCGACGGTCTGGTCAGGCCAGGCCCGGTCCCTGTGGTGGTCGAACTGCGTTCGCTGCGCACTCAGCGCACCGATCCGGTCCTCGACATACCCGCGCAGGGTGTCCTCGTCGAGGTCCGCGCTCACGGCAAGCGCGAGATCGACCGGGTCCGGCCGGAGCCTGACCTCGCCGAGCGCCTCAGACCGCAGCGCCCGCAGCTCCTGCCGGCCCTCCGGCGTGATGGCGTAGACCGTGCGGGCAGGCAGGTTGCCCGACTTCTCGGTTCGCAGCGGGTCGATCAGTCCCTCGGCCTCCAGCCGGTGCAACGCGCTGTACAGGGAACCGGGCCGCACGTCCGACCACAGGTCCGCACGGTCCACTCGCGCGTGGCGGCGGAGCTGATGCCCGTACATCGGCCCGCGGCGCGCCAGCGCCCCGAGCACGAACAGGCGAGTCGGGTTCACATCTCCAGTAAAACACGACTACTCAAATTTGACTACTCTGCCAGGCGCACACCATGGCCCGGCGGATCGCACCGCGCCCGGCTCGTGCGCCGACAGGCTCCCGCCGGCCGGCGGCAGCCGCAAGCGGTCCGGGAGCCCGGCGGCGTCAGTTCGGGCTGTACGGGGACGAGCGCAGGTCGGGAGCCGGGGTGGTGCCGAGTTCCTTGAGCATGGCGGTCTCCCTGGTCAGCAGGGAGCGCTCGACCGCCAGCCGGTGCGCGGCGTCGGGCTGGGCGAGCAGATCCTGCCGCACCGGCAGGTCGATGATCATGGACGCGGCGACCAGGTGCGAGAGCAGCACGGGCTCGTCAGGCAGGTCAGGAACGCTGATCGTGGCGCCGCCGCGGTCGGCGAGCGCGTTCAGGTAGCTACGGAACGCGGCCTGCACGGTACGGACTGCCAGCGCAGCGAGGGCCGCGTCGCCGGCCTCGTCGGGCAGCAGTTCCACCTCGCCGGACAGGTAGGGCCGCGACTCGTCAATGCTGTGCAGCCTGAACCGGTCCGTGCCGACCGCGATCATGTCATACTCGCCGTCCTCGGCCTCCGAGACCTCGCGCACCGTGGCCGTGCAGCCGATCTCGAACAGGGCCGATACGCCGGAGACCCCGGTCTCCCTGCCCTCCCGGATGGCGATGACGCCGAACCGCCGGGGCTCGGGCCCGTCGAGCATGTCGCGGACCAGCTGCTTGTACCTGGGCTCGAAGATATGCAGCGGCAGCACGAGCCCAGGGCAGAGCACCGTTCCCAGCGGGAACAGCGGCAGCATCTCCATGCCGCGACTCTATGCCTGTCTATCCTTGCCGTCGGCTCTAGCCTTGCCGTCGGCTCTAGCCTTGCCGTCAGCTCTACCTTGCCGTCGGCTCTATCCTTGCCGCCGACCTTTGATCACGACTCGCTCGCCGGCCTGCGGCACGACGGCCGTCCAGCCCAGCTCGGAATCGATCCGGTCGCGCAGCGTCGCGGCGGCGGCCGCCTCACCGTGGATCACGTAGGTCGTACGCGGCGCGGTCCCCGTGCCGAGCCAGGCCAGCAGGTCGTCCGCATCCGCGTGCGCCGAGAACGCATCCACCTCGGTCACCTCGGCCCGCACCGGCACGTACTCGCCGTGGATTTTCAGCGCGTGCGCGCCGCTGAGCAGGTCGCGCGCCCGCGTTCCCGCCGCGGCGAATCCAACGATGAGCACGGTGTTGCGCTGGTCGGGCAGCATGTGCCGCAGGTGGTGCAGCACCCGGCCGCCGGTGGCCATCCCCGAGGCCGACACGATCAGCGACGGCCTGGCCGGGTTGTTGGCAGACATCGACTCCTCTTTGGTCCGCAGCTCCTCGAGCATGCCGGGGTCGAGCGCGGCCGGGCCGTCGGAGATGATCTCCGGGCGCAGCTCGGTGTCGGCCGAGCCGATCGCCTGCTGGTAGACGCGCAGGCCCGCGAGCGCCATCGGGCTGTCCACAAGCACGGGCACCGACGGTATGGCTCCGGCCTTGTGCAGTTGATGCAGGGTGCGCAGGATCACCTCGGTGCGGTCCACGGCGAACGCCGGGATCAGCACCGAGCCGCCGCGGTGCAGGGTCCGTGTGATCGCGTCGGCGAACGCCTGCCTAGCGCTCTCGTCGCCGTGGCTGCGGTTGCCGTAGGTGGACTCAACGAGCAGCGCGTCGGCGCCGGCGAACGGCTCGGGCGCGCGCAGCAGCGGATGGGCCGGACGGCCGAGATCCCCGCTCGATACGACCGTGCACGGCCCGCCGCGGCCGGTCACCGCGAGCTCGGCCCACGACGAGCCAAGAATGTGGCCGGCCCGGTGCAGCGTGAGCCTGGCGCCGCCGGCCAGGTCGACTTGCTGGCCGTGCTCGACCGGCCGGACCAGGGCCATCGCCCGGTCGACGTCCGCCTCCTCGTACAGCGGCAGCGCCGGGTGGTGCCTGGACCAGCCGTGCGCGTTTGCGTGCTCGGCATCCTCGGCCAGCAGCCTGGCGCTGTCTCGCAGCACGATCTCGGCCAGATCGGCGGTGTAGCTAGTGGTGAAGACCGGCCCGGCGAATCCGTTGCGCACCAGGGCAGGAAGGTAGCCGCAGTGGTCGAGGTGCGCGTGGGTCAGGACCACGGCGCCGATCACGGCCGGGGCCACAGGAAACGGATCCCAGTTGCGCTGACGCAGGTCCTTGGCCCCCTGGAACAGTCCGCAGTCGATCAGCACCCTGCTCCCCGCACTGTCGACGAGGAACTTGCTGCCGGTCACGGTTCCTGTGCCGCCCAGGAACGTGAGGCCGGGCCGTGGCGGCCGGTCGTTCATGGTCGTCCTCCCTCGCGCCGCGCTACGATGCGCTGCCGTCCGGCGCGCTGCAATCCGGCGCGCTACCCCCGCGGGCGCCACTTCGCCGCGCGCCGTCTCGCCACCCACCGCCCTGCCAGGTGAGTATGCCGCCCTGCCAGACGGCGGCGATCAGCGGTACCCCTGGCCGGTAGGCGAGGTAGGCGTGCGACGGCGCGCCGAGCAGCACCAGGTCGGCGCGCGCGCCCACGCCGAGATGACCCACGTCGGTCCGCCGCAGGGCACGGGCACCGCCCGCGGTCGCGGCCCAGACCGCTTCCTGCGTGGTCATCCGCATCTCCCTGACCGCCAGCGCGATGCAGAACGGCATGCTCGAGCTGAAGCACGACCCAGGGTTGCAGTCGGTGGCGATCGCCACGGGCACCCCGGCGGCGATCAGCCGCCGCGCCTCCGGGTACGGCTGTCTGGTGGAGAACTCCACCCCCGGCAGCAGGGTCGCCGTTGTCTGGGAGGCGGCCAGCGCGTCCACGTCGGCGTCGGACAGGTACGTGCAGTGGTCGGCGGAGGCTGCGCCCGCGTCCACGGCAACCTGCACGCCGGGGCCGTGGCCGAGCTGGTTCGCGTGCACCCTCGGGAGCAGACCTGCGGCCCGGCCGGCCGCGAGGATGGCGCGCGCCTGGTCCGCGTCGAACGCACCTCGCTCGCAGAACACGTCCACCCACCGCGCGTGCGGCGCGCACGCGTCGAGCATCGGGCCGCAGACCAGGCTGACGTAGCCGGCCGGGTCGGTCTCGAACTCCGCGGGAACCACGTGCGCGCCCAGATAGGTGACCTCGGGCGTGATCTTCGCCGCGAGAGCGACGCTGCGCGCCTCGTCGGCGACGGTGAGCCCGTACCCCGACTTGCACTCGAACGTGGTGGTCCCCTGGGCGAGCATCTCGGCGGCGAGCGCGCGCAGGTTCTGGCCGAGCTCGGCGTCGCTGGCCGCCCTGGTCGCCGCCACCGTGGCGCGGATCCCGCCCGCGTGGTAAGGCAGGCCGGCCATCCTGGCGGCGAACTCGACGCCCCGCTCGCCCGCGAACACCAGGTGCGCGTGCGAGTCGACAAAGCCGGGCAGCACCGCCCGTCCGGCCGCGTCGACGGCCTCGTCCGCCGCGGGGGCGCCCCGCGCGCGGCCGGTCCAGGCGACGCGGCCGTCCTCGATCACGACGGCCGCGTCGCCCAGCGCCTCGAACTGCGACCCGCCCGCATTCGTGACCAGCTCGCCGATGTTCGTGATCAGCGTGCTCTGCGTCCCCACCCAGGCATCCTGACATGCCGCAGGCTCAGCCCGCGGCAGGCTCAGCCCGCGGCCGGCTCAGGCGACGGCCGGCTCAGGCGACGGCCGCCGCCTTCGCATGGCGGCCGGGGTTCGGTCGGCCAGCCACCCTTTCCGCGCACACCTCCCTGGCGAGCTTGACACCCATCTTGCTCAACAACTCGTTCGAGATATACTCGGTACCGAGTGATTGAAGATGAGTAATACTCAAGATTCCGTGCCCGAGCGGGTGCCACGCGCCGCCAGGCGGCGCAGGCCGCGCCCGCTCCCCCGAACTCCTGTCGCTCTGTCGGTGCTCAACCTGCTGAACGAGCGGCCGATGCATCCCTACGAGATGCGCACGCTGATGCGCGAGCGCGGCCACGACCGCGCATTCCCGGTCAAGGAGTCCTCGGTCTACGACACCGTCGCCCGGCTGACCGACCGCGGGTTCATCGAGCCGATCGAGGTGACCAAGCAGGGCCGCAGGCCGGAGCGCACGGTCTATGCGATCACCGACCTGGGCCGGGACGAGCTGCTGGTCTGGCTGAAGGAGCTGACCACCGAGCCCAGCCCCGGATACCTCGCGTTCGCGGCGCCGCTCATGTTCATCTATGCACTCGGCCGGGACACCGCGATCGGGGCGCTCGAGCAGCGCGCCGCGCTGCTCGAGGCCGAGATCTCCAAGTCCGACGCGTACCGGCACGCGATCACGGCGCACCTGCCTGACTTCCCGCGACTCTTCGGCATCGAGGAGGAGTACGCGCAGGCGATGCGGCGGGCCGAGGTGGGGTGGCTGCGGGCGGTCACCACCGAGCTGCGGGACGGGTCGCTGCCGTGGCCGGCGCCGGAGGACGTGCTACCCGAGTTTCAACCGGAGGCAGGACCGTGACCAGCACAGACACCCCCGCCGAGGCGGTGCGTACCGTCGGGCTGCGCAAGGCGTTCCGTGCCCGCGGCGGCACGGTGGACGCCGTCCGCGGCATCGACCTGACCGTTGCCGCCGGGCAGGTATTCGGCTTCCTCGGCCCCAACGGCGCGGGGAAGACCACCACGCTGCGGATCCTGACGACCCTGCTCGATGCCGACGGCGGCGAGGCCTTCGTGGCGGGAGCCAGCGTGCGCACCCAGTCGGCCGAGGTCAGGCGGCGAATCGGCTATGTCGGCCAGCTCGGCGGCGCCGACTTGTCCGCGACCGGCCGGGAGAACCTGCTGCTCCAGGGACGGCTCTACGCGATGAGCGCTGCCCGGGTGCGGGAGCACGCCGAGGAGCTGATCTCGGTCCTTGACCTCGGCGGGTTCGCCGACCGGATCGCCCGCAGCTACTCGGGCGGCCAGCGCCGCAGGCTCGAGGTCGCGCTCGGGATCATGAACCAGCCGCGGGTCCTCTTCCTCGACGAGCCCACCACCGGACTTGACCCGCAGAACCGCGCCAACCTCTGGGACCAGCTGCGCGGCCTGCGCGACGCCGGGACGACGGTCTTCCTCACCACGCACTACCTGGAGGAGGCCGATCTGCTCAGCGACCGGCTCGCGATCATCGACCACGGCGCGATCATCGCCGAGGGCACACCGGCCGAGCTCAAGCGCCGGTACTCCGCTGACGTGCTCACCCTCACGCCGAGGCTGCCGGACCCGGACCTGCCCGCCCTCGCCAGGCGGCTGGCCGGCCAGCCGTTCGTGACCGCCGCGTCCGCCGACGGCACCGACGTCAGGCTCGCGGTCGCCGACGCGACCGGCGCGATGGCTGCCGTGTTCGCCGCGCTGCAGGCCGACGGGGTTGAGGTCATCGCGGCGTCGCTGGCCCAGCCCTCGCTGGACGACGTGTTCCTCCGCGAGACGGGCCGGTCGCTGCGCGACACGGACGCTGGATCCGCGCGAGACCAGCCCGAGCCACCGGCGGCCACGGACGCGCGGGCGGCGGCGCTGCCGTGACCGGCGCGATCATCAATGAGGAGTACCGATGACATTCGCTCTGCAGACCTGGCTCTTCTTCCGGCGCAAGCTGCTCGAGGCGCTGCGGCAGCCGGTGTGGATCTTCACCGGGCTGAGCACGCCGTTGCTGTACCTAGCGCTGTTCGAGCCGCTGCTGAAGTCGCTGGCCGGCGGCGCGGGGTTCCCGCACGGCACCGTGCTCGACGTCTTCGTGCCGGGCATCCTCACGCTGATGGCGTTCGGCGCCGGAATGGGAGCCGGCTGGGTCGTCATCTGGGAGATTGACTCCGGAGTGACCGAGCGCCTGCGGGTCACCCCGGCGAGCCGGCTCGCCCTGCTGCTCGGGACCGTCCTGCGCGACATCGTGATGTTCGCCGTGCCCGCCCTGGTGGTGGTGCTTGTCGCGATCCCGTTCGGCTTTGACGCGCACTGGGGCGGGCTGGTGCTGCTGCTCGCGCTGCTCGCCATGCTCACCGCCAGCGCCTCGGCCACCTCGTCGGCGCTCGGCATCGGGCTGCGTCAGATCGGCAGCCTCGCCGCGGTCGTCACCGGCACCCAGCTTCCGCTGACCTTGCTGGCCGGGATCCTGCTGCCGCTGTCCGTGGGGCCGGTCTGGCTGCGCGTGCTCGGGCACGTCAACCCCATGTACTACGCGGTGCAGGCGGCCCGCGACCTCGCCGCGGGCCAGGTGGTCACCGCGACCGTCGGCGCGGGGTTCGCGGTCATGGCCGCCCTGGCCGCGCTCGCACTGTGGTGGGGCACCCGCAGCTACCGCCGCGCGATGTCCTGACGCCCGACGGCGCAGGCGTAGGCCCGGACTCCCCACGGCCGGCGGCCTCGGACTCCCGCCGGCCGGCGAGGGACGACCTCGGCCTGTCGGGCCGCGCGAGGTGAGGTGGTACGGTCGATCGGTCGGCTCAGACGGTCGGCTCAGACGGTCAGCACAGACGGTCAGCACAGACGAGCCCGGTGGAGGCTGCCAGGATGCGACGGCTGGACGTACACGTCAGCACGCCCGATGGCCGCAGCAACGCGACGCTGCACCTGCCAGACGGGGACGGGCCGTGGCCGGGCGTGCTGCTCTTTCCCGACGCGGCCGGAGCGCGGGAGACGTTCAGGCAGATGGGCGACCGCCTGGCGGGGATGGGCTATGTCGCGCTGATCCCGGACATCTACTACCGCGCCGGCGAATGGGCGCCGTTCGACATCGCCACCGTGTTCGGCGACCCGGAGCAGCGGACACGGTTGTTCGGGCTGATCGGCGCGCTCAGCAATGACCGGATCGTGGCCGACTCCGGCGCCTACGCCGGCTTCCTGCTCGACCGGCCCGAGGTGAGCGGACCGGCGATCGGCACCACCGGCTACTGCCTGGGCGGGCGCATGTCGCTGATCGCCGCGGGCGGGCTCGGCCAGACGATCGCCGCCGCGGCGTCGTTCCACGGCGGCAGGCTGGCTGTGGAAGGGGATCCGTCAAGCCCGCACCTGGCCGCCGACCGCATCAGCGCCACCGTCTACGTGGCCGGCGCGACCGACGACGACTCCTTCACCGCCGAGCAGGCTGCGTTGCTCGACCGCGCGCTCGCCGATGCCGGAGTCGACCACACCGTCGAGTTCTATCCCGCCCACCACGGATTCGCCGTGCCCGACAACCCGACCTACGACGCGGACGCGAGCGCCCGGCACTGGCAGGCACTCGGCGAGCTGTACCGAGCCCATCTGCACGGCTCCTGACAGCGCCGCCGAGCCGACCAGGCAGCGAGCGTCGCGGCACTCCCCGGAACCTGCGACGCCGCGCCGGTCAGGCCCGCCGGCCGCTACCCGAGCACGTCACGAACGGCAGCCGCCAGCGCGGCAGGAACGTCATCGACCAGCAGATGCCTGCCGTCGGCCACCACGTCGCGCCCGCCGATCACCATGTTGCGCACATCGGCGGAGGTGGCGGCGAAGATGACGGCGCCGAGCACCGCGAGATCAGGATCGCCGTCCGCGGCCGGCCCGCCGACCGTCGCCGGGCCGCCGACCGGCAGCCCGGCCAGCCGGGGCGAGTCGAGCCCGACGGTCACCAGGTCGGCGAGTGATCCCGGCGCGATCTCGCCGGCGTCCGGCCAGCCGAGGCTGGCATGCCCGTCCCAGGTCACGGCGGTCCCGAGGGCCTCGGCGGTGAAGTTTCCCCGCTCCCGGCCGGCCAGCCGCTGGTACATCTCGATCCGCCTGGTCTCCTCGAACAGGTCGACCACGGCCTGGCTGTCACTGCCGACGGTCAGCCGGCATCCGGCCTGGGCCAGCGCGGCGAACGGGCCGATCCCGTCGGCCAGGTCAGCCTCCGTCGTCGGGCACAGGCAGGCGAACGTCTCGCTGCCGCCGAGCAGCCGGATGTCGGCGGCGGTCAGGTGCGTCGCGTGCACGACTGAGGTGCGCGGGCCGAGTACCCCGGCGTCGTACAGCACGGCCGCCGGCGTGCTGCGGTACGCGGCGAGGCAGGCCTCGTTCTCGGCGACCTGCTCGGACAGGTGCGCGTGCAGCGGGGCGCCGCAGCGGCCCGACCAGGCGACGACCTGATGCATCTGGTCGGGCGGCACCGCGCGGACCGAGTGGATCGCGGCGCCGAGCCTGGCCGCCGGGCCGAGCGCGCCGTACTCGTCGGCCCCGAGCAGGTCAACCCGCTGCGCCCAGCCCTCCGCCGTCCCGTCGCCGAACCGCAGTTGCGGCCCGGTCAGCTCCAGCGACCAGCCGGCCCGGTCCAGGCCGCCGGAGAGATAGCAGGCGTCGAGCAGCGTGATCCGCAGGCCGGCCTGCGCGGCGGCCTCGATCAGCGCGCGGCCCATCGCATTCTGGTCGGCGTACCTGACCCCGTCGGGCCCGTGGTGCAGGTAGTGGAATTCGCCCACGCAGCCGATCCCGGCGAGCGCCATCTCGGCGTAGAGCGCCCGGGCGAGCGCCAGGTACGAGTCGGGGTCCAGGCGCGCCGCGACCTGGTACATCCGGTCCCGCCACGTCCAGAACGTCCCGCGCCCCGCCTGGGTGATCCCGCGCAGCGCGCGGTGGAACGCGTGCGAGTGCGCGTTCGCGAGCGCGGGCATGGTCAGCCCGGCCAGCCTGACCGCCCCGGCCGGCGCCTCGGACCGCGCCACCCGCGGCGTGATCGAGGTGAACCGGTCACCGGCCGCGGCGATCAGCACGTCGGGCAGCACCCCGACCCCGGGCAGCCAGGCGAGCTCGGCGTGCCAGGCCCGGACCGCCGGCGACCCTGCCGGCGGCGACCCTGCCGGCGGCGACCCTGCCGGCTGCTGCCCTGCTGGCGGCCCGGTCACCGGCAGGCCAGTTCCGCGAGGACGGCGGCAAGCGCCACCACGCCGGCCTCGCAGTCCGCGGCCTCGGCGTGCTCGGCGGGCGAGTGGGACACGCCGGTCGGGTTCCGCACGAACAGCATCGCCGTCGGCAGCCTGGCCGCGAGCACGCCGGCGTCGTGCCCGGCACCCGTCGGCAGCACCGGCGCGGCGATGCCGACAGCGGCCAGCGCCGCCACCACCCGGTCGCGAAGGACGCGGTCAAAATCCACGACCGGCGTGAACGACTCGCACCGGCTGGTGACGCTCACACCGTGCTCGGCGGCGCTCCGACCCGCGGCGTCCAGCACCGAGCCGACCAGGTCGTCGAGTACCTGCTGGCTCGGCGCACGGGCGTCCAGCCACGCGTGCACCGAGGCGCAGATCGCGTTGGACCCGCCGGGCTCGGGCACCACCTTGCCGAACGTGGCGAGGGCGCCCAGGGCCGCGGCAGCCTTCCTGGCGGCGAGCACGGTCGCCGCGTACGGCAGCATCGGGTCCCGCCGGTCGGCCAGCCTCGTGGTGCCCGCGTGATCGGCCCGGCCGGCGAAGTCGATCCGCCACCGCCCGTGCGGCCAGATGGACTCGGCCACCCCTACGGCCGCGCCCATCCCGGCCAGCGCGCTGCCCTGCTCGACATGCAGTTCGACGAACGCGCCGATCCGCCCGGCCAGGTCGGGCTCGGCTCCGATCGCCCCCGGGTCGAGCCCGGCTGCCGCCATGGCCTCAGGCAGCCCCACTCCGCCGGCGTCGGTCAGCCGCGCGGCGTCCTGCGGCGTGACCACGCCGGTGAGCAGCCGGCTGCCCAGGCACGCCAGGCCGAACCTCGCGCCCTCCTCCTCGACGAACGCGGCCACACCCAGCGGCCGGACCGGGGCAAGCCCCTGCCCGACGAGCACGTCGACGGCCGCGAACGCGGAGACAACGCCGAGCGGGCCGTCGAAGGCGCCGCCGTCGGGCACCGAGTCCAGGTGGCTGCCGGTCACGATCGCGCCGGCCCGCCCGGCATCCCCGGCGGCCAGTCCAGCGCCCCCGCCGCCCTGCCCGGCATCGTCAGCGGCCCGCCCAACGCCCTCGCGGGTCCGCCCAGACCTCGGACCGCCCGGACCTGACCCCCCGGGTGGGTCCCACCACGCCCACATGTTTCCGTTGCGGTCCGTCTCGGCGCGCAGCCCTCGCTCGGCGGCGGCCGCGAGGAACCATACGCGGCAGTCCGCGTCCGCCTTGGTGTACGAAAAGCGACGGTATCCGCCGGTCTGCTCTTCGCGCCCGACCGGCAGCAGGGACTGCCAGAGCGGCAAGTTCCATGGCGCCGGTCTCACCCGCCGTGCTCCTGCATCGGGATGCGGACGCCGCGCTCCGCGGCCACCTCGGCTGCCCGGTCGTAGCCGGCATCCACGTGCCGGATCACGCCCATGCCTGGGTCGTTGGTGAGCACCCGTTCCAGCTTGCGTGCCGCCGTCGGGCTGCCGTCGGCCACGCACACCTGGCCGGCGTGGATCGAGCGCCCGATGCCCACGCCGCCGCCGTGGTGAATCGACACCCAGGACGCGCCAGAGGCCGTGTTGACCAGGGCGTTCAGCAGCGGCCAGTCGGCGATCGCGTCCGAGCCGTCGGCCATGCCCTCGGTCTCGCGGTACGGCGAGGCAACCGACCCGCAGTCCAGGTGGTCGCGGCCGAGCACGATCGGGGCCCGCACCTCGCCGTGGGCCACCATGTCGTTGAAGCGCAGGCCAGCCTTGTCCCGCTCGCCGTAGCCGAGCCAGCAGATCCTGGCGGGCAGGCCCTGGAAGTGGACCTTCCTCTCGGCCATCTCGATCCACCTGGCCAGCTGCTCGTTGTCGGGGAACAGGTCGAGTATCGCCCGGTCGGTGGCCGCGATGTCCGCCGGGTCGCCGGACAGGGCCGCCCAGCGGAACGGCCCCTTGCCTTCGCAGAACAGCGGCCTGATGTACGCGGGCACGAACCCGGGGAAGGCGAACGCTCGGTCGTAGCCGCCAAGCTCGGCCTCGCCGCGGATCGAGTTGCCGTAGTCGAAGACCTCGGCCCCGGCGTCCATGAAGCCCACCATCGCCGCCACGTGCACCGCCATGGACTCGCGGGCCCGCCGGGTGAAGCCGGCCGGGTCCTCGGCCCGCAGCGCGGCCATGTCCTCGAACGCCACGCCGCGCGGCAGGTAGGTCAGCGGGTCGTGCGCCGACGTCTGGTCGGTCACCACGTTGACCGGCGCGCCCATCGCCAGCATCGCCGGCACCAGATCGGCCGCGTTGCCGAGCAGGCCGATCGAGAGCGGCTGGCCGGCCTGCGCGGCGGCGACCGCCCGCCGCAGCGCGTCGTCCGTGTCATCGGCCGCGACGTCCAGGTAGCCGAACTCGATCCGGCGGACGATGCTGGCCGGGTCGCAGTCGATGCAGATCGCCACCCCGCCGTTCATCGTGATGGCCAGCGGCTGCGCCCCGCCCATCCCGCCGAGGCCGGCGGTGAGCGTGATCGTCCCGACAAGTGTGCCGCCGAACCGCTTCGCGGCCACGGCGGCGAACGTCTCGTAGGTGCCCTGAAGGATGCCCTGGGTGCCGATGTAGATCCACGAGCCGGCCGTCATCTGGCCGAACATGGTCAGCCCGAGAGACTCAAGCCGGCGGAACTCCTCCCAGGTGGCCCACTGAGGTACCAGGTTCGAGTTGGCGATGATCACCCGCGGCGCCCACTCATGCGTGCGGAACACGCCGACCGGCTTGCCCGACTGCACGAGCAGCGTCTCGTCACCCTCGAGGTCGCGCAGCGAGCCGACGATCGCGTCGAACGCCTCCCAGCTGCGCGCGGCCCGGCCCGACCCGCCGTAGACGATCAGCTGGTCGGGATGTTCGGCCACCTCGGGATCCAGGTTGTTCATCAGCATCCGCAGGGCGGCCTCCTGCGGCCAGCCCTTGCAGGACACCTCCGTTCCGCGTGGTGCCCGTACCGGCCGCGGGCCGGCCGGTTCCTGACCTGACATTCGCGCAGCCGTCATCTCGTTCCTCGTCGAGTGAGCACCCGCCGCGGCGGGGTGCCGCAGCCACACCTCATCTTCCCCGCTCGCTTCGGTCATCACCACCGCTCGCGCGCCAGACCCCGCGCGCGTGCACCAGCCGCTGTCGCCGATAGGGGACTACCTGGCCGCCTCAGCTCACACCGTAGAGCTTGCGCAGGATCGCGCGCAGCGACGTCCTGGTGAGCGCGCCGATGTTCTCGCCAAGGATCGTGGTGCCGGACGGCGATAGGAAGAACGTGACCGGCAGGGCAGGAACGCCGTAGCGGACAGCGGCCGAAGCCTCCGGGTCGAACGCGATCGGGTAGGGAACCTGGTACCTGCTGACGAACGCCGTCGCCGGGCCGCGAGAGTCGGCCGAGTCAATGCCGACGAAGCTCACCCTGCCGTGCAGCTGGCGCGCGACACTGGCCAGCGCCGGTGTCTCCTTGGTGCAGATGTGGCAG
>Ga0335078_10004303_pt1 | contig 21135 bp, 16 predicted proteins | sample Lox_Sample_32_FD_206711 | JGI IMG/M metagenome (GOLD analysis project Ga0335078, IMG submission 206711) | Soil microbial communities from Loxahatchee National Wildlife Refuge, Florida, United States - Lox_Sample_3.2 | ecosystem: Environmental > Terrestrial > Soil > Wetlands | place: USA...
AAGGGCCCCCCCAGTTCGTCACCCAGAGACTGAACGATACGTTGTGGAACAAGAAGGCCTGAGGGCTCGTGTGGTTCGTGAAGGCTAACGGAAGGTTCAGCACGACCGCGGAGTAGTAGTAGGACTCTCCATCGATCACGATCGTGCTCGGGTTGGTGAGGTTCGGTTTGAGCCCCGGCACGAACCCACCGAACAAGGCCGCGAAGCAGACCCCGAGGACGACCAGTCCGATCACGAGAACCCGCTTCTGCGTCGGGGACATCGGGTAATCTTGGTCAATGCTCATGGGAATCCGGGCGGGGCAAAGGAGTCGCGAGCGTACTTAGCCTTCCGCGGCCACCCCCGGGCGGTCTAGTTCCCTTCAAGCATCCCCGGAGAGTGCCCGGCTCGTGCAAGCGGTCGCTGTCCCGCACTTCAGAGGAAACCCGGAGCTCATGGACCTCCCTCCCCGCGTCGTGGGACCCGGGGAACTTCTGGTGCGGGTTCACTTCGCCGGTGTCAATCCGTTCGACTGGAAGATCGCCGACGGCGTGCTCGAGGGCCACCGGCCCCACGTATTCCCTCTCATTCTGGGGGTCGACGCCGCCGGGACGGTCGTGAAGGTCGGCGAGGCAGTTAACCGCTTCCAGGTTGGCGACAATGTGGTCGGACAGTTCCTCCATGATCCCGTAGGGACCGGGACCTACGCGGAGCTGACCACCGTACCCCAATCGATTGGGGTCGTGAAGGTCCCTGCGGAACTCCCGCTTCCCGAGGCCGCGGCCCTTCCGACGGCGGGAATGACTGCGCTCGCCGCGCTCGACGCTCTCCGGCTCTCGAGAGGGGCCTCCCTGCTCCTCGTGGGAGCGTCCGGAGGCGTGGGTTCGTTCGTGACAGCCTTGGCCGGTCCGCAGGGAATTCGTGTGACCGCGCTGGCTCGGGAAAGCTCGTCCGCTCGCCTGCGGGCGATGGGCGTCGCGGAGACGGTCGACCCGACGTCCTCGGACCCCGTCGAAACGATGCGCCGCCGCCATCCGTCGGGATTCGATGGGCTGATCGACGTCATGAGCGACCGAACGGGCTTCGACCGCTATGCGACGCTCGTCCGCGGCGGGGGCACCGCTCTGACTACCACCTACGTGGCGGACGTCCCAGCGCTCGAGAGGTCCGGGCGACGAGGGGTGAATCTCGACCTGCAGCCGAACGCCGAGCTCCTCGGCAAGCTCATTCGGCAGTTCATCGAGCATCGCCTGCCGGTCCCCCTAGAACGTCGGGTGCGATTGTCCGAGGCCCCGGCGGCTCTCGCCGAACTCAAGATGGGGCAAGGGCACGGAAAGACCGTGATCGAGCTTCCGACGTGACCGAGCCGGCTCCCGCCGGAACGAAGCGCCGCTCCCGCGCCCGGTTTCGGTGGACCGCGAAGCGGTTCGGGGGGCCGTCGACCCGGGGAAACGAACCCCTTTTTGAGGGGCGACGAATCTGTAATACTGCTCGCGCGGACGTTCGACCTCTGCCGCGCTCCATCCGGGGCCGGTGAGAGGTCGGAATCCACCGGGCGAGGACGAAGGGCAGGAGGCAGACCGTGGGCACCACCAACCTCGACCGGATCTTCAAGCCCCGGGTCGTGGCCATCCTCGGCGCGAGCGACACGGAAGGCTCGGTCGGCTACGCCGTCACGGCCAACTTCGTCCGCGGGCTATTCGAGGGGAAGTCCTACCTCGTCAACAACCACAAGTCCGAGATCCTTGGGGTCAAGGCGTATCCAAACATCGCGGCCGTCCCCGAGACGGTCGACCTCGCGATCATCGCCACACCGGCGAAGACCGTGGCCGGGGTCGTCGATGAATGCGGCCGGGCGGGGGTCAAGGGAGTGGTCATCCTCTCCGCCGGTTTCAAGGAGACCGGGCCAGCGGGGAAGGCGCTCGAGGACGAGATCGTCCAGGTAGCGGACAAGTACGGGATCCGGGTCGTCGGCCCCAACTGCCTCGGGATCATCCGGCCCGCGACTCGCCTGAACGGCACGTTCCTGTCGAAGGTCCCCAAACCGGGGACGGTCGCGTTCCTTTCGCAAAGCGGGGCGCTCGGTTCGGCGATCCTCGACACCGCCATCCACGAGAACATCGGGTTCTCCACGTTCGTCTCGGTCGGGTCAATGGTCGACGTCGACTTCGGGGACCTGATCGACTACTTCGGAAGCGACCCGCAGACGCGAAGCATTCTGATGTACATCGAGGGCGTGACCAACGCGCGCCGGTTCATGAGCGCGGCGCGTCACTTCGCGCGCTCCAAACCGATCGTCGTGGTCAAGGCCGGCCGGTTCCGCGAGAGCGCCAAGGCCGTCGCGTCGCATACGGGTTCACTATCGGGAGAGGACGCGATTTACGAGGCGGCGTTCAAGCGAGCCGGCGTTGTCCGCGTGGACGAGATCGCCGACCTGTTCAACGCCGCCGAGGTGCTGAGCACGCAACCGCTCCCGAGCGGCCCACGGCTCGCGATCATCACGAACGCCGGTGGTCCGGGCGTGATGACGACCGACGCGCTCCTCGCCCGTGGCGGTAAGCTGGCCGACCTCAGTCCCAAGACGATGGAGCGGCTGAACGCCGCGCTTCCGCCGTTCTGGAGCCATGGGAATCCGATCGACCTGATCGGCGATGCGGGACCCGAGCGGTACCGCGCGGCTCTCGAGGCGTGCTTGGACGACGAAGGCGTCGACGGGATCCTGATCCTGCTGACCGTCCAGGCGATGATCAACCCGCTATCGGTGGCGGAAGCGGTCGTGGAAGTACTCCAGTCGCGGACCTACCAGAACAAGACGATCCTCGCGTCGTTCATGGGTCGGAGCCGGGTGACGGAGGCGAACTCCTACTTTGCCGGTCACAACATCCCGACCTACGACTCGCCCGAAATGGCGGTCAAGACGTACCTCACGATGTACCAGTACCGCCGGAACATCGAACTCCTCTACGAGACTCCCGAGGAGATCTCCGTCGACTCCGCCCCGCCGCGCCGGCCAATCACGGTGATCCTGCAGCAGGCCGCGAAGGAGGGCCGCGAGGTCCTGACGGAAGAGGAGGCGAAACGGGTCCTGAAGTACTATGGCTTCCCGGTCGTCTCGACCGAGACCGCCGCCACCGCCGACGAGGCCGCGGAGAAGGCACGGCGGTTCGGCTTCCCGGTGGTGCTCAAGATCCTCTCGCCGGACATCCCGCACAAGTCGGAGGCCGGAGGGGTCGTCCTCGACATCGGCTCCGAGGAGGAAGTGCGGCGGCAGTTCGACGTGCTCATCGCCCGCGCGAAGTCGTACAAGGAGGACGCGCAGATCCTTGGCGTCACCGTCCAGCCGATGATCGGCAAGGGAGGCCACGAACTGATCGTCGGCGGTAAGGTCGACCCGCTCTTCGGCCCGACGATCCTGTTCGGCATGGGCGGCATCGGCGTCGAGCTGTACCGCGACACCGCGGTCGGCATCCCTCCGCTCAACACCACATTGATCCGGCGGATGCTCGAGGAGACCAAGGTCTACCAGGTGCTGAAGGGGTATCGGAACCAACCGCGGGCGAACCTCGAACTGCTCGAGAAGACGCTTCTCCTATTCTCCCAGCTGATGGTCGAGTTCCCGCAGATCAAGGAGATCGACATCAATCCCCTCGTCCTTACGGAAACGAAAGTGCACGTCCTCGACGCGCGCATCCTCGTCGACAAGAACCTCGCCCATCGTCCCCCCGACGCGCATTCGCACCTCGTGATCAGTCCGTATCCGAAGAAGTACGAGGCCCGTTGGCGGATGTCGAACGGACAGGATGTCCTGCTCCGTCCGATCAAGCCCGAGGACGAGCCGATGTGGCTCGAGATGTTCAAGGCGTTCTCCGAGGAGTCGATCCGGTACCGCTTCTTCCAGGTGATCAAGGACACGCCGCACGAGGTGCGGGTGCGCTACTGCAACATCGACTACGACCGCGAGATCGCGATCGTTCCCGAGATCACGCAGAACGGAAAGCGACGGTTGCTCGGTGTCGGGCGCCTCAGCATCGAACCGGACGGCAAGAGCGGTGAGTTCGCGATCATCGTCACCGACGAGTTCCAGAACGTCGGGCTCGGCACGAAGCTCACCGACCACGTCCTCGAGGTGGCCGAGGACATGGGCGTCGAGCGGGTCTACTCCGTCATGCTCGCGGAGAACTACCGCGCCCTTTCGCTGATGAAGCGGATGGGGTTCACGCTCACCTACTCGGACGACGGAACGGTCGAGGCGTCCCTCAACCTCAAAGGGAGCGGCCCGGCGGCCGCGCCTCCTCCGCCGACGCAGCCGCTCCGCCCGCCGGACGAAGAGGAGCTGGCCCCGCTCTCGCCCACGCTCGGAGGTCCCGCGAAGCCCGTGACCGAGGGGAGCAAGGTCGAGCTCCCGGCATCGACACCGGAATCGAACTCGGCCGTTCGTTGACCGTCCCATTCCGGCCGCGCCGAAGCAGCCGCGGGCGGACTCTTCCGCGGCGGATCATCGAGTCCTGGATTAACGGGCCCCCCCGCGTCGGACGCCGGTCGATGGGATTCCCGTCCGGCCCACGAAGCTCCCGTCCGTGGACGTCACGGAGAGACCACCGATAGGGAGGAAATACAAGTGCCCGCCCTTGCCCTTCGGAACGGGCCCCTTAGAGATGTAGGCGACCGTATGCCGACCGAGAGCGAAACTTCCGCCCACGATCTCCCACGATCGGGTCGAGGAAGGATTTCGTCGCGGTTCGCCGTTGTGGTGCTAGTCGCCGTAATCGTCGTTGCCGGTGGCATGGGATATGTGGTGTTGAGCGGGGTTTCGGGCAGCGGAAGCACGGTGCGAAGCACGTGCTCTCCACAGTCCAGATGCAACCCTCCGGGGATGGGCGGCGCAGCCCTATTCGTTGACTACCAGCTCCGGTTTGGCCAGATCGTTCCAAGCTTGACCCAGGGACAGAGCATCACGGCCACCGTTGCGCTACTCGAGGCAGGTTCGGCTTCCCAATACAGAGTGTTCTGGGGCGATGGTTCGAACTACACGGGCCCTGAGCCGACCGCCAGCCACGCGTTTTCCAGCCTGGGCTCGTACGTCCTCAGCGCCCAGGCGCTCGCCGGGTCAACCTGGCACAGTGGTCCCACCTATCTCTACCCGATCGTCGTGAATCCCAGCAGCCAGACAACATTCTCGGGATTCTACCCGACGCTCTCCACAACGTTCTCGAACAGTAGTCCTGGGACCATCCAGTTCGGGTGGCTGCAGGGCTCCGGGGCCGTGAGGGTCTCGGCGACGTACACCGCCAACTCGACCGCGACGGGCTACACCGACCAGGCGCCGACCTTGACGGCGACGGGCGGAGCGCAGTCGGCCCTCGTGGCGACGCCGACGAGCGTGTCGGCGACGTATGCGTTCAGCGCGGCGGGTCTCTACTACATCACGATGGTCGGAGAGGTCACCGCGCCGAGCGGCACGGTCTACCAGAACTACACCTGGACGGTCTACGTTTCTCCTCCCGAAGTGCCTCCTGGTTGCAGCCAATGCGGTCCAGGTGGGCCCCGCACGTGGGGACAACATCCCAGCCAGCTCGTCGACCAGGAGGTGGCCCCGGGAGGCGCTACATCCGAGGACCCCGCGGTCGCCTACGATACAATCAGCGAGGACCCGATCCTGAACGTCTACCAGACGCTCGTGACCTATGATGGCAGCAGCACGTCCTCGTTCCTGCCGGAGCTTTCCACCTGCGTGCCGGGACCAGGCTGCGCGGTGACCTACAGCGGCAACACGCTGATCGTGAACAACGCCACCAAACCGACCGCTCCTCAGTACTTCACCTTCCCAATCGACAAGGGGGCCCGATTCTACGATCCGTCCACGGGCAACAGTTGGCCGGTCTATCCATCGGACGTAGCTTTCTCGATGTCCCGCACCTGCGCCTTTGCCAACCTGCCAGGGTACGGCTCTCAACCCGGCTGGATCCAGTGTCAGGCTCTGCTACCGTTCGTATCCAACGGCTGGGATGGCGGAATCCACAGCGTGTTCAACAACACCCCGCAGCGAGTGCTCGGCGCGATGCTGGTCAACGATAGCACGTACTGTCCGTCGTCGATCGTGGCGGTCTCCAACGGGTGCATCACCTTCAACGCCTCGGGTGGAGGGGCCGCCTGGCCGTACTTCCTCCAGCTCATGGCGGACCCGCTCGGTGGCTCGGTCGAACCATGCGGCTGGTTCACTTCTCAGAACGCAGGAGTTCCGGGCTTCGCAGGAACCGCCGCAGCGTCCGGAGACGGACCGTGCTTCCTACCCGGGGGAGCGAAGAGCACCTCGGACGCGTCGTTCGTGAACTGGATGTCGACGACCCCGATCACAGCATGGGATGCCTTCGAGCTGCTGACAGTGAACACCCCGGGCATCCAGCCCGGCGTCCAGTGGAACATGGTGGGGTCGGGACCCTACTACCTCGCCAGCCAGCCGTTCGAGCAAGCGGTGGGCTACACGCTCGAGCAGAACCCCTCTTACGCCGCTCCAGCCGGCTGCGCCGGCCAGCCTAACTGCGAGCCGCTCCCTGGTCCCACGCACTACGCAGCGAAGGTTACCGTCGTTTACCAAACGTCGGATACCATCGGGATCGAGGACTACCAAGCGGGCCTGACCGACTTCGCTACCATCCTTCCCGGCGAGACCTTGGACATGCTCTCTTTGATGCAGGAGGGCAAGCTCGGCGCGTTGGTCAGTCCCACGCTGAACATCAACCTCTTGGCGTTCGACTTGAAGTTCAACCCATCTGAAGCTCAAGCGATCGACCCGGATCGCATCACTGTTCCGGGGGATTTCTTCTCTTACATCGGCGTACGTGAGTTTCTTGTCAACGCCTTCCCGTACTCCACGGTTGAGAACACGCTCTACACGACCGACGGCGTTCCCTACGGGATCAATTACGGAGGAGTGATTCCGCAGGGCATGGGTAACTACTACCCGACGAACATCAGCTGGCCGGCCGGCGACCCGGTGACGAATTCTAGCGTAAACGGCAGCGCGGCGTGGTGGTGGGCGGGAGCGACGACCTCCGGCAGTCCGTACTACGACCCCGAGCTGGTGAGCTGCACGACGAGCTCACCGTGCCAGTTCCCCATCATCGGACTCGGCGCGATACCCAACGTTCCGAGTTTCCGCGAGATGGTACTGGATTACTCCGGCCACATCACGTCGGTGTCCGGCGGGCGGCTCGCTCCGACCACTTTCGATACCCCCCTTTCCACTTTCCTCAATTTTGGGTGTGGGCCCTTCACGACTTGCTGGCCGTATCCGATGTACAACCTTGCATGGGTATCCGATTATCCCGACCCTACCGATTACGTCGTGCCGTTCTATTACCCGGACGCGACGTACACGGCGGGGGACGAGGTACAGGAGGCATTGAGCCCGCTCACCTGTAGCGGTGCGTCGCTCGAAGGACCGGCTCAGCCGGCCTCGTCCGCAGGATTGGAGTACTGGGCCAACGCGGGCGCCGTTCCGCAGAACTGCCAAGGAAACGCCTACGCCTCCATGGTCTGGGGGATGGACCTGGCGGCCGGAATGGCCGACGGCTCCGCCCGGGTGTTGCTCTACAACCTCGTCGAGCACATCGCGAACGAGCTCGCCCTCTATGTCTATATTGACCAGCAGACCGCAGTAACGACGTTCGCGCCGTGGATTGACCCATTCAGCGTCAACACGAACCCAATGGTTGGCGGGGCTGGTGACCATCTGTGGTATCTCGTGAGGGCCCCCGGCATCGGCGATTAGGAAGCTGGGATTCCGTCCCCATCGCCCGGAACGTCCGAGGTCGTGACACTTCACTCGACCGCGACGACGCGGGGGGCCCGCTTGCGCCCATTGTCGGGCCCGCAACTTGCTGGAGATCCGATCGCTGAGGACTGCGGCTCCCCGACAGGACCGATTCGACGGGTCGTCAGTCGTCTCGCTGTAGAGTCCGCCCACTGGTTTCCGTAGCGGCTACTCTAGATGTCGTCGGTCGTCGAAACGCCTTGGAACGAATGGACACGGGGGGCTCTGGACCCGAATGGGTTTGGACCTAGTGAAATGTGGGCCCAGATTGCGTTCCGAGCGCCTTCGCGACCATCCGCTCTCTCGTTCCTCTAACGAGTCGGATAGGTAGCCAGCCTAGACCAACGCCTTCCGCCCCGGGTCGCTTCGTCATTTCGCAGTCGTGTCGATCAGCTTTCGGTGCACGTCCAATCCGACAAACGATTCTGTGTTCAGTGGTCGCCCTGAGAAGCGAACCCCAACGGCGGGTTGTTAGGTGAGGATCCCCCAACATTGGGGCGCACTCTTCCAGGGCGGGTCGCCTGATACTCACCTTATAGCCTACCTACGAGGAGAGGTCCGAGTATCACTGCCTCGGCAGGTGATTGACGCCGAAGGTCAATTATCGCGGAACACAATGTACGGTCGTGGTTGGTCAGCCTAAGAATTGGGACACGACTTACGTCGAGCTCCTCCGCGAGTTGCGTGACGCGGGGAGCTTGATCGGGCCACAAAAGGGTCAAGCCAAGGAAATTGTCGCAAAGCAGTTCTTGTTAGCGGATCCGCGAGACCGTTGTCTCTCCAACCCGGCCCGCGAATTCAACCTCTTCCAGGCCTTGGGACACTGGCTGTGGGTAATGGCCGGCCGCATGGACCTACAGTCAATCCAATACTACAATCCTAGAGTGGGAATGTTCAGCGCAGATCGACGAAAACTTGACGGGGCTTACGGGCCGCGTCTTTTCGGCCTTGGCGCATTGGATCAGATTCCCCGAATCGTAGAGCTGATTCAGAATCGTCCAGACACTCGAAGAGCGGTGGCTACAGTCTACATTCCCGAATTCGATACGGTTCGCAGGCAAGTTGACGGGAGAGAGGATGAGGTGCCCTGTACGATCGCCCTTCAGTACTTACCCAGAAGCGGCGTGTTGAATGCATTCTCCTACATGAGGTCCCAAGATGTTCCAAATGTTCTGCCGTACGACGTCTTCATCTTCACACTGATTCAAGAGTATATTGCTCGGAGCACGAGCAAGGAACTGGGAACGTACTACCACGTTGCGGGGAGTTTCCACTATTACATCAGGGACGAAGAAAGGATTTCCTCGATAATCGAGGCGAAGTCTGTCGTTCTACCTCCTATGCCGAGAATGCCGGACGGGACTCAAGACCAGATGCTTAGCCGGGTGGTCGAGCTCGAAGAGAACATTCGAAGCGATGCCATGGCTCGACTCCGAGTGCCCGGTAAGTCGCGGTATAATCCCAGGCCCTTCATCGAGGAGGCTGCAGAGCTTCCAGAGTTTTGGGGCAATGTGGTGCTGGCGCTGGTCGCACTGGCTGCCATTCGGTTGGATGAGACGGAGGCACTGGCGACCATCCACGGTGAGAGCGATCAGCCGGTCAAGTTCTTCGTTGAACGTGCGCTCGCGCGATCCATGGCCTCGACCTCATTGGAGCGGTTCGATCCCGAAGTGCGGTAGCCTGAGATCTCCCTACGAAGATTCCTAAACCACTTCAGCTTGGCCTGATACGACGTGTCTCCCAAACTGGCTCCGCTGGTGGAAGGGACCACGAAAACTCTAGAACCCTCGATGTCCCATTCTTGTACCCCGTAATGGATCACTTTCGAGCGGTTGCCAAGATAAGCTCGAACCGCTGTCTTGCTGACAAACACGACTAAGGTCGGTTTGTGTTTCTTGACGACCCTGCTTACGTGGTTGCGGGAGGCCGCGAAATCGATCTTCTTGAGGGCACCTGTTCCGGGAGTCGGCCGCTTGAAGGTATCTGTAAAGCCGAATCCGCCGGTTGTTACCGCGTCGTCGTCCTCGGTCGTAATCCGCTTGGGCCAGATGCCAGAATAGAAAAGCAGCTTCCAGAAGTAATTCGAGTGACCGGCGTAGTAGTGACCGATCCTGGCGGAACGCACCCCAGGATTGACCCCGATGAAGATAGTGTGAACCTGTTTCGGTATCTTGTCGGGAAGGCTCAGTGACTCGACCGGCCGGAGAAAAAGGTCGCGCTGACCCGGCTGGGAAGTGGGCCACGTCTTGACCATAACCAGTTGTTCGTCAGGTCGCGGAATATCTATCGATACCGCCCACTCTGGTTCTTGCTTGTTCCTCGCGACTCCCGGACCAACCAAGCATCATCCCGTCTTGTGATGTGACATCCCCGATTGTTCCCAGACTTTGTCCATGTCGAGCCCGGGGAGGGCCTCCCTGATTCGAGCCAACGCTTTGGCGCTGTAACGCTTGAAGGTAGACTTTCCAATCTGGAACTCCTTGAAACACTCTTCATCTTCCTGGAGTCTTAAGAAACGAATCACCGACAGCGCTCTCGATGCCGAAAGTCCGACGCTGTTGGCCAAGGTGGTAAGGCTCTGGTTGTAGAACGAAAGCGCATCAACCTTCTTGATTGCGACTACGGTCGCGGACTGGTCCCCTTCCGAGACTAAGTGAACCGGGATACCGTCGGCTTTAGTCAGACGAAGGCTTATCGGTTGCCCGCCACCATCGGAAGACAACCGTAGTGCGGCCGCTCCCGGGAAGATTGCTTTCCAGTCTGTAGTTGTAAGCTGGCGAAGCTTCTCGTGAAGCTCGGCGTCGGATGGCTGACGTGGATCCTGCCGCATCGCACCATCAATAAGAGCGATGGTTCGGAGTCTAGCTCGCGCATCGGTCCTCCTCCGTGACCCTGAAACTAGCAGCCCACGGATTTTTGATACTTCTTCCTCCATCATGGTTGGAAAGTCCTTCGGGGCCATGGTGGAGATTGGTAACACCCGCTGAGGGACAAAATCAGCTAACTTGCGTGAAAAGACTCGGGCAAGGATATCGTCGAACAGGGTAACTCCGGACTGAACAGTAAGAAAGAGGTGTTCCTCGGACAACACGATGAAGTGGTGCTGTGCACCGTCTCTAAGATTGTTTACTATCCGAAGTGTGTCTGCCTCCTCGGGCTTTAGGAACTTCACTTTCGGATCGAGAAGGCAAGCATTAATGCATCCTTCGAATCCAAGAGTGGTCGCCGCCCCACGCTTTCGGATTCTACCGCCTTTGTAGAGAATTGCTGACTTGAGGATTAGCTCGAAAGCGTGGTCCAGGAGGATTAAAACAGCCTCCGGCCGGCCACGATCATGTGGGCGGTTGAAGTGCTCGACAGATAGGACAAGAGAATCGAGTGAGCGAGTAAACAGGTGTTTCGCTTCACGACGCATAGCGAACACCGAGTTCAATAGAAGACCTTACGGAAGTGTAGTATGGACATCCGAATCTTCGTTCTGGCATCAAGGGGGGTCAGTCCGGAAGCACATCGTCTCTCCGCGAATCGCACGTCCCTGCCTTCGCGAGCTACTCCTCCGGTTTGAGCGGCTCGAGCTTCCCCGTGCTTCGGTTGAGTTTCTCGACGCGGCCCCGCGTTTCTCTCAATTCCTTACGACAGTCCTTGACGAGCCGCATGCCTTCTTGGTAGAGCTTGTCGGCTCCTTCTAGGGACATGTCCCCCTCTCCGAGTCGTTCAAGGATCCCCTCGAGTCTCTTGAGCCGGGCCTCCAGGGCCTCATTGTCGTGCTCCAGCGGTTTCTTAGGCATCTCAGGAACTCCTCGTGGATGTCACCTGGTCGACGGTAGCATCGACGCTGCCATCGCTCATCGTGATCCCGATTTCATCCATCTCCCGTAAGCCGGAAACGGATCCAACGGCTTTCCCCCCTTTTGTGACCACTGAGTATCCTCGGTCGAGGACCTTCTGCGGGTTGAGCGACTCAAGCAGTTCGACATCGTGAGCCAATCGCTCCTCCAAGTTGTCCAGCACCTCCCCCATCTCCTCCACGAGGGAGCGTTGGGCCTCGTCCAACTGGTCGAGAAGGGCCAGCTGGTCGGGCACTGCGTCTACCGCTGCCTCCGTGGGCGTCGCCGACCGATGGTCCGCTACAAAGTCGGCGATCGTCACGTCCGTTTGATGGCCCACAGCCGAAATGGTTGGGATCTTCGAGGCAAAGAGTGCCCGCGCAACCACCTCCTCGTTGAAGGCCCAGAGGTCCTCCAAGCTGCCGCCTCCCCGCCCAACGATCAGGACCTCCGGTCGTGGTTCGTTCAGGTCGTTCATCGCATCGATTCCGTTGGCCACGTCTTGAGCCGCTCCGGCGCCCTGAACCTGAACCGGACAGACGATGATGCGGACAGGAGGGAAGCGGCCCGTCAGATTGCGGAGAATGTCTTGCACAGCCGCTCCCGAAAGCGATGTCACTACGCCTATTACTCTCGGGAAGGCGGGTAGAGGTCGCTTCTGCTTGAAGAGACCCTCTCCCTCGAGCTTCTTCTTGAGGGCTTCGAAACGCGCCCAAAGCTCCCCAACCCCAAACTCGCGAATCTCGTCAACGTAGAGCTGGTACGTCCCCCTTGCTTCGTAGACTCGGACATCGCCGCGGACAAGGACCTTTGCGCCATCTTTGATGATGCTCGCGAACTTGGCGACGACGCTTCCCCAGATCACCAGGCCAATCTCGCTCTTCTCGTCCTTCAGGCGTGGGAAGAGGTGTTCGGTCGTATTCCTCCGGACGTTAGAGAGCTCACCTATCACCCAAATCGACCGAAGCTGGGGGTTGGCCTCAACGGTCGTCTTGACTTTTCGATTGAGCGCAGAGACCGAGATGTACTGTGGAAGCGCAGTGTCAGTCACTGGGGAACCAACATGTGAGTCTTGTATTGAAAACCATGCCAAGTCCTCAGTCGTCGGCCCTCTCTCGGCGGAACAGCGCATCGCCCGTTCCTTCGCTCGCGAGGAACGAGCGATGCAAGCAAGCATCCAGACTCCGACACGAGAGAGCCAGACGCCGACCGAACCCACCGCGACCGCCTCACGCCTGAGAACCGTGACCGGGAACCGCTTCCCCCGGAAATGCGCTTGCGGGTGCGGCTTCCAGATCCCGCGCGACCCCGAAGTCCGTTACGTGGTCGACTTCGGAGCTACGCGACCGTATCCCGCGTACCTCCGCGAGCACTCGCCCGACTACGGGACCTACCATGGCAAGCCCCGCCTTCGCGAGGGCGGCGCACTGCTCCCCGGGTTCACGCCCGCGAGCGAACTCCCACGCCGGCCCGCATCGCCGAAGCCGCCCGTAGCTCCGCGCCCCACGATCGAGGTTGCCCACGAAGAGTCCGAGAGGACCGCATCCCCCGAAGCCGGCCGTGCCTGGGCGAGCGGGCAGCTCGTCTTCAACGCGGGCCAGTTCGAGTCGGCACGGAGCGGGTTCGCGGACTACGCCCGCGATGGAGAGTCTGCGAAAGAGCTCCGCGCGCGGGTGAACCGCACCATCCTCGAGGACCTCGAGGAGAAGGTGCTCGCCCTACGCCAGCTTCACGCGAAGCTCAGGGACATGGACGCGGGGGAGTCGTTCGCTGGAGTTGTCTCACGATCGAGACCGGCCCCCTAAGGCGCCAGCACCAGAGGTGGATCGTTCGGGAAACGCAACGGCCGGCGGCTGCAGTGATTGAGTATTCATCCCGCAGATGATTGGACTTGAGCATGCAGCCCGAGGCGCTTCTCGCCGTCAGGGGAGAAATCAAGATGCAGTGTTTTCGTGCAATGAACGCCGCGGAAGAGCTGGAGAATTACCTCAAAGTGAAGATTGTCAACTACGACCAAGCGGACCCAGATGGGCTCGGGAGGGCACTCATAGCATACTCTGTCGACGTCTGGGCGAGGGTACACACGATTCTTTCGGCGGCCGGTATCGTTTCCAGGATTCTCTGGCCGCTCACTCCAAGCGAGGTTCCGCCAAAGACCCGGGCGGCCCGAATCCGTCAAGATCGTGCGATTGAGGCACGAGAACGATCGGATGAAATCTGGCGGTCTTGGCCCATGCCAGCTCGCACTGTGCTTGGTCCGTTGGAGAACAGAGAGGTGCGGAACGCCTTCGAGCACTCTGAGAACGGCGCCGCTGAGTGGATTGAGGCGTTTGGGACTCGAACCGTGCGCGCCTACGGTGTAGGTGTGGAGTCTAACCCAGACTCAAGAGCGGACTCCAAGGGAGTATTCCGCTACTTCTTCCATGATACTTGGCGAGTCAAGATCGGGGACGGGGATTGTAATCTCCGGGGAGTCGTCACCGCTCTGAACGCACTGCAAGCAAGTCTCCCATTTGAGGTCGAGATGTCCGTTGGCGGCATCGAGTTTCGCCCCGTTGAAATGGGAAAGTCGACACCGGGTCTACACTGGGAACAGCGCTCAGACTCAGCAATCTGAACCGAGCGCTGGCGCCGCGCTCATCGCGGTGCGACGACCCACAGAATCGCGGATGAGGCGAACATCATCGCGAGTGCGACCAGCGCGGCGAGCAGTCGTTGACCCAGCGTCATGGAACTACGTGGGCGCAGTCGCGTCGCGGTTCATTTAAGCCGCTGTAGCCGGCGACCCCACGTTTCACGTTTCAGTGCGGAGTCCTCTCAACGGTCGCTCCAGCATCAGGGCCAAGTAGAGCCGTTCAATTCGGCCTGATGTGCCGCTCTCTCTTGACGCCGAGTTAGCAATACAGCAGGCGGGGCTTGGGCCCATTCGCCCCGTGTCTCCCTTCCTGCGAATGCAGTCGAGACCTGCCCGAACGACCACCGAGATTATCGACGAAGTGTTTGCTGAACAGCGCCGGAGTCACGAGGAGTCGATCGAGGCCAGCTTCCGGCTCGAGCTGAAGCGGGTGCTAAGGCGCCACGGCTTCCCGCCGACGCAGGAAGGCGAAACCGTCGAAACGGTAATCCGTGTGTGGCAACTCGCCAGGAACTGACGCAAGAACCGCCCTTACACGCCGCGCTTGTCGCGCTCCGCCCTCGACCGCAGGTCACGACGTTCGTGACACAGGGGTGGGAAGACAAAGATTCATTAAGCCCATAACCAACTTCACATTGGAGGTCGTGTAGCAGCCAAGACGGGATCACCGAGGATGGAGTCCTCCCTCATCCGCCCAAGTAGAAAGTCCACTATCGAAAGATTCCTTTCGCTTAGTATGAAGAATCAACTCGATGCTACTTTACTGAACTAACCTAGCATCACCCTCATACACTACACCCTCCCCCTGTTGAAAAAGGACTTTCCTCTGGGCCGTGCGAGGGCCCTGCCGACTCGGTTCCCGCCAATGGTTGCCTCGTCCTCCGGGACAGAAACATGTCTGGCGAAGGGAACGAGAGAACGAGCGATCGTGGCGCAACTGACGAACCGTCTTCGCGCAAAGGCGGTCAACTCTCTAGAAGCGGCGGGATATCCCCAAGCAAGGAAATCGTAATCCTGGTCGATGCGAGCAACGTCGCCCATGGTAAGACGAGCTTCGTAACACAGCCGAGAATCGAGAACCTGAAGCGCTTACTCGATCGGTTGCGAGGCTACCCGGTTCGACTTGTGGCACTTGCTGACGCGTCGCTGCGACACCGGATCGACCAACCCTCCGAGCTGGAGTCGATGATGACTTCTGGATTGCTCGAGCAGGTGCCTGCGGGAACAGCCGCGGACGATTTTCTGTGGCAGCTCTGGAAGAGCTATACCGCCCAAGGGAGCCGAGCGTACATCGTCACCAATGACAAGTTCCCCTCAGCGAATGCTACCGCTGAATCTCGGACGGAAAACCCGCGCATCGCGTTCATGTTCGTCGGAACGGAACTAATTTTTCAACCGCCCATTGAAACCCTTGTCGCCGATACCATTGTCCAGACACCGACGGACATACCGAATTCAACGCCGGCTCCTCCAAGCCAGCCCACGATGGTGGGGGTGTCACATCAGGTCGTAGCACACGACATCTCGACCGCATTGCCAACAATCTCATTCTCGCCAGAGATCGAATCTCGAGCGCCGTCGCATGCCGAGTTGATCGGGAGCGCAATCGAGGTCATCGCCTCATTGACCCAACCGCCGGGGGGGAACACTCGCAGGGTGAATTTCGCGACCGTTTCTCACTATCTGCACCTAAAATTCCAAGGAGACTTCGTCACAAAATTTGAGCTCAGCAAGCCGAAAGATTTGGCGGAGGAACTTGAGAAGCGAGGTCTCGTCACAATCTCCTACACAAACACAACGATGTACGTTGAGCCGACACTTGTGTTTGAGGGGCGCATCATCGGTCGAAAGTTTCCCCGGCGGCAGATCGGACCGGTAGGTATGCCGGAAGGAGAAACTAAAAGTCCGACGGGGGCTCCAAGTGTCGTAACTGAGCCGAAGACACCAGTGGATTCTTTGCCCGAGGTCATCGAGGTTTCATCTCGAGATCTTGGTCCAACTGTCGAGATTCCGGGACTGGACCTCTTTCTGAAGCTCGTTCAAGATAGCCAGCCCAAACATGTCTTCCATTGGTGGAGCCAGCGGCGCGGGGAGACTGACAACAAGTGGCAACTGGAGGGCGACTTTTTCTTCGTGTTCGAGGGAACTACCTACCGACTCTCGGGCAGGGGCTACCGCACTCTCGGCGACTTTGTCGACGGGCGAACCAGGGGAATGAAGGCGGCCACAGACCCAGATATTATCGGTGACCCCAAAGATGTGTACCGCTACGATCGGGATTCCCTGCCGCAGATCTGGAGGGACGTCCTCCGATTCCGCAATCTTGACGAGGACGAATATCGCCCCTCAGAAGGTGACATCTACTACTTCGTCCGAGAGAAAGGATTCTCGGACTTTGACGCGTTTTTGGCCGCCGAGCGGTCGAAGCCGAAGCCTCCGGTCTATGTATGATGCCGACCGATTCGGCCGAATTGCCCAAGAGCGGGAGGGCTTCGGGTGGGGTTGTCTGGCCAGGTGCCAAGCCGGGATGCGCGGAGGATGAAACACGGGTCGTCCTGCTTTCGTTGAACTGGTGGCGACCGAAGGACCCACGCACGCCTTTGGGCACGGCCTATCTCTATTCCTGGATCGCCTCCAAACTCCGGGACTGGAAGGGCGTCCGGATCGGATTCGCAGACCACCATGTGACTGAAGGTGCAGCAGTCGCGGTTGAGGACGTTCTCAGCGCGGACCCAGCGGTGCTCGGAATCGGCGCCTACGTTTGGAACTTCGAATTGGTCCGCGAGGTGACCGCCTCTCTCCGTTCGCGCGGATTCGGGGGAAGAATCGTCTTGGGTGGGCCCGAGATTTCTTACGGTGGTCATGAATTGAGCGAGGAGTATCCGTTCGCGGATTACTTCGTTAAGGGGGACGGTGAGGCTGCTTTCGAGGAGGTTATCCGGGCGTACCTGGAACAGAGAGAACCAACCGGCGATGGGATTTTCTCAAGAGATTCCAAAGAGTTCGATGGACAGGCGCACCTACCGAGGGGGGAGGACCCCATTCAGCCCCAGTCTCTTCCCGAGCTCATTCCGCTAATCGTGAAAGATGGATTCACTCGGATCCAGTTCCAGCGAGGTTGCATCTACGGCTGCACATTCTGCGCCTTCCCCTATCCGGATCGAACGTTCAGAAGTCTGAATCTCTCATCCCTCCGACGAGACTTGTCGAATTTGCGCGACGCGGGCGTACAGACCCTTGCCGTCTTGGACCCAATCTTCTTCGTTGACAAGCCACGCGCACTTTCAATCTTAGACGCCTTGCACGAGGAGCTGCCGAATACACGGTTCGAGATACAATCTAGATTGGAACACCTGAACGAGGCAATCATCGGCCGGCTGTCTACGATGGATGTCCTATTGGAGTGTGGAGTTCAGACGCTCGATCCGAATGTTCAGCGAATCATCAAGCGCGGGGCCGGGCGGGGGCAAGTTGAGGCGATGCTTCGCCTTCTACACCAAATGGGTATACGGTTCGAAACCCACCTCATCTTCGGCCTACCCCTCCAGACCACGAACTCCTTTCTCGGCGATCTGGATCTCCTCTTGAATTACGAACCCGAGCGGTTGAGGGTTTTCCCCCTACTGGATCTCAAAGGGACCGAACTCTCCAAGGAGACTCAGGCGAAATTTCGCGGGATGATGTCGTTCTCGACGTCATTCCCGAGGCAAGTACAGTCGACCTTGTGGATGCCCGCCGAGGAGATTGCGACATTGAAGCAGATGCACGCTTTCTTAGAAGAGACAATGAATCCCGCGTCCGCGGGCGTTAGCGCGACGAGACTATACAACCGGTTTTGCCAGTCATCTTCTCAACCGCAACCGGCCCGGTTACCGATTGTCGCGTAGCGCTCTTCGCGGTCATGTCATCGGCCGCGCAGGGCCCGTCCACTGCGGGATTCGCATTCAAAGCGTCTTCTGAACGACTCGCGCAGTTACTTGTGATTCGAGAAAGTGATTCACCGGTTTTCTGCCGTTGCAACCGTGGTCAAAACAGACCGCGAGTCGGCCACCGACTTTCGGACAAGTTCGGCACTTTACCCAACACGTATCGGCGGGACCAGGCCGTCGTTCAACCGAGAAACGACGCTCGTCGTGCCACACCGCCGTGTGGTGGCTCACAGAGTGGCCGCAGACAGCGCATTTGAATCCGCGGATCCGCGGCCAGAACCTCGACGGATGAATCGAACGGCTCCGTCGGTACTCCAGAGCTTTCGCTGCAGGCATAGACTTCGTGGAGCCACATGCGCTGCCGAGTAAAGGAGCTTACTCAGATCGACGCTCGACCACATTCTGTTCCGGCCCCTCGAGGATGCAGATGACCCCGCAGCCACTGCACATCACGTGGCGGTGGATCACTGGGTTCACCGTGTTCCTTCGTGTCAAGTCGATTAACGCACCGCAGTTCGGGCAGGCAGGATTGGACTTCATTCTACTCCCACCGACGTCGTGGCACCTGGAGCTTCAGGTAGGCTCTCGAAACGGGTCCTTTTCCCGAAGGGCAACTCGCCAGGAGGATATCCAACAAATACACCAGAGGCCTGCGAAGGACGTGAAGGAGAGGATCTCCGAGAGATTTCCCCTGCCATTCTGGGGTATGGTTGTCGGTTTCGTGCTCTTCTTCCTTCTGGCCGAGATTGCCCCCTTTATCTCCCCGCTGTTCAGAATTGCGGTCGATTTCTCGGCTGTTGCATCGTTGCTGGGAAGCGCGATTTGCGCGATCGCGCTCATGGTCTTGTTACTGCGGAAGAAGAAGAGAAAGCCGAAGCGACGTCTCCTCCGGGCGGGGGCAGGGCTCTCATCTCAATTTGGCAGGCGATTGGGAGCGGATTGAGACCGCGGTCCCATCATCGGCCGCGGGCCACCTCTCGAGGATTAGCGAGGGACAAGGTGCGAGCACCCTGGGCACACCCCAAGAAGGTGCTTCTCTGAAACCTCGACCGATTCGCCATAGCCCCGAGCCGCTGCTGCGAAATCCCGAACGGAGCTGGCGTCCTCTTCTCTCGTGTGTATCGCCATCTCGAGCGCGGAACGTAGCTTAGGGTTCGCCCTGAGACTATCATACGCTGCCCGGAAACGGGATTCGTCGATCGTCATCGGCACCTTGACTTGAATGACCGGAAACCCATCTAGGGTTAGACGCAGGACCGGCGTGGCCGGTTCGCCCGTGGCGTGAGTGTAGGCAGTCGTCTCCATCTTCACAAGTGTCGCAGCTCGGTTTTCGCGAAGCCGTGGGATAATGATGGTGGGGTACCAAAGTGCCGGAAGTGGATACTCGGACCAACCGGTCGACGGGGTCGCGGCGACCAATTCAAGTCCGAGCTCGGATCTAAGCGTCGCCTCGACTTCGTTCTCGTACAGCTCGTCCAGATCCCGCTTCTGGGCAACACCGGCATTTAACCGGCCCTCGAGATTCTCGAGAAGCGGTTTCATGGTTGGGTCAGCGAGCAGGTGCTGGCGGGCTGAGGACCAGTGAGAGAGGTCTCGAAAAGACCCATACTGACCTCCGCCCCCTTGGATGATGATTGAATACCTACCCTGCCCCTGGTTTGGCCAGTTGTTAATGTCGTACGAGAGACTTGCCCATGGGAGAAACCGAAAGACACAATCAATGAGAAGCTTGGCATGGTCGTGGAATCGTTGACGATTCGAAGCCTCGGTGACAAACCGATGCTCCCAGTAGGTCTGCGCCATCGGTCCGACGAGAACAAACGTTCCCGGGACGAGGAGGACGAGCAGTCCGACTGCTAACCCCCCTGGTCCACCGACGGCCCGGTCAACCAGTACCCCGCCAATCAAACCTAGGGTGAACGCAGCGACGACGGTCCAGAGGCTCGAGCGGGACGCCACATCATCCGCAACCCCTCCGCGGAGATAAGCGACGGATTGGGTCCGCCGATTGGGCCCGCCTCGCGCTCGGTCCCCGACCCGCGTGCTGATTTCGGTCAGGCAATCGGCCGCTCACGTCCCCACATATAGCCGGTGAACACCAGTGCGTGTCTCGCCCGTTGTCCATTCAGGAGCACATTCGGGATGCATCTCTTATCCGGACCCAATTCTGCGCGCCCGGAGAGTGTACATATGATTGCAAGGGTGTGGAGCGGGTGGACCCGACCGGAGGACGCGAATGCCTACGCGGAGGGCCTTCGAGAAAGGATCAGGGGTCAGGTGTCGATGCCCGGCAAGATCGGGTCGATCCTGCTCTCGCAAGAGAAGGGAAGACGGGGCGAGTTCATCACGATCTCGTTCTGGGAGTCTCTCTACGCGATTCGTGACCTTGCCGGTGATCGGATAGAGCAATCGGTCTTCTTCCCGTTGAACGACCAGTACTTGGTCGATCGCGAGACCAGCGTGACCCACTTCGAGGTCGTCGGGTCCGAAGGCGTCGGGCTCCCGTCCGCGCGCTGATTGCGGTCAGTCATCGGCCGCGCGCGTCCCAGACAAAGGTCGCGAGTGCGGCCCTAGGATGTGGGCGTCTTCCGGTGGTTGATGAATAGGGCAATGCCGAGTGCGACCGCGAGGACTCCAGCGCCGATCAAGGCGAAAGCCGGTTCGTAGACACTCGGCGGAACAGGGCAGGAGGATATCGGACCGGTGCTGGTGCAACCGTAGGATACGTACATTGCGACACCCCCTAGAATCATGGCGGCTCCAACGGCGCCAGGTAGAGCAATGAGCCATAGTCCCTCGCCACGTTCTTGGTGCCGGGTACCGGTGCGGCGTCCCGGTGTAGTCGCGCTCATCGCGGTCGTGTCATCGACCGCGCGGGTCCCACATTAACCTCGCGCCCGCGCACTTCGCGCGCGGGCGTTCCCTCGCTTCGCTCGGCGAGGATAATGGGGA
>Ga0335078_10004304_pt1 | contig 21127 bp, 18 predicted proteins | sample Lox_Sample_32_FD_206711 | JGI IMG/M metagenome (GOLD analysis project Ga0335078, IMG submission 206711) | Soil microbial communities from Loxahatchee National Wildlife Refuge, Florida, United States - Lox_Sample_3.2 | ecosystem: Environmental > Terrestrial > Soil > Wetlands | place: USA...
TAGGCTGCCTGTTTTCGATTATCAACTCCGCGCGCACGATCGATCGAGACATCACGCGCATGAAGCACCGCAGCAAGTCTGGGCAGCGCGCGATAGCCAGCAACTTTGCGGAAGTGGCGCTCGGCTTCGAGCACACCCGCGGCGGTCCAGCGCAGAATCATGCTTGCGCCCTGCCAGCGTTTGACGCGCCGCGCGATCTCACGCCCCCCGGCTGAACAGGTTCTCGATCAGATTGGTGGAAGAGAGCACCGGCTCCAGCCCCTCGGATAAGTGTAGTGCCATGACGGTCAGGGTCTCGTCGACTCCTTCCCGCAACGAAGCGGCTGCGCCCGGATGGGCAGGGTCCAATTTATGCGCAAGATTCTCGAGCAACCGGCGGGCGCGCTTCGGATCGTGACTGGCGTAAGCCTGGTTCATCGCGGTCCGCACCGAAGCCCGCATCCGTTCCGGCAGCGCGTCGGTGACGTTGCGTTTCTGTAGAGTGGAGCAGTGGCGCGGTACCGCGTACAGCCCTGCGACCCCTGACCGTTTCTCCCTTTTCGGGCGAGTGTCCCAGTCGAGCAGGCCTACGGCCCGTCTCCACCGCCCCCTCATCAAACCGTACGTGAAGTTCTCCCTCATACGGCTTACCGACAGTCGGCGCGAATGCAGTAGTCGAGTCGCATTGCGGAGCGCTCACCAGACGCGGACGCTTCTTCCCGAGAGGCGAAAGAGCCCCTGCTCCCACCACCACTCATCGGGCGGCCTGCGGAAGGCGCGCCGGGTCCGCTGCTGTTTGCGTCGCAGCCAACGCTGGAGTTTGAAGACAACGTACTTGTCAATCTTGCGGAAGTGCTGCGCGCTGTTGAGCCAGCGGTAATACTCGCTCCAGCCGCGCAATATCGGATTGAGATACTGAATCACCTCGCTGAGCGGTCTGCGGACATCGCTGCCAATTTCCTCGCGGACTCGCCGCCGCACATGGCTCATCGCCGTGGCAGTCGGGAACATGTAACAGAATACCTTCGTTCCCCGGTGCCGGGTCGGTTTGCGCACGAAGTGCACGCCGAGAAAGTCAAAGCCCGATTCGGCCTCAACTATCCGGGTCTTCTCTTCCGACAACTGAAGCTTGAGTCGCGCAATCATCCGCTCAAAGCTCGGCATATACGCTTCGGCGGGACGCCAGCGGCTCAAGACTAGCAGATCGTCGGCGTAGCGCACGAGTTTAGTGTCCGGGTGCTGTTGCTCCCAATACTTGTCCAGCGGATGAAGTGCGATGTCAGCCAGCGTTGGCGAGAGCACCCCACCTTGGGGAGTTCCGCGCACCGGCCTTCGCACCTGATCGGTTTCCATGATGCCGGCCTTAAGCCACCAACGGATAAGACGCAGCACCCACTTGTCGCGAACCCGCCGCTGAACCAGTTCGAGTAACAACTTTTGGTCAATCGAGTCAAAACACGCGGCTACGTCGGCATCTATCACATGGCTATAACCATAGGTTACCCACTTCCGAATCGCCGCAATCGCATCTCGACAACCACGCCCCGGTCGAAACCCGTACGACCCTTCGCAAAAGTTCGCCTCGAAAATCGGCTCGATTACCAAACGAACCGCTCCCTGAATGACCCTGTCTTGAACAACCGGGATTCCGAGCGCGCGGAAGCGGCCTCGTCCCTTGGGTATGAATACGCGACGCACTGCACGGGGCCGATACTGCTTGGCCAACAGTGCCGCCTGTATATCCCTTATGAACGCGACCTCTCCTTGCGCCTTGATGGCCTCGATACTCCGGCCATCCACTCCCGGCGCGCCGCGATTACGGCGCACCCGATACCAGGCTTCCCATAGCACCTCCCAGCGACACACCTTGTCGTACAACACTCCGAACGTCCGCCGCGGATTCTCCTTGGCGGCCCGATACAAGGTCTCCTGGAGTACCCGGACCTTTTTGATGGCGCGTTGAGCCAACAGGCTCTTGCCCGCGGCAGTCGCCGGCCCCTCCCCGCGTGAAGACCTCCCAACTGAAGCAGGGCTCCTTCCCTCCGCCGAGGTTATGCTGTCCTTCGGCATCATCAGTAGTATGAGCCCCTCCGACTTCCCGCAGTGCCCAGGACCACTTCGGCTAAGCACCTTATAGGTCCCGTCTTCTGCGGCTCCGCAAAAGCCGCGCACTCCGGGATCTCCCCGGTTACCTCACATTCCTTCCCGACATACCGCCGCCTACACACCGGGGAGCGCCCCAGAGGCTTCACCTTCCTTGCCTCCCGGACTGCTGCCTTCGCCGGTACACAAACGGCTCGGCCCTCCCATTCATCCGCTCTCCCATCAATATCCGCGGAAGTTGCCATGACGGTGCTGCTACTGCGTTCCCTCTCGGTGCGGTCTGCCGGTTCGCCGCTGGCCCACGATGGGTTCTGGCCATGCATTGTCGGGCATGCTTCGCCGTGGCCGCTCACGCCGCCGCGACCTGCCCCAGGCTAACTGGCTCGAAGGTTTTACCAGTAAGAGGACTTCTCACCTCCTTGGAATGTGCCCTACCGGGCACGCTGTGCGCCTGGCAGCGCTGAATCAGCGCGCGCTCGCCGAAGGTGTCGAGCACCGCGCGCCGCAGCGCCTTGGCGCCGTCGAGCACCACCAGGATGGCGCGATTAGGGTTGAGCCCGCGCTCGATCAGATCTTCCAGCAGCGCCTTGCAGGCGGACGCGTTCTCGGTCGCGCCTTCGCGCAGTCCCAATGGATGTTTTTTGCCATCTACGTCGATACCGACCGCGGCCAGCACCACGTGCTCGGCGAAGTGGACCCCGTCGATCTGCAATGCCACCAACTTGAGCCCGCTCAGATTGCGTCGCATCAGGTCGGCCAGCCGGCGTTGCGTACCGACCACGAACCGCTCGCTGACCGCGCTCTTGCTGATGCCGCGGACCTCAACCTCCTGTGGCAACGGTTCCAGCGAGCGCGCGTAACGCCGAGTCGAGACTCCCAGCACCATCTGCTCGAAAGCTCGTTCATCCAGCGGGTCGTGGGCACTCCACGCCTGCCAGCTCGGCAAGCCCAGTTCGCAACCATCGACGCTGCGCGCGCGGGGACGCTGGATCTCCACTCGCCGCCCGCCCAGCACCAATGAACTCGGCACATGGCCCGCGCGTACCGCCTGCCGCTGCTCCTGGTGCGAATAGCGCTCGCCACACAATGCTGTGCGCTCCGCCTCCAGTTCATCCTGGACGAAGCCGAATCCCGACAACACCACCGTGTCCCATAGCGCCCCCCGCGCTAATCCATGAAATGGAAATCGAAACTGTCCGGATGCGCTTTGCTCTTTCTCACGCTTCTTGCCAATCTTCCTCATGGCGGCTCTCCTCCTTATGGCAACCCGATCTTCCGATCGGGCGAGGTTTGCCGCCACTCAAAAATCAACAGCGCTCAGGACATCTCCATATCGGACCATCGGAATCGCGACCGCGCGCGGCTTAAATTAGGCCTGAGATGCTAGCAACAGAGAATCTAGCCTTATAAGATCGCCAGATTTGGAGTCCGAAATCTCTGTCACCCCGGCTTCGAGCAGAACTTCGACCACCCTGCGAGCTTCACCGAGTTTCTCTTCGGGCGTCAGCTCGCGTCGGAGTGGCCGGTTCGACCGACAAAGCGCTCGCCGCGCTGCGCGTCGCTCGCCGCGCAGTGCAGCGCGAATTTCCTCGACGCGGCAGTCCAGATTGGAACGGCGCGGATAGAAGGATCGATCCCGACGTATAGCAAGGCCGATATGGTCGGCCAACCTTCTGATGCCGTGGACTATCGCGTTGTGGTAGACCTCGCTGGTTCGATATACGCGAGTCGCCCTCGCGATCTGGCGGGGGCTCCAACCGCATACCTGATATCCCGCCAGCCAACGAAAGACCATCGGTTGACGAAATTCTGAGGAGACTTGGACTAGCCCCTCAGCGCGGGCGGCTGATTCTACGCGGTCGAGATATTCGCTTATTAGCAGCTCGGTATTGTCTACTTCGGTCGTGCTCATACAATCCTGACGCGGAGGGAAAACATCAAGCTCAAAACCATCGAGCTACGACGCCGGCTGCATCATCAGTCTGCAGCCACAACTTCAACCCAGATGGACCAGATCCTCTCTTAAATCCGTTGCTAACTTGTCCAATAGGTTCTGACGACGTACAGTGCGCGGCACCCTCGGCAGCATGGCAGTAAACGCGTTGGGTGCGGCCGCCACCGCGCTAACGGTAATGGTCGTGGCCATCGTCAAGTTCATGGCCGGCGCCTGGATCGTGGTGCTGCTGGTGCCGTCGCTGGTCGCTCTGATGCTCGCGGTCCGGCGCCACTACCGACGAATCGAGCGGGAAACTGCTCCCGGGATCTGAAGCTTGGCGATTTGCGGGAACCTCTCGTGATAGTGCCGATTCTCTCGTGGAATTCAATAGCAGAGAATGCGCTAAGGTTCGCGATTACGCTTTCGCGCGAGATCGAAGTGTTACATATCGAAAGTCAGGACAGCCCCAACTCGCTCAAGCAGATTTGGCCATTGCGCGTGGAGCAGCCGGCACGTGAGGCAAATCAGGCGATCCCACGGCTTGGGGTTCTCAAGTTAACTTTTTCGATTCGTGGTGCAGCCGATCCTCGATCATGTCCTGGCGATCGAGCGAAACAACCCGGATCGTACTGTCGCGATGCTGCTGCCGGAGCTGGTCGAACGTCAATGTACCAATATTTTCTCACAACCGGCGCGCCCGAATTCTCGCAGCTCGCTTGCTGCTGCAGGGCGCGCATCGAATCGTGATCGTAAATGTGCCCTGGTATCTGCGCAAACGGCCGTGAATGGTCCCGCACTTCTAAAGTCGCGACTTAAGAAACTAAATCACGAACCCGCAAACCGACCTGAGCAGGCGGGCGAACAATTCTGTCCAATCTGATGCTTTACAACGGGCGGCTCGTGCGGGCCTGGCACGATTTACTCGTCTTTAACTGTTGCGAACCGCTTTCACTCCTTCAGGTCCAGAGTTGTGAGATGAGCTCGGTGTCAAGATAGGCGACGCCCTCGCGCACCCTGCCATCCTCCAACCGCATCACCCAGCAATAGCGCTGATTGTAAGGCTTGCCATTTTTCGCGGATGCGCGGCCATCCCATTGCACCGCGACCTTGTCGCCGTCGGCGATGACGTCGAGCACGCTGGGCTTGATTGGTGTGGCAAGCCGCGCGGTTAACGGCTGCACCGCTACTTCCAAAAATTCGCGCTTGCTCTGGTAGGAGCGTGACACTCGGGTGCTGCCGATAACCGTCCATCGCACGTCGTCAGCGAGAAGTTTGAAGACCGCGTCCGCGTCGCCGGCGGCCCACTTGGCGAACGCCTGCTGAATCAGCTTCTTGTTTTCTGCTGCGCTCATAGTCTGCCTTCTTCCGCTAGACAAGCCGGCTAAGAGATCTGCCTGGTAAAGGTTGCTAGATCGAAGTAATCGCGCCAAACCTTGATTTTGCCTGCGTCATCGAGTTCGAACATGCCGGCCACCGGGACCTCGGCCTTTTTACCGCTTTTCATGGTAATCGTGTCGACGCGCGAGTCGAAAACGACATTGCCCTCATGCAGGCTCTTCAGGATCTTGACGCTGAAGGCGCTCATGTCCTTCATGAAACCGTGCGTCATCTCATGGATCGCCTGTTTGCCTTTTGCGGGGGACATGGGGACGTTGTCCCATACGGCATCTTCCGCGAAGTAAGTCATGACCTCGTCAGGATTCAGGCGAGTCCAGGCGGCGAAAAGGTCGCTAATCACCTTTTCACAATTGGCGGCCATAGTGTTTCTCCTTGAAGCGATTTACTGATGAGTTCTCAATTCTGCGTGTAATACGATGCTGCGTTAATATCAAGATGGCGGATCGCGCGGCTGTCGTTGGGCAGCGAATTTCAAAGCGGATATATGACGAGCTTTTTCTCCGCGCTGAAGGAGATGCGATGAGAATCCTGCACGCAGGCGCAACCGGCGCGAGGCTGTCGCTGATCCGTTGTTTGAAAGAAAACAATCGGGTATCACCGGACCGGGCCGCCTGACGCTGAACAGATTTCTGAATTGCTCGCTCGTCTTCTCGTGCGAGCAGTTGGGATCGACGCAGGCGCGAGCTCTCGGCGACTGGGCCGCTGAGGATCGAGTAACAGCGAAAGGAGAGTCGACATGCAGTTCGAAGACATTCTCTATGAGAAGGCTGACGGCGTTGCGACCATCACGATCAACCGGCCCCGGCAAATGAATGCATTCCGCAGCAAGACGGTTGACGAGCTCGTTCAAGCGTTTTATGAAGCATGGCGCGATCGTGGTGTGGGGTGCGTAATTCTCACCGGAGCGGGTGAGAAGGCCTTCTGCGTGGGCGGAGATCAGACGACCCGGGAAGAAGGTGGCTACAAGGGGAAGCCATCGCGATCAGATTTGGGACTCGACATAGAGGACCTTCACTCGGTTATCCGCGACATACCGAAGCCGGTGATCGCCGCCGTTAACGGCTATGCGATAGGCGGTGGGCAGGTGCTCCACGTGCTCTGCGATCTCACGATCGCATCCGACACGGCAAAGTTTGGCCAAGTAGGGCCAAAAGTCGGAAGCGTGGACCCGGGCTTTGGCACCATGTACCTCGCTCGCGTCGTCGGCGAAAAGAAAGCTCGTGAATTCTGGTATCTGTGCGAACAGTATACGGCGGAGGATTGCTGTCAGATGGGTCTCGTGAACAAGGTCGTACCCGCCGCCCAGCTGATGAACCAGGCGCGAGCTTGGGCCCGGAAGATCGCCAGCATGAGCCCGACAGCAATAACGCTGGCCAAGGCGTCATTCAACGCACCGAGCGAGGAGATTCGCGGCATCGGTGCTGTGGCGCTACGTGCACTCGCACTCTACTACGGAACTGAAGAGGCGATGGAAGGCAAGAACGCGTTCCTCGAAAAGCGGACGCCGGAGTTCAGCAGGTTCCGTCGGTGAAAAAAAGAGGGGAGCGCAAGTTTAAGGCTGAAGTGACCGGCAGGTACTCACGCAAGAGTTGCTTCTTTCGCATCGCCCAGCGTGGCGCGAACTAACGCGCGCAGAAAGTGATCGATCCTCTCCGGCGGAACGCGGGTGAACTTCATTTGAGCAACCATGTGCGCAGAACCGACTATCACGCGAGCGTCATCGTCGACGTCCACCTCGTTTGTGGCGCCGTCGTTCACGCGAACCCCGAACGCTTCGATCAGACGGCAATCCGCCGGGATGTTGTTCCCCTGTTCCAGCAGAACGATCTCGCCGGGCACCAGGCAGTCAGCGTGCAACCTGACCGCCTTGCCGTCGCGCAACACGTCGACCTGCTGCGGCAGCAACTCGCGCAGCGCGGCGAGGGTGCGCTCGACCCGAAATTCCTGCCAGAAAGAAAACAGCCCGCTGACCAGGATCACCACCAGGATGGCATAGCCCACCTTGGCCATGCCTTGTCCCGGGTCGCTCCACTCGGCCAGAAAGGCGAGCGCCGCTGCCAGCCACAGGATCAACGCGAAGAAATGGGTGAACTCCTTCAGAAACCGCAGCAGCATTGGTTCGCCGGCGACTTCTTCCACCCGATTGGGGCCGTACTCGGCGAGTCTCCGCGCGGCTTGCGCGGATGACAACCCCCGGGGACTGCTGTTGAGGCTCGCGACGGCGTCGGCAGCTGACAGTTGGTGAATCTGCATCGGAGGCGATTCGGCAAAATTCGATGCGCCCAAGCCGGCTGACGCGGATCGAGAGCCCGTCAGCACCATCGCAGAGCCTCCACTTTCCTAGCGTGCAGAGCACCTGAGAAACAAACGGGAAAGGGTTGATCACCACCTGCCGGTCACGAGCCTCGTAGCCGACAGGCTGTCCGCGGTCAGAAGGGTGCATCTAGCTGCGCCATCAGAACGGTTAGACCTTCGAGCGCTTCAGGCCTCGGTCCGCGAATCCCGTGATTCAGGCGAGTCTGTCGCTCGAACAGAGGTGTGCGGCAAAGACGGGCCCCTTATCCCCGAACGGCCAGGGTTTCTTGAGAAATACACAGCTGGTCCAGAACTCTCTGGCCGTTCGGTACCCTGCGAGCATCGAATTGGCTCATACAGGAAGTTGCCGACCGAGACCTACTGCCTCCGTAGGCGGTGCGCCACTTATGTGGTGGCGCGAACGGATACAGCACTTCAGCGTCCAAGTCCGCAGCCCCGCCGATCTCCTGTGGCATGGCGAATGCTACATGCTATGAGGCGTGAACGTGCCGCTTATCAGACGCCTGTGGCCGGTTGCTGCCGTGCTGCTGATCATGGCGGCGGTTGCACTCTGGTGGATAACCCAGCGCAAGTACGGGCCTGAATATGTCACTGGGCAAGTAGATCGCGGTTCGGTTGTCCGCTCGGTTACGGCGACGGGCACCGTGAATCCTGTTGTGGTTGTCCAGGTGGGCACCTACGACTCCGGGCCGATTATCGCTATCTACGCGGATTTCAACTCGCGCGTAAAAGCCGGACAGTTGATTGCCAAGATAGATCCCCGGCCGTTCACCGTAAAAGTGCATCAGGCTGAGGCTGCTCTCGCCAATGCCCAATCTCAGCTCGGCAAAGATCAGGCTGATCTAGTCTACAAGGAACTAACCTTTCAGCGTGATTTGAAACTGCATGAGGAGAACGTCATTTCGCAGGACACGCTCGACAGCGCGAGTAGCGCTTTCAAACAGGCCGCATCGCAAGTTGCGTTGGACCAATCCCTGATCAAACAGCAGGCAGCCAACCTAGAAGAGGCACAGGTTAACCTCGCTTACACGGATATCATTTCTCCGGTCGACGGCACAGTGGTGTCGCGCAATGTCGATGTCGGGCAGACGGTTGCCGCCAGCTTTCAGACTCCGACCCTGTTTCTGATTGCTAAGGACCTGACGCAGATGCAGGTCGATACTAACGTGAGCGAATCCGATATCGGCGACGTGCGGGAAGGTGAAACCGCGGAGTTCGGAGTGGATGCCTTTCCTAATCGCGTGTTCCAGGGCAGCGTTGGACAAGTCCGTCAGGTACCGATCAGTGTCCAGAACGTTACTACCTATGACGTCGTGGTCAACGTACCCAACCCTGAATTCCTGCTCAAGCCCGGCATGACAGCCAACGTGACAATCATTACTGCGCAGCGGGATAATGTACTTCGAGTTCCAATTCAGGCTCTACGATTCTCACCCAAGTCCGCAACCCCGAAACTGAGCCGCTCGTCGAGTCCGCATGAGCAGCAAGTGTGGGTCGCCCATGGCAGCGTGCTTGAACCGGTATCGATCACGACCGGACTTGACGATGGACATAATGTAGAGGTTTTAAGCGGAGGGCTCAACCCAGGCGATTTGGTGGTCACTGCCGAATCGGCTCGGGACGACACGAGCACCGCTGCAGTACCGGCATCTTCATCTACTCTTCGCTTCGCGCATTGAGAGTTCCGTGGTGTCCGCGACCATCGAAATCAAAGGACTGACCAAGACCTACCGCATGGGTGAGGTCGAAGTGCACGCCCTGCGGAATGTCTCATTCAGCGTTGAGCGCGGCGAGTTCGTCGCGATTATGGGTGCTTCGGGTTCGGGCAAGTCGACCCTGATGAACATTATCGGTTGTTTAGATCGTCCTAGCAGCGGCCTTTACGAACTGGAAGGTATCGATGTCGCTTCACTCGCGGACAACCAACTGGCGGCGATCCGCAGCAGTCGAATCGGATTCATATTTCAAACTTTCAACCTGCTTTCGCGGACGACCGCGCTCGAGAATGTCGAGCTGCCGCTCTTTTACTCGGAGCAGGCCGACGATGGCGAGCGGCGCGCCGAGACGTTGCTCGAGATGGTCGGGCTTCATGGACGCGAAAACAATAATCCGAACCAACTCTCGGGCGGACAGCAGCAGCGAGTCGCCATAGCGCGTGCGCTAATCAACCGGCCGTCGATTCTGCTGGCCGATGAGCCTACCGGGAATCTGGACTCGAAGAACTCCGCTGAAATTATGGAGATCATCCGTCGGCTTAACCGTGACCACGGACTCACAGTTCTGGTAGTGACCCACGATCCAGACGTAGCCGCCTATGCGGATCGGGTCGTCACTTTCCGCGACGGCGCAATAGTCTCCGATCTTCGAACGCCACACGCTGAAGCGGCTGCGGCCAAGCGGCAAGCTGCGACGGCTGTTCTCGTGTCCAGGCAGCCTGCTCCCTCATCTTCCGGGGAAAGCCATGTGCGCAAATTCGGCGTCATGGCATTGAGCGCCGCCGCCAGAGCGCTCAGGCGAAACAAGACCCGCGCTGCCCTGACCATGCTTGGTATTTTTATCGGCGTTGCCGCGGTGATCGCTATGGTTGCGGTGGGTGACGGCGCGCGCTATTCCGTGCAGCAACAGATCCAGAGCCTCGGCACGAATCTGCTGGTTGTGCTGCCGGGCGCCACTACCGCCAGCGGTGTCCGCGCGGGCTATGGCAGCCTTTCAACCCTGACGGTCGCGGACGCCGACGCGATTCGGAAGGAGATAGGCATCGTAGCGGCGACCAGCTACATCGACCGCCAGGTTGCGCAGGTCGTGTACTCCCATCAAAACTGGAGCACGAGCATCAACGGCACCACTCCCGCTTACCTGATGATCCGTGATTGGCCGGTGGTTCAAGGACGCGCATTTACCGAAGACGAGGAGCACAGCGCGGCGCCAGTGTGCCTGCTCGGACGAACGGTGGTGAACACTCTGTTTGGCCCGGGCGAAGATCCCATCGGCACGATCATACGAGTTAAGAATTTCCCGCTACGCGTGATCGGCATACTCGCGGTGAAGGGCCAGTCGAACTACGGCCAGGATCAGGACGACACCGTAATGATTCCGTTCAGCACCGCAGAACGGAAGGTCTTGGGGACTTCACAGGTGACAATGAACGTTCCAACAAGCTCCGCCGGATCGAGCAATCCCGTTCTGAATCCCTACAGCGGAGCGCCCAGCACCAGCGCCTCCAATCCAGTCTACCAACAAAGCCTCACGCGCATTAATCCATTTGGCAGTCCGCCAAAGATCTCAGGCGTAGTGAACATGATCTTTATCAAAGCCCGCACGGCCCAGGATGTCGGCTCAGCCCAAATCCAGGTCCAACATTTATTGCACAGGCGCCACCATATAGGCATTGGCCAGGATGATGACTTCACGGTACGCAGTCTTAGCGAAATCGCACAAGCCTCTGAAAGCGCAAGCGAGGTGATGCGAATGCTGCTTGCCGCTGTGGCATCGATTTCTCTGATTGTTGGCGGTATTGGAATTATGAACATCATGCTGGTCTCGGTTACTGAGCGAACGCGCGAGATCGGAATCCGTATGGCGATCGGAGCGCGCCGCGTGCAGATTCTTCTTCAGTTCCTGATCGAGTCCGCCCTGCTCAGCGTCGTCGGCGGGCTGGCGGGCGCCGTGCTCGGGATGATCGCATCCAAGGCGCTCTCTGCACTCGCCGGCTGGCCGACCTTGATCTCGCCGACGGCGGTGATCGGTGGATTTTCATTCGCGGCGGCGGTTGGCCTCTTCTTCGGGTGGTACCCGGCGCGCAAAGCTTCAATGCTCGATCCGATTGAGGCGCTTCGTTACGAGTAAGACCCTCCCAGGGAGCGGTCCATATATGAGAAGGGACAGCCCTTCGGTTTGGCTTTCGGGTTGCCTAGCATAGCTGTTGCCCTGCGCCGCTCCTCACGTATCTTTGCCCGCTCCTGGAGGATTGCAGACCGTTCCTCGGGCGTGAATTGCGCCCAATAGTCGCGGGCCCGCTTGGATTGAACATTATGCGCCTCCTGGGCGCCGCCAGCGCCGCAGGGGCGCCTTAGCATCCGGTGAAAAGAGATTCCGCGAATTGGTTGCGCCAGTTTTGGCAGTTGTTGAGCCCTGGCAGGGGAGATCGGTATACATGGCACCGACCGTTATCTGGCAACCAAGCTTCTGACGAGTCTGCAGGTTTCCTTCTCTCAGCCCTGATCGTCCTCTTCGCCGGCAAACTCCTCGATCGGAACACCTGAAGCCCGCGAGGGGCGAAGCGCGTGTCGGAGACCGTTGATACTTCCCCTCTGTATCCATTTATAGACCGCCAGGTTTGATACTCCGCATATTCTCGCTGCTTTCATAGGCCCCGCTACGTGCGCCCTTTCACACCTTCCGGGTCGTCGCCGATTCACGTGACGAGAAGCCATTGCTCCATCACCGGTAGCTGGCGACCGCCCTCTCCTATCGTTGGTGCGAGCGGCCCATTTCTATCCGTCCTTCTGGGAGGCCTTCATGATCGTGGGCGTAGGGACGTTGCGCGCGAGCGAGTTGGACAGGCTGTAAGAATTCGGGTTGCGGCCGATGGAACATCGCGGCCAGGCACTGATCGTGGTCGAGATGGGTGGTTACCTGAAAAACGACACGCTAAGAAATGCTAAGCACTCGACAATCCCAACTGCAGCTTCATCCCTGGGAGCGGCGAGCTTTTCGACATCGTCGCCGGCAGGTTTTCGATCGCAAAACCAGAGGCACGGGAGCCTGATCGCATCTAAAAGCCGCTCGACGCGGCGCTCGTCGATCCGGTCATAGATGGTCTGGGCGCGCCACGCCTCAGATTGGCCGCTGCCGCGCGCTTGGCCCGCCCGCCAGACTCAGCTTCAGGACCAGCTGCTAGCCTGACGGAGCCTCCTACCTGTTCCCGTCTCGATCCCTGCGCCTGAATTTCTGCACAAGGAGACAATTCGGTTGACACTGTCGGGCGGTTGACAAAAGACCATCCTGACCGATTTTCCAGACCGGAGTTTTTCACAAGCCTGAGTGATGTGTTTGGCTCCAGAGCTCTTTTCTTGACTGCGCTTGAAATTAATAGCCGTCCAGAATATTGCGAGATCACCCTTGCGAGCGAAAGGTGGCTCTTTCGCTCGTACGTTCAAGAGTCAAAAACAGCTAATGCGGGCACTGCGGAACAAACCGTCGCAAGGACTGGAGGCTTTCGGCTTGTCATGATCGAGGCCGCCAGCAAACCGCCCATCCTGGTCGTTGGTGGCGGAATCGGAGGGCTCACCACGGCGCTTGCGCTATCGCACAAGGGCATTCCGGTGCAGGTGCTGGAGCAGGCCGAGGAGTTCAAGGAGATCGGCGCCGGCATCCAGCTCGGCCCCAACGTGTTCCGCATGTTCGAGGTGCTGGGACTCACCCAGCGGATGTTCCGCTGGGCGGCATTTCCTGAAGGTCTGGAGTTGCGCGACTCGATTACTGCCGAAACCATCGTCAACATGAAAATCGACGCGCGGTTTTACGAAAAATACCGTGCGCCCTACGGTGTCATTCACCGGGCCGACTTGCTCAATGTCATCCTCGAGGCCTGCAGGAAGTCGAACCTCATCAAGCTGGCCACCTCGCAGAAGGTTGCCACGATCGATGATACGGGCAGCGGTGTCGTTGCCAAGACTGAAGCCGGCGAGACCTACATGGGCGCGGCGATGGTAGGCTGCGATGGGCTGTGGTCGACCGTGCGCCAACACATTGTCGGCGACGGCAAGCCGGTCGTCTCGGGTCACATCGCCTATCGCGCCGTGCTGCCGACAGCCGACTGGCCGAAGGAGTATCGTCTACCCAAAATGATCGTCTGGTGCGGCGAGAAGACCCATCTGGTCCACTACCCGCTTCGTCGCGGCGAGCTGTTCAACCTGGTCGTGGTGTTTCACTCTGACCGCTACGAGGAAGGATGGGACACCTACGGCGACCCGGCCGAACTGCACTCGCGCTTCCGGGACAAGTGCGAGCCGGTGCGCACCCTGCTGCAAAAGGTTAATGCTTGGAAAATGTGGGTGCTGTGCGACCGCCCGCCGATAAAGGACTGGACCAAAGGTCGCATCACGCTACTCGGTGACGCCGCACATCCGATGCTTCAGTATCTCGCTCAGGGCGGCAACATGGCGATCGAGGATGCAGTTTGCCTGGCCGAGCAGATCGAGGCGAACGGTAAGGACTACGAGGCCGCATTCAGGAAATACCAAGATCTGCGTTATCTTCGCACCGCTCGGGTGCAGCTCATGGCGCGCGTCTTCGGTGAGGTGTATCACGCGAGCGGCGTTAATCGCGAACTGCGCAATAAAGTGCTGGCCGAGTGGACTGTGCAGGGTGGGTTCGACATGTCCTGGTTGTATGGCGAGCAGCCCGAGTTGCCTCGCGTCGACAACGTGCCGATGCCCGCACCGACGCTGCTCGACGCCTGACAATTCGTCTGGGTCGACCTGCGGCGTTCTCGCGCATAAATACTGCGCCCCAGGATCATCCGTGATGGCCGAGCCGCTCAGTTGGGTCGTGCAGCACAAGATCGCGTGCCCCAGCGGAGATTCCGTGAATTGCACATGAGTCCCGAGTGCGTACGCGACCGCCCTAACCTTCCAGAAGCCACCCCTTAACCGTGGAAACCTGGGTCTTCAATTCACGAGCCATGTCCAGGCGAGATCGGCCGGCGACACGCATTCGGCGCGCCTGTTCGATTCGGCCCCTGTAACGATTTGACGATGAGGCGACTTCACACACCGCCGACCGGAGGAGTAGAACAGCGACGTTAGACCGGGTTTCAGAAGCCCAAGACGGGATGAACGCATGAAAGTCAAGGACCTTATGGTTCCGAGCGTTCGAACGTGCTTCACCAATGACGATTTGGCCAAAGCCGCTCGACTGATGTGGGAGCATGATTGTGGATGCGTCCCGGTTTTGGACGATCAGGCGCGAATCGTGGGAATGATCACAGATAGGGACATCTCTATGGCGGTCTTCTTCCAGGGCGTGCCGATGAGTGAGATCAGGGTATCCAGGGTGATGTCGCGGCAACTCTTCGTCTGCTCCTCGGATGACGACCTTTCTTCAGCCGAAACAATCATGAGCGACAAGAAGGTCCGGCGTCTGCCGGTGCTGAACGAGGAAGGTCGTCTGGTCGGCCTAATCTCGTTTAGCGACATAGCCGAGCGTGCGGATCAGGAACATGCGCAGCGAGCCAAGCCGCGGGCTGTGACCGACGCTCAGGTCGCACGACTGGCGGCGGCGATTTCCAGGCCGCGACGAACAGCCCATAAGCATGCGTAGGGCGCACCCGACACTTGTTGCAGATCCACACCCGCGATCACAGGAGTTCTCCTGCGTTTTTTTTGTGAGTACCCTCCACAGTCAATGAAGTTATCCCTCTCGGATACATGTCCTCCTGTCGCGGCCCAAGCTCGGGCCAAAAGGTTACTGCGCCCCCATTTTTCAGGCCCACCAGCTAGGCCCAAATCTCGTTGAGCAGCGCGGCCACGAGGCGGGAGGCCAAGTGACCAACCTCGACGGGTCCGCACTGGACCTCGACGCGCTCAAGATCCTCGCGAGCAACCGCAAACTCCATCGCGCGATGCACGAGACGATCGCGAAGGCGTGGCCGCAGGCTGATCGGCGCGAAGCCGAAAGCCGCGCCGCCCCGTAACGTACCTTTCCCCTTTCGGCAGCAAATCACTAGCGCCGGCTGGCTGTCGCCGTCGCGAATAGTCGATCGCGCATCGAATCATGTGGTGAGCTAGAGCTCCGGAGAATCGGGTGAGTTTTTCTCCCCCGGCGCTTCGGGCGCGGGGTTCGAACGGGGGCGGCTGCTTTTCCACATCGTCGCCCGCGAGATTCTCGATCGGGACGCCGGAGGCGCGGGAGAGCCTGAGCGCATTTAGAGCCGCCGCACATGATCGCTGCCACGCCTGGTCGTTGGCGGAGGTATCGGCGGGCCAGCAGCATCCATGAGTCTTGACGTTCTTACGGATGGAGATCGGCTCCCCACCGAAGCATCATGATTCCCAATGTTTGTAGGGTTCGAACTCACCCTTGCCGGCCAAGGGCGCCGTTCGCGCGAGTAGCGCCCTTTGCTCTTCGTGAACCATTGGACGGAAACCCTTCGCTACATTGATTGCCTGCTGAAGGATGGCCATCGAGTCGCATCCCGTGATTACGACGCTGGCCGGCAGGCTCATGGCGTAGCGCAAGCATTCAGGCGCGTCCACGACACCGCTGCGCAGGATCGCCTGACCGCCGAGGGGTTTCATTCCAAGCACGCCAATGTTGTGCTGCACAAGGACAGGAAGCACCAGTTTAGCGAAACTCTCGTAGTGTGCATCCATGACATTCAATGGCATCTGCACGGTGTTGAACATGAAACTGTTCCTGAACGCCATCTCCAGCATCTGCAGATGGATTTCGGGACTCTTATGTCCCGTGAAGCCGATGTAGCGAACTTTCCCCGCCTTGCGTGCTTTGGTTACGCCTTCGAGAGCTCCACCGGGTGCGAAGATCTTTTGAGGTTCGTCCATTCGAGTCACCGCATGGAACTGGATCAGGTCGACGTGGTCGGTCTGGAGACGCTTCAGCGATTCATCGAGCTGCATGGTTGCGCTCTTCGCATCGCGGCCATCGAGCTTGGTCATCAGGAAGACCCTTTTGCGATATCCGTCACGCAGGGCCTTTCCCATTCGGATCTCACTTTGTCCATCGTTGTAGCACCAGCAATTGTCCATGAAGTTGATGCCATTTTCGATCGCGGTGCGAATGATTCGCTGACTTTCCTCTTCGGTGACGTCTGAACGGCCAATATGATAGCCTCCCACGCCAACAATCGACACTTTTTCACCAGTGTGTCCAAGTGTGCGATATGGCATATCGCCAACCGCGGCGAATACATCCAAAATTGTAATCGGAAAAATTGCGGCTCCCGCAGCCGTAAGAAACTGACGGCGGTTCATGATGGCCTCCCGACCCGGGCCGCGTAGGAATGACCCCGTAGTCCAGCGTCTTCACCCGACCGCTCCTCAGCCGGCAAGCAGAGCTGATGATCTCCGACGCGACCCAAGATTCGCATTGGTAGCGATTATTCAATCCGGTGCTGATTTCACAGTCTAGCTTCGGCTGTTTTTCAACCTAGCCCAAATCCATCTGAAAATCTTGTCGGCAACTCGCACGAGGAGAATGCCGAGCCCGGCTAATATTGCAACAGTCCGAGCCTTCCATGGCGTCGTACCGGTCATCACAGATCTGTGTACAGAGGGCGGCAAATCGTCTTTTTCTACCCAAACAATAGATGGTTTCTGATCCTCATCATCTTCGTTTTGCTGCGGTACCTGGATTTTCACAACGTGGTTCAAGAAGTCGCCGGGAAGCTCGCGAAGCCGACCCCTACCCGGATTACTGGAAACACTGCGGAACAAAATCGGCCAACGCCTTGCACAGGAAAGCCTTTCGATCTATTGGACAGCTTGGAATTGGAAAGTAAAAAAGGAAATCCGGGTTAATTCCGGGGGAGGACAAGATCATGTGTAACCGCTCGAGGGCTATCTTTTTTATCGCGTTGACTGCCGTGGTTTTGCTGTGGGCGCTTGCCGGGGTTTCGTCCGCGCAAGGGGCACCTATCGGAAAGGCCCGGTTCGAACAATATTGCTCTGGTTGCCACGGCACCGATGGCAAGGGCGACGGGCCGCTAGCCAATATTCTGACAGTGAAGCCTATCGATCTGACGCAACTGTCGAAAAACAATGCAAACAATTTCCCCGGAACCAAGGTGATGCGGTCCATCGACGGGCGCGACACGATACGGGCCCACGGCACGAGCGATATGCCGATATGGGGTGTGAACTTCAAGCAGGCTGGCACTAGAAGCAGTCACACTGGTGAGAGCGCCACACGCGGGATGGCCCAGGAGATTGTGCAGTATATTCAGACGATCCAAGAGAAGTAGCCGGTCGAGAAGTAGTCGGTCGTCCGCACCCTCTGCTTCCTGCGCGGGGCGCTGTCTCAGATACTAGAGCAACGGCGAAGACAACCGGGACGGCGCCGATAACCGAAGCTGGAACTGTGGGGTCGAGGGCCTAACTGATGATGCCGCGGTCGAGGCACTGCGCAACCGCCAAATCAAGAATTCTCTGACCGTCGCCGTCCTCTCCATCGGCGTGCTCGTCTGACGGACGCGGACGCAGGGAGCTGGAGCGGCTCGACGAGGAGGTGCGGCACATCTGGCTATGGCCCAGACGCTGGGACGACTGGCGCGCAATGTTCGATCCGGACGCGGCCGAGCTTCGCGGGCGGCCGAGCGGTTGGTGAAGGCCCGCGTTCAGAGCGGTCGCAGGAGGATTTGATGAAGCGCGGATGGCGCGGGTCCCTGCCTGGTAATGATAGAGGTAAGGGAAACTGGATTTGGGCTAAGTTGAAAAGCAACCGAAGAAGAAGCCGGGAATCGGCATGTCGGACTCCGGTCTTCGGCCCGCGCAGCTTCGGAACCGCGCTAGAAGTCCTATTCCTTTCGGCTGAGCTCTGAAATTTCGTGGAGGGCTTTCACGAGGATCTCGCGCCTCGGAACCACAGCCAATTGCCAGAGGCGACGGGGAGGCCTTCGGTGACCAGCAGAAGTGGCTCAGGCAATCAGCGCGGATCGCTTGCGGCAGTGGAAATTGCCGGTCGCCTCTGCTCCCTCAGGGTGCGCCGGCTCTCCAAGGCTCGCTGGTGTGCCTTCACCATGTATCTCGCCCAAGAAGTTGTTCGTTCGCCAAGATCGGAAAGTACGGCATCTGATACGCGCGTCCACTCGGCGCTGGTATATCCGATGCGCATACCCATAAGCGTCATTGGGGCGTTTCGCTGACTCTTTCGGCAACACTCGGCCGCCATTGCGCTTTCCCTTAATCCGATTTTATCCGCCGCGTCGTGACCCTCCGGCCTGGCACGGTAAATGCGTCCTGCATTTGGGAGGCGCTCATGAAATGTGTTTTAAGTCAATTCCGCAAGCAATCGTCAGCAAGGACATTTCGCCCCGCTTTGTCTGAAATCTCCGCCTTGGCAGGCGAGCTGCCGAGGCATTTGCTTCGGATTAGGCCGGCACTTTGGCCAACAAACTGGAAGTGGAGTGAATCATGATCGACCGGAGCAAATCGCACTATGAGGTAATCGTCATCGGGGCCGGAGTGGCCGGAATCTATCAGATCAAACTCTTGGCTGACCTCGGAGTAGATGCCACCGTGCTCGACGCCGCCGCCGACCTGGGCGGGACCTGGTACTGGAACCGTTATCCCGGAGCCCGCTTCGACTCGGAGAGCTACACTTACGGCTTCTCGTTTTCGAAGGAACTGCTGAACGAGTGGCACTGGAAGGAGCGGTTCTCCAGTCAGCCCGAAAACCTGCGCTACCTGAACTACGTCGCGGACAAGTTCGATCTGCGTAAATACATGCAGTTCAATTGCAAGGTCGAGGCGATGCATTTCGACGAGGCGAACGAACAGTGGCGGCTCAAGATCGCCGAGGGCCGCGAGCTGACGTGCCGGTTCGTCATTATGGCCGTCGGCCTCCTTTCGATACCCACTCCGCCGCGGCTCAAGGGCATGGATAAGTTCAAGGGCCGCTCGTTCCATACGTTCTACTGGCCGCACGAACCGGTCGAGATGGCTGGCAAGAAGGTCGCCGTTATCGGCACCGGCGCCACGGGCATTCAGGTTATCGCGGACATCGCGGGCAAGGTCGGCGATCTAACCGTATTCCAGCGCCGGCCTAACTGGTCCGCTCCGCTGCACAACGGACCCATCTCCGACAGGGAGATGGCCGACATCCGAGCGCGCTACGACGAGATCTTCGCAACCTGCGCGCGCACCCCAGGTGGCTTCGAGCACGAGCCGGATCGACGCGGCTTCTATGAAGTCTCGCGCGCGGAGCGTGTGGCACTGTGGGATCGGCTCTATGACACCCCGGGCTTTGCGATCTGGCTGCGCAATTTCCGCGAGATCTTCACGGACGAGAAGGCGAACGCGGAGTTCTCCGAGTACATCGCCGACCGCATTCGCCGGCGGGTGAAGGATCCGGTCGTCGCGGAGAAGCTGATCCCGCGCGATCACGGCTTCGGTGTGCAGCGGGTGCCGATGGAGACGCACTATTTCGAAGCCTACAATCGCGACAACGTGCATCTGGTGGACATTACCGAGACGCCGATTGTGGAGGTGACCGAAACCGGATTGCGCACCACGAAACGTGACTACGAGTTCGACATCATAGTGTATGCCACCGGCTTCGACGCGATCACGGGCGCCTTCGACCATATCGATATTCAAGGCGTCGGCGGCGTCAAGCTGCGCGACAAGTGGAGCGACGGTCCGTCGACTTTCCTCGGCGTGTTCGTTCATGGCTTCCCGAATTTCTTGATGCCGTTGGGGCCGCAGAGCGGCTCTGCGTCGACGAACTATCCGCGTGGCATCGAAACCGGCGTTACCTGGTGCACGAAGTTTCTCAAGTACATGTGGGCCCACGGCTACACTCTCGCCGAGCCGACGATCGAGGCTGAGCAACGCTGGACCGACCACGTGAAAAAGATGTACTCGACCATGCTGATGCGGAAGGCCAAGTCTTGGTTCACCGGGTACAACTCGAATGTCCCCGGCCACGAGCACGGCAAGACCCGGTACTTCGTCTACAACGGCGGCTCGCCGAAATACGTGAGCCAGATCAACGAGGTCGCGGATAGCGGCTACAGAGGAATCGTCTTCGGCTCTGGCTCGCTCCTCGGTCAGGGCCAGGATACCGAAGACCTCGGAGAGAAAGCCGCTGACTAGATCGGCCGAATGGACAGTTGCGCCGGAGTAAATCCGGCGCAACTCTGGCCTGCCCTAGAACATTTGTTCCAGCTTCAAAATGCGCCGGTCCTCGTCCGCGGCGGCAAGCTGCCGCTGGCTGATGCCCAGCGGTGCATCGCGTCCAATTGGGTCGAATGCTGGGAAAAACAGGTTGTTGTGCTTAGTCAAAACCTAGACCCTGACATATTGATGATGCAGCCCACCCAGAATTGCGATGCTTGCGATGCGGCCGAGCTTCTGGGGGCGCCGAAAATCCGGCGCTTTCTTGTCCAATGAGAGATGCGTCTGGACCTGATCATAATAGGAGGCGTAATTCCTCAGAATGCGACGCAGCTGTGCTCCGTCGAACACCACGAAGTGATCGAGGCTTTCACGCCGAATCGAGCCGATGAGGCGCTCGACGTGCCCGTTCTGCCAGGGTGAGCGCGGCGCGGTTGGATGATCGCGGATACCCATCGCTCGAATGCGATGGGTATAGGCTGGGCCGAAGGCACCGTCGCGATCGCGAATCAGGTGATGAGGCGCTTCGTCCCAGGGAAAC
>Ga0335078_10004305_pt1 | contig 21116 bp, 14 predicted proteins | sample Lox_Sample_32_FD_206711 | JGI IMG/M metagenome (GOLD analysis project Ga0335078, IMG submission 206711) | Soil microbial communities from Loxahatchee National Wildlife Refuge, Florida, United States - Lox_Sample_3.2 | ecosystem: Environmental > Terrestrial > Soil > Wetlands | place: USA...
GGTCGCCGCCCGGCTCGGCGCGCAGCAGGTGCAGCGCGAGGCGTTCGGGATCGGCGCCCTCGCGTTCCAGCAGCCACGCCGCCTCCGCGTGGGCCAGCGCCCGCTCGCCCGGCGGGATCGACTCGTAGATGGCCGCCCGGACGATGGGATGGGCGAACTCGAGCGTCGAGCCGGGCGCCAGCAGGCCGGCCGCGCGCAGCCGGTCGGCCTGCCGCGCCGCGGCGGGCAGGTCCAGGCCCGCGAGCGCGGCGGCCTGCCGGAGCGGCGCGGGCCCGCCGAGGACGGCCAGGGCCCGGGTCAGCCGCCCGGCGCCCTCCTGGGCGACCTGGCGCAGCACCGCCTGGGCGACCGGCTCCGGACCGACGCTCTCCACCGTCCTGGCGCCGTCGTCGCGCAGCGCGACGGCCAGCGACTCGACCAGGAACGGGTTGCCGCCGGTGCTGACGTGGCACGCCTGGCACAGGTCGCCGTCCGCCCGGTCGCCGAGCCGGCGGCGGACCAGCGCCGCGGTGGCGTCGCAGCCGAGCGGCCCCGGCCGCAGCCGGGTCCCGCCCGCCCGCAGCTCCGCCAGTAGGTCCGCCAGCAGGTCCGGCTCGTCCGGGCCGTCGCGCACGGCCAGGAACAGCGCCACCGGCAGGCCGTCGACGCGGGCGGCCAGGTGCGCCAGCCAGCGCAGCGACGGCGGGTCGGCCCAGTGCGCGTCGTCCACCGCGATGACCAGCGGGCCCCCGGCGGCGAGGTTCGCGACCAGCCAGTACAGGCCGTGCATGGTCGCGTAGCGGACGTCGTCCTCGACCGGGCCGGCTTCGGCCGCCTCGAAGACGCGGGCGGCCAGCGCGGCCGCGCCGTCCAGCAGCCCGTCCCACCCGTCGGCCGCGCGCACCGGGTCGAGCAGCTGGCGGACGATGCCGTAGGGGAAACCGCGCTCCAGGGACAGCCCGCGGGCGGTGAGGGCCCGCAGGCCGGACCGCTGGCACGCCGCCCGCAGCAGCGTGGTCTTGCCGATCCCCGCGGGCCCTTCCACCAGCACCAGGGTGCCGTGCCCCGCCTGCGCGGCCGTGGCGGCGGCGGACAGCGCGGCCAGTTCCCCGTCGCGCTCGAGTATGACCGGGTGATCCATGGCGTATTCCCCCCGCCAGCGTACGCCGTGGCTTTTCCTCCGGGTACCCCGGTCAAAAGCTCAGGGTGGCGTCCTGGATTCGCCGGCGTCCGCCGGACGGCAGCGTGAGACGTGCCGCGGTGGCACGCGCCGCGCTCGTTCGGTTCGACAAGGAGTGATACCCGATGCCACTGGTGCCGTTGACGACTTCGTACTGGCCCGCCGACCCCGCCCGGCCGGTGCTCGAGACCACCATCGGCGGGGTGCTGCGCACGGCCGCGGCGAAGGCGCCGGACCGGGTCGCGCTGATCGCCGGGGCCCGGCCGTGGACCTACGCCGAGCTGCTGGCCGAGGCCGAACGGGCCGCGCGGGCGCTGCGGGCCTGGTTCGCGCCCGGCGAGCGGGTCGCGGTCTGGGCGGGCAACTGCCCCGAGTGGGTGCAGCTGGAGCTCGCCGCCGGGCTGGCCGGCCTGACCCTGGTCACGGTCAACCCGGCCTACCAGGCCGAAGAGCTCGCGCACGTGCTGGGGCACTCGGGCGCGCGGGGGCTGTTCCTGGCCGAGGAGTACCGCGGCGGCTCGCTGCCCGCCATCCTGGCCCAGGTGCGGGACCGGCTTCCCGGGCTGCGGGACGTGTTCTCGTTCGGCGAGTGGGACGCGTTCTGCGCGTCCGGTGACGGCGAGCGCCTGCCGGAGGTCGACCCGGCCAGCCCGGCGCAGATCCTGTACACCTCGGGCACGACCGGCCGCCCCAAGGCCGCGGTGCTCACCCACCGGGGCCTGACCAACAACGCGCGGCTGGCCGCCGAGGCCATCGGCATGCGGGCCGGGGAGGCCTTCGTCAACCCGATGCCGCTGTTCCACGTGGCCGGCGGCGGGCTGTTCACCCTCGGCGTGGTGCAGACCCTCGGCACCCACGTGCTGATGCCCCGGTTCGACCCGGGGCTGGCGCTCGAGCTGATCGAGGCGCATCGCGGCGCCTGTATCGGGGGCGTGCCGACGATGCTGACCGCGCTGCTGGCCCACCCCAGCCGCGCCGGGCGCGACCTGTCCTGCGTGCGGTACGCGATGTCCGGCGGCGCGACCGTGCCGCCGGAGCTGGTGCGGCAGGTCGAGGCGGCCTTCGGGGTGCCGTTCGTGCTCACCTTCGCGCAGACCGAGTCCAGCTGCTCGATCACCGTGACCCGGGTCAGCGACTCCGCCGCCGACCGGGCGGAGACCCTCGGCCGGCCGCTGCCGCAGACCGAGGTCAAGATCGCCGACGTGGCCACCGGGGCGACCGTGCCGTGCGGGACCGTCGGCGAGATCTGCACCCGCGGCTACCTGGTCATGGACGGCTACCTCGGCGACCCGCAGGCCACCGCGGCGGCCATCGACGGCGACGGCTGGCTGCACACCGGGGACCTGGGCTCCATGGACGAGCGCGGCTACTGCCGCATCGCGGGCCGGATCAAGGAGATGATCATCCGGGGCGGCGAGAACATCTACCCGCGGGAGATCGAGGCCGTCCTGGCCAGCCACCCTGGTGTGGCCGAGGCCGCGGTGGTCGGGGTGGCCGACCGGTTCTGGGGCGAGGAGGTCGGTGCCGTCATCCGCCTGGCCGGGCCCGTGCCTGCCGGAGCCGTGCCTGCCGGAGCCGTGCCTGCCGGAGCCGTGCCTGCCGGGGGCGCGCTGGCCGAGGCTGAGCTGGCCGAGTACTGCCGGGCCCGGCTCGCCGCCTACAAGATCCCGACCCGCTGGCTGTTCACCGACGGCTTCCCGCTCACCTCGACCGGCAAGATCCGCAAGGACGTGCTCAGCGCCCAGCTCGGCGGCACCCGCGAGCGTGTATGACCGCTGCCAGCGGGCGATTTGTCTGCGGTTCCGGGGGTCAGGGCACCCGGAACCGCGGACAAAGGCGAGCCGTGGCGCTCTAGCCGCGCTCCTCGCCGGGCCGGAGCGGGCACCATCCTGAGCGGTTCCTACAGCGACGTCACCTACTACGTGGCGGCCAGCGGCGCCGGGGTGTTCGACGCCGGGACCGAGGACTGGGTCTGCGCGCTGCCCCAGGCGGCCGGCCCCGGCCTGACGCCAGCCGTCACGGGGTGCCGCGCAACCGCACGTCGTAGACGATGGCCTCGAAGGTGCCAGAGGAGTACGGCGGCAGCCGGGTGAACCACAGGAGCAGGTAGCGGGCTCTGGCCGGCCTGGCGGGCCGCACCGTCACGACGCCGCCCGCGTCCGCGACTCGCGCGACCGGGCGCAGGTCCGCCAGCCCGGGCTGACCGCCAGCGCGCAGCTGGAAATCCGCGCCGGCGGCGGCGCCGAGCGTGATCTGCGCCGAGGTGATCGTGACGGGCCGGCCCATGTCCAGCAGCAGGCCGGTGCCCGGCTTCAGGTTCCCGAAGGCGGCGGTGGTGTACCACTGCGTGTGCCACGCCGTCGCGGGGCTGCCGTCGATGGCGAGCCGTGCCAGTTGCGGATTGTCACCGTCGCTTTCCCCCAGGGGCCCGAACGCGGCTGCGCTCGCCGGGGGGAGCGCCCGGGCCGCGACGGCGGGGCGGGGCGGCGTGCCCGCCGGGCGGAAGGCGAGCCAGCCTCCGCCGGCCAGCACGGCCAGCACGGCCAGCACGAGGATCACGGCGGCGAGCCTGGTACGCCGCCGTGGCGCCGGCGTTCTCGATGGCCGCTGCCACGCCGGGCGGTCCGGCAGGGTGGGCGCCGGCGCCGGGCGGTCCGGCAGGATGGGCGCGAGCGCCGGGCGGTCCGGCAGGGTGGGCGCCGGGCCGGGCGGAGGCCCGGACGGCGGACCTGGGCGGTTCCCTACGGCCAGCTTCATCGCCAGCTGGGACAGGCCAAGGATCGGCCGCCCGCCGCCGCCTTGCCCGGCCAGCGCCTGCCAGGCCACCGAGTCGATGGCAGCCGGGATGCCGGGCCGGATCTGGACCGGGCGGGCTATCCGGCCGCCCGGGCGCGGCGCGGACGGGAGCCCGTCCTGTTCTTCCCCCGGCCAGTACCCGGTGAGCGCGGCGTACAGCAGCCGGGCCAGGCCGCGGGTGTCCGCCAGGCCCGGGTCGGCGGCCTGCGCCCCGGTGAGCGCCGCGTCGATCCCCACGCCGGTGACCGTGACCTCGCCCCCCTCGCGGCACCACAGGGAGTCCGGGCCGAGGCACAAGTGCGCGAGCCCGGCCGCATGCGCGGCGGCCAGCGCTTCAGCGGCCTCGGCGACCACGCGGGCCGCGTACCGCGGCTCGAGCGGGCCGGCGGCGAGCAGGTCGGCAAGGCAGGTGCCTGACGGCCATTCGGCGACGATGTAGGGGGGCTCGGCGTGATCGTCGGCGTCGAAGATCTGGGCCAGCCTGGGATCGCTGATCCGGGACGCGGCCCGGGCGGCCGCCATGGCGCCGGCCAGGTGAGGAGATCCCGGCGCGAGGACACGCACCCTCACCGTTCGGGCCAGGATCTCATCGGTCGCCCGCCACTCCGTCGCACCGCCCTGCTCGCCCAGCCGCTCCGCCAGCCGGTACCGGCCCGCCACCAGCGCGCCCGGGACGGGACCGTCGGCATGTGGTGCGGGTTTCATCCGGCCGGACCTGTGACCAGGACTACTGCTGCGGTGTGCGGCCGGACCTGGCGGTAGCACAGCGTCGCGGCCAGATCCGCCCGGCCCGCGTACGGCGATGCCGTTCCGGCAGAGGCTCCGGAATCACTGGCAGCCTCCATCGTTCCGCCCTCCGTCTCACATCCGCCGCATCGCGCTGCCCGCGAGCATCAGGCTCAACCCTCCCCCGGGCCATCCCCGGGCCATCCCCGGAAGAACCCGATCTCAGCGTCCGGCGCCCGCCATGCCCGCGCCAGGGTCCTTCGTCGTGCATGCGGGGGGCTTCCGCCGCCAATCCGGCAGGACCTGTTCGTCAGCTGCTTCCGGCCAGGTGGCGCATGTTGCGCAGGGCCACGGCCATGATGGTGTTCGTCGGGTTGTGCGCGCCGGAGGTGACGAAGACGGACCCGTCGGCCACGTAGACGTTGTCCAGGCCGTGCACCCGGCCGTAGGTGTCGGTCACGCTGCTGGCCGGGTCGGCGCCCATCATCATGCCGCCCATGATGTGGTTGCCGGTGGGCAGGCCGCCGCTGTTGTAGGTGGCGGGCACGGCCAGGGCCACGCCGGCTCCGGCCCGGGTCATCATGGTCTTCAGCCGCGGGATCCAGAACTGCTGGGCCACCTGCTCGTGCTTACCCGCGCTCCAGGTGATGCGGGCCACCGGCAGCCCGAAGACGTCCCTGACCGCAGGGTCCAGGGTCACCGTGTGGCCCAGGTAGGGCAGGTCGTGGCCGATGAACGAGCAGCCGGCCAGCCGGTCGCGCAGCACGGAGGAGCGCATGAGCTGCTTGAATTCGGTGCCGAACGGCCTGGCCGAGCGGGTGAAGCCGAGCAGGGTCTGGTAGGACTGCGCCTCGCTGATCGGGTCCTGGCTGCCGCCCAGCTCCATCAGGCCGCCGCGGATGTACGGCAGCCCGTGCGCCTTGGCGAAGGCCCGGGCGCCGGGGAAGTCCGGGTCGACGGCGTCCTCCACGCACTGGGTCACCGACCGGCCGCGGTAGGCGTGCATCCGCTCGCCGGTGAAGATCGCGGTGCCGTCGATGAACGCGTGCAGCATCAGCCTGCGGCCGAGCTTCCCGCTGCGATCCGGGAACTCCGAGAGCAGCGCCAGGCGGACCGTCTCGATGGCGGAGGCCGCCAGGACCACGACGTCGGCGTCCTCGGTGCCGGTGACCGGCCCTCGTTCGGTCATCTGGATCCAGCGGACGCCGGCCGCCCGCCCGGTCGCGCCCGAGGTGGTGAGCAGGACCCTGGTGACCATGGTCTGCGGGACCAGCCGGACCCGGCCGGTCCGCAGCGCCTGGCGCAGCGGGATCAGCGCCGACGGCCGGGCCACCAGCGGGCAGCCGAAGCTGCTGCAGAACCCGCAGTTGTTGCAGGCGTGCTGGCCGTTGTAGCCGCTGGCGGAGTTGGCCGCCATGGGGAACGGGAACGGGTGCAGGCCGACCGCGGTGGCGCCCGCGGCCACCGCCATCGACGCGCGCATCTGCGGGCCCGGCGGCATCGGGTACTGGTTCTTGCGGGGCGCGTGCTTCTTCACGATGCCGGGGAACGCTGCTGTGTCGCCCTGCACGCCGATGAGCTGCTCGACCTCGTCGTAGCAGGGCGCGATGTCGTCGTAGCTGAACGGCCAGTCGGCCAGGTCGGCGCCGGGCACCGGCCCCAGCGCGGACAGCTGCTGGAAGTCGATGTCCCAGAACCTGGGCACCTTGGCGTCCCAGTGCACGGTCCCGCCGCCGACGACCTGGGGCAGTTCGTCGACGCTGCCGGTGTACTGAGTGGGGGCGGAGGAGTTCGGTCGCCAGGTGCGCGGGAAGACCTCCGGGTCGGGCTCGGCGCGGTAGCGCTGCAGCATGGCCAGGCTGTCGTTGGCGAACACCGTGCCGATGGGGCCTTCGCCGGCCAGGTTGGAGAAGTGATTGGGCCCCTTCTCGAAGACGGTGACCTGCCAGCCGGCTTTGGCGAGTTCCATCGCGGCGAACGACCCGCCGGCCCCGCTGCCGATCACTATCGCCTTGCTCATGGGTGCCCGCTCATGGGTGCCCGCTCATGGGTGCCCGCTCATGGGTGCCCGCTCATGGGTGCCCGCTCATCGGTGCCCGCTCATCGGTGCCCGCTCATGGGTGCCCGCTCATGGGTGGTCGCTCATGGGTGGTCGCTCATGGGGTGGTCGCTCATGGGTCACAGCCCGCCGAGCAGCTTGAGCACGTCGGCCACGATCCCGGTGCTGGTGACCGGGTCGTGCCCGTCGGAGCGCTCGACCTCGTCGCTGGTGTAGCCGCGCGGCTGGATGTCGCCGGGGAAGCCGATGTCCTTCCAGCCGGCCAGGCCGCGGTTGCCGCCGTACTCGGGGGCGGCGTAGAGCCCCTCGATGGTGTGCTCGAACAGCAGCGAGGTGAACGAGCTCACTTGCTGGGTAGCGAGGATCTTGTCCTGTTTCTGCCGGGTCGCCTTGGTAAAGTCGCCGCCCGCGAGCTTGTCCAGGGCGGCGATGCCGTTTTTGTACTGGCTCTGCCAGGCGGTGAGGCGCTTGCGCCAGGCGATCGCGCTGACCGGGTCGAGGGCGGCGAAGCGGGCCATCAGGTCCGGGCCGGAGGTGTGCCGGCTGCTCCACGGGCCGCCCGCGAAGATCATCGGCGGCGGGCTGTCGTTCTGCCCGGGTAGCGCCGCGAGCGCGCCGAGCATGGTGTCGATGTAGCCGGTCACGTCGGCTTCGCGGGCGCCCGGATGTCCCGCCTCGGCCGGGTCGTCGCCCGGGCCGGGGGCGATCCGCGCGGTCGCGTCCTCGACCACGGCGGCCTGGTGCTGGTCGAAGAAGAGCAGGACCCGGTCGCCTTTCGGGCGTTTTGGCGGCGATGAGGTGCAGCCGCTCGCCGCGAGGACGGTGGCCACGGGGATCATCGCGATGATCGTCCTGCGCCGCGGACCGTTCCCTGGCACCGATGCCCCTCCTTTGGGGGAAATCATCACTGGTGTGACAGGCGAGCGCAAGGGGCCGCGCCCCTGGACCGTACCTCCTCCTGGCCTCCTCCTGGCCTCCTCCTGGCCTCCTGCTGGCCTCCTGCTGGCCTCCTGCTGGCCTCCTGCTGGCCTCCTCCTGGCCTCCTCCTGGCCTCCTCCTGGCCTCCTCCTGGCCTCCTGCTGGCCTCCTGCTGGCCTCCTGCTGGACAGGGGCTCGGTCCTGGTCCGAGACTTGGCTCATGGTGACCACCACGGAGTTCGACGAGTTGCTCGAGGTGCTGCGGGACTTCATCCGGCACGAGGTGATGCCCGCCGAGGCCGGCATCGACGAGTCCGACGAGATCCCGGAGCGGCTGATCACGCAGGCCAAGGAGATGGGCCTGTACGGCTACGCGCTGCCATCCGAGTACGGCGGCCTGGGCCTGTCGGTAGAGCAGCAGGTGCTGGTGACCATCGAGCTCGGCTACACCAGCCCGGCGTTCCGGTCGCTGTTCGGCACCAACAACGGGATCGCCGGGCAGGTTCTCAACATGGCCGGCACCGATGAGCAGCGCAAGCAGTGGCTGCCCCGGCTGGCCTCCGGCGAGGTGGTCGCGTCGTTCGCGCTGACCGAGCCGGACGCGGGATCCGACCCGAGCCGCCTGGTGACGTCGGCCCGGGCGGACGGCGGGGGCTGGGTCATCGACGGGCTCAAGCGCTACATCACCAACGCCCCGGCGGCCGACATCTTCATGGTGTTCGCGCGCACCGACCCGGACGCGCCGCCCGGCAAGGGCATCGGGGTGTTCATCGTGCCCGCCCGGCTGGACGGGGTCTCGGTGGCGGCGCGGGACCACAAGATGGGCCAGGCCGGCGCGTGGACCGCCGATGTGGCCTTCAGCGGCGTCCGGGTGCCCGCCGACGCGCTGGTCGGCGAGGCGGCCGCGGCGGGCTACGCCACGGCCATGCGCAGCCTGGCGCACGGGCGGCTGGTCATCGCGGCCATGTGCGTCGGCGTCGCGGCCAGGCTGATCGACGAGAGCGTCTCCTACGCCAAGGAACGCGTCCAGGGCGGCCGCCCCATCGGCGAATACCAGCTGATCCAGGCGATGCTCGCGGATTCGCAGACCGAGTACATGGCGGCCCGGGCCCTGGTGCTCGACGCGGCGCTCCGGTACGACGCGGGCACCGACCGGCGGCTCGCGCCCTCGGCGGCGAAGTACTTCGCCAGCGAGGCGGTCGGCCGGATCGCCGACCGCGCGGTCCAGATCCACGGCGGCTCCGGCTACATCCGCGGCATCCCGGTCGAGCGGCTGTACCGGGACGTCCGGCTGTTCCGGATCTACGAGGGGACCAGCCAGATCCAGCAGCTCGTTATCGCCCGGGAGATGCTCAGGTAGCGCGGTTTTCCGGCCTGCGAGGGGCTTGCCCTGACGGCGAGGGCTTGCCCTGGCAAGGGCTTGCCCTGGCGGCGAGGGCTTGCCCTGGCAAGGGCTTGCCCTGGCGGCGAGGGCTTGCCCTGGCGGCGAGGGCTTGCCCTGGCGGCGAGGGCTTGCCCTGGCAAGGGCTTGTCCTGGCGCGCGAGGGGCTTCGGTCGGTCAAGTAGGGACTTACGTCCCTCCCCTTCCCGGCCCGCGGGCCGGTGCAATGCAAGAATGTTTGTCGGCGACGAGACGCGGCTGGATATCAGCTTCGCCGTCGCCCGGGAGAGGCTGGCACGGCTCAGCGACGGCGACGGCCTGCTCGGGACGTCAGAGGGCGCCTACACCAGCATGGCCCGCGTGGGCCCGGCTGGCGTCTCCAAGCTGGTCCGGGTGCAGGTCCGCGAGCTGTCCTGGACGGACCGGTCGGCCGGGCTGGCGATACGCTGGGAGGCCACCGGCGTCGGCGGCGGACTGTTCCCGGTCCTGGACGCCGACCTCAGGCTCGCTCCCGACGGGGACTATGGCACGGTGCTGACGATGACCGGCGTCTACCGGCCGCCGCTCGGCCCGCTGGGCGAGGCGCTCGACCGGGCGCTGCTGCACCGGATCGCCGGCGCAACCATCCGGAGCTTCGTCGCCCGGGTGGCGGCTCAGCTCACCGGCCAGCCCGGCCCGGTCGCTAACGGCGCCGGCCCTAACGGCACCGGCCCCTCGGTGCCGCCCTGGTCGCCGCCAGAGGTGAACGCGTAGTCCCTGATCTCGTGGATCACGTCGTCCAGCTGGTCCAGCGATTCGGCCAGGCGATCGCGGGCCACGTCGCCGGGCAGCGTCGCCGCGGCCTCCAAGCTGAGCCCGACCCGGAACAGGCGATGAACCACCTGGTCGAGCAGATCGCTGGTGGCCTGACCGGCCGCGGCACCCCTGGCCAGATCCGCGAGATCATGGCGGCGGGCAGGCTGGGTCGCGTCGCGGATCACCGCCAGGACGAAGTTTTCCGAGGCGGTCGGCACCGGGCTCAGGCTGATCTCGACCGGCAGCGTGGCTCCGTCCTTACGCAGGGCGGCCAGCCGGGCTCGTTCGGCCATGGGCCGGGCTTGCGGCGCATGCTGGTAGGCGGCCCGGTGGCCCTGGTGAGCGGCCCGTTCCTCGGGCGGGACGAGCACGTCGACCGGCAGGCCGATCAGTTCCTCCCGCCGGTACCCGAACATCTCCGCGCACCGCCGGTTGACCAGGGCGATCTTGCCGTCATGGGCCGTCAGCGCCAGGCCGTCGCCCAGGGCGTCGAAGAGCTGCCACAGGACGGCCGGGGAGATGGTTCCCGCGGCCGGGACGGCGCCCGAGCGCCTGCCGTTGGGGTGCGGGCGGGCCTGGCCGGGCTGGCCGGCCTGTGCCGGGCGGCCGGCGGCGGTCGCCGCCTCCAGCGAGGGGTAGATGGACACCAGCCGGTCCAGTCCCTCGAGGCTGAGCACGCGCCGGACGACCGGAGCGGTGACCACCAGACGGACCTGCGTCCCGTTGATCCCCGCCCGCTGGCAGGCCCGCGCGACCGCCTCCACCGCCGCGTGATCGCAGGACGCGGTGTCTGTCATATCCGCGATCAGGACGGCGGCCCCGCGGTTGATCACGGCCAGCAGCCGGTCTCGGAGCTGGCCCACGTTGGAGACGTCGACCTGGCCGGGGAAGGTGACGACGGCCAGCCGGCCCGTCCACTCCACCGGGAAGAAGTCATCAAGCATGAAGGGAGTCCCGTTCCGTCCATTCGGACTCTGTGCACGAGATTTTACGGCGGATCGTCATCCGGCCATACCCCTGGGCCTTGTCTTCAGCTCTTGTTCTCACGCTCTTGCTCTCATTGCTCTTGTTCTCACCCCCTTGATTGTTCTCGCGCCCTTGGCCTCAGCCGGCCAGCAGGACGCCGAGGAAGAGCGCGGCCAGCGCGCTGATCCCGGTCAGAGCGCCCAGGATCGCGCGGCCGCGGGGGGTGCGGGAGCGGATGTGCAGGGCGGCGGTGATCCCGGAGATCACCACGACCACGAGCTTCACGATCAGCGTGTTCCGGTAGCTGGCGCTATGGCTCAGCTGCGGCGAGACGGCAGCGATGTTCCAGATCCCGGTGACGATGAGCACCCCGAAGGCGGTCCAGGCGACCTGGTTGAACCGGCGGGCGGCCGCGGTGACGGCATCACCGAAGCGGCGCAGGACCGGCACCAGCGCGGCCAGGACCAGCTGGCCGCCGACCCAGATGGTGGCGGCCAGCACGTGCAGGAACAACCGGACGGTATCCCAGCTGACGGCGAGCATCCTGCCATCTTCCCGCTCGTGTCTTCCCGGCCGCATGCAGAGGCCACGCGTCTTCCCGGCCGCGCGGGAAGGCCCATGTCTTCCTGGCGGCACGGGAAGGCCCATGTCTTCCTGGCGGCACGGGAAGGCCCATGTCTTCCTGGCGGCACGGGAAGGCCCATGTCTTCCTGGCGGCACGGGAAGGCCCGGGTGCGCGGGGGCTTCCCGCGCACCCGGGCTCGGGGTACGGTGCTACTTCTGGCCGGCGGGCTCGGGCTTGGGGCCGGTCGCGGGCTCGCCCGCGGGGCCGGCCGCCGCCCGCCTGTTCCAGTCCCGCCAGACGAGCCGGTGCAGCGGAATCCACCGCGGGATGTCGCGCAGGCCCGGGATGAACGGGATGAACAGCAGCAGCAGGGTGCCCAGGCCGGTCATGAGGATGGCGATCAGGTCGATGTTGTCGGAGTTACCCCAGCCGGGCTGCATGTGGTACCACAGCTGGAACCACCACAGCCAGGGCTGACCGGGGTAGCTGCCGGTCTCGTTCATCACGCCCCACTGGTCGCCGGTCAGGTGCTCGGCGGTCGCCCGGTCGGCGTAGTAGCCGCCGTCCTCCATGAACTTCAGCGGCAGGGTGTAGTCGGTGCCGTAGAACTGCCGCTGGGCGATCAGGTCGGCGTCGATCGCGCCGCTCTGGGCCAGGGCCAGCTCGGCGGCGAGCATGACCGGGACCGGGCCGTAGTTGCCCGGCGGGAGGACCGGCACCCCGCCGACGAACTTGATCTTGGGGGCGGCGTTGAGGTAGTTGGTCGCCCACTTGTTCTGCAGGCTGGCGGGCGCGGCCTGGTAGGCGGCCAGCGCGGCCTTGACCGCCGGGTTGAGGGGGGCGGCCTGGGTCAGCGGCGTGATCACGAAGTCCTGCGCCGCGTCAATGGGCTGCCGCACCCCGGCCCAGTTCGCCGGGGCGAACAGGATGGTCTGCGGGGTTCCGTTGGTGTTGTAGGGCGGCCCGTAGGTCGCGGTCAGGCTGGTGCCGTTCAGCTCGCTGGCGGCGGTGCCCACGAAGTCGGCCGGGGCGACCTTGGCCCAGCTGGCGATGGTGATCGGCGGGATGTCGGGGGAGGACAGCAGGCCGGCCAGGGCGAACGTGAGCGCCAGCGCCACCACGACGGCGATGGTGCCCTCCTTCAGGATGTCGTAGCGCTTGGTCGGCCCACGCCACGCCGCCCGGTCGGCCTTCATGGCGGCCCGCCTGGCGGCCACGCCGCGGGGCCGGGTCACCGGCAGCGGGTGGCTGACGCCGCGCTTGCGGACCAGCAGGATGTGCGCGCCGATCAGCGCGACCAGGATGACCGGCAGGAGCACCACGTGCCACAGCAGCATCTGGCCGAAGTTCATCAGGTTGAAGAACGCGCCGACCCCGGCGGCGTTGAACGCGTCCTTGCCGTTGGTGGCGATCCACTGCGAGTCGAAGTTCTGCTGGGACAGGTAGCCGGTGAAGCACACCACGATCGAGGCCAGGAAGGCCACCACGCCGGTGATCCAGGTCATGGCCCGGCGGCCCCGCCAGGCGGCCATCCAGAACTTGCCCCACAGGTGGATGACCAGCAGGGCCATGAACAGCTCCACGCTCCACAGGTGCAGGCTGTTGAAGAAGTGGCCGACCGGGTTGGTGTGCCACCAGTCGGTGCCGCCGAGCGCGATGGCAGCCCCGCTCGCGAGGACCACGGCGAGCGCGGCCATGGACGCCACGCCGAACACGTATATCCAGGAGGCGACGTAGGCGGGCTGGCGGTCGGGCAGCAGCTTCTTCGGCGGGAACGAGCCCAGGGCCCAGCGGCGCGCCCGCGCCGTCCACATCTTCTCGTCACCCTCGGCCGCCGTGTAGCCGGGGATCTGATCTGGTTCGGTCACCTCCTCCGGCGGCAGGTTCGGACGGTGGCGCCCAGGGAACGGCAGCAGCAGCGCGACACCGAAGATGACGACCATCACCGCGATCAGCACCAGGTTCGCCACGGAGATGGTGAAGACGTTCCAGTTCAGATACGAACCAGGCTGGTTCAGGTCGATGGCCAGGGGAGCGTGTCCCGCCAGAGCAATGGTTTGCACCGGTGCCTCCAGGTCGGCCGCGGATCATTCCGCATAGCAGCAAAGTCGAATGGCCCGAGTTTGGCCGCTGGCCGGACTCCCCTGAAGGGATGTGGGTCATCAGGTTCAGGGACTAAGGTCCTACAGCTCGAAATGACAGCAGGTCGGCGGAAGCGGCCGGATATTACGGCTCCCGAACCAAGCGCGCTTCTGGAGGCTATGAGCATGCCCGCCGATCCCATCGGGCGACGATGGAACATTGCTGCTGCTGGAGCGACATCAATGTTCCATCGTGGCGGAACGCGGGCTTCGGCCTGGAGTTCGGCGCCGAGCTCACCAGGCGCCTGAGCCGGGGGGCGGAAACACCGGGGGGACGATGGCCTCGACCAGGTGCGGCCCGGGTTCGGCGTAGGCCCGGCGCAGCGCCTGGTCCAGTTCCGCCGTCGTGGTCACCCGGGTCGCGGGCACGCCGAGCCCGGTGCTGATCTGGGTGAAATCCGGGGTGGGGCCGGACAGGTCCAGCATTCGCGCGGCACGCTCGCCCGCCTGCCCGGCGCCGCCGGGGCCAGCCAGGGTCCGGGCCAGTTCCATCCGCAGGATCGCGTAGGCGGCGTTGTTGATCAGCACGGTCGTGACGTTGAGCTGCTCGCGGGCCTGGGTCCATAGCGCCTGGATGGTGTACAGCGCGCTGCCGTCGGCTTCCAGGGACACTACCGGCCGGTCCGGGGCGGCGATGGCCGCGCCCGTCGCGGCGGGCAGGCCCTGCCCGATCGAGCCGCCGGTGAGGGTCAGCAGGGTGTGCTGCGGCGCGCGGGCCAGGGCCATGGGCAGCGCGTAGCCGGAGGTGTTGGCCTCGTCGGCGACGATGGCCTGCTCGGGCAGCGACGCGGCCACCGTGTTAGCCAGGTTGATCGCGGTCAGCGGCCCCGGCTCGGCCGGCGGAGGTGGCGCCAGCTCGGTCAGCACCGGTTTCGTCTCGGGCGCGACCTGGCCGGCCAGCGCCTCGAGCGCCGTCTCGACGTCCTGGTCGCTGTCGGCCAGCACGGTGACCGAACAGCCCGCGGGGACCAGGTCGCTGGCCTGGCCGGGGTAGGCGAAGAACGATACCGGCGCGCGGGCCCCGGCCAGGATCAGGTGGCTGACCCCGGCCAGCTGGACCTCGGCCTGCTCGGCCAGGTAGGCCAGCCGGTCGACGCCGGGCACCCCGGCGCCGCGCTCCATCCGCGCGGGGAACGTCTCGGCGAGCAGCCGCGCCCCGGTCGCGACGCTGATCCGGCTGGCCGCCCGCAGGCCGCGCTCGGTGAGCGCCTTGCCGCCGAGCAGGAGCATCGCGGAAGGCCCGGCCGAGCTGAGGTGAGCCGCCGATGTTACGTGACCTTGGTCGATCGTCGACGTTGACGGGCGGGGACGGGGGGCAGCCAGCGCTCCCCCTTCGCCCCACGACACGTCGGCCGGGAGCACCAGCGTGGCGACCTGCCCGGCTCGCGCCGCCGCCACCGCGCGCATCGCGTCCTCGGCCAGGTCACGGGTGGTCCCGCTGGTCCGGACCCAGCCGGAGACGGTGCGCGCCAGCGCCTCGATGTCGGACTGCAGCGGCGCGTCGTAGCGGACATGGCCGGTCGCGTGCGCGCCGACGATGACCACCACCGGGCTGAAGGCGCGCCGCGCGTTGTGCAGGTTGGCGAGCCCGTTGGCCAGACCCGGCCCGAGGTGCAGCAGCACCGCCGCGGGCCGCCCGGTCATCCGGGCGTAGCCGTCGGCGGCCCCGGTGGCCACGCCCTCGAATAGCGCCAGCACACCGCGCATCCGCGGCACCGAATCCAGCGCGCTGACGAAATGCATCTCCGACGTGCCCGGGTTCATGAAGCACACGTCGACGCCCGCCCCGGCCAGGCTGCCGACCAGCGCCTGCGCGCCGATCACCGTGATTCTCCAGCGTTCACGGGCTCGATCGTAGGCCTGCGCTCCCCGCAGGCTGGCGCCAGGTGCCAGCCATACCGCTCCGGTGGCTCCGGCCCGGAGGCACCGCGGGCACCGCGGGCACCGGGAGCAGTCAATGCTTCCGGCCTAGGAGGCCGGCCACTTCCAGTTGTTGATCTCGGGAGCGTCCTCGCCCTGCTCGCGGGTGTAGGCGCGGCACGAGATGCGCTTGTCGGTCATCAGCTGCCGGACGTGGCCGGCCGAGGAGGCCAGCCCGGGCACCCGGTCGATCACGTCCATGACCAGGTGGAACCGGTCCAGGTCGTTCATCATGACCATGTCGAACGGCGTGGTGGTAGTGCCTTCCTCCTTGTAGCCCCGGACGTGCAGGTTGTCGTGCCCGTGCCGCCGGTAGGTCAGCCGGTGGATGAGCCACGGATAGCCGTGGTAGGCGAAGATCACCGGTTTGTCCGTGGTGAACAGGGCGTCGAACTCGGCGTCGGACATGCCGTGCGGGTGCTCGGTCGGCGGCTGGAGCCGCATCAGGTCCACCACGTTCACCACCCGGACCTTCAGCGCCGGCAGGTGCTTGCGGAGCAAGGTGACGGCGGCCAGCACCTCCAGCGTCGGGATGTCGCCGCAGCAGGCCATCACCACGTCCGGCGCGCCGGCCGTGTCGTTCGAGGCCCACTCCCAGATCCCGGCGCCCCGGGTGCAGTGGATGATCGCCTCGTCCATGGACAGCCAGTTCCACTGCGGCTGCTTGCCGGCCACGATGACGTTGACGTAGTGCCGCGAGCGCAGGCAGTGGTCCGCCACCGACAGCAGCGTGTTGGTGTCCGGCGGCAGGTAGACCCGGATGACCTCGGCCTTCTTGTTCATCACGTGGTCGATGAAGCCGGGGTCCTGGTGGCTGAACCCGTTGTGGTCCTGCCGCCACACCAGCGAGGAGAGCAGGTAGTTCAGCGACGCCACCGGGCGCCGCCACGGGATGCCCCGGGTGACCTTCAGCCACTTGGCGTGCTGGTTGAACATCGAGTCGATGATGTGGATGAACGCCTCGTAGCAGTTGAACAGGCCGTGCCGCCCGGTCAGCAGGTAGCCCTCCAGCCACCCCTGGCACATGTGCTCGCTCAGCACCTCCATGACCCGGCCCTGCGGGGCGAGATGGTTGTCCCCGGGCACGATCTGCCCCTCGAACGCCTTGTTCGTCACCTCATACACGGCGCCGAGCCGGTTGGACTCGGTCTCATCCGGACCGAACAGCCGGAAGTTCGACGGGTTGTCCTTGATCACGTCGCGCAGGAAGTCGCCGAGCACCCGGGTGGCCTCCGACATCCCCGAACCCGGCGCGGGCACCGCCACGGCGTAGTCGGTGAAGCCGGGCAGCCGCAGGTCGCGCAGCAGCAGGCCGCCGTTGGCGTGCGGGTTCGCGCTCATCCGCCGCTCGCCGCGCGGCGCGAGCGCGGCGAGTTCAGGCACCAGGGTGCCGGCGGCGTCGAACAGCTCTTCCGCGTGGTACGAGCGCATCCACTCCTCGAGCTGCGCCAGGTGCTCCGGGTTGGTCCGCGCGTTGGCGATCGGGACCTGGTGCGCCCGCCAGGTCCCCTCCACCGGCAGCCCGTCCACCACCTTGGGCCCGGTCCACCCCTTGGGGGTGCGCAGCACGATGGCCGGCCAGGCCGGGCGGCTGAGGTCGCCGTCCACGCGCGCCCGCCGCTGGATGGCGCGGATGTCGCCGATCGCCGCGTCCATCGCGGCCGCGAGCTGCTGGTGCACCAGCTTGGGATCGTCCCCCTCGACCGTGCGCACGTCGTACCCGTAGCCGCGCAGCAGCGCGGAGAGCTCGTCGGCCGGTATCCGGGCCAGCACCGTCGGGTTGGCGATCTTGTACCCGTTGAGGTGCAGGATCGGCAGCACCGCGCCGTCGGCGGCCGGGTTGAGGAACTTGCTCGAATGCCAGCTGGTGGCCAGCGGCCCGGTTTCGGCCTCGCCGTCACCGATCACGCAGGCCACGATCAGGTCCGGGTTGTCGAACGCCGCCCCGTAGGCGTGCACGAGCGAGTAGCCGAGCTCGCCGCCCTCGTGGATGGAGCCCGGCGTCTCCGGCGCGGCGTGCGAGGGGATGCCGCCGGGGAAGGAGAACTGCTTGAACAGCCGGCCCATCCCAACGGTGTCCTGGGTGACGGCCGGGTAGAGCTCGCTGTAGGTCCCCTCCAGGTAGGTGTTCGCCACCATGCCCGGCCCGCCGTGTCCCGGGCCGCAGATGTAGATGACGTCCAGGTCCTGGCTCCTGATCACCCGGTTGAGGTGCGCGTAGATCAGGTTGAGGCCCGGCGTCGTGCCCCAGTGCCCGAGCAGCCGCGGCTTGACGTGCTCGGGCCGCAGCGGCTCGGTCAGCAGCGGGTTGCCCAGCAGGTAGATCTGCCCCACGGACAGGTAATTCGCCGCCCGCCACCACGCGTCGAGGGCGTCGAGCTCACCGCCGGTCAGCGGACCCGGCTCAGCATCAGTCATGAAAAACCCCTTTTTTATCCCGAACGGCCTGGCGCGTGCCCCGCAAAGCTGCTTCCGTCCCCAGGCTAAGTTCCGGGTCCTGGCCGCGACAGACCGGGGGCAAAGCGTTAACGCGCACGACACCTCAGCGCAACTTGCGCAAGAACGGGTCGCGCGGCTCGCACGGCGTGACCTTGACCCGGGCGTTCACCACGGCCACCCCGTCCGGCCCGGCGATGACCGGATCCAGCTCGAGGTCGGTGACCTCGGGCAGGTCCTCGGCCAGCCGGGAGACCCGGAGCAGCAGGTCGCGCAGCGGCGGCAGCGGCCGGTCCGGCCCGATCAACTTGTCCGCGTCGATATCGGTCAGCGGCGTGAGCCGGGCCGCCGGGGGGGCGTCGCCGGTCCCCAGCGTCACCAGCGAGCCGAACACGTGGTCATCGGTCACCCTGACGGTCACCGCGGTACCCGCCGGGGCCAGGTCGGCCAGCGGTATCCCGTAGCAGCGCAGCAGCTCGGCCGCCCGGCCGGTGTCGAGCCAGCCGGGGCCCGGCCCGAGGAAGTCGCGGACCAGCGTGCGGGCGTCCTCGGTCCTGATGTCGGCGAAGGCGGGCACGCGGCCCGGGGGTTCGGTCCGCCAGGCGCCGTAGCCGGCCGCGCGGGCCAGCGCCCGCACCGCGGCCTCCGGTGAGCCATAGGCCGGGACCCGGCCCAGGGTCCGCACCGATTCCGGCTGGGTCAGCACCACGGCGGCGAGCGGGACGTCGACCTTGGCGGCACCGATCGCGGCCTCCAGGTCACCGGTGGCCCCGGTGGGCAGGACGATCGCCACGATGGCGTGCACCCCGTCATCGGCGCCGAGCAGTTCGAGGCACTGGCGGAAGGCCTCGGCGGAGACCGGGGCAGTCGTGTCGACCGGCCCGGTGACCGTGCCGTGCGCGGGCACCAGCGCCCGCAGCCGCCGCCGGGTCAGGCCGCCCGGGTGATGGACGGACAGGCCGAGGTCGGCGCAGGCGTCCGCGGCCAGCACCCCGGCGCTGCCCACGTTGGACACGATCGCGACGGTGCGCCCGGCCGGGACCGGCTGGGTGGCCAGCAGCGCGGTGGCCTGGATCAGCTCGCCGAAGCCGCGCGTGGCGATGACGCCGGCCTGCTCGAACAGAGCTGCCCGGCTGACCAGGGGGGCGCCGGCCGGCCGGCCGGGCGCGGCGGCGGAACGATCGGCCAGCACGGTGAGCACCGGCATGGCGCGGCTGACCCGGCGGGCCGTCCGGGCGAACTTGCGCGGGTTGCCGAACTGCTCGATGTACAGCACGGCTAGCTTGGTCAGGCCGTCATGTTCCCACCACATCAGCAGGTCGTTGCCGGACACGTCGAGCTTGTCGCCCACGGAGGCGAACGAGGAGATCCCGATGCCGAGCCGGGACAGATGGTCGACCATGGCCAAGCCCAGGCCGCCGGACTGCATGACCAGGCCCGTCACGCCGGGCTGCGCCGGGCGGGCGGCGAACGTGGCGTCCAGGCCAATGCCGGGCACGGCCACCCCGAAGCAGTCCGGGCCGACCAGCCGCATGCCGTGCCGGCGGCACACCGCGAGCAGGTCGGCGCAGGCGGCGGTGTCAAGGCCAGCGGTGATCACCACCAGGGACCGCACGCCGCGCTGGCCGCACTGCTCGGCCACCTTGAGCACGGCCGGGGCGGGCACCGCGATCACCGCCAGGTCGGCGGGCTCGGGCAGGTCGAGCACCGAGGGCAGGCATCGCTCGCCGCCGATCTGCCGGGCGCGCGGGTTGACCGTGTAGAGCCGTCCGGCGTACCCGCCGGCCCGGATGTTGTCCAGGATGGCCCGGCCCACCGTCCGCCGTCGCCGGCTCGCGCCGATCACCACGACCGAGGAGGGGGCGAGCACGTGCCGCAGGCTGGCGGCCTCGGCCCGGCGCTCCCGTTCGGCCACGGCGTTCAGGTAGCTGTCGAGCGTGGGGCCGGCGTCCTGGCTGGGCAGCGGGAACGTCAGCTCGAAGACCCCGTCGGCGTACCGGCGCTCGACAGGCAGGCCGGCGTCGGCGAACACGCTCAGCATGGCCTTGTTCTCGGTCAGGGTCTGGGCGACGAAGGTGGTGACCTGGCGGCTCCTGGCGTACCAGACCAGGTGCTCGAGCAGCAAGGTGGCGATGCCCTTGTGGTGCATGTGGTCGGCCACCGCGAACGCCACCTCGGCCCGCCCCCCCTGGTCCGCCTGGTCCCGCAGCGCGACGTAGCTGGCCACGCCGACCACCTCGTCCCCGGTCAGCGCGAGCAGCGCCACCTGGCCGGGCACCGGGTCCCGGCAGATCCGCCGGGCCTCGATCTCGGCCACCAGCCGGCTTATGTTGAAGAACCGCATGTAGGTGTTGTCCGGGGACATCGCCGCGTGCATGGCCTTGACCGCGTCGAAATCGCCCGGGCCGGCCGGGCGGATCTCGACCGTCGTCCCGTCGGCCAGCAGCGCGTACACCTGGCCTTCCCGCTCCTGAGCCATGCTCACAGTGTCCTCCGGGGACCGGTCAGTCCATCGGGAAGTTGGCCAGGACGTCGAACTGGTCGATGCGGCGCTCGGAAGCCGGGTAGCTGAGGCGGTCGCGGACCGCTACCACGCCCAGGACATGCCGGCACCGGTGCACCATCTGCTGGCCGACCTGCTGGCTCTCGGGCACGCCCAGCAGGGTCACCACGCCGTCGCTGACCGTGACCGCGATGGTCTCCGGGTCGGCCATGAACTCGCCGGACACCACCTCGTCCCGGATCTCCCGGTGGATGTCCTCGTCCGAGCGGGCGAAGACGGAGAGCACGTCGGCCCGGCTGACGATGCCGACCAGGTGACCGTCCGCGTCGGTCACCGGGAGCCGCTTGACCTTGCGCGTGTACATCAGCTTCGCCGCGCGCTCGACCGGGTCCTCGGGCCGGACGGTCACCACCGAGGCCGTCATCAGGTCGCCCGCGGTGGCCCCGCGGGCCTTCTCGGTGTCCCGGCGGTGCAGCAGGCCGGCGAACACCCCGGGCTCGCCGTCCAGGGCCTCCTTGGTCAGCATGTCGGCCTCGGAGACGATGCCGATCACCTTGTCGTCGTCGTCGATCACGGGGAACGCGCTGACCCGGTGCTCCCGGAGGGCGACGGCCATCTCCCGGAACGTCGCGTCCTTCTTCACCCAGATCACCCGGGTGGTCATGACGTCCTTGACTGCGGTCTTCATGGTGCTCACTCCTTCGGGCGGCTGAGGACGACCTTAAGCGCGCCGGTGTCCGCGGGCCGGGCG
>Ga0335078_10004306_pt1 | contig 21110 bp, 20 predicted proteins | sample Lox_Sample_32_FD_206711 | JGI IMG/M metagenome (GOLD analysis project Ga0335078, IMG submission 206711) | Soil microbial communities from Loxahatchee National Wildlife Refuge, Florida, United States - Lox_Sample_3.2 | ecosystem: Environmental > Terrestrial > Soil > Wetlands | place: USA...
AATCATCCAGGCGTCAGCACGGCCCGATTCCAAGAATCCCACGCCGTGGATGACTCTGACAGCAAATTGCCGCAGAATAGAGACATGCTCACGCTGGACACATTGCGAGCGGCACGCCGGGATGAAATCCTTCGCCTTGCCAACCAGCGTGGCGCTCATGACGTGCGCGTGTTCGGCTCGGTCGCTCGAGGCGAGGCCAATGAGAATAGCGATCTCGACCTGCTGGTCGCGTGGGAACCCGGACGAAGTCTTCTCGACCACGCCGGGCTCGTTCAGGATCTCCAGGATCTGCTCGGCGTCAAAGTCGACGTCGGGACGGAGAAGTCCCTGCACTGGTACGTGCGTGACAGAATCCTTCGCGAGGCCACGCCGCTGTGAAGGACGACCAGCTGTACCTGCACCATATGCTGGAGCGGTGTCACCGCATCACGCGATTCATCGCTCCCGGCAGACAGGCCTTCATGGAATCAGAGGCGTTGCAGGATGCCGTGATCCGGAACGTCGAGGTGATCGGCGAAGCCGCCAAGCGGGTCACGGCCGCGACACGGGCGCGTCTGCCGGAGCTGGACTGGAAGGCCATCTGCGGCATGCGCGACGTGCTGATTCACGATTACATCGGCGTCGATCTCGACGAGGTCCGGAAACTGGCGTCCTCTCGGATACCGGGGCTCCAGACGGCGCTGCAGCAATTTCTCGCGACCGAAGCCGCCGATTCCGCGGACCTCCCATGACATCCCCCGCCGGTACGCGCTGAAACTGGCCATCACGGGCCGGACCAGAGACACGTGGAATCAAACACTTAGCACGAGATGGCACTAGCCGGATTGCCGCTCTTCGCTCTTTGAGCACCAAAGCCGCAGGCGGGCTTCGCCCGCCGCGGCGGCACCTCCGCCCCGCCCAAGTGGCCCCCTTTTACTCCGCTTATGCGCTAGCTCCCTCGCGCCCTGCGGGTCGCGCAAAGCGAACTGCCCGGCGAGGCTTCACAGCTTCGTCGCGGGAGCCGCGGTTGTTTCGCGCCACCGCGCGCGGCGTCCCGCCACCATGCACGGTGTCGGGCGAACTGTTTCTTGTGCCGCCGCCAGCTCAGCGAGGGTACGCGCCAGTGATCTTTTTCACGAATCCGTGGACGCGATGGACCCATCCGCCGCCCTGCACAAAATCGCCTTCGAGAAACATGAAAGGGCATTCGCCGGGAATGACCGAGATCCGGTGAGCCTGGCATGCGCCGACAGCCTGTTCGTTGACGGAACCTTGCCCGCCGGTGCGGCACATCCAGATGCGCGTCACGCCGGCGCGGATGCAGTCGTCCACCACCTGCCGCGTCACCGCGGATTTGGTGAGCACCACCACGCCGTCCGGCGGCGGCTCGATCTCCTGCACGTGGGCATAGCAGCGGCGCCCTTCGATTTCCTCGGCTGCCGGGTTGACCGGAATCGCATCATAGCCGCGCGCGTCGAACTCGCGCAACAGCGACCGCGAATAGTCCTTCGGCTGGCGCGACACACCAACGAACGCCAGGCGCTTCTGGCTGAGGAAATCCCGGACCTGCTCCATCGAGGCCATGAATCAGAGTCTCCAGCCCGATTTTAGACCTCTGCCCGCCCGGAGACAATGGCCGCGACCCGCCTTCCTGCCCATCCTCCCCAGCAAATACGGCCAGCCGTTTGGACACGCCCACACGTGCCGGGCGTCATGGCACTACGAGGTTTCTGGGTCTCGGAGCTACGCGACTTTCTGGACTTTGCCGCTGCGGATGCACGATGCACACGCGCGGATGCGGCGCGACGCGCCGTTCACCACCGCGCGAACCGACTGCAAATTCAGATTCCAGCGGCGCTTGGTGACGTTGTGGGCGTGGCTGACGCGGTGTCCGAATTGGGGTCCGCGGCCGCAAATATCACATACTTTTGCCATAAAAACACAAATCTCCGATTGGGTCGAAACGTCAAGTATAGCAGATTCCGGCTCTGCCGGAGCGGCCGCCGGGCTAGCTGATCGCGCGCTCCGGCGGCGCCTGCTCCCGCGCCGCCGCGCCTCCGTGAAAGCGCCCGAATGAGCGGGCCAGCAGCACCGACATCAGCAAAATGCCGGCCCCGAGCGCCAGCACCTGCAGGGTATTACGCAGATCGAAAGCGCCCACCCGGCAGACCAGCAGGTAGCCGACCGCCAGGTTGAAGAGGCCCCAAACTACGTTGACGGTCGAGGAAGATAAGCCTTCACCGGGCGGCGAGGAGAAGGGGCTCTGGAAAGCGTGCCCCGAGATCCCATTGCCGAAATGGGGCAGGGCGTTGGCCAGGAACGCGCCCCCGAAGAAGTACGCCACATAGTGGTACCAAAGCATGATGACTCCTTACCAACTGCTGTTTCGCCTCTCCGCTCTTTACTGCAGCGGATAGCCGTGAATCAGTTTCAGTGTCCGCGACCAGCGGGTCTTGGTGAAGAAGTGGGTGGCCACGTCCATGATGTGGTCCACGCTGATGTTGCCGTTCATCAGGTCGGCCGTGGGCGCGTCAAACGACCAGTAGTTCAACAGCGGCGTGCCTTCGATGTTTTCGCGCGGCACGAATCCCCAGTAGCGGCTGTCGGAGGAATCGTCGCGATTGTCGCCCATGGCGAAAATGCAGCCCGGCGCCACCACCAGTTCCCCGTTCCTCACATGGCTGTTGAGCATGGCCAGCGCCGCCGGCAGGACGCCCGGACCGGGTGGCGCATCGGGAAAGTCGTCACGGTACGGGTCGAGATACGGGTCGATGTGTTTCACATACGGCTCGTCGACGGCGTGCCCGTTGAGGATGAGTTGCTTGTTGGCCAGGCGGATACGGTCGCCCGGAATCCCGATGGCCCGCTTCACCAGGTCCTTGTGCGGGTCCACGGGGTCGCGCAAGACGATGATGTCGCCGCGGCGGACGTCATGGTAGGGCAGCAGGCGGCTCGAGATCGCGCCGGGCGGAGCGTAGGTCAGCTTATCCACCAGCACGTGGTCGCCGGTCAGCAGGGTTCCCTCCATCGAGCCGCTGGGGATCACGAAAGCCTGCACCAGGTTGGTGCTGGCGAACAGCAGCACAATGACGGTGACGGTCCACTCCCCCAGGAAGGTGCGCCGCACACCCCCGCTCAGCCGCTGATACCGGCTCCAGATGCGGCGCAGCGCACCGTTCGTTTCCGCGGCGGCGGATTCCGCCGGCTTGCGGCGCGCTTTGGCCCTGCTTCGGTTGCTCACAGTTGTCATTGTACCGGATGCCGGGCCGCCGGCAGCCACCCGGCCGAACCAGCTATTCGTAGCGCAGGGCTACGATCGGATCGACGCTGGTGGCGCGGCGTGCAGGGATGTAAATCGCCAGCGCGGCGGCCACCAGCAGGACCAGCGGTATGCCCAGGAAAGTGATCGGATCGCTGGCCGGGACCCCGTAGATTAGCAGCGCCAGCACGCGCGCCATGGCGTATGCGGCGGCCAGCCCCACGGCCATGCCGCCCGCAACGGTCCCCAGCCCGCGGCGGAAGACCATGGCGAGCACACTCTGCCGCGACGCGCCCAGCGCCACGCGCACCCCAATATCGTGCGTCTGCTGCGACACCAGGTAGCTCATCACGCCGTACACGCCGACCGACGAGAGAATCAGCGCCACCAGCCCGTAGAACCCCATGATGACGGCCACATAGATCAGCCCGAGCGTCTGATACTTGGCCATATCCTCGAAGGGAAGCATGTCGGCGATGGGCTCCTCGGGATCCACCGAATGGATGGCTTTGACCACCGCGGACTCGACCAGCCTGGGATCGCCCGCGGTGCGCAAACCGAAATCCGTGTGCACCTGCGGGAATTGTTCCGCCGGGACGTAGATCACCGATGCCGGGCTGCGCTCGTACGGGCTGTGCGGCACGTCCGCGGCAATGCCGACGATGGTAATCCAGGAATCGTCGTGGGCGGGTGAATCGAAGCGAAAGCGCTTGCCGACGGGCGCCGGTTCGCCCGGCCACCAGCGCCGGGCGGTGTGCTCGCTGATCACCGCGACGCGCGGATTGTCGGGTCCGTCGGCCGGGCTCAGCAAACGGCCCTGGCGAAGCGGTACGTGCATGCACGAGAAATAATTCGGAGTCACCACCTGAAGCAGGGCTCCGGGCTGGCTGCCGGGCTCGGGAACGCGATTCTCGATGGTGAAACCGCCGCCATAAGCATGGCCGCTGTACGGCATGGCTTTCACCGCGAAAGCGGCGCGCACGCCGGGGATGGCGGTGACGCGCTCGGTAACCTGCCGGTAGAATTCGGCCCGCTGCGCGTCCTTGGGGTAGCGGTTATCGGTGATCGACAGGCGCAGCGTGAGCAGCGTGGCGGGCTCGAAGCCACGGCTGTTGTCGAGCAAGGCGCCGGTGCCGCGGATCATCAGGCTGGCGCCCACCAGCAGAACCATCGAGAGCGCGACTTCGGCGCCCACCAGGATGGCGCGCAGGCGCACGCGTGCGCGCCCGGCCGATGCGCTGCGCCCGCCTTCTTTCAACGCTTCCTGCAGGTTGGAACGCGTCCCCTGCCACGCCGGCACCAGGCCGGCAATCACGCCGCTGGCCACGGCGGCCAGCAGGCTGAACAGCAGAGTGCGCTGATCCAGTTGGATGTCGTACCAGCCGGGGATGTATTTTGCGATCTCGGCCGGCATGCCGGCGAGCACGGCCTGGATGTACCAGCTTGCGATCACCAGACCGAGGGCTGCGCCGGCCACGGAAAGCGTCAGGCTCTCGGTGAGGTACTGGGCCATCAGACGCCCGCGCCTCGCTCCCAGAGCGGCGCGCACCGCGACCTCGCGCGAACGCCCCAGCGCGCGCGCCAATTGCAGGTTGGCTACATTGGCACAGGCGATCACCAGCACGAACAGCACGGAAACGAAGATCATCAGCGTGTATTGATGGGTATAGGTGCCGATCAGAAAATCGTGGGCTCCCATCGAATAGAAGCGGCGCCCTTTGTTGGTGTCGGGATACTGGAGCGCGAGGCGCGATGAGATGGTCGCCACCTCCGCTTCGGCCTCGCTCAGCCTCCGGCCCGGCTTCAACAGGCCCATCACGATGAGCGTATGGTTATCGCGCGAAGCGCGCGCGGCGGGCGTTAGCGTGAGCGGCGTCCACAGCTCCGCGGTCATGGGGAAGACGAACTTCCGCTGCATCACGCCGATGACGCGGTAATCTTCGTCGTCGATGCGGATATCGCGGCCCACGATGCCGGGGTCGGCGGCGAACCGGCGGCGCCAGAGCGCGTCGCTGAGAACCGCCACGTGCTCGTGTCCGGGTTGGTCTTCCTCCGGCGCGAAGGTGCGGCCCAGCGCCGGCGGGGCGCCTAACAGGGCGAAGAAGTTGGGCGTCACCGTGTAGCGGCTGACGCGCTCCGGCGCGGCGCCGTTGCCCGCCAGGTTGCTGAGACTGTCATCCCAGGCGGCGACGCTCTCAAAGACGGACTGCTGGCGGCGAATGTCGGCGAAATCGGCGGGGGCGATCCACTCCCACTCGTTGGGATTCCCGGGAATCCGTTGCAGGACCATCGCCAGGCGGCTCAGGTTGGGCACCGGCAGGGGCTTCCAGAGCATGGCGTCGCAGACGCTGAAATTCGCCGTGGTGGCGCCGATTCCCAGCGCCAGGGTGGCGATGGCAGTGACCGTAAAGCCGGGCGATTTGCGCAGCGTTCGCACGCCATAGCGGATATCCTGCAGGAGTTGCATAGCCTGATGGCGGTTATGCAAGTCCTTCACCGCCGCCAAGTTGCTGAAAACCGGGGAGCGAGGCGCCGTGGACTGTCCGCAAATGGGATGCGCGTGTCCCTATTCGTGCTTCTCGAGCAGCAGAGTGATGGTTCCGATGGCGAACTGCATGCGCACGCGGATCTGCACCGGCAGCTTGCGGCGGTCGTCGCTCAACCATACATAGAGATGAGCGGGGCGATGGTAGAGAACGTTGTCGAACAGGTAGGCTTCGTAGCGGATGGTGTGAAACACGCCCTCCGGAGTTTTCACGTCTTCGCGCTGCTGCGCTTCCACTTTCGCGACCACGCTTTTCTTGCCATCGCTCACGGCCACGTTGACGCTGTGGCCCGGCTCCAGGTTCAAGGTGCGCAGAAAATACAAGCCGCCGGCCACGTCATGCACGCACGAAGGAATTTCGGTGTCTTTCGCCAGCAGCACTACGTTTCGGGCGCGGTCGCGCTCCAGATAGGTGGCCTTGTGATCGTCGAAGGTGACGCGCGTCTCCCGTTGCCGGTTCCCCTCCTGCGTGGTCAGCAGTGTGGACTCGACACAACCCTCCTGGTTGAGATTCGCCTGGTAAGCATCCTCCACGCGGAACAGTTTGGAGACCAGCCCGATCGATTCCACCCTCAGGTTGACCTGCGAGGAAGCCCGCGCCTCCTGCCACTCCAATCGGACCTTGCCCGCGGTAATGAGCCGCCAATCGATGCTATAGGACAGCACCTCGTGCGTGGGCAGGGCCGCGTTTTGCGCTAAGGCAAACGGAGCCAGGCCCAGCACGGTCAGCCAGAGCCGCGCATGCATGAAGTGACAAGTCTCTCAGATACGGCGCGCAAGGCGCAAGGCGGTGCCGGCGGCGGCCGGGAGTCGCTGCCATGGCGCGCCGGCGCTTGAAGGCGGGCGGGTGGAACGCGGTTTCCCGGAGAGCGGCTTCCGCGGGAAACGGATGGAATCCATCCGTTTTTTTACCGATACAAAGGGGTTAGCCGCCGATTTTGGATGGATTCCATCCGTTTCCCACCTGCCGGATCGCGCCCGCCTCTGGACCGCTGCGGCAGCCGCGAACTTCTGCCGAAGCCGCTCAGGACCATGGCGCGAATTTGTTTGCGAAACGCGTGACCGGCGTTTGGGCAGTTGCCGAAAGCGCGCAGGAGGGAAACCAAGAGCCGCTGGCCGTCGGGCTCGCGCGGCGTTTGCCGGGCGCAGCGGGAGTTTACTGCGACCGCTCCTGCAGCAACTGTTTCCACCGTGCCCAGGCGGCGGTGCGGGCTTTCCGGTTGGGTTCGGTAGAGGCCGGGTCCTCGCCGGCGCGCATGAAGCCGTGGCCGGCGCCTTCGTAGACTACCGGATCGTACTGCTTGTGCGCCGCGGCCATTTGTTCCCTTGCGGCGGGAAGGGTGGCGTCGATGCGGGCGTCGTTACCGGCGTAGAAACCGTAAACCGGGGCCTGGATGCGCGCCATGGCGTCGGCCGTAGGCGGCGGGCCGTAAAAGACGAATGCGGCTTTCAGGTCTGGACGGTTGGTGGCGAAGCGGAAGGTCTGGCCGCCGCCCCAACAGAAACCCGCCACGAAGAGCTTGCCATCCGCCGCGGGCAGTTTGAGGCCATAATCGGCGACCGCGTTCAGGTCAGCGGTGATCTGGTCCGGACCGAGATGGCCGATGGCTTCCGTCACGGTGTTGGGCGCGAAGTCCCTGGTACGGCCGCCATTGGGAGCCATGCCGGATAGCAGGTCTGGCGCAACCGCAATATAGCCGGCTTCGGCAACCTGGTCCGCCAAATCCTGCACCCAATCGGTCATGCCGAAGATTTCGTGGATGATCAGCACGACCGGCGTCTTAGCCGCGGATTCCGGATAAGCCACGAAAGTCTCGACGGACCGGCCGTCGTGCTTCACGGTGACCCATTCGCGATGGCGCGGCGATTTTTCGAGCTTCGCGATCGCCCAATCCTGTGCGCCCAGCGCCGACTCGGCCAGCGCGGCTACCAGTACCAATCTCATCCTCACCGGCGTCCCATTGTTCTATAACGTCCTATCCCGCGGCGTCCGGTTCATGCCACACCGGCCACGGGGCCTTCGACGGCTCCCTGGTACGGCCGAACAATGTGGAATGGCTGGAAGCGGTAGCCGATGCCGAAAATCGTCTCGATATACTGGTCGGCGTAAGCGCCCAGTTTCTTGCGCACGCGGCGAACATGCACGTCCAGGGTTCGCGTGCGGATGCCGGTGCCGTAGCCCCAGATTTCTCTGAGCAAGGCATTGCGCGGCACGATTTCACTGGCATTGCCCACCAGCAGCGCCAGCAACGCGTACTCCTTTCGCGTCAGGCTGACAGGATGGGAATCCAGAGTAACAGCTCGATGTTCAAAATCCACCGTCAGGTGCTCGTCCTGATACGGGGCAAAAGCGACAGGCGACAACGGTCCCATGGCCCCTCCCTATGCTGACTATAGTACTGCTATGAACAACATTTGTAAAAGGGATTTGCCGCGAAAAATGCGGGGACCGGTTCCGGCGGCGGGCTGGGGCACGATCAATCGATCACAAAAGGGCCGTCGTTGCCCACTCGTAGCTGCCGTCCGCTGCTGTCGAACGCCCGGATCTTGAAGCGGACCGAGCCGGGAGGGTTGTTGGTCTCGGCGTGAAAAGGCGCCTCCTCATCGCGATAAAGAACGTCGTCCTCAACGGAGACCTTTTCGCTGCTGAGCAGTTCGTCATCTGAGGTCAGGAAGTCAAAGGTCAGGGCGAGTCCCTTGACGGACTTCGCGCCGGTGATGTGAACCCGGCCGTCGACCGACAGGCGGCCTTCTTCCACGCGCCGCGCCTTGGCTTCCACAATCTCGACGTCGTGCCTCTTTTGTGCCAGCACCAGGGAGCAGGAAAGCAACAACAATGACGCGGCCGCGAGATACCTCATGAACGCCAGTTTAGCAGGACGCAAAGAATCGCTTCCCCGAAAAATGCGCGCGAAGGCGGCAGCCCGGTTTTCTTCGGCTGCGCAACGGGTGTGGCCGGCGGCACTCCATGCGCCAGGCATGCGGTGCGCCGGCCGCGGCCAGTTTCCCGGTACGATTCGAAACCAGGCGGCGCGAAACGGAGTACGCCATCCCGCTCAGGCTGTGACATAATGTGAATCTTTCTCAAAGACTGGATTCGGCGCCGCGCCAGTTTCCGCGGGCGGCCGCTGCGAAAGGAGACATGCGAATGAGCGAGACTGGCTTCAGCCGGAGATCGATCATGCTGGGCGCCGCGGCGCTGCCAATGGTCCGCATGGTCTCCGCGAAGCCGGGTTCCTCGCCGGTGGTGATTTCGAGCGCCAACCGCCTCAACGGAGGAGTGAACTGCTGCGCCCGGGCGATGGAACTGATCAAAGCGGGAAAGGACACGCTGGACGCGGTGGTGGCCGGCGTCAATATCGTGGAACTGGACCCGCGCGATAGCAGCGTGGGCTACGGCGGACTGCCCAACGAGGACGGCGTGGTGCAACTGGATGCCAGCGTGGTGCACGGTCCGAGCCGGCGGATGGGCGCGGTGGGCGCACTCGAAGGCATCAGGACGCCCTCGAAAGTGGCCCAGCGCATCATGGAAGATACCGATCACATGATGCTGGTGGGCGCGGGCGCGCTGCAGTTTGCCAAGGCCGAGGGGTTTCCGGAAGAGAACCTGCTGACCGAGGAATCGCGCTTGCAATGGCTGGTATGGAAGCGGTCGCTGCGCGATCGCGACGGCCATAGCAACTGGGGCCCGGGCCTGGATGCCCCGCCGGAACAACAGAAGGCGGCGCGACTCGAAGAGCTGAAGAAGGAGTTCCCGTGGGCGAGCGACGGCCTGCTGCTCGAGGCCATCGAGAACGCCTACCACCCGCCGCACGGCACGATCAATTGCATCGCGCTGAACGAAAAGGGCGAGATGTCGGCAGTGACCACCACGAGCGGCCTGGCGTGGAAGATTTCCGGCCGCGTGGGCGATTCGCCGATCATTGGCGGGGGGCTGTGGCTGGACCAGGACGTGGGCGGCGCGGGCTCGACCGGCCGCGGCGAAGAGAATCTCAGGGTTTGCGGCGCGCACACGGTGGTCGAGAACATGAAACATGGGATGGCGCCCAAAGAGGCGACGCTCGATGCCCTGGAGCGCGTGGCTAGAAACTTCAGCCATGACCGGAAGCGGCTGGAGGCGATCGATTTGAAATTCTACGCGCTGCGCAAGGACGGGGAATATGCGGGCGCCTCACTGTGGGATAAGTCATCAGTTCAGTCGGCGCGGGTGGCGCAGTTTGCCGTTTGCACGAGCGAGGGCGGGAGCCGTCAGGAGAATTCGGTATTTCTGTATGCGCGCGGCTCCTGAAATCATGCGGGCGCGCGATTCGCTTGGAACTTCGTAACAAGTTCTGCATCTGTTAGAGGGATTGAGTCTGGGGATCGAGGGCATGTCGTTCAATCGGGTTGGCCGGGGTTACTGTCTTCCTAATGTGGACTAACAAAATTCTGGTAGTGGAAGCGGGGCGAAGATAGCGCGCCATGGCCCAGATCTTTCCTAAGAGCGCGAATGCGCTCGCTCGCATGTCGGTGTACGGCGCGATATTCTTTCTGGTTTTCCTGGGCTGGGCATTCGACTCGCTCAACCGCAGCGCATACAACACGCGCGACTACATGGCGCGAGAACAGCCGGTTCCGTTCAGCCACGCGCATCACGTGGGCGGAATGGGCCTGGACTGCCGCTACTGCCACACGTCGGTGGAGAGCTCGAGTTTCGCCGGCATTCCCCCGACCAAGATCTGCATGAACTGCCATTCCCAGATCTGGAGCACGAGCCCGATGCTGGAGCCGGTGCGCGCCAGTTTCCGCACGGGGCAATCGATCCGCTGGACGCGCGTTCACGACCTGCCGGATTTCGTCTATTTCAACCACAGCATTCACGTGAACAAGGGCGTGGGCTGCGAAAGCTGCCACGGAAGAGTGGACAAAATGCCATTGACCTGGGCAGTGGCTTCACTGCAGATGGACTGGTGCCTGGACTGCCACCGCAATCCGGAAAAGGTGCTGCGGCCGCAGGCATTCATCACCACCATGGGCTATGAGCCGGCGGGCGACCAGGAAGAAATCGGGCGCCGGCTGATGGGCGAATATCACATTCAGAGTACACACCTGTTGACGAGCTGTTCCACCTGCCACCGATGAGCGACTTAGCGAAACACCTGGATCTTGCCGGCGCGCGCGCGCGACTGGAGGGGAAGCGCGGGCGCGAATACTGGCGCAGCCTCGAGGAACTGGCGGCGACGCCGGAATTCGGGGAGTTATTGGAGCGGGAGTTTCCGCGCCAGGCGGTCGGCTGGAGCGATGACGAAGACAGCGTGGAAGGGCGGCGCAACTTCCTCAAGATGATGGGCGCGTCGCTCGCGCTGGGCGGGTTGGCCGCATGCACGCGCCAGCCCACGGAACACATCATGCCGTACGTGCAGCAGCCGGAGGAACTGATACCGGGCCGGCCGCTTTTCTACGCCACGGCGACGACGCTGGGCGGGGTGGCCAACGGCGTCCTGGTGGAGAGCCACGAAGGGCGGCCCACCAAGGTGGAAGGCAATCCGGAGCACCCGGCCACGCTGGGCGCGCTCGACGCCTTCGGCCAGGCATCGGTGCTGCAACTGTACGATCCGGACCGCAGCCGCACGGTGTCGGAGGGCGGGGAGATCCGCTCCTGGGTGGATTTTCTGGGAATGCTGCGCGGCGTGATCGAGCAGCAGCGCGCCAGCGGCGGAGCGGGCATCCGGATTCTCACCGAGACGGTGACGTCTCCGGCGATGGCCGGCCAGTTCGCCGCGATCAAGCAACAGTTTCCCGCCGCCAAGTGGCACCAATGGGAGCCGGCCGGGCCGCACAGCGCGCGCAGCGCGGCGATGATGGCATTCGGCGAGCCGCTCCACACCAATTACAACGTGGCGAATGCCAACGTGATCGTATCGCTGGATTCGGACTTCCTGGCATCGGGCGAAGCCTGCCTGCGGTATGCGCGCCAGTTCGCGGCGCGGCGGCGCGTGGAGGGCGGCAACACGGCGATGAACCGGCTCTACGCGGTGGAGGCGATGCCCACGCCCACGGGCAGCAAAGCGGACCACCGGCTGGCGCTGCGCGCGGGCGATGTGGAGGATTTCGCGTGGCTGCTGGCCGCCAGCCTGGGAGTGGTCCAGGGTCCGCAGTCGGGCGAAAATGCGGCGATCAACCAGTGGATGCTCCCCCTGGCGAAAGACCTGATGAGCAACCAGGGCGCCAGCCTGATTGTGGCGGGCGAATTCCAGCCGCCGATGGTTCACGCGCTGGCGCACGCGATGAACGCAAAGCTGGGCAACACAGGGAAAACGGTGTTCTACACCGATCCGATCGAAGCCAGCCCGGTGGACCAGGTGGCCTCGCTCGAGGACCTGGTGAGCGACCTGGACGGGGGCGGGGTGGACCTGCTGCTGATTCTGGGCGGGAACCCGGTGTTCAACGCGCCGGTGGAGCTGGGCCTGGCGGACCGGATTCAAAAATCAAGCGTGCGCGCGCACCTGAGCCTTTACGAGAACGAGACGTCGGAAGTCTGCCAGTGGCACCTGCCGGAAACGCATTACCTGGAGAGCTGGGGCGACGCGCGCGCTTTTGACGGCTCGGCGACCGTTCAGCAGCCGCTCATCCAGCCGCTCTATGACGGGCGCTCGGCGTACCAGGTGTTGCAGATGTTCCTGGACGAGCCGGAGCTGGGCGGGTACGCGATTGTCAAGAACTACTGGGCGGCCGAGCACAAGGGCGCGGATTTCGAAAGCTGGTGGCGGCGCGCGGTACACGACGGGGTGATCGCGGGCACGGCGCTCGAGCCGAAAACCGCGGCGGTGAACCACGCGGCGCTGGCCCCGCCGGCGCACCCATACAACCTGGGCGGAAGCCTGGAAATCGCATTCCGTCCCGATCCCACGATTTACGACGGGCGCTTCGCCAATCTCGGCTGGCTGCAGGAACTGCCCAAGCCGATCACCAAAATCACCTGGGACAACGCGGCGATCATGAGCCCCGGGACGGCTCACCTGTTGGGCGTGCTGAAGGAGACGCTGGCGCCGGGTTTCGACGGCGTGCCGATGGTGGAGCTCACCTACCGGGGCCGCAAGCTGCGCGCGCCGGTGTGGGTGCAGCCGGGACATGCGGACGCCTCGGTGACGGTTCACCTGGGCTACGGCCGCACCCGGGCGGGCCGGGCCGGGACGGGCGCGGGGTTCAATCCTTACGGGCTGCGCACCGCGAAAGCGCTGTGGCACGATGGCGGGCTCGCGGCGGCGAAGATCAGCGGATCTTACCTGCTGGCGACGACACAGAACGAACATGCGCTCGATCCCAAGCGCCACCTGATCCGCGCGGGAGACATCGCCGAATACCGGAAGAATCCGGACTCGGTTCACGAAGGGGCGGAGGCCCCGGCGGCGGGGCTGACGCTTTATCCGGGGTGGAACTACGGGGAAGGCCACGCGTGGGGGATGGCGATCGACCTGAACGCGTGCACGGGATGCAGCGCGTGCGTAGTGGCCTGCCAGGCGGAAAACAACATCGCGGTGGTCGGCAAGGACCAGGTGCGGCGCGGGCGGTCGATGCAGTGGCTGCGCGTGGATTCCTATTACAGCGGGCCGGCGAACGATCCGGCGGTGTACAGCCAGCCGGTGCCATGCCAGCAATGCGAGAACGCGCCCTGCGAGCTGGTCTGCCCGGTTCAAGCCACCACGCACAGTGCCGAGGGGCTGAACGATATGGTGTACAACCGCTGCGTCGGGACGCGCTATTGCTCGAACAACTGCCCCTACAAAGTGCGGCGATTCAACTTCTACCTGTTTTCCGATTTCGAAACTCCCAGCCTGAAGCTGCTGCGCAATCCGGACGTGACGGTACGTAGCCGCGGGGTGATGGAGAAATGTACGTACTGCGTGCAGCGCATCAACGCGGCCAAGATCGACGCCGAAAGGGAGAATCGCCAGTTGAAGGACGGCGAGATACAGACCGCCTGCCAGGCGACGTGCCCGACGGAGGCGATCGTTTTCGGCGACCTCAACGACCCCGCCAGCCGGGTGGTGAAGATGAAGGCGGAGAAGCGCAATTACGGATTGCTGGCCGACTTGAACACGCGGCCGCGGACCACTTACCTGGCTACGCTCCGCAACCCCAATCCGGAGATTGAGAAACTGGCATAGCGATGGCAGACGACCGACAGATCGTAGTCGAAGAGCCGGCGCCGGGCGAAATTATCGCTCCGGGCTATACGTTCGGCACCATCACCGATCAGATTGCCAGCGTGGTGCTCACGCGGAGGACGCCGCTATTCTGGTTTGCCGCGTTCGGCCTGGGCGGCTCGCTGCTGATGATCTTCCTGCTGGCGGTGACGCTTCTGATGGCCAAGGGCGTGGGCATCTGGGGCATACGCACGCCGGTGATGTGGGGGTTCGCGATCACGAATTTCGTGTGGTGGATCGGAATCGGCCATGCGGGCACCTTGATTTCGGCGATTCTGCTGCTGCTCAACCAGCGGTGGCGAAATTCGATCAACCGTTTCGCCGAAGCGATGACGCTGTTTGCAGTAGCCTGCGCGGGGATGTTTCCGCTGCTGCACATGGGGCGCCCGTGGCTGTTCTACTGGATGCTGCCCTATCCGAACACGATGGCGATTCAGCCGCAATTCCGCAGCCCGCTGGTGTGGGACGTGTTCGCGGTCTCGACTTACGCGACGGTTTCGCTGCTGTTCTGGTACGTCGGGCTGATGCCGGACCTGGGAACGCTGCGCGACCGCACGAAGAACCCGATCGGCCGGGCGATTTACGGGATCATGGCGATGGGGTGGCGCGGCTCGGCGCGGCACTGGAGCATTTTCGAAACCGCTTCGTTGCTGCTGGCCGGGGTGGCAACGCCGCTGGTGCTTTCGGTGCACACGGTGGTGAGCTTCGACTTCACGATCGCCATCGTCCCGGGCTGGCACAGCACGTTCTTCCCGCCCTACTTCGTGGCGGGCGCGATTTACTCCGGCTTCGCGATGGTGCTGGCGCTGGCGATTCCTCTGCGCTCGGTTTACGGCTTGCAGGGGCTGATCACGGCCAAGCACCTGGACAACTGCGGCAAGATCATGCTGGCGACGGGCTGGATTGTGGCTTACGCGTACCTGCTGGAGCTGTTCAACGCGTGGTACGGGGGAAACACTTACGAACAGGCGGCATTCTGGCACCGCATGACGGGGCCGTACGCGTTTCAATACTGGTCGCTGGTGGCCTGCAACATCCTGCTGCTGCAGATCCTCTGGTTCAAGCGGGTGCGCAGCAGCCCGACGCTGCTTTTCATTTCCTCGCTGGTGGTGCTGAGCGGGATGTGGCTGGAGCGGTACATGATCATTGTGAGCAGCCTGGCGCAGGATTTTCTGCCGTCGTCGTGGGGGATCTTCCAGGGAACGCGTTGGGATTGGGCGACGTACCTGGGCACGATCGGCCTGTTCCTGTTCCTGTTCTTCCTATTCGTGCGCGCGCTTCCGATGATTTCCATCTTTGAAGTGCGGGCCATGCTGCCCCAAGCCAAAGTGAGCAAGGAGGCGGAGCGTTGAGCCAGCCGGGCATCTACGGAGTGATGGCCGAGTTCGACACCGCCTCGGCCCTGGTGAGCGCGGCGCGAGCGGCGCGCGCCCAGGGGTATCGCGCGCTGGACGCCTACTCTCCGTTCCCCATCGAGGAACTGACCGATGCGCTGCACCTGCACAAGAACAAGCTGCCGCTGATCGTGCTGGCGGGCGGAATACTCGGCGGTCTGACGGGTTTCTTCCTGCAATATTGGATTGCGGTCATCTATTTTCCGATCAACATCGGCGGGCGTCCGCTGAACAGCTGGCCTTCCTTCATCGTGATCACCTTCGAGCTGACGATCCTGTTCGCGTCGCTTGCGGCGGTATTCGGAATGCTGGCGCTGTGCGGTTTGCCGATGCCGTACCATCCGGTGTTCAATGTCTCGCGCTTCAGCGCGGCCAGCCGGAGCCGGTTTTTCCTGTGCATCGAAGCCGCGGACCCGCTGTTCGATGCGGCCAAGACGCGCGAGTTTCTGGGGAGCCTGGAGCCGCGGGAGGTGTCCGACGTTGCGAGCTAGGGTAGTGGGGACGGCGGGCAGGGGGTTGCATGCTCCGCCAAAGGCGCTGCTGGCCGGCATCGCGCTCATTGCCGCCATGGCAAGCGGAGGCTGCCGGCAGGACATGCACGACCAGCCGAAGTACATTCCCCTGCGGCCGACCGATTTCTTCGGCGATGGGCGTTCGGCGCGCCCGCTGATTGAGGGAACGGTCGCCCGCGGCCACCTGGACGACGATGCGGGGTATTACACGGCGAAAGGGCCGGACGGCAAGTTTACCGCCGAGTTTCCTTTCCCGGTGACCAAGGATGTGATCGAGCGCGGCCACGAGCGGTTCAACATTTACTGCACTCCATGCCACGATTTTCTGGGCACAGGGAACGGGCGGGTGGTGCGCCGGGGCTTCCGCCATCCGCCGTCGTACCACATTGAGCGACTGCGCCAGGCGCCGGCGGGATATTTCTACGACGTCATCACGCAAGGATTCGGCGCCATGCCCGATTATTCGCAGCAGATTCAGCCGCGCGACCGATGGGCGATCGTGGCCTATATCCGGGCGCTGCAGCTCAGCCAGAACGCAACCATCAAGGATGTTCCGGCCGGCGCCCAGGCGCAGCTAAACCAGGAGGGCGGACAGTGATCGCGCAGGCGGCGGATTTCCAGGTCAGCGAAGAGCTGCGCGGGGCGATGCGGCAGTGGCGCAGGCGGTTCGCGATTCTGGGCGTGGGCGGGCTGCTGGCCACGGTGGCGGGACTGTTTGCGGTGCCGCCCAACCAGTTCTACCGGTCCTGGCTTTGGTCGTACCTGTTCGTGGTGGGCCTGGCGGCGGGCAGCCTGGCGTGGTTGATGGTGCAGTACCTGAGCGGCGGGGCATGGGGCGTGATGATACGGCGCCCGGCGGAAGCCGCGGCGCGGACGCTGCCGCTGGTGGTGCTGCTGTTCATCCCGATTTTCATCGGCATGCGCAACCTCTACCCGTGGACGCACTCGAGCGTCATGGCGGCCGACGAACTGATACGCCAGAAGCGGCTGTATCTCAATGTTCCGTTCTTCACGATCCGGGCGGCGATTTACCTGGGCGGCTGGTGTTTCCTTTCCTGGTTCTTCAACCGCTGGTCAGCGATCGAAGACCGGGAGGGCGGCCCGGCGCCGCGGCGCAAAATGGGCGCGCTGGCGGGCCCGGGGCTCATCTTCTACGGCCTGGCGGTCACGTTCATGGCGACCGATTGGGTCCTTTCCATCGACCCGCACTGGTATTCGACCATGTACGGCCTGCTGATGATCGCCGGGCAGGCGCTTTCCGCGATGGCGTTTCTGATCACCGTGATGGTGTTTCTGGCGGCGCGCAAGCCGATGATGGATGTGCTGACCCCGCGCCATCTGCACGATCTGGGCAAGCTGATGTTCGCGCTGGTGATGCTGTGGGCGTATTTTTCCTTTTCGCAATTCCTGATCATCTGGGCCGGCAATCTGCCGGAGGAGATTCCCTGGTACCTGGTGCGGCTGCGCGGCGGCTGGGAGTGGGTGGGCCTGCTGATTGTGATCGGCCACTTTGCGCTGCCGTTCGCGCTCTTGCTGTCACGGGACCTGAAGCGCAATTTCAAACTGCTGCGCAATGTCGCGCTGTTCGTTCTGGCGATGCGCGTGGTGGATATTTACTGGCAGGTGGCTCCGGATTTTCGCAAAGGGACCTTCGGGATGAGCTGGATGGATCTCAGCGCGGTGTTGGGGCTGGGGGGGATCTGGCTGGCGTCCTTCCTGCGGCAACTGGAGAAACGGCCGCTGGTGCCGCTGCACGATCCATATCTGAACGAGGCTTTGGAACATGGCCGAGAATAAACACGCCGGGCAAGCGGCAAAAGACGCTCCGATCGATCTCAGCCGGCCCGAACTGCGCCATGAGCGGAGCGACGCCGATGTCTGGGCGCTGAGCAAATTCGCGATCGCATTGCTGCTGATGTGCATCGCGTCGCTGGCGCTGGTGTTCGCGATGTTCCGCTATTTCGAAGGCCGGTACGGCGGAGTGCTGCCGCGGGCCGTGCAATCGCTCGATCTGGACGCCAGGCGCCTGCCGCCGGCGCCGCAACTGGAAGTGACGGAAAGGGAGGATCTGGCGGCGCAGCGCGCGGCCGAGCAGCAAATTCTGACCAGTTATGGCTGGGTGGACCGGGAGCATGGGATCGTGCGGATTCCGATTGAGCGGGCGATCGATCTATTGGCGGCGAGCAATCTGCCCGCGCGGCAGACCGTGCAGCCGGTGACGGCGGCGGCGGATGTGAGCGTTCCTACCGAGGCCGGACTGGGCCGGAAAGCGCAACAGCCGGACGGTCCGCTGGCCGGGCAGATTCCGGAAGGGCCGGTTGCGGCAGCCGCGGCGCCCGCGGCCGAGGCGAAAAATTCAAAGGAGGAAAAGAAGAAATGACGAATCCGGTCCGTCTTCTGCCGCGATGGCGCGCGGGCGCGCTTTGCGCGTGGGTCCTTCTGGTGGGCGGGGCTGCGCAGGCGCAGCCGGGCCAGCCCGCGCCCATGCAACCTTCCTACAGCCTGCAGGATTCGAATCTGAAACCGGTGTTGCCGGGCGCGCTGAAGGGAGTGGGCATCGATCAGGCGCTGGATGCGCAGGTTCCGCTCGATACCATGGTGCGCGATGAAGCCGGCCGCGAGGTTCCGCTGGGCACCTTTTTCCATCCCGGCAAGCCGGTGCTTCTGGCGCCGGTATATTACCGGTGCCCGATGCTGTGCACCGAGATACTGAGCGGCATGGAGAGCGCGCTGAAGGTGGTTTCGCTCGACCCGGGAAAGGATTTCGAAGTGGTGGCGCTCAGCTTCGACCCCAAAGATACGCCCGAAATTGCGGGAGCGAAGAAGGCCAACTATCTGCGGCGTTACAACCGGCCGAACACGGCCAACGGCTGGCATTTTCTGACCGGGCAGGAAGCGAACGTGCGCGCCATCACGGATGCCATCGGCTTCCATTACAAATACGATCCGACGACCGACCAATACGCGCACGCGAGCGCGATTATGATTCTGACTCCGGAGGGCAGGGTAGCGAAGTACTTCTACGGAGTCGAATACGCGCCGCGCGATCTTCGTTTGGGGCTGGTGGAGGCTTCGCGCAACAAAATCGGCACGCCGGTGGATGCCGTGCTGCTGTTCTGCTTCCACTACGACCCGGCGACGGGCAAGTACGGGGCGGTCGCGATCAATCTACTGCGGGCTTCGGCCGCGGGGTTGCTGCTGGTGGGCGGAATGGCAATTGCGATCGCTCTGCGCCGCGAGTCGCGCGGGCGGCGGCGGAGCGTGGGGCAGGCTGGACAAGCGAGAACATGAATTTACCTCTTCTTCCCGAGGCGTCGAATTTCGCACCCGACGTGGACCATCTGCTGTTTTACCTGGTGGCCGTATCGGTGTTCTTCACGGTGCTGATTTTCGCGGCCATCTTCTACTTTGCGATCCGCTACCGGCGGCGGTCGGAGCACGAGTTGCCGGAACCGGTGCATGCCGGGCTGGCGCTGGAGATCGCGTGGTCGGTGATTCCCTTCGGACTGACGTTGATCATGTTCGGATGGGGAGCAAACATCTTCTTCCGCGAGAGCCGCCCGCCCAAGAACGCGACGCAGGTCTACGTAGTCGCCAAGCAGTGGATGTGGAAGATCCAGCACATGGAAGGCCAGCGCGAAATCAACGAGCTGCACATACCGGTGGGACGGCCGGTGAAGCTGGTGATGACTTCCGAAGACGCGATCCACAGTTTCTTTGTGCCCGCGTTCCGCACCAAGCAGGACGTGGTGCCGGGCCGGTACTCGACGACCTGGTTCACCGCGACCAAGCCGGGTAAGTATCACTTATTCTGCGCCGAATACTGCGGCACCAAGCACTCCGGGATGACGGGATGGATTTACGCGATGGAACCGCAGGATTACCAGGTGTGGCTGAGCGGCGGGAGGAGCTTCGGGTCGCTGGCGGAGAACGGCGAGAAGCTGTTTCAAGACCTGGCTTGCGGCAACTGCCACAAAGCGGACGGCTCCGGCCGGTGCCCGAGCCTGGTGGGCCTGTACGGGAGAAGCGTGCAACTTGCCGACGGGCAACTGATCGTCGCGGACGAAGCCTACCTGCGCGAATCCATTCTGCGGCCGGATGCGAAGATCGTGGCCGGATATCAGCCGCTGATGCCCACGTTCCAGGGGCTGGTAACCGAAGAGGGCGTGCTGCAACTCATCGAATACATCAAGTCGCTGTCGCCGCGGCCCGCGGCCGGCGCCGGAACGACTCCGGCTGAGATCAACATGAACCCCGGCGCACCCACCACGGCGCCCAGCAATCATTAGCCATATGAATACCGCCGCGATCGAAGCACCAGAGACGTACCTGAACGCCGGCTATGGGCTGAAGAGCTGGCTTCTCACCAAGGATCACAAACGGATCGCCATCCTGTATCTCATCACGGTGACCGTTTTCTTTTTCATCGGCGGCGTTTTCGCCTCGCTGATCCGGATCGAGTTACTGACGCCGCAGGGCAACCTGGTCTCGTCGGACACCTATAACAAGCTGTTCACGATGCACGGGATCACGATGATTTTCTTTTTCCTCATCCCGTCGATACCGGCGACGCTGGGCAACTTTTTCCTGCCGATGATGATCGGCGCGCGCGACCTGGCTTTTCCGCGCATCAACCTGCTGAGCTGGTATCTGCTGGTGATTGGCGGCCTTTTCGCCATTTTTGCCATGCTGGCGGGCGGGGTGGACACGGGATGGACATTTTATACGCCGTACAGCACGACTTACTCGAACACCTGGGTGATCGCGACGGCGCTGGGCATCTTCGTGGCGGGCTTTTCGTCGATTCTGACGGGGCTGAATTTTATTGTCACCGTGCACCGCATGCGCGCGCCGGGCATGACGTGGTTCCGCATGCCGCTGTTCGTATGGGCGCACTATGCTACGTCGGTGATCCAGGTGCTGGGCACCCCGGTGATCGCGGTGACCATCGTGCTGGTGTTTTGCGAGCGGGTGTTTCACATCGGCATTTTCGACCCGGCTCTGGGCGGCGACCCGGTGCTGTTCCAGCACATGTTCTGGTTCTACTCGCACCCGGCGGTGTACATCATGGTCCTGCCGGCGATGGGGGTGATCAGCGAGATCATCTCCGTTTACTCGCGGAAGCCGATCTTCGGCTACCATTTTGTGGCATTTTCGAGCATGGCGATCGCGGTAATCGGCTTTCTTGTGTGGGGTCACCATCTGTTTGTCAGCACGCAGTCGGTTTATGCGGGT
>Ga0335078_10004307_pt1 | contig 21106 bp, 19 predicted proteins | sample Lox_Sample_32_FD_206711 | JGI IMG/M metagenome (GOLD analysis project Ga0335078, IMG submission 206711) | Soil microbial communities from Loxahatchee National Wildlife Refuge, Florida, United States - Lox_Sample_3.2 | ecosystem: Environmental > Terrestrial > Soil > Wetlands | place: USA...
ATCAGGGGGTGTGGGAGATTTGGACGCCTGCACCCCCTGGCCGCTCATTGCATACCAGGCCGCCAGCCCGGTCGTCGTTCTCGGCGATTTCAGCATCGCGCCCGACGACCGGCGCGATCTTGTGCGCCGATCACGCCGTGACCTCGCTGGTGCAGCTGTCGCTGGAGGCGGAGTTCACCCGCGGGCACGGTGCCTTGTACGACGCGCTGGCCGGCGGCCGGATCGATGAGGAAGCGCTCGCCGCGCCGCTGACCGGGACGCTGCCGCTGCCAGCTGGCGGCGAGCAGGAACGTGCCTGGATCGGCAGGCACGACGTGATCGATGACGGGCTGCTGGAGTCCGCGCTGGCCGGGCTGCCTGGCGAGGATGCCGCGGCGGTGCGGCAGGCGTGTGCCCGGTGGCGCCGGCTGCGGTTCGCGATCGACGCCACCCCCTACCCGCGGCCGGACGCCGAATGCTCCCCGGGCCGGGAGCACGTCCATCACGAGCTTCAGCCGGTGGCCTGCGGTCGGCGGGCAGGCTAGCGGCCCCTCACCAGCCGCCGTGACCCGCTGAGCGTGTTCTTTGACGCCGACGTCGCGGCCGGCGTACGCAAGCTGCCCGATGACCTGCTGCCTGTCGCCCCTGCCAGCGTGTTAGCATCGCCCGCAACCCGCGTCGTGGTGCTGACCGGCGGCCCGCAGGCGCCGCAGAACCGGGAACTGATCCCGGTCGCGCTGCGGCTGGTCTGGGATGCCGACACAGTGGTCGGCGTCGGTGACCGGCTCGGTGAGCGTACGCAGGAAACCCGGCGAGGCGAGGCAGCTCAGACCTCGGCGTGGTGCCGGCGGGCGTCTTCCAGGAGCGCCGCCTCTGCGGCATCGGCCTTCCCGGGCAGGCAGAGCACGGATGCGCCCGCTTTGGCCAGGGCTTTGCGGGAGACCCGGTAATGATGACCGCACAACAGCAGGTCCACCGAATGGGGCCGCCCGGCCGCAGGCGGCATGATGACCCGTACCACGGGCTGAGCCGGGCAGCAACACGCCCGGTCCTCACGACAGGCAGGTGAATCCGGCAGGAACGGGTCCGGCGATAGCGCGCTGCCCGATTCCGGCGCGCTCCCGTCGGCGCCTCTATACAGGAATCCCGGCTTCATGATCCAAGCGTCTCCGCGCTGCGCTGGCCCCCGTAGAGGCAGAATGCCCACGGCACAGAACCAAAGGTCCTGCACGGTGACGGTACGCGTCTTCACCCTCGAATCTCGTCACGTAGCCCGGTTCTTGGCGGCCGCCCGGGCCGCGTGCCGGGTCAGCGACCCGCGGCTGGCCCGGATTTTCGATGCCGATGATGGCGCGGAGCCCCGCTCATCGTCACCGGGACTGGTGGTATACCGCTACGACGCGCCGCTGTTCTTCGCCAACGCGCAGGGTTTCCGCCGCAGCGCCCTCGCCGCCGTCGGCCACGGCCTCAGGCGGGCACGCTGGTTCGTCCTCAACGTCGAAGCCAACGTCGAGGTGGACTTCACCGCGCTGGAAGCCGTAGGGCCGGTCCGCGCCGAACTCAGCCGCCGCGGGACCATCTTCGCCCTGGCCCGGGTGAAGCAGGACCTCCTCGGTGACCTCGAGGCTTTCGGCCTCGACGGGAAAATCGGCACAGCACATATTCCCGACCCTGCCGACCGCGGTGGCCGCCTACCGGCAATGGGCCAGCCAGCACGCGCCACCCGGGTGGTGCGCGGGAATGCTCTGATGCCGCCACTCGCCGGGGGTGTCGGCCGGCCTGCTCCCGCGCCGGCTTCCCAGTTCTGCGCCGAGCGTTCCGGCTGGGTCCTGAGCCGGCTGGCCATGTGCTCGACCGCCTCGCGCATCGTCTCGCCGGCGGCCTGGGCCCCGGACAAGCCGGCCGCCGAGATCGACGTTGATCCTTGCCACCGCCGGCAGGGTCACGGCGGGATCCGCGGCCATCGTGAGCGTGACCCGCGCGTGCAAGACAGGCTCGGTGGCCGGCCGCAGCAGCGAGTCGACCTTCGCGATGGCCAGCTCCGGCATCCCCTCCGGAACCGCGCCATGGGTCTCAATCTGCACCTGCACAGGCTGCGCGCCGTGCATGGCCCACCTCCCGTCTGGCCGGGTGGTTACCGGCGCGGCCGATCGCGTCCGCCCGCCAGGTCGTCACTGTCCCGTCACCGAGAACCGGAGCCGCGCGGCGATCCGGAACGGCGCGTCGCGGATCGCAGAGAACTGCCCGCCGTCCTGCAGAGTCCGGTGGACCATCTCATCGATCAGGTCCGGGACCGGCTGCGCCGCCGTTCCCCAGTCCGGGCAGCCGTCGGCGGCGACGCCGAGCAGGCCGCACCGGCCGCACACGTAACCGGGGACAAGCCCGTCATCTGGAACGACCAGGTGTTCCACCGTGTGGCCGTTGACGGCGGCCAGGCAAGCGGGCAGGCCGATCGCGGCCGGGCCGCCCGGCGGCGTCTCTAGGATCCTGGCGGCCAGGCGCTGGGCGCTCTGTTCGGTCCACCGGGCGATGACGGGCGCGGCGAGGTCGCGGACCCGGGCCGGGGTGAGGGTGTGCGGATCGGCGGTGAAGCTTCCCGCGAAGGCCTCTCGCACCGCCAGCGGCAGGTTAGCCAGGAATTCCGGGATGCCATCCTCATGCCCGCCGATGATCAGCGGCTCCTGCTTACCGTGCCTCGTGACGTGCTCCAGGAGAGCGGCCGTGTCGCGGTAGTGATGGCGGGACAGCTCGATCATCCGCTGCTGGACGCGGTAGGTGTCCAGGCCGTACCAGCCGCCGAAGCCAGGACTGGGAACCCCGGCCGCGGTCGATGTGGTAACCGTCTCGATTTCATCCCCGGTGATGGCGAACACCCATGCGTGCCGCCTGTCCACCACGGCCACGCGGTAGGCCGGGCACCGCTGCAGGGCCACCAGCAGCGGACGGATATGCGGCCGGGCCGCGAGCACCGCTCGTTCGGGGACCTCGCAGTGCAGCGGCAGCGCCTCGAGCAGGCCGAGATCGGCGCAGGCGAAAATCGCCGCGCTATGGCCGAGCCAGTCGCGGGCGTGCGCGGCCACCTTCGCTCGCACCGCGCCGCGGTCCTCGTCCCGAAGTCGCCCGCATTCCTCGCCGGTCGGCCCGCTGGCTGGCGCCGCCATGAGTCCACCCGCGCGGGCAGGCAGCCCGCGCAGTTCCGCCGGATCCACGGGAACGGTCAGGTAAAGCGACAGGACCGTCGGCTCCGGGGCGTGCATCCTGGCTAGCTTGTCGGCCTCAGCCCAGCTGATCATCACGCACCTCCTCCTGACACTACCTGTAACCAGCATGTGACGCGGTGACGGCCGATGCTAGGGCCGAAATTCCGGTTTCCCGGGACCTTCGTCCGGCCGGGCATCCCCCCCGCGGCGCGAATCTGGAGTCCGTATAAGGCGACGGTGGCTGGTTACGACCAGACCAGGACATTGCCGTTCTGCAACTGGCAGCGGCATCCGGGCTTAAGACCGTATCCGCGGGCGCATCATCCGCCGCGAAGACCGGCGAGAAAGTGATGGCCTTCGGCAACGCGGGCGGGAGAGGCGGCACCCCAGCGGCCGCGACCGGCACGATCACCGCCCCGGGCCAGTCGATCACCGCCGCCGATCAGCTGGCCGGCATCACCGAGCAGCTGACCGGGCTGATCCGTACCAACATACCCCTCCAGCCAGGCGACTCGGGAGGTCCGCTGGCCAGTCCCGCAGAACAGGTGATCGGCATGGATACCGCGGCGTCGTCACAGTTCCAGATCACTCCAGGAACGACCCAGGCGTTCGCGATCCCGGCCGGCCAGGCTGTCTCCGTCGCCGCCCAGATCGTAGCGGGCACGGCTTCGGCAGCGGTCCACATCGGCGCCACCGCCTTGCCCGGCGTCTCCGTCGTGTCGTACGGCGTCCCGCTGCCGGGCCAGCCAGCCAGCACCGGGGCAGGCGTCGTCGAAGTTACAGCCGGGACTCCGGCCGCCGTAGCCGGCCTGGCCCCTGGCGACGTGATCGTGTCGCTGGGCGGGCACGCCGTCACGTCAGCAGCAGGCCTCCGGTTGGTGATCGATGCGTACCACCCCGGGAACAAGGCCAGTGTGGCCTGGGCAGGCCTGGCAGGCCAGACCTATACAGCCACCACCGTGATCTTGGCCACCGGCCCGTCGCGCTCCGCCGCGTGCGGCAGAGCGAGGGTTCATGGTCCTCCCCTGCCGGGCATTTGGCCTCTGGCGGTGGCCATGGGTAAGGGAGATGCTCGCTAGGTAGCCAGGTCAGCGGAAGTGATGACAATGAGCAGGCAGGACCGAGATGACAGGCGCATCGTAGTCGGCGTGGACGGATCGCCGTCCTCGATGACAGCGCTGCGCTGGGCCATTCTTCAGGCGGAACTAACCGGGTGCGCGGTGGACGCGGTGACCGCGTGGCGGCTGCCGTCCAGGTACGGCTTTGCCGCCGTCACGGACCGGGCGACAGACTTCGAGGGTGATGCGCGCAAGGTCCTGGCCGATGCGCTGAACGAGGTAAGCAGCGTGGAACCCGATGTGATCATCCGCTCGTCCGTCGTGGAGGGGCATCCTGCCGAGGTGCTGGTGCGGGCCGCCCGCGGGGCGGACATGCTGGTGGTGGGCAGCCGGGGACATGGCGGATTCACCGGGGCGGTGCTCGGCTCGGTCAGCCAGTACTGCGTGCATCATGCCCCTTGTCCTGTCCTGGTCATCCGAGGGACCGGCTGGAACGGGAAATGACCGCTGGAATCAGGCAATAGCTGACTCGCCTTCGAAGAACGGCCATGTTCACCACCTGGCATGCCGATGGCGCCTTCGCCTGCGCGATGGTGATGGCTGCTGCGCTGAGCGTGATGCTCTCAGCCGCCGGGTGCCAGTCGGTTCCGCTGCGGGAAGGACCAGCCGGCCCGGCCGCCGTGATGCCCGCAGGGAACGTGGCTCAGCCGCCCGCGGTGACCGGCGTGCCTGCCGCCGTCGGCTGCCCGGCAGCGCCCTACGGTGCCCGCTTCTATGCCCCAGGCAGTTCCAAGACCGTGGCTCTGACATTTGACGACGGCCCGGGCAAGAGCACGGCGGCCATTCTCGCGATCCTGGCGCGTTACCGTGTCCCCGCGACCTTCTTCAACATCGGCGTGAACATGGCGCCCCGGCCATCGCTGGTACGAGAGGAGGTCAAGGGCGGCTACGCGATGGGCAACCACACCTGGAACCACCCGGACACGGCCGCCCTGCCCGCGGCGCGGCAAGCCGCCGAGCTGGACCAGATGAGCGCCGAGCAGCGGTCGATCGCCGGCACCGTGCCGTGCGCGTTCCGGCCGCCCTACGGCGACTATGACTCCACCACGCTGAGGCTGGCGCAGCAGCGCCGGATGGGCGTGTGGCTGTGGTCGGTCGACACCCAGGACTGGATGGCCGAAGGCTCGGGCTCCTCCTTCTGGGTACACCGCATCATCCGGCTGGCCGAGCAGGAGGGCGGCGCCCTGCGCCACCCGATCGTGCTGATGCACAACCAGCCGACAGGGAACCCGGCGACCGTCAGCGCACTGCCGGCGATCATCCAGTTCTTCCGCTCACACGGCTACCGCTTCGTCGCGCTCTAGCCACCTCCAGGCCACAAGCTCCCTCCACGCGGCTGCCGCGGCACCTCCGGCGGACCGGTTGCGCTTGGTGGGGCCGGGAACCGGCTCCGAATAGGGAACAGCTGACCCAGGGAGGCCTCGTGGCCGATGATGTGCGAGACGAAGAGGCAGTCGTGCTGCTGAAGAGGGCCGCCGCCCGAACGGACGGCAGCGGCGCGGCGGGGGGAGCAACTGACACCGCCGCGATCGCGGCGCCGGATCCGCCTGCTTTCGAGCGTGAGATCACCTTGACAGCCGGCGACTTGGAGCTAGTAGGGCACCTGGCCATCCCGGACCGGGCCACCGGGGTGGTCATCTTCGCCCATGGCAGCGAGAGCAGCCGACGCAGGCCCTGCGACCGGTTCGCATGACACAGCCGCATCTTCCGCTACGACAGCAACTACGGCGCCCCCCAGCGGGCAGCTAATCCGTTCAACGTCGCGTTGGTGCGGCTCACCGCCGCAGGTCGTGCGTCAGCTGGTCCTGAAGTCCCTGGAGCTGTTCGCTGAGGTGGACCGGTACTGGAGCCGGGCCGCGCAGCGCTCGCGCTGCCGGCGGTAGCAGCGCCAGGTCGGTGGCGCAGCGCCGCTGCGCCTCGGCCAAGGGCTCGCGGCCGTTCAGGTGCTGGCCGCCGCGCATAACCGGAACGAGAAGGGGTTCCCCGTCAGGCCGTGGGCGCTCGTCCCGCAGCGCGATGACATCGCCATCTGGTCCGCGGTAGACCTGCTTGGCCCCGGGCGCGGTGGCCTTTCCCGGAGACAGTTTCATCACCGGCCTGCCTGCGTAAATGACCAGCTTGTAGGCGCTGTCCAGGAACGGCGCGTCAGCCGAGACACCCATCTTGGTGCCCACGCCGTAGGCGTCGATCGGCGCCTGCTGTGCGACCAGGCCGGCGATCGCGTATTCGTCCAGGCTCCCGCTGGCGAAGATCCGCGCGCCGGGCAGTCCCGCGTCATCGAGCAGCCTGCGCGCGGACCGGGCCAGCCCGGCCAGGTCGCCGGAGTCCAGCCGCACACCCACCGGCCCCGTCAGCTGCAGCCGGCGTGCCACCTCGATGGCAGTACGCACCCCGCGGTCGGTGTCGTAGGTGTCGACCAGGAACGTCGTCTTACCGGGGAAGTCCTCGGCGAACGCGGTGAACGCCCGCTCCTCATCGGCGAAGGCCTCGATGAACGAATGCGCCATCGTGCCCGCGGCAGCCAGCCCGAACCGGCGCGCCGCCTCGACATTGCTGGTCGCGGCGAAACCGGCGATCGCCGACGCGCGGGCCACCGAAAGGCCCGCGTCGATGCCCTGGGTCCGGCGGAAGGAGAAGTCGACAAGCTGCGCGCCCCCGGCCGCCAGCACGCAGCGTGCCGCTTTGGTGGCCACGCTGGTCTGGAATGTTACGTGATTGAGCAGCACCGTCTCCGCCAGCTGCGCCTCGGCGATCGGCGCGGTCACCTCCAGCAGCGGCTCGCCGGCGAAGACCACCCGCCCTTCGGGCACCGCCCACACCTCCCCGGTGAACCGCAGGCCCTCGAAGGCCCGCAGCGTATCCTCGCCGTATCCCTGTTCCCGCCGCAGGTAGTCCAGGTCCCCGCCGGTGAAGGAGAACTCCTCCAGGAACCGCAGGCAATCCTCCAGGCCCGCGGCGACCAGAAACCCGCGGTCAGCCGGAAGCTGCCTGACGAACAGGCTAAAGGTCGCCAGTCCTGTCATCCCCCGCCGCAGGTAGCTCGCGGCCATGTTCAGCTCGTACAAGTCAGTCAGCAAGCCGCCCGCCATAATGCCGCCCTCTTTCACATCGCTACCTGCTTGCCCGGTGCCGGGCGCGGTCTCGCGCGGAAGCGCACCGTCCGCCGATTTACCCGTGCCCCCTGCTGCAAGGCCCCGCTTCCTAGATTCTGCGGCATCGCAGTTCCATGCCGACTGCGGCGTTGTCCCCGCATAGATGCCAGCCGGAGCGGATCGCCCGTCATCCGGGTCCGTCAGCCGCTGCCGCCTTGCCCCTCAGCCGGCCGTGTGCACGCCGCCTTCCGTACCGATCTCGCCGAACGGCGGGGCATGCCCGGCGTCCAGCGCGGCGATGGCGGCCCGGCCGATGTGGGCGAACACCAGCCGCCGCACACCATGCCGGGCGGCCTGTTCAGCTACCTCCAGTGCTGGCGCGTGCCCTCCGGTGCCCCTGGCGAAGCGGATGGGCCGCGCCCAGCCCGCCGCCTCAGCGAACATCAGGTCAGCGCCCGCAGCCCACGACGGGAATTCCAGGTATTCCGGTGTCCCGGCGGTTCGCTTGCCGGCTGCTGCGCTGTTGCTCAGGTGTGCGCACTGATGGAGGAACGGAATGACGGCGGCTCAGTTTGATGCTGATCTCGTCGCGGCCGGCTTGCGAGCGGCGTCTTCGGGCGAGATCCGCGCAGGCGCGGCCTACTCCGGGGGGCCGGCGCCGCCGCCGCGCACGTTGTGGCAGATTCTGGAGGCCACGGCGGAGAGGTTTCCGCGAGCTGTCGCGATTGACGATGGCCGGTCGGTGCTGGATTACCTGGGCCTGCTTCAGGAGGTGCGGCGAGTCGGTGATCGGCTGGCCTCGGTGGGTATAGGCGGGGGCGACCGGGTCGGTATCCGCGTCTCTTCCGGTACTGCTGAGCTTTACCTGTCCATCCTTGCCGTGCTGTCGGTCGGGGCGGCCTACGTGCCCGTCGACGTGGATGACCCGCACGACCGTGCCGAGCTGGTGTGGTCCGCAGCGGGCGTCTGCGCCATCGTCGGCGACGGTGGTGAATGGATCTGGCGGGAGGTGCGGCCGGCCGGTGCTGGCGCCCGCCGCCCGGTGCCAGGGGACGACGCGTGGATCATTTTCACTTCCGGCACGACCGGCACCCCAAAGGGTGTGGCCGTGACCCACCGCAATGCAGCGGCGTTCGTCGATGCCGAGGCGAGGCTGTTCCTGCGCGGTGATCCGCTGGGGCCTGGGGATCGGGTCCTGGCTGACCTGTTGGTGGCCTTCGACGCCTCCTGTGAGGAGATGTGGCTGGCCTGGCGGCATGGCGCCTGCCTGGTACCGGCCCCCCGGTCGGTCGTCAAGACGGGGCCTGAGCTGGTCACGTGGTTGGCGCAGCGGCGGGTCTCGGTGGTCTCGACAGTGCCGGCGATGACGTCACTGTGGCCGGCGGACTCTCTGCACGGCATCCGTCTGCTGGTCCTGGGCGGTGAGGCATGTCCGAGCGCGCTGGCCGATAGGCTAGTGCGGCAAGGCAGGGAGGTGTGGAACACCTACGGTCCGACCGAGGTCACCGTGGTGTCCTGCGGGGCGCGACTGTCCGGCGGCGAGCCGGTGCGCATCGGGCTGCCCCTGGACGGATGGCGTCTGGCAGTGGTCGACCCCGCCAGCGGGCAGCCGGTCCGGTGGGGCGAGGCCGGCGAGCTGGTTATCGGCGGTGCCTTCCTTGCCTCAGTGTTCCTCGCCGCGATGGTTCTATCCAGCGGCTACAGCTGGATCTCGGCCAGCTCTGGCTGGGCGGCCCTCTACCTGCGGTCGCTGGCCTTCAGCGCCGGAGCCTTCTCCCTGCTCTGCGGCCTGCCGATCCTGGCCAAATGGACCCTGGTGGGCCGCTGGAAGCCCCAGCAGATCACGATCTGGAGCCTGCCCTACCTGCGCTTCTGGCTGGTGAAGACCCTGGTCCAGGCAGATCCGCTGGCGCTGTTCACAGGCTCGCCCATCTACCCGGTGTACCTGCGGGCGCTGGGAGCCAGGATCGGCCGCCGTGTCGTCATCTTCTCCAGGACCGTGCCGGTTTGCACCGTGATCCGGCGGCTCACCAACGTCAGTTTCTACCTCGAACTCACCGGCGACAGCTCCTACGTCGTGCCGTACCTGCGCGCCCTCGGTTACCGGCTGCCCGACTTCGAACAGACCGGCTCGAACTTCGGCGCGGACCTGGAGCACGAGACCCCGTTCCTGATCGACATCGGACGGGGCACGATGATTGCCGACGGCGCCACCCTCATCGACGCCGACTACTCCAGCACATCGTTCCGCGTGACACCACTATCGATCGGGCCGCGCGCCTTTCTCGGAAACGCGGTCGCCTACCCGGCCGGAGGCCGGACCGGCGAGAACTGCCTGATCGCCACCAAGGCCATGGTGCCCCTGGACGGGCCGGTCCGGGCCAACGTCGGGCTGCTCGGCTCGCCATGCTTCGAGATCCCCCGCTCGGTCACCAGCGACCCTCGCTTCGACCACCTCAGGACCGGCGAGGACTTCCGCCGCCGGCTGCGGGCGAAGAACCGGCACAACCTCGACACCATGGGCCCGTTCCTGGCCGTGCGGTGGGTACACGCCTTCGTCATCACCCTGCTCGCCATGGCGGCATGGGAGCTCTACCGTCTTCACCGTCCTGGAAGAGGGCTGCACCCTCGGCACCGGAGCCCTCGTCCACTACGACGTCACCATGGGCCAGGGCGCACAGCTTCAGCCCGACTCCTTCCTCATGAAGGGAGAAAAGGTGCCACCCCGCGCACGGTGGGGCGGTAACCCCGCCCGGGCAATGTGATGACCCGCATCTGCCAGGTGCCGTGGGCCCGGACGTACGACGTCCGGCCACAGCATGACATCCTGTCGGGAACGCTGACCTGCGCGCCGACCCCGGCCGTTGCCGACCCGCTGACCCGGTGGGGCCGCGGCAGGGTAGCTGATCGTTGGTTTTGCGCTGGAAGCGACCGGTAGGCCTGCGGCGGGTACGGGGCAGGGTGTCGTTAGATCTTGTTTGACCTGATCCAGATGTTCATCTGTTTCGCGGCCTTGATCAGGTCGTCTCGCTGGTCGGGATGGGCGATGCTGATCAGCAGTTCCGCCCGCTCCCAGGTGGTTCTGGCTTTGAGGTCGACCGCCCCGTGCTCGGTCACCACGTAGTTGGTCATGGTGCGCGGCACGGTGACGATGGTGGCCGGGTCCAGGGCGGGCACGATCCGCGACACCCGCTGTCCCGTGCTGTCTTCCCGCAGCGACGGCAGGCAGATGAACGACTTGCCGCCCCGGGAATGGAAGGCCCCGTAGACGAAATCCAGCATTCCGCCGTTGCCGCTGATCTGGCGCGGCCCCAGCGACTCGGCGGCCACCTGACCGTACAGGTCGACCTCGATGGCGTTGGTAATCGACACCGCGCTGTCGTGCCGCGCGATGACCTGCGGGTGGTTGGTGTAGTCGGCGGCATAGCTGGCAATCGCCCGGTTGCGGTCCATCCAGTCGTACAGCCGCTGGGTCCCCAGAGCGAAGGTGAAGGCGATCCTGCCCCGGTCGAAGGCTTTCCGCTTGCCGGTCATCACCCCCGCCTCGTACATGTCAACGTAGGCATCGACCAGCATCTCGGTATGCCCGCCCAGGTCCTTCAGGTCTGACCGGGCGATCATCTCCCCGATGGCGTTCGGCATCCCCCCGATGCCCAGCTGGATGACCGACCCGTCCTCGATGTGCTCCATCACGTGCTCGGCCACCTGCTGGTCGACCGCGGTGGGCTCGGTGCTGGGCACCTGGACCAGCGGCTGGTTGTCCGACTCCACGATCAGGTCGACGTCGGAGATGTGCACCGCCTCGTCGTTGCCGCCGTAGACGTAGGGCATCTTGTCGCTGACCTCGACGATCACCGTTTCCGATCCCTCGACGATGGTGGCGTGCAGGCTGTTGCCGGTGCCGAAGCTGAAGAATCCGTGGCTGTCCATCGGCGCGACCTTGATCATCGCGACGTCCGGTTGCAGGTAGCGCTCGAAATACATGCGGCCCTCGTGGTAGAGGATGGGAATGTAATTGCACAGTCCCCGGTCGTGGAGCATGCGGTCGCCGGGGCCGAAATGCCAGTTGCTGTAGACGAAGTGCTCGCGGCCGGGATCGCACGTGGCCACCTGCGCCAGGCCCGGGAAGACCACCGCGCATACCTTGACGCCCCTGAGCTCGTCCTTCCGCTTGGCCAGGAACCCGTCCAGGTAGACCGGGGCATTGGCGTGATGCCCGTACTGCACCCAGTCGCCGGACTTGACGACCCGGGCCGCCTCCTCCGCGGAGGCAAGCTTGCGGCCGTACTCGCTCGCGTGATCCATACGATGTACTCCTCCTGGTAGGCCTGCCTGTCCGGCAACGGCGGGGCGGCAACGTTCTCAGCTCGCAAGCTGCGTTCCCTGCCCGTCTCATGTCGCGCTGAACTATCGGCAGCGTGAGCGTTGTTAACGGCCGCCAGATAGGGCCATACGTCTCTGTTGCACTGGACCTGCTGACGTTCCGGCGTGCGCTCGTGCTCGGCCATGAACAGGCTGCGGGGCGATCTCCCTTCGCGGCGTTGCCCGGATCAGGTCCTGCAGGCCGGCGGCCAGCTGGTTTCGCCAGCCAGATATACGCGGTCAGCCCGCATGGAACCGCCATCGAAGGCATCCCGTGCGTCGCGTCGGTTGCCGACCTGCCCGGGCCGCCCGACCTGGCGGTGGTGACGGTGCTCGCGGCACGCGTGGCGGAGGTGGCCCGGCAGTGCGGGGACCGCGGTGTCAGGGACCGGCTCGGTGGTAGCTGGCCGATCACGCCAGAGATGGCTGCTCGGGTTCCCGTGGAAACCGGGGCGATAGCTCAGTGGATGCCCCGGGAACCCTTGGTCCTGGCGCCCGCGTAGCCGCCTCCCGGGACGTCGGTCCCTATGCCATGGCCGACGTGACCCTGCCTGCAGTCCGTTGATCGCCAGCCTGCCGCGCGTGCGAGTGCTCAGCGGCCTCTGGTCCACTGCGGCTCGGTTACCTGCCAGTCCGTGTCCCAGGCGGCCAGCCGCCGTCGTCCCAGCACGACGTGGGCCAGCAGCCCGGCGCACAGCAAGATGAAGCCGACAGCAAGGGGGGTGAGCACGGCGGCCAGCACCGCCTGGCCCCGTACCTGCGATTGCTGAAGCGGCGGATCGCCGGTGAGCCGGCCAGCCACGTTAACCCAGATCATCACCGTGCGGCCAGCCGTGGTGCCCGGTGCCGCGAGAATCGTGCCGGTACGGTGCGTCCCGTCCGGGGCGGTCCACCTGGCTGGCACGGTTACCTGATATTGGTGGTACCCTGCGGCGGGAGCGGTGGTGAGTAGCACGGCCGGTACCTGGCGCCAGGTGTCCTGCTGGGCGTGGGCGGTGCGGGAGGCGATACTGTAGGCGGCGTATGGGCTTGCCTGAGGTGCTCTGCGTCGGCATTGACGTGGCTCGTGGTCGTGTTCGGCATCGCTGGGCAGCGACACCTCCGGGCGGTCCCGGACGAGCACGTCGCGCACTGTCACCAGCATCGTCCCCACCGGGCGAGGAACCTGCGGCCATCGGACGGCAACGACATCACGCCCGGTCAACGGCGTGACGGCGGTGCGGAAAATACGACGTCACAAGGTCCCCGCGTTATGCCGCTTTTCATCTCGATGGTAGGGCGGACCGTTTGCTGCGCAGGAATTCCTGCAGCTGGTCGAGTGGCCAGGTGTTGATGACGTGGTCTGGGGTGAGCCAGCCGCGTTGGGCGGTTGCGACCCCGTAGCGGAGGTGGGCGAGGTGCCGGGTGGCGTGGGAGTCGGTGTCGATGGCGAAGAGGGCTCCGTGCCGGCGGGCCAGCCTGATGAGGTCTGCGGGCAGGTCCAGGCGGTCGGGGAAGGCGTCGATCTCGAGCGCGGTGCCGGTGCGGGCGCAGGCCGTGAAGATGGCGTCCCAGTCGGCGTCGATGGGCGGACGCTTGCCGATGAGCCGTGTGGTGGGGTGGCCGATGATGTTGACGTGGGGGTTTTCGCAGGCGTGGATGATCCGCCGGGTTATGTCCGCGCGCGGCTGGCTGAAGTGTGAGTGAACCGAGGCGATGCACAGGTCGAAGCCGGCGAGGAAGTCGTCTGGCCAGTCGAGCCCGCCGTCGGGGCCGATGTTGAGCTCGGTTCCGTGCAGCAGCCTCAGCTGAGGGTACGCGCGGCCGAGGCGCCGGAGGTGATCGCGCTGGGCCAGCGCCTTGGAGCTGGTCATCCGCTCCATGTACAGGTTGGGGGCGTGGTCGGTGACGGCGTAGTAGGCGTAGCCGCGCTGCGCCGCTGCGGCGACCATCTCCTCAAGGGAGGCGAGCCCATCGCTCAGGGTGGTATGCGTGTGCAGGTCACCGCGGATGTCAGCCTCGGACACCAGGGCGGGGAGCTGGCCGAGCAGGGCGGCTTCGATCTCGCCGGCATCTTCGCGCAGGGTGGGCGGGATCCACGGCAGCCCCAGATGGCGGTAGACCTCTTCCTCGGTTTCGGACACGATCAGCTCACCCGTCGCCACGTCGAACAACCCGTACTCGGACAGCTTGAGCTTGTGGTGGACGGCGATTTCGCGGGTGCGGATGTTGTGCGCCTTGGCCCCGGTGAAATACTGCAGGGCGGCGCCCCAGCACTGCGGCGGCACGACCCGCAGATCCGCCTGGACTCCCGCGGCGGTGCGGATCGAGGTCTTGGTGCCGCCGCTCGCGATCACCTCCGCGACGTCCGGCAGGCCGCTGAATGCCGCCATGAGCGGTGTGCTGTCCGCTGCCGCGGCGAGAATGTCGATGTCGCCGATGGTGTCCCGCATCCGGCGCAGCGAACCTGCGTAGGTGACCCGCTGGCAGCCGGGGACCGGCGACAGCGCGGCGACGATCTCCTCGGCGAGATCCATCGCCGCATCCAGGCGCACGCGCCGGCCGGCCTTGTTCATCAGCTCGATGCCGTGCAGCAGGTTTTCCTCGGTCTTGGTGCCGAACCCGCGCAGCCCGGCCAGCTTGCCGCCGCGGATCGCCTCCTCCAGCGCGTCTACCGAGTCGATGCCCAGCTCCTGGTACAGCACCATGGCCTTTTTCGGCCCGAGCGCCGGGATCGTGGTGAGCCGCCGCACCCCGGCCGGGACCTGGGCGCGCAGCTCCTCCAGCTGATGGATCGCCCCGGTCCGCAGGTGCTCCTGGATCTTCCCCGCGATGGAGGCACCCACATTGGGGATCTGCCGCAGGCCCTTCTCGTCCAGCTGGGAGATGTCATCCGGGTACCCGCCGACCGACCGGGCAGCCTTCTCATACGTCCGCACCCGGAACGCGTCACCACCGGTAATGGCCATCAGGTCGGCGTACTCCTGGAGCACCGCAGCGACCTCGTCGTTCACCCGCACCATGTCAACCACTCCCTGGATATACGACACCGCCCGGCCGCTGCCCGCTCCCGCGGGCCGCCCTGATTAACCATCCCGGCAACCAGGACCGCCCGGGATGGGCCCCGCGCAGGGTCCGGGCGCAGGGAAGATACCCAAGCCCGCGGGCAGAGTCCGCGCGCCGGGCATGATCAGGCAATGTGGCTGGTAGCCGCAGCAATCCGGCCGGCCGGCTGAATGACCTGACCTTTCGCCCTCCCGGCACCAATCCGGCTCGAACTCCACCTGCAGGCTCTATGATGAGCGTCCGTCCCCAGCGGATTGGCGAGCCAGGGCCGGAGGTCCCGCCACCGGCAGGCCAACGCCCCGAACCCGGCAGATGCCGGAGCCCCGGCGGCAGCATCGCTGGTGACCATCACGGTCCGTACCGGCGGTCGGCACCTGGACCGGGTATTCCGGCTGCGGCTGCGCGCTTCCCAGCGGAGCGCGATGGCTGATGAGTCCCATCCGCTCTCTTTTGCTTAACCGCAACTAACTATTCCTTCACGGTGCGCGCCTGACGGCGGCGGGTCGAGGGCGCATGGTCCTTACGCGGCGGGCATTTAGCCCCTGCCAGCAGCGGTGGCCCCGTACGACGCTGGAGAGGTGGCCGGAAGGGGGTGACGACGATGAACAGCCAGGGTCAGGGCGGCGGACGCATCGTGGTCGGCGTGGACGGATCGGCGTCGTCGATGGCGGCGCTGCGCTGGGCCATTCGCCAGGCGAAGCTGACCGGGAGTTCGGTGGACGCGGTGATCGCCTGGCATGTGCCCGCCGGGTACGGCATAGCCCCCGTGGGCGACGGCGCGGTCGACTTCGAGGGCGACGCCAAGCAGGTCCTCGCCGACGCGCTGAATCAGGTAACCGGCACCGAGCCCGGGCGGCTCGTCCGCCCCTCAGTCGTGGAGGGGCGGACCGCCGAGGTGCTGGTCCGGGCCGCCCGCGGGGCCGGCCTGCTGGTGGTGGGCAGCCGCGGACACGGCGAGTTCACCAGCGCGTTGCTCGGCTCGGTCAGCCATTTCTGCGTGCACCACGCCTCCTGCCCCGTCCTGGTGATCCGGGGGGCCGGCGAGGGCGGCCGATGAGGGCACCGTGGTCCATGGCGGAGGTGCCGCTGGCCAGCTGGTGCTGGCCAGCGGGTGCTGGCTCATCCGGCGGGTGGCAGCGAGCCGCCGGGGATCTGCGGGAGCAAGCGCAGTCGCCGGCCGGTGGCGGCGAAAATCGCGTTGGCGATGGCCGACGCGACGGCGATTAAATGCCATCAGGAACGGCAGCCCGGTGTCCTCGACCCGGCGGCACCATGATCGGGTCTTTGGTCCCTGCACGGGCGTGCCGGGCGCGCGTACGGTGCGCTCATGACGGCGAACAGCGAATGCCGGCTAGTCGGCGCGGCCGGCCAGCATCGGCAGCGGCATCGTCTGCCTCGTCGGGGCCGCGCCCGCCGATCCGGAACTGGGACTGGCCGTCTGGGATGGCTTCAGCCGAGTAAAGGGACGTGGATCGGATGAGTCTCATGCGCCGCCTCGCGATGCTGTTCCGGGCCAAGGCGAACAAGGCGCTGGACCGCGCCGAGGATCCCCGCGAGGTGCTGGATTACTCCTACGAGCGGCAACTGGAGCTGCTGCAGCAGGTGCGCCGCGGGCTGGCGGACGTCGCGACCAGCCGCCGGCGCATCGAGCTGCAGCTCGCGCAGCTGCAGCAGTCGGCAGCCAAGCTGCACGGCCAGGCACAGCAGGCGCTCGCCGCGGGGCGCGAGGACCTGGCCCGCGAGGCGCTGACCCGCCGGGCGGCCGTCACGGCGCAGATGGGCGACCTGCAGGCCCAGCAGGCCTCGCTGCAGGCCGAGCAGGACAAGCTCACCGTCGCCTCCCAGCGCCTGCAGGCCAAGGTGGAAGCGTTCCGGACCCGCAAGGAGACCATCAAAGCCGCCTACACCGCCGCCGAGGCCCAGACCCGCATCCGCGAGGCCGTCACCGGGATCTCCGAGGAGATGGGCGACGTCGGCATGGCCATCCAGCGCGCGCAGGACAAGACCGAGCAGATGCAGGCCCGGGCGGGCGCACTGGATGAGCTGCTGGCCTCCGGCGCGCTGGAGGATGCCACCGTTCCAGGCGGCCGCGACGAGATCCAATCGCAGCTGGATGCCCTCACCGCAGGCCACGAGGCGGACGATGAGCTGGCCCGGATGAAGGCACAGCTGCCAGCCCCGGGCGCCGCGGCGGCCATCGAGGGCACCCAGACGGCGGCAGCCGATCAGCCGTCACCGTCGGCTACATCATGAGCGCACGCTCGCCGCGCCAGCTTGAGGCGTTCGCGGCGGTGGCCATCCGGACTCCGCTCCGGCCGGGCAGCCGAGAAGCTGCCCCGACCGTGAAGGGATCGTCAGCGAGGTGTTATTCCCTGGACGGCCGCTGCAACGCCGACGCCGCGCCCGTGCTCCATCTGCGGCGCACGGCCGAGGGTGGCCTGTTCAACCGGTACGCGGAGAGCTTCAAGGACGTGTGGCAACCGTCCCGCCCGGCGTCGCCGTGCCTGTAGGTACCCGAGTTGGTCCGCCTGGGGCGTTGCGTGCGAGGTCGTCGAGCCAGGCGCGGGCGGTGGCGTCGCTGGGGGCACGCCAGTCACCTCGCGGCGACAGTGATCCTCCGGAGCCGACCTTGGGCGAGTTGGGCAGCGTGGCTCTCTTGAACTGGCTGGTCTGCACGAAACGCTGGAGAAACACCGCCAGCCATGTCTTGATGGCCGGCAAGTCGTACTGTCTGTTGCGAGCCGGTCACGGCGGCCGCCGGACAGCCCCGCCAGTTACACCGGAAAGAACCTCCATCCCAATAGCGCTCTTCACGATAGGCAAGCGGATCCGCCGGAACGGTGACGGGCTGCCGGATTCGCAGACGCGAAACCGGCAGGAGATAGCGATCAGCACAGCCTGACGTAGGCCGACGGATGCGGGGTCGCGCGGAGGGGCGTCTCGCGGCCGTCCGCGGGGTCGGCCGGAAAGGCGGATGGGTGTCTTGGCGCACGGTGCCGACGTTCGCGGCGGGCGTGCTGGCGACCCTGGCCGTCGCGGTGCTGGTGCGCTGCCGCGGTCGTTCCCGGGCCGATTCGGCCGTTACCGACCGGATGGTGCGGTGGTGGGCCGGAGTGTGGCTGCGCGCCGCCGGGGCGCGGATGGCCGTGGATGACCTTGAGCATTTGAGGTCGGTCGGCCCGTGCGTGGTGGTGTCCAACCACCAGTCCAGCCTGGACCCGATCGTGTGCCTGCGGGTGCTGCCGTTGTCGCTGCGGGCCCTGGCGATGCGCGAGCTGTTCCGGATCCCGCTGTTCGGCCGCGCGATGCGCACGATCGGGATGATCGAGGTGGACCGGGAAGACCCCGACTTCCGCCGGATCGACCGGATCGCCGCCCGGGACCTGGCGGCCGGGCACTCGCTGCTGGCGTTCCCGGAGGGCAGGATCTCGGCCGATGGCACCATCGGCGAGTTCAAGGATGGCGCCTTCGTGATCGCGGTCGCAAACCAGGTGCCGGTCGTGCCCGTTGCCATCCATGGCACTCGCGCGATCTGGCCGCCGGGGCGCAGGGTCATCCGCGGTGGCCAGGTGCGCGTCGCCGCCGGGAACCCACTGCAGACCAGCGGCCTGACCGAGCACGACGTTGCCAGGCTGCGGGATGAGGCCCGGAATGCCGTACTCGGCCCACCGTGACCTCCTCATGGTGATGCCGACAGGGAAAGCGGCGCTCGAAGGCACCTAAGCTGCTGCGGAGATGCCGCATCCGCACAGGAGTAAGGATGCCCTCCTGCCGACCTGGCGGGCGGCTCGCCTCGCCAGGCAGGGGTCACCCGGGGCAGGGCACGACCGGCCCCGCAGCCGCAGCGCCTGCCGCAGACCGGAGACCGTCACCAGGCCGCGCGCGGGCACGGCCACGGCGACCGCGCCGTCAGGCCGGCGCCGCGCGAACGTGGCGCCGCGTCACCCGGCGCGCCGGGGCAGAGGACGATGTTCCACCAGGCTGTCCGACGACGGCATGAAGACGCTTTCGTGGCCGTTCTCCCACCGGACGAGATACGGCGGCGCTCCGCCCTCCCCGTGAACCTCGACGATCACGCCCTTGCGATCCTCATTGCCCACGTGGCGGCCCCTGACAACGATCTCATCGCCCACTTCAGCGCGCATCCGGATCACCTCCCGCACCGCCTCGACTCTTTAGCGATTCCAAGCATCGGGGCAGCCGTCCGCTCCTGCCAGGGGCGTAGGTCCCTCGTGTCCGTGACGTTCTCCGGCCCGCCCGGTTCGAGGCCAAGGACCGAACGGTCGAGACGTCTGGCTCTGAGCCCGCCTGCGGTGCCGGGCATCCTGACGATGCCTGCGAGGCCGGCGGAGGAGCCGGACCGCGGACGCGTCAGTCGTGACCGCGTACTCCTTCCGTCTGTATGTGACCAGGCAGACCGAACGGTCCCAGGCGGCCGAGGCGGGGTTCCGCAGAAGAAGGCGTGGGAGACGCCGGCTTCGCGCTGAACGGCCTGGAAGGTGACGGGCTCGCCGCGCCTGACTAACCCGGCGGATCGCCTGATCGAGTTGCGGCAATGTCCAAGGCGACGTTCTGATGCTGCAAGGCGGCCTGGAGTTCCGCATTCGGCCTGCCTGCGCTGGGTGACGTCGCGCAGCGCCGCGATCTGCAGGCACTGGCGCTTCAGCGCGGTGGTGGCGCGCATCTCGACTACCCGCTCGCCTTCACCGGGCAGCATCAGCTCCGCCTCTGCCGCCCGGCCACGACGGGCAGCCGAATGGGGCACCGATGAGCTCGCGTGCCGGACGGGCGAGCAGTTCCTCCACGGCCCGGTTGCAGACCCGAATGATCCCCTGATCGTCCACGGCCACGATCCCGTCTGCCGAGGCGGCCACGACCAGGTGACTGATTTCGCCCGCGCTGCCCGCGGCAGTGAACCGCGGTATTCGCTGTCCCGTTCGTCATCCTCGTCCAGGTAGGCCATCGGACCGCAGGTCCTGCGATGCGGCCGGCTCGCCCTGCCACGGGGTGCGCGGAAGCGAGGCGGCGCCAGACTGGACGCCTGCGGCGAGACGATTCGCCCCAGCGCGGACAGGGCGTCGATGACGAGCCGTTCCGGTTGACGCCGCCAGTGCCCGATGTTGGAGGTGAGCGCGTCGACCGGCCGCTTGCCGCGGTCGAGCGCGACCGCGTACCAGCCCTGGCCCGGCAGCCAGAAGGCCTTGTTGAACGCGCGCTTGAGCCGGGCGGCCCTGGCGGCCCAATGCCGGGCGCCGGGCACATCGCCCGCTTGCCGGGCGAACGCGGCGCGGGCCCGGTAGGCGCGTAGGCGTATCCTTGCACCTCGGCCAGGGCGACGGGGGGCCCGGCGATGGTGCCGTCGGCGAAGTTGATTGCGTCCCAGGAGCCCTTCCATCCCTGGTTGACCAGGCCACTCGGGGTTTTGGCCGAGTATTCGATGAACCCGTCGCCGTCGGCGTCACCGTAGTGCTCGATCCAGCCGAGGGCGCGATCGGCGTGCGGCAGCAGCTTCTGCGCGAGCTGGCCGTGGCGTCCCCACCGCCGCAGCTCGCCGAGGAGCATGACGAACAGCGGGTGGCGTCGGCGGTGCCGTAGTAGGCGCTCTGCCCGCCGAGGGCCAGGGAGGCGGCCGGGCCGAACCGGACCTCGTGCAGGATCCTGCCGGGTTCCTCTTCTGTTGCCGGGTCGATGGCGCGGCCTTGGCGCTCGGCCAGGGTCTGCAGAGTGCCCGCGGCCAGGCTGTCGGCCCAGGGCAGCAGCATCCAGGAGGTGAGCAGCGAGTCGCGCCCGAACAGGGCCATAAACCAGGGGGCGCCCGCGGCCACCACGGGCCGGTCCGGGTGTGCGGGGTCGAAGATGCGCAGCGCCCCGATGTCTTCGACGCTGCGGCGCAGCGTCGCGGCCAGGTCCGGGTCGGGCGTTGTTACCCGGGGGGCGTCGTGTCGCCACTCCCGGAGCCTGCGGGCCGGCACGGCATGCTCCACTCGTAGCCTTGGCCGGGACCGCGGGACGTCGCAGGGCCGAAGGTCCCACCGGGTCCGGTAATGGTCAGGTGGCTGGCAAGCGCAGGGACAAGCTGGGCATCGAACAGCAGGTCGCGATGCAGTATCCCGGCGTCGGGGATGGCTGTTCAAAAGAATGATCAACTTCATCGGCGCGCAGAGCGAGAGAGGATTGCGTCGACCGTGTTCCAGCACGGCGCCGTTGCCGCGGACATCGGCGTCCGTCTCGCCGGATAAGTGGCCGCCGGCAAGTACTCGTGGGCTCATGGCGACTGGGCTGGTCTTCCAGGCTCGGAAGCAGGCGAGCC
>Ga0335078_10004308_pt1 | contig 21101 bp, 21 predicted proteins | sample Lox_Sample_32_FD_206711 | JGI IMG/M metagenome (GOLD analysis project Ga0335078, IMG submission 206711) | Soil microbial communities from Loxahatchee National Wildlife Refuge, Florida, United States - Lox_Sample_3.2 | ecosystem: Environmental > Terrestrial > Soil > Wetlands | place: USA...
GAACGGGAGTTATCGCTTGAGCATGACGGGACTAAGCGCAAAAGATCTGCTGGAGTCCGCGACGGGAAACTTGCTCCTCGATGCGTCGGATGGTGAGTTGCCGCATATTTCCCTCGGCGATGGCGGCCCGGTACACATGCAACACCTGACGGCTGAGCTTACACTGCGGAATGGCAGGATTGAGATCGAAAATGGGGAATTGAATACACCTTCAGAAATGTTTCACGTCAGTGGAACAGCGTCGCTGGCAGAAGTCCTCAACGTCAAATTGACTCGTCCCAGCGCATCTGGATTCAATATCGTTGGTCCGCTCGCCGCGCCACGCGTGTCACCGTTCACGGCGCAGGAAACCAGGGCTGCCTTAAAACCGTGAAGTATAGGTTCAGTCTTGTATTGCTGCTCGGAGTCGGCCTTTGTTCGTTGGGCGCAGCTCAGCATTCAGCTTCAGTCGAAGCCACGCAACGCAAACTCGATCACATTGAGAGCAACGGGAAACGTGAACATCCCGACAGCACTCCAACGATGTTTAGCGAACAAGAAATCAACGCCTATCTGACGTCCGGACGCGTCGACTTACCGGCGGGCGTCAAGTCCGTTCGACTGGCAGGTGTGCCTGGAATCGTGACGGCAAATTTGAAAGTGGATTTCGACCGGTTAAAAGCTGGGCAGGAGTCGCTGAATCCGCTACTGTCGGTGTTTTCTGGCATTCACGACGTGGTGGTGGAGGCGCACGCTCACGGCGCGTATGGAAAAGGCTTTGTGCAAGTGGACTCAATGTCGTTGGATGGAGTGACCATTCCAAGATTTGTGTTGGAACTTTTCATTGAGAAATATTTACGGCCAAAATACCCCGAGATCGGCATGGAGTCTCGCTTCGCTTTGCCGCACCGTATCGACGCAGCCGTCGTTGGGTTACATATTCTGACGATCGTGCAAAAGTAGCCTTGCTTATTGCGTGTAGCCTGCGCCGCGCAAGGGTTTTCCAGGCTTAGCTCCCGTCATTTTCCCTTCGTCAATGACGGGCACTCCATTGACGAAGACAAACTCCATTCCCTGTGACAATTGGTTTGGATTGGCAAATGTCGCTACATCGCGGACGGTCGCGGGATCGAAGACCACGACATCGGCCCACATACCTTGTTTTAGTACGCCCCGATCGGTAAAGTGCATCCGTTGGGCAGGCAGCGCAGAGAACTTGCGGATCGCATCTTCGAGGCTGAGTTTCTTCTCCTCGCGAACATATTTCCGCAAGATTCTTGGAAAGGTACCGTAGGCGCGCGGATGAGGATGCTCCTGGCCCAGAATCCCGTCGGGGGATGTTCCCGAGGAATCATTGTCGACTGAAACCCAGGGTTGTTGCAGGGCCAGCGCAACATCGGGTTCGGACATCCCGAAAACTGCGACACTGGTGAAAGCCTGATCTTCGATCAATAGATCAAAGAGCGCATCGATCGGATCTTTATTCCAAAGCTTGGCGACTTCGGCAAGGGTCTTGCCCTGGAGAGGCAGAAGTTTGGGATTCTGAACAACTCCAATCAGGACAGATTCAGGCCCCGGAATTTCCTGCCATTCGTTATCCCAGTTGCCCGAAGGCGACATCATCTCTTTGCGAATACGGGCACGAGTGACGGGATCCTTCAACCGCTCGATCAGCTTCGATTCGCCGCCATCGTGCGCCCAAGGCGGAATGAAAGCTGAGAAACTGTTGAACCAAGCGGTATAGGCATAAGTATCCGCGGTCACATCAATCCCTTCGGCTCGCGCGTGATTGATTTTTGCCACGACCGCTGGCATGCGGCCCCAGTTCTTCTTGCCTGCAACTTTCAGGTGCCAGATTTCGACGGGGATCTTCGCCTCTTTTCCGATTCGAAGAGCTTCGTCGATCGCGGACAAGACGGAGTCGCTCTCGTCTCGCATGTGGGTGGCATAGATTCCGCCGAACTCGGAAGCGACCTGGGCCAATGCAATGAGTTCGTCGGTCTTCGCGTAGGGTGCAGGGGCATACTCCAGCGCAGAAGAAACTCCCATTGCGCCATCCTTCATGGCCTGACGCACAAGCTCTTTCATCTGTTCCAACTGTTCCGGCGTAGGCTGTTGATCGGCATCTCCCAGAACCATGCGCCGAACCTGCGTGGCCCCGACATAGGTGGCAAGGTTGATTCCGATTCCCTGCTTCTCGATGCGCTCGAAGTATTGCCCTAGGGTTCCCCAATCCGGGGTGATGTGGTAGTGGTCGTAGTCCGCACGGTCGGACTGAATGAGCGCGTCATTTATCGGGGCAACTGATCCTCCTTCGCCTGTGACCTCCGTCGTGATGCCCTGGTAGATTTTCGATGGCAGCCGCGGGTCGACCAAGATCGTCAACTCCGACTGGCCCAGCATGTCGATGAATCCGGGCGCGACGACATCGCCGTGCGCGTCAATCGTGCGCGTTCGGGGAGCTTCGCTGAGATTGCCGATTGCGGCGATCTTCCCATCGCGAATGCCGATGTCACCTGAGTACCACGGCGAGCCAGTGCCATCCATGATGTGGCCATGGGTGATAACGGTGTCGAAGCGTTGCGCGGCAGCGCACGCACTGAACAAAATCAGAACAAATACGAGCGAGAATTTTTGGATTTGCATATTAGCTTTATTGTGTAACTCCAACCGGTACTGACTTTGACGCCCGGTGCCATAGGTTGAGGGACACTCCGAGGCCAGCCCACAGTGCAAGGGCGATCCACTCGTACAAGGTGAAATGCCCAGGAATTGCCGGAACAATCTTCATCAGGATCATTCCCATCGCCAATAACGCGCCAAATGCGGCAACCACCCGCTGGGCTGGCGGCGGTCTCATCTGATAATAGGCGGCACACGCGGCGAGCCATCCGATCGCACACGCTACGGACCCGACCTCGGTTACCGGCACGAGAATCGCGTCTCCAAGAAACATGCAAGCTGCTGTGGCAAGGCCTACCCATACGACTGCCGATGACGGGGTTTGATTCCGAGGGTGAACCTGGGCAAGATGAGATTGGACCATTCCGCGGCGCGCCATCGCGAACAGAAGCCGGCTCGAGGCAACGAAGTTTCCATTAAAGCACTTCACTAACGACAAAAGTGCGGCGGCCAGGATTACGCTTACGATCCAATGCGAACCGACGGCAGTTTGAAACGCCACCGCTGTCATAAATTTCGTGTTGGTCAGCGTTCTCCAAGGAGCGACGTAGCCCACAGCCGCACAAACGATCGTATAGAAGAGCATGCCAACGATGATCGCCATCGATATAGCAATGAGAAACCGGCGAGACTGAAAATCTGTTCCAGCCTCTTCTACTCCCTTCACGACGGACTCATGCCCAGTCATGAAATAAGGAACAATCTGCAAAACCAGCAGAATTGAGACAAGACTGCCGTGCGTGAAGAGCGGAGGAAAGTTGTTGGCAGAACCTTTCGTGACGCCGACTCCGATAAAAATGACGAAGAGAGCGATGGTTCCAAACGCTGTCCAGTTCTGGAAAGTGGCGCTTAAGCGAATGCCTCGGTAATTCAGAATGGTGAGTAGCGCGGTAAGAAACAACCCAATGAGTAAGTGCGGCAGGTAGACTGGCCGCCCAGCAATGCGATACAGCTCGACAGAATCAACTCGTGGAAAGATGTAGCCTGCGATTCTGCCAATTGCGACGGCTTCCCACGGACAGACGATGAAGTAGGCAAGGACCATCATCCATCCAGTGGCGAAGCTGACAACCTGTGGAAAGACTTTGGCCGTGTAGGCGACTTCGCCGGAAGCGTCGGGAATCAAGGTGACCAACCGGCTGTAAACGTAACCGATGGGAAGAAGCAGAATGCCGCCCACGGCAAACCCGAGAACCGCTCCCAGAACACCCCCTCGCAGGAGCCAATCATCCATCACGACCAACCAGCCGACACCTACCATGGTTCCCCATCCCAAGGTGAAGTAGTCGACCAAACGGAGTCTTCGGGCGAGTGTGGTCATTCCATGATCACAAAATGCAGAGCAACTCGAAGAGCAGGTTTGCGGCGAGAAGCGAAGTAATCTCGCCATTGTCGTAAGGGGGCGACACCTCTACCAGGTCGCACCCAACCAGGTTGAGCCCTTTGAAACAGCGCACGAGATCGAGAATCTGCACGCTCGATAGGCCGCCAACTTGTGGAGTGCCGGTGCCCGGGGCGAAGGCTGGATCGACGACATCAATGTCGAGCGTGAGATATACCGGCCGATTGCGGAATTTTTTTAGGTAGCGTTGAACAAGCGGAATTCCTTTCCGGTGAAACTCCTCGGAGGTGATGATCTGGATGTTGTGGTCGCGGGCGAAGTCGAAGTCTTCATCCGAATACACTTGTCCGCGCAATCCAACCTGCAGTGCGTGCCCTTCGGCAATCAGCCCTTCTTCCACGGCATACTTTACTGGAGTGCCGTGCGAATGCGGGCTTCCGAAGTAACCACCCCACGTGTCCCCGTGGGCATCGAGTTGAATGAATGCGACCGGCCCGAACTGCCGATGAATCGCCCGCAGAATTGGGAGCAGGATCGAGTGATCTCCTCCGACGCAGACCGTTCGGGCCTTGGCATGAAGAACATCGACCAGTTGGCTGGTGATGCGCTGGTAAGTGTCCTCGATGGAAAGAGGATTGATCGACAAATCACCAAAGTCAGCGATTCTCCATTTGGCGAATGGATTGACCTTCAGTACCGGATTCCATGGCCGGATCATGGCGGACTGGACCCGGACATTCCTTGGGCCAAAACGTGGACCAGGGCGATAGGTTGTGCCACCGTCAAAGGGGATTCCGATCATGGCGATGTCCAGGTCCTCGGCGCGCGTGATATGCGGCAGACGCATGAATGTGGGAACGCCGGAGAAACGCGGGTAGACCAAAGCATCGACTGGTTGCGGATGAGGTTTGGTGCTCTTTTTGGGTTTCATGCGATGCCGCGAATTATAGAACACCGGAAGGGTCTGATTACCCGTGGCGGCAGGCCATTACCATGCGCAGCGAGTCGCCGCAACAGCCAAGGGATCCACGCCGCACATGGTAGTATCGAAATCAAGTCCAAATGACCCTGCGGCACGTTGACATGTTGTTTCAACTGATCGCATTTCTGTTTGCGATCAGTATTCATGAGTCGGCGCACGCCTGGACGGCGAACCGTTGCGGGGATCCGACCGCGCGCATGTTAGGCCGGATCACACTGAATCCGATCAAGCATATCGATATCTTTGGAACAGTCATACTCCCGGCGATCGCCATGATTGTCGGTTTTCCGGTCATTGGTTGGGCCAAGCCAACACCGGTAGATCCACGAAATTTCAAGAATCCGGTTCTTGATGACGTGCTGACGTCCGTGGCTGGGCCGATCAGCAATTTCATTGTGGCGACCGGCGCCACGATTTTGCTGGCGATGATCGCGGTTGCCGCGCCGAATGGCAGAATGATTATGCAGGCAGCGCTCAGCGGAATTGCGCTGGGCAATTCTGTTTTGGTCCCGGCAAGCCTGCTGCTCTTTGCATTTCTAGAGATCAATGTGCTGCTCGCGGTGTTCAATCTGATTCCAGTTCCGCCGCTCGATGGCAGCCACGTCCTCCGGCATTTTCTGTCGGAGAATGTTCGACGAGTTTATGACACGGTCGGGATGTTCGGGTTGATGGCCCTGGTGTTCTTTGGCGGGAATTTTCTGATGGCACTGATCCGCCCGGTCCTGCTTTTTTATATTTCGATTCTGATGAGAATTTGATGCCTTCTGGAAATCAACTTCGCAAACGCGTGCTCAGCGGGATGCGCTCGACAGGAAAATTGCACCTTGGCAATTACGTCGGAGCGCTTCAGAACTGGGTCGGCATGCAGGACCAGTATGAATGCTTTTTCTTTGTAGCGGACTGGCATGCGCTGACAACCGATTACGCGAACACTTCCCAGATCAAACAGAACTCGGTTGACGTATTGCTGGATTGGTTAGCGGCGGGACTAGACCCGGAGCGCTGCACCATGTTTATCCAGTCGCATGTGCCGGCGCATGCGGAATTGCACTTGCTCTTTTCGATGATTACGCCGCTGGGGTGGCTTGAGCGCGTACCAACCTACAAAGAACAGCGCGAGAATATCACGGAAAAAGATCTTGGGACTTACGGGTTCCTGGGTTATCCGGTGCTTCAGGCGGCGGACATCTTGATCTACAAGGGCGATTTCGTGCCGGTGGGCGAAGACCAGGTTCCACACGTCGAACTCACGAGGGAAATCGCACGACGCTTCAACCAGTTTTACAGCCTGAGTGGCACCCCAGTATTTCCGGAGCCCCAGCCTTTGTTGACCCCCGCCGCCAAATTGCCCGGGACGGATGGCCGCAAGATGTCGAAGTCCTACGGAAACACGATCATGCTGACCGATCCGGAGCCGGTGGTTCGGCAGAAACTAAAGACGATGGTCACAGATCCTGCCCGGGTGCGCCGATCTGACCCAGGTAATCCCGACGTTTGCCCTGTCGGAGATTTGCATAAGATTTTCAGTTCGGCGGCGACCATGCAGAAGGTGAACGAGGGCTGCCGGTCGGCGGGAATCGGATGCATTGAATGCAAAGGCTGGGCGGCCGATGCACTAGTGAACATCTTGAATCCTATGCAGGAAAGACGTAAGAAATATGAGGAGAATCCGCGACTGGCTTGGGATATCCTTGAGGACGGCTCGGCGCGGGCAAGCAAGATCACCTCGGCCACGATGCGAGATGTGCGAGAAGCGATGCAGATGTCATTGGAGTACGAGGCTCCAAAGAAGTCGGAGGCAGCGAAGTAATTGACGGCGAATCCGAACGCGGCTGCAAATGAACTGAATCCCGCCATGGAGAAATCGACGACGGGCCCCAAGCTGGTGAATCCTTCCCCGTCTCGAAAAGAAGAAAGTGATTTTCCGTTTGCGGTGGCCGTAGGGGATGTTTATGAGGGACCACTGGACCTGCTGCTCGACCTCATTCGCAAACAAGACATCGACATTTACGACATTCCCATCGCCAGAATCACTGCGCAATATCTGGCTTATGTCGGGAAGCTGCGCGAACTGGATGTAAATGTTGCGGCAGAGTTCATCTATATGGCCGCGGTTCTCATTCACATCAAATCGAAAATGCTCTTGCCGCGTGATCCGGCCGCCAGTTCGGAACAGCAGGAAGATCCGCGGATGGAGTTGGTGAATCGGCTCATCGAGCATGAGAAATTCAAGTCAGCGGCGCAGATGCTGATGCAGAAACAGCAGATCGAAGAAGCAATCCGCTCGAACCCGGCGATCAAGGATTTCATCGATGCGGAAGGCACCGAACCGGAGATCGCGGCCGATGTCATTGATTTGGTAAAAACCTTCCAGCAAATTCTGGATCGCGCTCGGAACCGGCCGATAGTGCAAGTGGATGAGGAGCGGGTAACCGTCGCGCAGATGATCGACTACCTGAAGCGGCGGCTCGCAATGGAAGACCGGCCCATTCGACTAAAGCAGATGCTACGCAACATTGAATCAAGACAAACGTTGGTTTGTATGTTCCTGGCGATGCTGGAATTGGTACGGTTGCAAGCGATCCAACTGAGACAAGACCGCATGTTTGGAGAAATCCTGATTCGCAAGCATGAAGGATTTGACTCAATGATGACAGAACATGCGGCGGTAAAGGACGATTGGAAATAACAAATAACTAATGAGCTTAAAAGCCAAGATTGAAGCGATCATCTACGCGGCAGAAACCCCGATCACGCTTGATCACCTCACGCAGTTGGTGCGCGATTCGGTCGTTAACGATGGCGCGACCAACGACACGGAAGTAAAGCTGCAGGTCCGGAGTGCGCTGGAAGACCTAGTTCGCGATTACTATGCTCCGGATCATGGGATCGAGATTCGCCAGGTGGCGGGCGGATATCGCATGTCCACGAAGCCCGAGCAGCATGACGTGGTTCGAGCTTTTGCCAAGAGCCTGAAGCCGCCGATTCGTTTATCGCTTCCTGCTCTGGAAACATTGGCAGTGATCGCTTACAAGCAGCCGGTCACAGTTCCTGAAATCAACGATATTCGTGGCGTAGACTCGAGCGGCGTTATCGCCACTCTGCTGGATCGTAAGCTCATTACAACTGGCGGACGGAAGGCAGTGATTGGACGGCCGATTCTTTACAAAACAACTAAGGAATTCCTGCTTCGCTTTGGACTCAACGACGTGAGCGAACTGCCCAGCATGGAAGAGTTCGAAAAGCTGGTGGCTGAGTCATTTCAGAACGAGTTGCCGATCGAGGACAAGGGCGCGCCCGAGAATCCGGCTGCGGTATCCGAAACGTCTACAGAGCCCGTTGCTGAGGAAGGCCCGAGCAGCGATGAAGCGGAGTTAGCCCCAGCCGAGCAACAGACCCAAGGCAAAAGTGACCCTGCAGCCTGATCTAAACTAAATCAAACGAAAAGTATGCCGAACGAGCGACTGCAGAAAATCATCGCGGCAGCCGGAATTGCCTCCCGCCGCAAAGCCGAGCAGCTTATTGCTTCGGGCGCAGTGGAAGTAAACGGCAGGATCGTGACCGAACTCGGAACGAAAGCCGATCCCGAGCGCGATCATGTTCGGGTGAACGGCAAACTCCTGCGCGGGCCGGAGCGGCATGTCTATTTATTAATGAATAAGCCGAAAGGGTATGTCACGACGGTCAGCGATCCCGAGAAGCGTCCGACGGTCATGGATCTGCTCCGGGGAATCTCCGCGCGAGTTTATCCGGTGGGCCGGTTGGATTATGCCAGCGAAGGTTTACTGCTGCTCACAAATGATGGGGACCTGGCGACTCGATTGATGAAGGCAGGGCGGCACATGCCGAAGACCTATCTGGTCAAGGTGTCAGGAAATCCGACGGCGGATGGAATAGCGCGGCTGCGCGACGGCATCTCGATCCCTTCCGATCGCGGAAAGAGAATGAGGACGGCGCCTGCGAAGATACGGGTGATCCGCGAAGCCAATAATCCCTGGTATGAAGTCACGCTGATTGAAGGAAAAAACCGGCAGATCCGACGCATGTTCGAAGAGATTGGCCATCACGTCGAAAAAATCAAACGTGTCCGCTACGGACCGCTCCACCTCGATGTGCCGCCGGGAGAATTCCGGCGTTTGACTATGCAAGAAGTTGCAAAGCTTAAGTTCGCCGCGAAGTGATCGCCGAACGTTCCCGCTACGAAACGTGACACCCGATTCGAGACATGGTAAAGATGAGTAAGTCGACATGAGCGATTTCAGCCAGCTTGTGCCTGAGCACGTGCGAACTCTGGCGGGGTACACGCCGGGAAAATCGCGCCGCCAGGCACAACGGGAGAGCCGAGTGGATTGCATCAAACTGGCGTCCAATGAGAATCCGTTTGGGCCCTCGCCCAAAGCAGTTGCGGCCATGCAAGCCGCCCTCCATGAATCCAATTTCTATCCGGACAACGATGCGATTGAGCTTCGGCAGAAATTGGCGGAATTTCATGCGCTAAGCCCGGAAAGTGTAGTCCCGGCAGCGGGGTCCACTGCGCTTCTCGGGGTTATTGCGAGGACATTGCTCTCCCCCGGGCTGAACGCAGTTACGAGCGAACTCTCTTTTATCGTCTATCCCATCGCAACACAAGCGGCCGGTGGGAAGCTGATTCAGGTTCCAATGCGCGATTACCGGTTTGACCTGAACGGGCTTGCCGCGGCTATCGATCGCGACACGCGAATCGTTTTTCTGTCGAATCCGAATAATCCGACTGGCACGATTGTTCCATCGGACGAGATTGAGAGATTTCTGGACCAGGTTCCGGATCACGTGATTGCGATTTTGGACGAGGCTTACTTTGACTTTGCACAGGAGTTTGCAAAAGTCCGCGGAGTGGAATACTCCCGCTCGCTCGATTATGTAAAACAAGGGCGCAGAGTCGTCGTGCTGCGGACATTTTCAAAGGCGCATGGATTGGCCGGTGTGCGCGTCGGATACGGGATCGGCCCGGCAGATCTGATGTCCTACTTTGCCCGAATGCGTACGACCTTCTCGGTTTCGTCACAGGCGCAGGCAGCGGCCATGGCGGCATTGGACGATCCGGGGCACGTGCGAAAAGCTCTGGCGAATAACTCAGGGCAGGCTGAGCAATTGACCGAAGAATTAGCAGACCTTGGCTACAGTGTTCCCACGACCTGGGCGAATTTTCTTTATTGTGAACTGCGCGAAGATGCAGCGGCTATTGCCAAGCAGTTGCTGCAAGAGGGCGTGATCATTCGACCTTTGAATGCATGGGGAGCACCGACCGCCATCCGGATCACGATTGGCACGCCAGAGCAGAATGAGTTTTTTATGAAGGCGTTCAAGAAAGTGGTTGGAACCGCAGCGGTTCGTTAGTTTCCATTCACCAGGGGCAAGCGCGCGGCTCCAAACAGACCTGCGTCACTGCCAAGCAAAGCCCGCGTCACGATGGTTTTTGTGGTCGCTTTTTGTTGCACGCGGCCGGAAGCTCCTCCCGCATGGGAGGAATCCGGTGCAGTTGCTGCGTAAACCATCGAGCGTTCACGCAACTCTTCGAAAATCGAAGGTGCGAAAGCTTCCCACGCGCTGGACACTCCGCCACCAACGACGTACATAGGCAGATTCAGTGCGTTAATCATGTCGGCCAGCACGATGCCCAGAGCACGTCCGACTCGGCGAAAAATCTTTTTAGCAGCTTCGTCGCCTTGGATCGCGAGGTTATAAACTGCCTTCGCGCTGAATTCTGGATTTGAATCGGCCGCCCGCGAGAGCTCCGGCGCTGCGCCGCTCGCAATCGCCTCGCGAGCCATGCGCACGACTGCGGTCGCGGAAGCGTACGCTTCCAGACAGCCCTGGTTGCCGCATCCGCACATTGCTCCGTCGGGATCCACGGTCGTATGACCAAACTCGCCGGCCATTCCGGTAGCGCCGTGCCAAACGCGGCCGCCGAGCACTAAACCGCCGCCGACGCCCGTACCGAGCGTCAGCATTGCCATGTCTTCAACGTCACGAGCAGCCCCTAGCCATTTTTCGCCAAGAGCGGCGGAGTTTGCGTCGTTTTCGAGAATGACACGCGTTCCCAAACGCCGTTCGATATCCGTTCGGACGGGATAGTCAGCCCAATCGGGCAAATTCGGCGATTCGTGAACCATGCCGGTTTTCATATCGATGATCCCGGGGACACCGATACCGATGCCGAGCAGCGAGCCAGAGCTCCGATATTTCTCGGAGAGCTGTTCAATGGCATTGCACATGCCTTTGACAACATGCTCGCGGCCTAAGGCGACCTGGGTACCGAGAGTGATCTTTTCGACGAGGTTTCCCTGGGGGTCCACTGCGGCGATTCGGAGATTCGTACCGCCGAGATCAACGCCAATTGAGTAGTTGGGCATGGCTTAGAGGAATCAGACTACCATTCGCCCACGTGGTTGTCGATTGTAACGATCACAATTAAATCGTTTTTGGCGGATGAAAGTTCATTTTTGGCAGTGAGGGCAGTAATGGCTGCTTCTTCCAGCGATGACGACGCGCTTCACAGGAGTTTTACACACCAGGCAAGGTTCGCCTTCGCGTCCATAGACCCGGTGTTGGAGCTGGAAAAAGCCTTCGTTGCCGTCGGAATCGACGTAGTCCGAAATCGAAGAACCTCCCAGCGCAATTGCTTCTTTCAAGACTTCCTGCACAGCCAAATAGAGGCGGCGCAAGTCTTCCTTGGTCAGCGAAGCAGCACGGCGACGAGGCCGGATGCCAGCGCGAAAGAGTGATTCATCTGCGTAGATGTTGCCTACCCCGCTGAGAAGTTTTTGATTCAGAAGGGCGCTCTTGATGGGCGTCTTGCGGCCGCGAAAAAGTTTGACGAAACGCTCGAGTTCCACTTCCAGAGGCTCGGAACCGGGCGCCTGGAACCCATGGGTGACGCTCAGGCGGCCGAAACGACGCGGATCGACAAACCGGAGTTCCCTTCCCGAAGCCAGCTTTGCGATTGCGTGGGTGTGTTTTTCAATCGGCTCATCCGGCTTGCAAACCAACATGCGGCCGGTCATGCCAAGATGGACGATCCACTGGGCCGGTTTGTTTGCTGCTTTCGCAGATGACGCCCTACTGCTGGATTCAAGATCAAAAACGATGTGCTTTCCGACCCTCCGTACTCCCGCAATCCGCTTGGATTCGAGAGTCCGCACGATCTCGCGGGGCGGAGACTTCAACGGCTCCGGCTTTGACCCTAACCAAACGGAGTCGATCACGTCATCAGTAACGCGGGTGGCAAGGCCGCGGGCGATTGTTTCAACTTCGGGGAGTTCGGGCATGAGGTGAATCTATGATAAACGTGCGCGGTCTACACCTCGCGGATTGCCCGTACACAGCCGGGCAGGTTATCATTCCGAGTACACCTCTTATCTGCTTAAATCCTAGGAATCCAGCTATTTAGTTCGCTGCATGGCGAGAGAGTGTGTGCGATTGCGGCGGGAAAGCCGCTCACACTTTGGCGATGGAGCCTGACTTGAAGAAGGGCAAAACTGCGGTCATTGTCGGCGCCCAGTGGGGCGATGAAGGCAAAGGAAAGATTGTCGACGTACTTTCGGAAGACTTTTCGATCGTCGCTAGATATGCCGGTGGGCACAATGCCGGGCACACTGTAATCATCAATGGGGAAAAATTTGTCCTGCAACTGGTGCCGTGCGGCGTGCTTCGGCAAGGCCGACGAAGCGTAATCGGCAATGGGGTTGTGCTCGATCCCATGGCATTCTTGAAAGAGGTCGCCTCCCTTCGCGACGCCGGGATCAAGGTGGACGGGAACCTATTCGTGAGTAACCGGGCTCATGTGATTCTTCCTTATCACCGGATGATTGAACTGGCCTCCGAGAATGCTCCGGGCCGAGTAAAGATCGGGACAACGTCGAGAGGAATCGGGCCGGCTTACGAAGACAAGATGGGCCGACGGGGTCTGCGTGTTTCCGACCTGCTGGATTTGAAGCTACTCAAAACACACATTGAAAATGCGTGCCGCGAGAAGAACATGATTGCGCATGCCTTGTTCAATTCGGAGCCCCTCGATCCGGACAAAATGTACGAAGAGTACTCGGTGGCTTCGGTCAAGATTGCACCATTCGTGTGCGATACCGGCGCGCTGCTGAATAAAGCCTTGTCGAACGGCGACTCCATCGTGTTTGAAGGTGCACAAGGCACGATGCTCGATATCGATCATGGAACTTATCCGTTTGTCACGTCCTCGAGTGCAACCTCGGGCGGAGCGGTCACTGGAACGGGAGTGGCGCCGACGGCGATCGATACGGTAATAGGTGTCACAAAAGCTTATTGCACACGAGTGGGAGAAGGTCCGTTTCCAACCGAGGCTCGCGATGCCAACGGTGATTTATTGCGCGCAAGGGGCAATGAGTTTGGTGCGGTGACAGGGCGTCCCCGGCGTTGTGGATGGATTGACTTGCCTCTGCTGCGTTACGCTGGCATGATTAACGGAATCTCCTGGCTGGTCGTGACCAAGTTAGACGTACTGGATGAACTCGACGAGATTCCGATCTGCGTGAGTTACAAACTGGATGGCAAATCGACCGAGGAGATTCCCGCCCAGGACAGCGGGTACAAGAAGGTCGAGGGCGTCTATCAGAAGATGGCGGGGTGGAAAACTCCGACGCAAGGGATCACCAAGCTGGAGAAACTGCCGAAGGCGGCTCGGGAATATCTCAATTTTATTGAGAAGGAAACTGGCGCCCGCATTGGCATGATTTCGACCGGACCGGGGAGAGAACAGACAATTTTCGTTGACGAATTTTTTTCCAAGCTGGAAGAGCTAACGGGATCGAGAACCAGGGTGCAGGCAAAACAATAAAACGGAGTCTGCAATGGTCGTTCTGGCTGTGACGTGGGTCGCGAAATCAGGGCGGGAAGCGGAAGTCAGTGCGGTTTTCTCGAAATTAACTGAGGCATCTCGCCAGGAACCCGGTTGCGTGATGTACCAGGTTCATCGGCACAAGACCGATCCCCGGCGCTTCTTCATCTACGAACAATACAAGGACGACGCCGCGCTCGAAGCGCACCGCGCTGCACCTCATTTTCTGCAATACGCTAAGAAAGAACTGCCGAAAATCGGCGACCGAACTGAAGGCCACCTATACGAACCGCTGGGGTGATTTACTTCTTGTCGGACATCAAAACGCCGCCGGACGCGTAGCTTTCCTTCGATACTTCATGAAAAGCAACGACGATGGCTTCGCGGCGTGCGCCAGCCTCCTCGACCATTAAGTCCGTGATCCGCTGGGCAAGCTTTCTTTTCTGTTCGGTAGTGCGACCACTGAGCATCGTAATCTGAACTAAAGGCATGAGGTGCTCCCGCGGCGGTGGATAAGGAGCCGCCGCAATGGTTCGGCTATCCAGCTAACTCATAACCCGCAAAGAAATAACTCAGTTCGAAACGAGCGGTTTCATCGGCGTCGGAGCCGTGGATGGCGTTTTGCTCGATGCTAGTCGCCCACTTCTTGCGGATCGTGCCTTCTTCGGCCTGGGCGGGATTCGTCGCTCCCATTAACTTGCGGAGATCGGCGATCGCATTCTCTTTTTCGAGGGCGAGCGCAACGATGGGTCCGCTCGACATGAAATTTGTCAGCGAGGTGTAGAAGGGGCGATGAGCGTGGACCGCATAAAACTGTTCCGCTTGGTGTTTGGAGATTTCGAGCATCTTCATCGCCAGAACATGAAAGCCGTTCTTCTCGAATTGCTCAATGATGTCACCCACACCCTTTTTGCGAACTGCGTCCGGCTTAATAATGGTAAGAGTTCTTTCCAGAGTCTTCATTCAGTTCATGGTCCTTGGTTGGTAGATGGTTAATACGTTCTAAACTTTGACTCCCATTGCGGCTATCACGGTGTCGCCGATTTCTGCGGGAGACTTGGCGACGCGAATTCCGGCGGCTTCCAACGCTTTGATCTTCTCTTTAGCCGTCCCCTTGCCGCCAGAAATGATGGCACCTGCATGACCCATACGTCGTCCTGGAGGAGCGGTTTGCCCGGCGATAAATCCGACAACCGGCTTTTTCATCCTTGCTTTGACGAATTCGGCCGCCGTTTCCTCGGCGTTGCCGCCAATTTCTCCGATCATAACAACGACTTCCGTCTGGTTATCTTTGTTGAACAACTCCAACGCGTCGACAAAATTCGTGCCGATGATGGGGTCGCCGCCGATGCCGATCGCGGTGGATTGACCTATATTTCGAGTCGTCAGTTGGTACACCGCTTCGTAGGTCAATGTCCCGGAGCGGGACACGATGCCGACGGGCCCTTCGCGATGAATGCGTCCAGGCATGATGCCAATCTTGCATTTACCCGGAGCGATAATGCCCGGGCAATTGGGGCCGATGAGGCGGGAGCGCCGGTTCTGCAGGAATTCCCAGGCACGCATCATGTCGAGGGTTGGGACGCCTTCGGTGATGCAAACGATGAGTTCGACCTCGGCGTCGGCGGCCTCCATGATGGCATCCGCCGCGAACGGCGGAGGCACAAAGATCACAGACGCATCGGCTCCAGTTTTGTCGACCGCTTCCTGAACCGTGTTAAAGATCGGCCAACCCTCGTGAGTGGTTCCACCTTTGCCGGGTGTTACGCCTCCGACAATTTTGGTTCCGTACTCCGCGCAGGCCTTGGCGTGAAATGTACCTTCCCGTCCAGTTAGTCCCTGAACGATCACCCGAGTCGATTTATCGATAAGAATGCTCATGAAACCCTCTGCAGCGAATAAAGTTCGTAATCTTGCCTAGCCTACGCAGCCTGAGCTGCTTTGACTACCTTCTCAGCCGCTTCTTTCATCGTCTCGGCAACGATGAAGTTCAAGCCTGATTCCTTCAGAATTTCCCTGCCTGCTTCGACGTTTGTCCCCTCGAGCCGCAGAACGATCGGAAGCTGGATGTGCGTTTTGCGGGCAGCCTCCACTACTCCGGTCGCCAGGGTGTCCACGCGCAAGATCCCGCCAAAAATATTGATGAGCACGGCTTTAACGTTCTTATCACTCAGCAGGATTTCGAACGCATGAGTTACCTGCTCGGCATTTGCGCCACCGCCCACGTCGAGGAAATTCGCGGGCATGCCGCCAGCGTACTTAATAATGTCCATGGTGGCCATCGCTAATCCCGCGCCGTTCACCATGCAACCCACGTTGCCGTCGAGCTTGATGTAGTTGAGGTTGTACTTGGAAGCCTCGACTTCCAGCGGATCCTCTTCGGTAAGGTCGCGCAATTCGCGCAGGTCCGGGTGACGGAAAAGGGCGTTATCGTCGAAGTTTATCTTTGCGTCAAGCGCGAACAACCGCCCATCCGTGCAACTGACGAAGGGATTGATCTCAGTGAGCGATGAATCTGTTTCGCGGAACGCTCGATAAAGTCCCGTCATCAACTTTACAGCTTCATTAATCTGTTGTGGTTTCAGCCCTAATTGGAACGCAAGCTTTCGGGCTTGAAACGCTTCGAGGCCCATACCGGGCTCGACATACTCTTTGAGAATGGCTTCAGGGCGCTCGGCGGCGACCTGTTCGATTTCCATTCCGCCCGCCGCGGACGCCATAAACACAGGCTTGGCCTCAACGCGATCGATAACAATGCCGAGATAGAGTTCCTTCTCGATCGGCAGAGTTTCCTCGATCAGGACGCGCCGAACCAGGCGACCCTCCGGACCGGTCTGGTGGGTAACAAGCGTCATGCCCAGAATCTTGCTGGCGAGCTCAGCAGCCTCTTCTAACGATTTTGCAACTTTAACGCCGCCGCCCTTGCCTCTTCCACCGGCGTGAATTTGCGCTTTTACGACGACGCCACTTGCTCCGGCGTCAAACAGGTTCTTAGCCGCGGCTTGCGCTTGCTCGGGAGTTTCTGCGACTTCACCGCGCGGCACTGCGACTCCATATTTCTTCAGAATGGCTTTCGCTTGGTACTCATGAATCTTCATATATGAATTCCTGATTTTTCAAGGGCAGGACTTCGCTTGCGGCTTGCACGATCGGGCGGCAAACATTCGATTCTATAGAAGCCCTCCCGATAGGGCAAACGTTGCAGGTCACAAGAACAAGTGACTGGTTTCTCGAGAGACCTGAACCAGATCGTTTTGCGAAACGACATCTCTCACGCTAAGCTGACTCGATGATCACGGAAGCACTTCATCGAGTTGCGAACCACCGGCAATCTCTTAGCCGGGAGGAAGCACGCGATGTGATGTCCGAAGTGCTCTGTGGAAAATGTACGGATGCGCAAATCGCAGCCTTACTCGTGGCATTGCACATGAAAGGCGAGACGGTAGAAGAAATTGTTGGTTTCGCCGAGGCGATACGGCAAGCTGCTGTTCCACTGCCAATTCAGCAGAACTCCACGGTCGACGTGAGCGGCACGGAACGCGACGCATTGGTGGACACCTGCGGCACAGGTGGTGACGCCAGCGGAACGTTCAATATTTCGACGGCCACGGCCTTCGTGGTGGCCGGGGCCGGAGTTCGAGTTGCCAAGCATGGGAATCGCAGCGTGACTTCGAAATGCGGATCGGCTGACGTGATGGAAGCCTTGGGAGTAAAGATCGACCTATCGCCCGCGCGTCTGGCGAAGTGTTTGCAAGAGGTGGGAATGGCTTTTCTGTTTGCACCTGCGATTCACTCAGCGATGAAGTATGTACAGCCAGCAAGGCGCGAATTACGGTTGCGGACGGTATTCAATCTGCTCGGGCCGCTGACCAATCCTGCTCACGCTTCGGCTCAAGTGGTTGGCGTGTACTCTCCGGAGCTTGTCGAAAAGTTGGCGGAGGCCTTCAGCATGTTGGGAGTACGGCGCGCGATGGTTGTCCACGGGTTGGACGGGTTGGACGAGATCACCATTTCCGCACCGACCCGTGTAGCAGAAGCACGCGATGGAAGCGTGCGCACTTACGAGGTGACTCCAGAGGAGTTCGGCATGACTCGAAGTCCGATCGAAGAAATAGCTGGAGGAGATGCGGCCGAGAACGCTGGGATCATTCGAGATATCCTCGGCGGAAAGAAGTCGGCGCGACGAGACGTCGTATTGCTCAACGCGGCTGCAGCGCTCGTGGCGGCTGAAAAAGCCGACCGCCTCGCCGAAGCCGTACCATTAGCCGCGCGCGCAATCGACTCCGGCGCTGCCGCCAGCAAACTGAGCGCGCTGGTTCGATTCACTAACGCTCACTGACCTAAGCGGCTTTGCTTTCCGCCCAAGGATCCATCACAACCTTAATGCACTGCTCCTGCTTATCGCGAAAAATCTTGTAGGCCTCCGGGGCTTCATCTAGTGACAGGCGGTGCGTGATCAGGAACGATGGATCGATTTCCCCATTCTGAATGCGCGTGAGCAAAGGTTTCATGTAGCGCATCATGTGAGTTTGACCTGTGCGGAAGGTCAGAGCTTTGTTCACGAAAGCTCCAAACGGAATCTTGTCAATGAACCCGCCGTACACTCCAGGTATGGATACCGTCCCTCCCTTGCGGCAGGCCTGAATGGCTTCCCGCAGAACGGTGGGGCGATCCAAAGAAAGTCGCATTGACTGTTTCGCGCGGTCGTAGAACGCCGGAAGCGTGTGCCCGTGAGCTTCCATTCCAACCGCATCAATGCAAGCATCGGGTCCACGACCGCCAGTCATCCATTTCAACTCTTCTACCAGGTAATCCACTTCATCGTAGTTAAGGATTTCGGCATTTGCGTCGCGTGCGAGATTAAGACGCTCCGGAAAACGGTCTATGGCGATGACCTTGGCTGCGCCGAGCATGAAAGCACTACGAATCGCGAATTGTCCCACGGGACCACAACCCCAGATGGCGATCACATCTCCGGGTTTAATGTCGCAGTTTTCAGCGCCCATGTACCCAGTGGGAAAGATATCGGAGAGGAATAGCACCTGCTCGTCATTGAGATCGCTCTCGATCTTGAGTGGGCCAACATTCGCGAATGGAACGCGGACGTACTGCGCCTGGCCTCCTGCATAGCCACCCATCATGTGCGTGTAGCCGTACAGCCCTGAAGGGGTGTAGCCAAAGAATTTTTCTGCGAGCCATGCATTGGGATTCGTGTTGTCGCAAAGCGACCACAATTCCTGCTTACAGAAGTTGCAATTTCCGCATGCGATCGTAAACGGCACCACCACCCGGTCACCAACTTTGAGATTGTCTACGGCCTTGCCTAACTCGACCACTTCACCCATGAATTCATGCCCCAGAATGTCCCCTGGTTCCATGGTGGGCATGTAGCCATCGTAGAGATGAAGATCGGAGCCGCAAATCGCGGTATGCGTGACTTTAATGATCGCGTCGTGCGGATTTAGTATTCGCGGGTCGTCCACCGTCTCGACTCGGACATCTTCTTTTCCTTGCCAGCAGAGTGCTTTCACAGTTCCTCCAGGATTCGTCTGCAATACTCTTAGTCACCAGCCAATCGACTCTCTCCGGGCTGTTCGAAATTCCGCTCGCGATATAGGACGCGCAACGCAGACCCTTTCAAACCACGAGCGCCACTGGGCTGTCCTGCAGTGGTCGGGATCTCTCCCGCTTCCATCAACTGTTTCAAGCGCCGCAAACTTTCACGGACCATCTGCTCTGGACCCCAGCCGACGAAAGAGGCTAGGGCGCGGCCAATCGGGCCAACTGGAGCTTTTAAGTCCAATGCGACCGCGACTTCGGTGCCTCTGTCTCCCGGAGCTCGTCGGAAGTGAATCACACCCCGGTGATCCAGAGAATGTTCTTGTACCGATTCCGGGGTGGCGCTCCAGGCAATGTATTCGCCGGGCCGCTCGTCGGTAATTTGAGCGTCCGATTGCAGTGTGAACCCGGCGGGCCTTCCAAAGGCCAGTGTCATGGACTGATCTGCGTTGGCTCGCAATTCGAGACCCTCGAGGAATTTCACCTGGTTCTCGGGATCGCGAATAAATTCGTAGATGTCGTCCGGGGAGCGCCGGATCGTGACACCTACTCTTACCGTCCCTTGATAAGGGCGCCTCTCATTGATCAGGGCATTCAGCACGAGCCCTCCGCCAGTTGCAGCCAAGACCCATCCGATCCAGCTTCGCCGGGCCAGGCCAAGCGCGATCAGTGCTCCTCCTCCAGCAATACAGGAAAGAGTTTCAACATTCGATGAGATTGGAATACTTCTTAACCGTGATTGTTCTCTGCGGTTCTCCGCCATTCCGGTTGTTATCGTCATAAGTCTCCAAACGAATTTCAGGACCATTCTGCAATTTGGTTATTGCGCCGAGCGGCCAGGGTATCGAGCCAGGTAATCCACGACGGTGACGCTGGAGTGAAGCTCTCCCGCCCTCGTACTCTGCGTTGGCCGATGCCGCCAGCATCGGGCAGCGTTTGATTCGCTAACGAAATAAAGGCCGCTGTTGAGTTAGGAAAGAGCTCTTTGATCCGTATGGCGGCTTTTGCTGGGAGAGAGATCGTTAAAGCAGCTTGGCCCCGCGCACAGGCATTGAGAATCTCTCGGGCAGCACGTTCCGCGCTGACGGAAAGCAGTGGGTTCGCGTCGCTGATGCTGAACCAGCTGTACTCGGCACGATGCTTCCCCTTGAATTCTGCATTTCGGGGGCTGCCAGTGCGCATGAGGCCCGGGTAAACCGACGTCACAAATACGTTGTCGCGCAGGAGCTCTGGACGCAATCCTTCAGAAAATCCCGCTAGTGCGAATTTTCCGACCGAATACGGCAGCAGATGAGGAACACTGATCTTGCCGCCGATCGAAGATATGTTTACGATCCGACCCTCCCTGCGCTTCCTCATTTCAGGCAGCACAGCCATGGTGGTGAAGAAGGGAGCCCAGAAGTGCAGATCGAGAGACTCCCGATATTCGGCTTCCGTCATCGTATCCATGGGACCGACGGCGATTCTGCCGGCGTTGTTAATCAAGACGTCGATTGGCCCCAGAATTCTGCGGGCTTTTTCTGTTGCTCGCTGAACTTCGCTCTCGTTCGTAACATCGCAAGGAATGGCGAGGACGCGATCGCTGGCTGCGGTGAATTGCTGAAGGGCTCGATCTAGTTCGTCCGGGTCGCGCGCTAAGAGCGCTACTTTCGCCCCTCGTTGGACAAGTTGGCGGGCCAGCACGAGGCCTAGACCGCGAGAGGAGCCTG
>Ga0335078_10004309_pt1 | contig 21101 bp, 24 predicted proteins | sample Lox_Sample_32_FD_206711 | JGI IMG/M metagenome (GOLD analysis project Ga0335078, IMG submission 206711) | Soil microbial communities from Loxahatchee National Wildlife Refuge, Florida, United States - Lox_Sample_3.2 | ecosystem: Environmental > Terrestrial > Soil > Wetlands | place: USA...
AATGGGCCGAATGTGACAGCCAGGCCCGACGCAGCTCGAACAGCAGAATCGCGGCGGTGAACCGGGCGAGGGCGCTGGCCCAACTAGTGCGGATGCGGCTCGCGGTAGTGTCCGAAATTTGCATCTGTCCTCCCTGCCGTTACAACTTGCAGTGATGATATGGTGGAGCGCCACGGCAGGAAGTGACTTCGGTCACCAGAAGAGATAGCGCAAAAATACTAGAACGCTAGCGCCTTTCGCCCGCCGCGCAGAAGAGCGGAGGCGGACCGCAACACAGCCAACTGCAGGTTCGGCGCCGAAGGCACGAAGCTGTCTTTGGCAGCGACACGCACGACCGGCCATCGAGTGATCCAATGCAGTTCTCGGCGATGCTGCGAGGAAATGCTGGATCGCAGATGGCGGCGGATGAAATGCACGAAGTCACGTCATAATAGCGCTGCACCCGCTGGCTTGGTGAAGCCGTGGATGGCTTGCGGTATGGCTGGAATTCGACATAGAGCACGGGAGGCGCCCCCAGGGGTGGGTAGGTGGAACCGCAACTGCGGCCTCCCCGGTGACTGCGGTCACATCCGCACCATACTTATCGCAGGTAGCATGGAGTGAGGGCCGAGGAAAATGGGTAGTTGGGGTTGTCCGCACGAGGTGAACGGCATCTGCCAGAAGGTGAACAAACTCGCCTGCGACCCGGGGATGAAGGGGTGCGTCCTCTACGGTCGTTTCGTCTTCAGCAACCCCGCGAAAACCGGCCGGTCAAACCTGACGCCCGAAACATACCGGAGGGAAAGGCGAGCGGCCCAGTTCGTCGGGATAAAGGCGGCCCAAACGGGTCTGTTCTGTAACTCGCGAAGCGTCGTACTTGCGCCCACCGACTTCCGTCCGGGCTCAATCGATCAGGAACGAGCGGAACGGGTCAACTTGACTTTGGCGGCCACCCAGCGGGACGCTGACCGAAGTCGCTCCCGGCTGCACGCGCTCGCGAGATCGCCATTCGGCTCCCAAAAGCGGCCATTTCACTGATCGTGTTGGGCTCCCGTCATCGCGCCAGGAAGGAGGCGCAGCAACAAGGGAAAGGCCAACGCGACAATGAAATAAGCGAATGTGACAGCAAGCGCGAGCAGGATCAGGCCCGCCGCACATGCCATGCCAACCGCTGTAACAAGCCAGACGGTCGCAGCAGTTGTCAGACCTTGAACCCGATCCTCCCGGTGCAAGATGAGACCTGCGCCGATGAAGCCAATGCCGGTGACGATCTGCGCTGCAACGCGGGACGGATCCAGAACAACACGACCTTCCACAAGAACATTCGTGAAGCCGTATTTGGAGATCAACATAAAAAGGGCGGCGGCAGTCCCGACCACGGTTTCGGTACGCAGCCCAGCGCTCTTATGGCGAATTTCCCGTTCGAGCCCAATGGCCGCCGAGAATAAGAACGCAGCGCCTATCTCGAGGAACTGCTTGATGCCCTGCCCATCTGGACTTGGGATTAGCATATCGTTTACGTTAGCACCGGGAGCCGCCCTACGCAGTCGCCTCTCGGCCACCATGTGCGTGCATCTGGTGGTCAAAAACGCGAGGACTGCCTGATGCTGTAGCGTTTACAAACCCCATGTACGTCCTCAACCCGTGGATCGAGCCTTAACCTTACGGCAACCTTGGACGAATTCATGAATCGCACCCGCCCTTTGCAAGAACTGACGGGGATGATTTCGAAGGAACCATACTGAAAAGCAACCGCCAAGCGTTCGCATCGAAAGGGTGGAATTAGAACGCCAGCGCTTTTTCCGCGCCGCGCCGCAGATCGGCTACGGACGGCAGCACCGCCAGTTCCAGATTCGGCGCGGATGGCACGAAGCTGTCTTTGGCGGCGACGCGCACGATCGGTCCATCGAGTGACCCAATGCAGTTTTCGGCGATGCGTGCAGCGATTTCCGCTCCGAAGCCTGCGGTCAGCGTATCCTCGTGCGCGATCAGCACGTGGTTAGTCTTGCGAACACTGCGATAGATGATTTCCTCGTCCAGCGGCACAATCGAGCGCAGATCGATGACCTCGACGGATACGCCGTCCTTCTCCATCTGGCGCGCCATGTCGAGAGCGAGGTAGACTGTGCTGCCCCAGGCAACCACTGTCAGGTCTTTGCCTTCGCGCCGGATGGCACCGCGGCCAAACGGCAGGACATAGTTGGCATCCGGCTCCCGCGTCTTGGCCTGCACTCGCCGGTACAGGCCTTTGTGTTCCAGAAAGACCACCGGATCTTTCGAGCGAGCGGCGGCCTTGATGAGGCCCTTGGCATCTTCCGCACAACTCGGATAAGCGACATACCAGCCCGGAATGTGGGCGAAAAACGATTCTACATTGGCAGAGTGCCATGGGCCGCCTTTGATGTAGCCGCCCACTGCCACCCGCACTACCACCGGGCACTCCCACTCCCCCTGGCTTCGCCATCGCACGGTGGGAATTTCGTCGCGAAGCTGCAAAGCCGCCGGCCAGAGATAATCTCCGAATTGCATCTCGACGATCGGCTTGTACCCGCCGATAGCCATGCCCGCGGCCACGCCCGCAATGCTGGCTTCGGCCAGCGGCGAATTCATGATGCGAGTGGGGAACGCCTTGCTCAGCCCGCGCGTGACTCCAAACACGCCGCCTTTGGGATCCGCTACATCTTCGCCCCACATCACGATCTTGGGATTGCTCTCCATCTCCTCCCGTAAGCCGTGGTTGATGGCATCGATCATGGTGACCGGTTCGCCCGGAAGGTATGCGGGAGGCTGGGGATCGCCAGTGAGCTCGGGACCGGAGGAGTAGATATGTGCCATGAGGCGCGATTCGTCCGGCGCCGGGTGACTGTCGGCCTCTTCGGCCGCGCGATCCACTTCGGCTCTGATCTCCGCGCGTAGCGAGGCGACTTCATCGGCCGCGAGAACGCCATTGCGCAATAGGTAGCGTTCTGTCTGGAGGATGGGGTCGCGATTGCTGATCGCTTGCAGTTCGGTTTCGCCCCGATACTTGCGATGGTCGTCTGAAGACGAGTGCGGGTCGAGTCGCACTACCTTCGCCTCCAGGAGCACCGGGCCCGCGCCGTGCCTCATCGCCCCGATCACAGGTGGCAGCGTTTCATACAGGTGTTCAAACCAGGTGCCGTCAAGGGCGAAGGTTGGCATTCCGAAGCCTTGGGCAATTCGATGCACCTCAGAGCCTGTCTGGCTGGTCTGCGGCACGCTGATGGCGTAACCATTGTTTTGCACCGTGAACAATACCGGCAGCTTCTCTCGCGCGGCCCAATTGAGAGCCTCGAAGAATTCTCCTTCGCTCGTAGCCCCTTCGCCGGAGGAAACATGGACGATCTCGTCGCCGCCATCCATTTTGATGGCGCGCGCCATCCCGACGGCGTTCAGGTACTGCGTGCCGGTGACAGCGGTTTGCGCGACGATCCGCAGATTTCGGGAGGACCACTGCTCGGGCATGTTCCGGCCGTTGGAATTCGGATCGCCTTCGCGGCTCAGCATGCCGAGGAAGATATCTTTGAGGTGCATCCCGAGACCCACCGCCACGGCTTTCGACCGGTAGTAGGTAAAAAACCAATCGTGCCCCGGCTTGAGCAACATCGTCATGCCGATCTGCAGTTTCTCGTGGCCGCGCGTGGATGCCTGAAAGCCGCACTTGCCCTGGCGCACAAATGCCTTCATGCGCTCTTCGATGTAGAAGGCCGCCAGCATCTTGCGGTAGAGTTCGAGCGTCACCGGATGCGGAACGATAATCTTGTCGGTGACTTGCAGATTCGGAGCCGGCGATGCCATAAATCCTTCCCTCTACTTTCATGCCAGAAAACCGTGGAATCGGCGCCAGTGACTCAAGTCACGTCACTCGATCTGGATCAAGCCGTTGGATTCACCGCAGTTCTTGCGAATGGCGCTGTTGAGCGCATTTTGAAACGCCGCGAAATCGACACGCTTCAGGCGGCAGGCTTGCTCGATGCTGATCGAGCGGGCGAAGACGCGCTGTGCCACCGGGTTGTCGATCATGCTGAAGCCGAATTCGCGGAAAAGCGAGGCCGTCTCCGGATACCGCTCGATCACGTCATACACCTTGGTTTCCGGCCCGACGGAATCGAGCAGGGCGCCTTCCGCCGTTTGCGGCCGGCTGCCCATCGCGCGCCAAAGGTCGATAGCCCACAGCGTCAGGCCCGTGACTTCTATCCATCCGCTGATGCCCATGAGTGGGTAAGCCCACTGGTATCGGTCGGTGAGGATCTGAAAGACAACGCGCATGGCATTTCCAATGTTCACCAGCCAAAAGGCCGTCCGCAATCCGCGCAGCCGGCGGATGTCAAGGCCCCCTAGGATCGGAACGACCTTACTCGACACGCCCAGGATCATCATGCTGATGAACCCGACCGTGAACGCGTGCCGGTATCCGCCGAAGTACGCGTGCGAGAAGGCAACGCCCGTCACGGCGTCGTACACGGGCAGCAGCGCCAGGAGCGCGATGGCCATCAGCGCCCAAAAGTAGGCGGCGCGAATAAACGGCAGGGAGCGGTCCCGCTCCACTTTAGCGGAGAACAGCCCGAAGCCACGCACCAGCAGAATTATAGAGGCGAACATTCCCAGGATGCAGAGTTCGAGCACGAGACCCCAAACCGGCTGCGCGGTGCGCACCAGCATCGAATAGGCCACCACATTGCCAGCCACCGCGAGATTCCAGAGATAGAGGACAACACGCGACGTTCGCGCTGGGACCTCGCGGAAGCCGTAGATGAACGGCAGGAATCGCTGGCTGACCCCGAGAATCATCCCTCCGGCGAATCCGGCCAACTGGAGGTCCCGCCACGGCGCGTCGTAGAGACTGATAAAACGCACCCAGCCTGCGTACCCGCTGACCGTCGCGGAGGTGGCGAACATCCACCAGTCGAACGCGAATGCGGCAATCATCCACCCTAATGCGGCAAACAAGAATCGCTCGTAGGGCTCGACAGGATTCCGCGATTTGCGAATGGTTTTGGTGATGACGAGGGCAAATGTCAGAACTACCGCCAGTTCGCCGATTCCCGCAATTTCGCCTGCAAGCGCCCAGGCCGGGTTGGACACCCAAAGATCGGCAAGCGTTCGGACAGTAAGTGCCGCGGCCATGACAAAAAGGCTCCGCGAAGCCAATAGCGGCCGCCATAGGCTAGTGAACTTGAAACGCGGGATCGCCTGATAGGCGAATCCCATGACGAAGAACGTGACCCACCCTGCCACCTGGGCATGTGCGTGGGCCCAGGTGACCGCGCGCATATCGAGCGAGGCGAGCCGATGGCCCGCCGCCATGATTGCCAGGTTGATGGCGCCGAGCATGCACCCGAAGGTGAACATAGTCAGGATTCCGGCGCGGAAAAACCGCCGGTAGATTACATCCCCCGGCCCCGGCGTGTAGCCGGGCGCCTCGGTCTCCAAAACGCTGTTTCGCGCTGCCTCCTGCAATTCCGCCAGCAAGCGGCCTTCGTCCACGCGATGCGCGCGGGCGAAGAATGCGAGCGATTCCTGGGGCCCCAGAGGGCCACCGCAGCCCACCAGCCCGTACCGGTCAAATACTTTACGGCAACCTGGGTACCGGGAAAGGATTTCCGGCAGCTCCATGTCCCGCGTGATCGCAACTACTGAATCCGCCATACCTCCAGAGTGAACTCAGCCGCCCGGACTCGCGATGACTTCGGTCACAACTTCAGACCAGCAGCGCACCCCAGCCGGCAGACGCCGGACGGATTTTCAGTTGGCACCGCCGCGACCGCTGGAACGTGCTCTTCATTGCGGCCATGTGGTTCCACTAGCGGCAACAAGGCCGTCCCGATTGGGAAGCTCAAACACCCGCTCTCGTTAAAGGTTGAATTAGTAACGCAAGACGTCCAGCATGATTTGGAAGCGTTGGGTAGCTAAGAATGCGCGTGAGGAAATCCAGCCGCTTCAGCCGAATATCATAGAGGAAGAGGAGATCGGTTCCTTTGGAGATTAGGATGGCGGATCGGCCGTGGGTGGGCCAGAGCGTTTCTGGTGGCGGAAGGTAGCCGTGGTTAAGCGGGTTGTGGTGTTCCGGCACGTTCCGGCCGAAGGTCTGGGGATCATTGCGGAATGTCTCGATGCGGCGGGACTGAGTTGGGGTTACGCCGATCTTCCCGGCGGCACCCCGGCGCCGCCGCTGGACTCGGCCTCCGCCCTGATTTTCATGGGCGGGCCGATGTCCGCCAACGACGGTCTCCCTTATATCCGGCGCGAGATTCAACTCATCGAAACCGGCATGGGGCAAAACAAGCCCGTGCTTGGTATCTGCCTGGGTGCCCAGCTCATTGCGAAAGCGCTGGGGGCCAGGGTGTATCGGAACCCTGTGAAAGAAATCGGATGGTATCCGGTCTCGTGGACCGATGAGGCACACCGAGACCCCTTGTTCTCGGGTTTGACGCAGCCAGAAGCCGTTTTTCACTGGCACGGTGAGACATTCGATCTTCCGCCCGGGGCCGTCTGGCTGGCGGCGTCCGAGGCCTGCCGCAACCAGGCTTTCCGTTTCGGTACGAACGTCTACGGGTTGCAGTTCCACCTCGAGGTGACGCCTCAGATGATCGCGGAGTGGTGTGTGGCAGATAGTTCCGGCGAGCTACCAGCTATCGATCCGCACTACAACGAGGCGCGTCTAAAGGAGCTAGGTGTGTTGGCTTTCGGGCGCTGGATCGGTGCAGTGCTCAAGGCCAGACCGTAAAGTGCCGGCTGAGCCCTCATCCGGACGAGTCTCAACTTCCGTCAGGCTGCCGCTTCTGAGGCCGCGTCGCGCGGCCATTTCCGCCCCGATGGATGCCAGGTCCGCCGCAGCAAGCGCCCTGGCGGCGAAGGGGAATACCTCTCGATCCTCGACGCCAATATGGTGGCGGTGCAAATCGGAAAGTTGAGTGACCAGGATGCATAGGCGGGCCGCATCTCCGGCCGAGAGCCGCCCTTGCTGTAGCCACAACTGGCCCAAGCGGTCGATTTCCGCGTGATGCCGGTCGGCGCAAGCATGGTCCTCTTCAAGCGAGTCGGCCTTAGCGAGCAAGGCCGCGATTTCCGGTGTGCAAAGACGCCGCAGGCGGGGAAACAGGCTCTCTTCCTCATCGGCGGTATGTTTGGGCGCCGATTCGCGGAAATACAAGAGGCTCGTAGCCAGCGCCGAGCGTTGCTCGGGGGTCAACGTGGCGCCTTTCGCCTCTGTGGCGAGGGTTACCAACACCTGCAAGAACCGAACGATTCTGCCATGGCAGTCTCCCAGCAGACCGATCGGATCGGTAAAGTTACTTTCGCGCTTTGCGCCGATTACAACAGGCATAGATGACCTCGTGTCTCAAGGTGAACATTGCTCGGCAGGATGCGGATAAGCATCAGTCTCCTGCTCGTCTGAGGCCCGCGTCAGGCAGCGAAAGTCCTTTTCGACTGAAATCCTCAGTTCGCCATCCTGTCCATAAATCCCGACCTCCTCCGAAGTGGCCCATCGTTCTGCCATAGCGGTGGAAACCGAAATCGAGATCAGTCCGTAAGCCAGAACAGCCTGCACCAAGTCGCCACCAACGCACGTCTGAAGGCGGTACATGAATGTGCCTCCGGACCTGAATTTGACAGTTTCTGAAACCTCGCCTTTGTCGCGAACCTTTTCGACTTCAGACTGCGTCAACCGCAGCCGCAGCGAGTTCCCCTGCATTCTCAGTTTCATTTCAATTATTCCTCAAGGCGCGTTCCTCGAGAGCGGTCGCGCGCGGAAACAGGATGTTGTTCTCGAGATGAATGTGGGTATGCAGGTCGGTCTCCAATGCTTGCAGTCCTTCCAGCACGGCGCGGTATGTGGAGCAGGCATACGAGGGCGCCTCGAAACCGCGCTCGCGAATACGGCCGAGCGCATCACCCGCGCTATCGTGCTCGCGCTCCATGACGGCGATGGGATTTCGAATGCTGCCGAAAGGCGGCGGAGGCAACAGCGTTCCGCCTTGCATGGCGGCCTCAAACCGCTCAATCGCCGGAAACAGCATCATTTCCTCTTTGTGCATATGCAGATCCAACTCTTGCCAGAGTCCCTGGTAGACCGTCTCCAATTCCCGAAGAGTTGCCGGGTCTTTTGCTCCGTGGACCTGCGCCACTGTCCGCACCCGTTGCCCCACTCTCGGCAATTCGAGTTTAAGGTACTCGTGGTGCTTCGTGACGATGTGGTGAATCAAATCCTTGAGCGGCGCCGCATTCCAGTCCGCCGCGGAAGCCGCGGCAATGTCGCCGACCGGAGTGCCTGTTTGGATGTCCATTGTCACTCCCCTCGTATCGATGGTACGCCCGCCGGTCCGGGCCTGGCTGTGACCTCAGTCACCGCCTTTTTGAGGCGGCCAGAGCGCGGGCGAATCCCAGGGGACCAGTATGCGATAGCCTATTCTGGGTGTTGAAATTTGTCCGCCAGAACAGGAGGAAGGGATGCAGGAAACACTGCCGCCTTCGGTCGCCAATTTCCGGCAGAAGCATGCGGTTTGGGATGCCTTCGCCAACTTCGGAGAAAAGTGCCATGAGTCGGGTCCCCTCGACGAAAAGACCCGCAGATTAGTGAAGCTCGCGATGGCGGTAGCATTCCGGCACGAGGGTGCCGTCCATTCCGCCGTGCGGAATGCATTGCGCTCCGGAGTTTCCCGCGAAGAAATCGAGCATGTGGCGATCCTGGCGATCACGACAATAGGCTGGCCCGCTTCCAATGCGGCGATTACCTGGATTGATGATGCCTTTTCGCAGGACACGGGACCGACGACGGATTAGCTGCCGGCCGCGGTTGCTCAATTGTGGTAGTGCACGCTCTCGATCAGGCAAGGGTCCTCGAGGGGCACGGGCGGCAACTGCCGCAGGGCGTGCGCGAAGATCAGGGTGAACACACCGGCGGTCCCGGCGAGCAGGCCGGCCTCCCAGATTCCAAGGGCCGGTTTCGCACCCTCAAACGGCGGCGCGATCATGAGATACAGGTCGAGGCATCGCCCGGCCAGCACAACGATCGCTACTTTGACCAGCACCCCCGGCTTCCGTTTGGTGCCGCGCGGCAGAAGTACAGCAAACGGGATAGCCCAGTTCAGCAGCATGTTGAGGAGGAACAGCGTCTCCCAGGGCCCGTTTGTCCGGCGGACGAAGTACACTGTCTCTTCGGTGATGTTGGCGTACCAGATCAGCATGTACTGACTGAACCAGATGTACATCCAGAACGTGCAGAACGCGAACAGCAGCTTGCCAAGGTCGTGCAGGTGTTCTTCGTTGACGAAATCGCGCAGCGGGCCGGCGCTGCGCATCCACAGCACCAGCAGGATCAGAGCGGCGAGACCGCCGGAGAACAGCCCGGCGAAATTGTAGACGCCGAAGATCGTGCTGTACCAAGCAGGCTCCAGCGACATGATCCAGTCGAAGCTGGCCAGCGAGAACGTGATGGAAAACAGCACCAGGAAGACGAACGAGAGCTTCACGTTCCGGTGCGTGTAGAGCAGCTCGCCGCTGCGATCCTGGCGGCGCGATGTGCGGACGATCGAGCAGGTGAAGGCGATCCAGATCGCGACATACGCGGCAGCTCGGCCCAGGAAGAAGGGAAGACTCAACCAGAATTGCTTGAACGCGGTGGCGTGCTCGAGGCCGTGCACCCACGGATAGACTGCCGGGTGGAGCAGCAGGACCGCGAAGATTCCTGCGGCGCCGAATGGCAGCGCGGCAGCCATGGCTTCCGGGATTCGGCGGAAGGCGACACTCCAGCCGGCGCCGGTGGCGTATTGCAGCGCGACAAAGAAGGTGCCGGCCAGCCCATGCACAGGAGGAGATAACTAGCCAGAAGAAGGTCCGGCCAGATGCGCTGCGGGGCCAGGAACAGTCCGGCGATCAGCGTAACCGCACCGGCAGCCGCCAGAATCCGCACGATGCGGAGCGAGCGCGCGGACAGCCTAAATTCGAAATCGATCTGACTCATGGCCGGGAGGCTCCTTGTTGCAGAGATCGAACGTACAGGATCACTTTCCAACGATCGTCGCGGGACAACTGCGCGGCATACGATGGCATGTTCTTTTGGCCATAGGTGAGGATATGGAAGATCTGTCCATCGGCCAGGCCCAAGGCATGCTGCGCCGTGAGCGGTGGTGGAGGCGGAAAGCCACGCTGCGCTACCGGCCCATCGCCCTTTCCGGCTGGTCCATGGCAGACGATGCAAAACGTCTGAAAGACGAACTGTCCGCGCGCCTGCGCTCCCGGCATGGCATCCTTGAAAGGATTCCGCAGCTCCCGGCCGGCTCGGGCCGCATCCTCGGGGCTGGCCGAGTAGTCGAGCGGCTCGCTCCCGCGGGGTATCGTCCCCTGCGGCGGCAATTGCAGTGTCTTGCCATCCGGAAAATTCGGATTGGCCGCGTATGCTTTGTACGAGATCGAATGCACCATCTCCGGCATCACTTCCAGGTTGGGATGGGCCGGATCACGCGTGATGGCTACGTTCGCGGCGATGGACATCGCCAGAGCCGCCAGGAGAAGAAGGTTGCGCCGCATCAGGCAGCCTCCTCAACGCGTTCTTCCATGTGTACAGCGTGGAACCTCGTGAGCAAAGCCGTTATTTTCCCCGCCTTCGCGCAACTTGTCCGACACAACGCCGCCCAGAATCCGGATGAGGGAAGTGAGAACGGAATATACGGCGGTCAGCACGCCTGCCTGGATGGCGGTCAATCCGAAGGCGCCGGTCCAATATGTGGGCATCCAGGCGGTCAGCGCGATGAAGCCGCCGAAGGTGTCCGCCTCGACCGCTTGGGTGGAGTAGAAGGAGAGAGCCTCCAAATCGGCCGCTTCACCTTCGTAGACGGCAGTGAACTCGCGCCCAAGGACGCAACCCTGGCCCAACTGAAACGCGACCGCATTGGCGCGCGGTTGTTGGGCGATTTCGGCTGGTCGGACGCAGGCCGAAGCTTCGACGGCTTCCATTACTCGCTCACCGGTGGGTCGAACAACTTCACCTTCGTCGCGGCAGTGCCTACCCGAGGCGTGTTTCAGACCGACGGCTGGGGCTGGAATCGGGTTGGCTTCGCTTACGCTGCTTTTACGCACGATTGGGACCACGGCCGACTCGCGCCTGTTCGCCCTGGCATACGACGACTGGCGGCATATTTTGAAGACCGACAATCGCCCTCTCGCCATCCGCAAAGTCGATATGGGGAATATCCTGATCAACACGGTGGGCGGCCATACGCTGCATGCAGTGACAACCGGCGCGGGCACGCTCGACGCGCTGGCATGGGGCGCAGTCCAAACCGGCCGGTGGGGCGCGCAGCGGCAGCTTGCGTTTGCCTTCGACGTGGAAGGCGGCATCCAGCCGAAGATTCTGCCGGCAATCAAGCCATGGATTCGTGGCGGATTCACGGACGGCTCCGGCGATGGCAATCCGAACGACAACAAGCACGAGACTTTTTTCAGATCCTGCCGACCCCGCGGCCCTACGCTCGCTTCCCCTTCTTCAACATGATGAACATCCAGGACGCGTTCGGCAGCCTGATCCTGAGGCCACATGCGAGAGTCACCGTGAGCAGCGAGTTCCACTCCTTGCGCCTCAGCAAGGCCAATGACCTTTGGTACAGCGGCGGCGGCGTGTATCAGCCCTGGACTTTCGGCTATATCGGCCGCTCTACGTCTGGAAGGCGTTCCCTGGGTAACCTCTACGACACCAGCGTCGAATATCGTCTTTCCCGCCATGTCACGTTAACCGAGTACCTCGGCTACACCCAAGGCCTCGCCGCCATGGAGCAAATTTATCCCGGGAGGGAAGAATGGGCAATTTGGGTATCTAAACACAGCGTCTTGATTTATTGCGCATAATCGCCGCAGCGCTTCGCTGACATCCGTCCATTTATTGAACTGTTCCTCGACCGCCGTGATGACGTCCTCCAATGCAGCAAAGTAGCGGTTGTGCAGGCACAGACGGCGGGTCAGTTTCCAGACGCGCTCGATTGGGTTCAGTTCGGGACTATAACGTGACAGAAAGTCCAACGCAAATTCCGCAGCGTGCTGTTCCCGCCAAGCCCGGTGGGCGACCGCCTTATGGTATCGGGCGTTATCGCTGATGACCACCACCCGACGTGGCGGATTGTTACTGGCTTGGCGGAACACCAGGAGGAACTGAAAGAAAGTCTCCGCGTTGAATCGACCCGATTCCCGCTGGAACAAAAACTTGCCGTGCCGCAGGCGCACGGCGCCAAAATATGCGACGCTCTTGCGTGTGGGTGCATGATACAGGATGGGGTCCTTGATCTCGGGCGGTATCCACATGCGGCAGCGCGCTCCATGCTGAAGTGGACTTCGTCGGTGGCCCACAGATCGACTGTGGAATCCAGCATTAACGCTTGGAGTTTTTTTTATGCTGCTGCTGCACCGCCGGGTCGCCTTTGCCAATCATCGGTCGTGGTTTACGCAGTCGGAAGTCCAAGCGCCGAAACAGGCGCTGACACTGCCGCACGCCCAGGCGGACGCCATACTGCCGCTCGATCCAGGCGCTTAGGGCCTTGCCGTCCCATAAGTTCTGACTCAAGCCGGCATCGCGCGGCGTTTGCCGCAGAATCGCGTTGATCTGGGTCACCTGTCCGGCGTTGAGTCGCTGAGGCCGCCCGGAATGCTCGCCTTCCCGCAGCCCGGCCAGCCCGCTCTTCTCGAAGCGGCGCACCCAGTTCTCCACCGACCGCGGCGCGTCGCCGAGCAGGCCGGCGACATCTGGGCAACTCATGCCCTGCGCCACCAGGAGCACTCCGTGCAGGCGGTGATCATAGCGCGATTCCTCGGATCGACGGATCTCGTCCTGCAACCCCAAAGCCATGGAGGCCGCATCGGTGATGGTGAGGCGTTTTACTCCACCCTCAAAACACAATCCACTATTATGCGCAATTAATTATGACGCTGTGTTGGGAATGCTTCTACCATTTTTGATCCCGAGCTGCAGTGGTTCCACTCGCCGTGGCCAATCGTATTCTGAGAAGCAGAATACTTGATGTCATGACAACCGGGACCTATGAATTGCTCGAAGGACCGGAAGGCGCCACCGTATGCAAGTGTCTCTTCTGTGGAGTCGAATCGAACGCGGCTGCCAGCTTTGAGGGTTGTATTGCGCTCATTGTCATTGGTTCCACGAACCGATCGATTCTGATTCGGCCGACTTCTCCCATCACTTATATGCCGCTGTTCAGGAAGTCCGGTGTGCCCTCGATCTGGCTGAAGCAACGGGTGACGACCCCGAGAGGGTTGGGCGGCTGAAGGCGGCCCAGCGGGAGTTGCGCAAGGCTCTTTCGCGTGTTTAATTAAGCAGACGCGTGCTCCCGGCCGAAGCTTTTGAGGGAAGTCTCATCAGGGATAGTCAGCCGCCGCCCGTCCATCTCGATCAGTCCTTCGTGCTCAAGCCTTTTCAGCGCGCGCCAGACGACTTCGCGAACCGTACCCACGCGCGATGCGATCTGCTGGTTCGACAGGTTGATCTCGACCTGCAATCCGCGCTCGGTACAGGATCCGCTGGCTCGTGCTTCAGCCAACAAAAAGCGCGCGAGTCTTTGGCCAACCTCTCGCAAGGAAAGTGCCTCCACCAGCTCCGCGTGCCGCCGCAAGCGCCTTGCCAGCAGTTTCAATGCCGACAGGGCCACTCCTGGGTGATCTAGCAGGAACTGCCGGAAATCCTGCTTGTCGATGAAGAGCACCGTGGACTCTTCATCGGCTGCGGCGGTTGCCGGGTAGCGACCATCGTCGAATATAGCTACCTCCGCAATGGTCGACCCAGCGCGCTCGACATGAATGACCTGCTCTCGGCCACCCCCGCCGCGGAATGCACGGATAGCGCCCCGCACGATAACGAACAGGCCGCCCGCTTCCTCGCCCGCCACGAACAGGATATCCCCTTTGGCGAGATGCTTTTCGGAAGCCCGGTTCGCCAGTTCCCCGAGCTCTGCATCCCCCAGGCCGCTGAACAGCGGAGTGCGGCCAATAGCTTCCCTTTTATCGATCCGCTCGGTCCCGTTCACCATACTGCCAGCAGTATCCTGCGTTTTCGGCGAATTCTCCGTGACCGAAGTCACTCCCCAAACGGATTTTACTGGTGGTGACTAAAGTCATCGCCAAATGCGGTCGAACCTAGCAAACTTGAAATTGACCTGGAGGAAGAATAATGGCTTACGTAATCGCGGAACCCTGCATCGGTGTCAAGGATACGGCATGCGTCGATGCGTGCCCGGTGGATTGCATCCATCCGCAAAAAGATGAGGGCGAGTTTGCGGAAGCGGAGCAGCTTTGTATCGATCCCCAGGAGTGCATCGATTGCGGCGCCTGCGTTCCGGTGTGCCCGGTTTCCGCGATCTTCGCGCTCGACGATCTGCCGGCCAAATGGAGTCAATTCGCACAGATCAACGAAGAGCACTACCGCAAGGTCTAAAGGTCTAGAGGGTTGAACGCCCGATGTGAGTCAAGGCAAGTTACCCAAGATCGCAGTTATAATTAATAGTTCGTGGAGGAGAGTCCCATCCGTGGCCCGTTTAGCTCCGATTCCGCGGCGAACAGAGCCTGCGGACTGGGGATCTGCGGCCTGCCCGGCAGCTCCGCCTACGAAAAGCCGGGCACTGTGGCCAACGTCTGCGGTGAAATGCAGCGTCTGAAAACAGCTTTGCGGATTGTGCGCACGAAGCAGGATCTGGAGATATTCGATCTGATTGCCAGGCAAATGGGTACGTCCTTTGGCCCCTGGACTCCGGAAGCTATGTTTCAGGAGATCCGCAGGGTGGTTCCAGGCCACGACGTGCCGGTTCCCACGCTCGCCGCCGGCGGGGCGGTAGCGGGCGACGCCGCTGAATGGCAGGATTCCTCTCGTATCGTGGTCCGAGCTAATTCACTCGGCCTGCGGCACTCTGTTCACTTTCGGAACACTGGGCCACTATTCTGCGACGCTGTCCTCCGTCCTGGAGAGCCCCGGTGGACAGTATCTTTGAGGAGAGAATTTACAATGTCAGACAAATACGTCCACGTACGCGATCTTCGGGACCAGGCGCGCGTCCCGAAGGACGGAATTCTCAGCCAAACCCTGCATGACAACGGAAAGACCAAAGTGGTTCTGTTCGGATTTGCAGCCGGACAGGAACTCTCAGCGCACACGGCGCCATTTCCCGCCATCCTAACCTTCCTGAAAGGTGAGGCTGCTCTGAAACTCGGTGCGGAAGAGCAGGAAGCCGTCGAAGGAACCTTCGTTTACATGACGCCGTATTTGGAGCACGGCGTGAAAGCCAAGACCGATGTCGTTATGCTCCTCACAATGATCAAGGATCATGCTCCCAAGCCCGGGGCATAGCGCCAGAGTCAAATCGGTCTATGGACAATCCCCAAATACCGCCTGTTTCAGCGTGCGACTATCTCCGGACGGACCACCGCCAGATGGAGACCCAGATTGACCGCCTCCTTAACGCCCTGCGGCGGATCGGCCCGGAATCGGTGCCTGAAGTACAGGTTGCCGTCCAGGAAATTCGATATCTGTCCTCGATTCATTTCGAAAAAGAAGAGGTCATCTTTTATCCGAGTCTGCGCCTGGCGTTTCCCGATCTGCTTGCCCAACTAGATCGGCAGCACGAGGAGGTTCGTGAACTGGAGCAAAACGTCGCGGACCTCCTGTCGGACTCACCTCAAATTCCCGATTCGCGCTGGCTGAACGAATTACGATTGCTCGGCACGGAACTCCATGATCTGATACAGCACCACATCGTCGAAGAAGAAGATCAGCTATTCCGCTTGGCCGAGGACCGGCTTTCACGGGAAGATCAAGAGCGTCTGGCTCTTCAACTGGAGGCGCTTCACAGGCGGTTGTGTACTCCCTGACGAGCGCGCCCCATGGTTTGCATCCATCCGCGAAAGATGAGAGCGTGTTTGCGCAAACGGAGCAACTCTATAACGATCCCCAGTAGTGCATCGATTGCGGCGCTTACGTTCCAGTGAGCCCGGTTTCCGCGATCTTGGCGCTCGACGATTTGGCGGCCCAATAGAGCCACTTCGCTCAGATCAAGCACTACCGCAAGGTTTGCGGCTGAACCTGAACCAAGGGTTCCAAAAATCCGGCTGGCGGCCGCAAAGTACCGGCTGCCGGCGCCGGACGCTTCCGCGAGCCATCCGCCTTCGGCTGGTAGACACATCGCGGATCTTCAGCCAGGTAATCCCCGGTGAGTGCAAAAGAGCGCGATCGCGAACCGCCGCATAGGTTCCGATACTCGCATTCGCCGCATTTGCCGTGCAGATTGTCTGCATCACGCAGCGTTTGGAAAAGAGGTGAGTGGCGATAGATGTCTACAAGCGAATCCCGGCGAACATTGCCGGCGGAAATCGGCAGAAACCCGCTGGGATAAATCTCACCGGTGTGCGAGATGAAAACGAAGCCCTTCCCATCATTGATTCCGGCCTGTCTGTGGATCACCCCAGCACTCGCCGGCGGTGTACCGCCGGAGTGGCGTTCTTCCTTGCGCCGCTGTGCCACAAAGCGCCTGTAATGCTGCGCTTCTGTGGTCTTGATGTCGAACCGCGCGGTCTTCGACAAATCGTATAGAAACCCGAAGACCTCCTCGTACTCTTCGGCGGATAGATCCTGCGAGGCTGACGCCCGGCCGGATGGTCTCCAAAAGCTGAGAGCCTTCGTCCGTGGTCAGTTCGAACGGATTGCGATCGGCGATGGCACAGGCTCGGCAGTGCATGCAGGCTAAGTCGCAGGCCTGAGTCAACTCCCAGATCACAAGGAACGGCGCATCCTCAAAGTTCTTCATTTCCAGACCCCTTGCTTAAGGTGGGCGGTCACCTCGACGTGGTCCGCATCTGTCGGCGGCGGGCTTACAACGTGAAGGGCCACCAGGCAGCTCTCCGCTCTCAGCCCTCGCGCTTCCCCCGCCGGAACAAATACAGCCGTTCCCGGTTGAGCAGTTTCCTCCTGGTCACCGGCGACGATCCGCCCTTCGCCTTCCAGCACCAGGAGCAGCATATCCACACCCGGTCGATGGACGGGGATGAACTGTCCGGGTTCGAGGCAGGTGAGCACTGCCTTCATGTGCACGCTGCCGGCCACCACTACAGGATTGAACCTCTCCGAGCGAAACGCTGCCGCTTCGCGGTACGACTTCAGGTAGACTGCCATAGCACCAGAGTAGAACGGGCTCGTCCGGCTGGCAGTGACCCTTGTCACGCCGTGTCACGCCGTGACCTCGGTCACTGCAAGATTGTCGTCCGGCAGCGAGGCTGGAATTGGCGTTTTGTCCCAACAGTACCCTGTTGACGGTCCCGGCCCCCACCCCGAGCTGCTTGGCAATGGCCCGGATGCTAGCCCCCTACTGGCGCATCTCGCTCACCCGCTCCCGGTTGAAAATGCGCTTGGGGCGGCCGATGGGCAGATTCTTCCCGGATCGGCTGTAGACGGTTCTTCCCCACCTTCCCGGCCCTATAATACTGCTGGTAGCGGAGCCTTGCGGCCTGGGTCCGCTCCCGGATTAGGGAGCGCTCGAATTCCGCAGTCGCCCCAAGAACGTGGCGCAGAAACCGGCTCGCCGGGTTCCGCTGGTCGGTGTCGAGGCCCTGGGTGACGGCGATAAACCGGATGCCGTGGTCCTCCAGGACCCGGATGTTGTTCAGGCGGTCCACCAGGGATCGGCCGAAGCGGTCCAGTTTCCAGACCAGCAGGCAATCGAATTTCCTTGCCATGGCGTCTGCCATGAGGCGATTCAGGCCCGGTCTGGTGGCCTTGGCGCCGCTGGCCACGTCCTGGTAGAGATCTACCACCTGCCAGCCCTGGCGCGCAGCGTAGTCCTGAATTTCGCGGAGTTGAAGCTCGGGGTTCTGCTGGGCGGTGCTGACACGGCTGTAGATGGCGGCTCTCATACTGGCCCGTTCGGAGTTTGGCTACTAGAGAATTCGTAGCCCGTGTACCCGCCGCGTACCTCACTTCGGCGGAAGGAACGATTTGAGCATTTTTGCGATTTAATAGAATCAATAACTTGCGCGATTTCAAAGGGGACTCTGAGTCCGAATCCAACCCTCACCTTCAAGCAAGGATTGTTTGTCCTTGTGGTGTATCAAAACTGTATCAAAACTCGATCTGTTGAGATGGTGGATGTTGCCAATTGAGCGAAAGGCAGACTCCCCAAGTTGTTGAAAAACCAGAGCACACGATAGAGACGCTAAAGCTGAAAAGAAGCCAACCGCAGGCTTCACACGCAGGAGGTCACAGGTTCGAGTCCTGTCGCGCCCACCATTAGAATCAGTAGCTTACAAGAACTAATCGCGCAAACAACCCACCCATTTACCCACCCAGATCGAGTCGCTTCGCAGAGCCAAGGTGCGTATACTGCGGCCGTGGCTGAGGTCGCTACCATCGCTTTCAACTCAGAGCGACTCCGCGCCAATGATTCAAGCCCCCTGGGCGAACCAGTCGACTTCAACATCAAAGGTCTCGGGCGCCGACTGCCCCGGACTGATGCACCCGACGGCTGGATCAAGAAGATCGAACGTCGCCGCCAGGGCAGATTGTGGGTTGGGTTCTTTCATCTCTGGTGAACGATCCGACTGGGCGACGGATTCGTCAAAAAAGCAAAAGACGCTGGTACTGGTGTCGTTGCCGAAACACGAAGCACAACAGAAGCTGGCCGAGTACATCGAATACACAGGTCGGATCACAAAACAAGGCAATGCAATCAAGACGTTCGCTGATCTGTGGAACGCCTACTGTGCCGTCAGATCAGGTCAATGGGCAAAGAAGATGAAGGCAGATCTTCAGTACCTTTTTGCGAAACACGTTATTCCGGTCGTGGGGGGCCCACTATACCAGCGTCGAGGACGAATGTGCACCGCCACCGCGGCCCTATTAGAACTGTGTTGTACGATATCCGTTATGGGAGAATATGTCATGAGGGGACAGCCGAGCGCCCATTCCCTTGCGGCTCCCAGCTTGGCGAAACCCGATGAGGGAGAATATGGCGTGTTCCTCCCGTTCACAAAGGATGGGTTGAAATTCGGCGACAAAGCCGTTCACGTCCTAGCAACGTCCGGACCATCTGGGGCGCTTATCTACCTTAGGCATCGACGCGGCGGCAGCGCACACCGAGGTTTTACCTTCCCAATGGGCGCTTCGATCAGAATCAGATGCCGGAACTCTTTGAGAAACTGGCCAGCGGAACCGCCAAAGGAAGATTTCCACTTGGTCGCGTTTGTTGCCGTGTGGACTGGACGGTTGAAGATCAATCTTATGTCGATTACGTGATTGAGTTCGCGGCCCGCGTAAACGACGTGTGGCTTCATCACGGCGACGCGGCCATCCGCACGGATCATCTCGGGCAATTTAGAGGGGGGAAGTGTGATTGACATCACGCAGGCGCATTCCATGTTTATCGTCGCGGCATCCTTCAACACAATCCTTTTTATGTGCCGCCGGATGAATTGCGAGAATTCTCACAACGGCGGGCGTACCGGAGTAGCTTACCTGCTACGGGATAAGATATGGATTTGCAACCAATAGAGTCCGCAGAGGAGATCAAGCGCCTTCAGCGCTGCATTAACGATCTGGTCAGCCTCCTCGCCTTTCCCGCCACCTGGAGCGGCGGTGACCCATCCGAGGTCGTTCCTACCTTGCTCGACGAGCTTCTGCGTATGCTCCAACTGGATTTCGTCTATGCAGGGCTGAAGGATCCGGGCGGTCCGGCGCCCATTGAGATGGCTCGGTTTGCTCGATCGCAAAAACACACAGCGCAGCCCCAAGAGATCGGCGAGGCACTCCAACGCTGGTTGGGGGCCGACCCGCAGGAATGGCCTCCGCTGATACCGAACCCCATCGGAGAGGGCAACATGTCGATCGTGCCCCTGGGGCTGGGGCTGCAGGGTGAAGTTGGTGTAATCGTAGCAGGATCGGAGCGAGCGGATTTCCCGCAGCAAACTGAGAGACTGATTCTGAGCGTGGCCGCGAATCAGGCGTCCATCGGGCTGCAAGGTGCGCGGCTCCTGAGCGATCAGAAACATGTAGCGAGCGAACTCGATCGACGTGTCGCGCAACGAACTGCTGAACTCGACGCGGCCAACGAAGAGCTGCGAAAGAGAATTGCCGACCGTAAACACGCCGAGGAAGATCTGAGAAATAGCGAAGAAAAGCATCGCCTTGTAGTCGAAACGGCCAACGACGCCGTTGTCGGCATGGACCACCATGGCACAATTCAGTTCGCTAATTCCGCAACTGCGAGAATGTTTGGTTATGATCCGGCGGACTTGATTGGGCGGTCACTGACTGTTCTAATGCCGGAATTCATGCGGGAGCTTCACGATCGCGGGTTCAGGCGCTACCTGGCGACGGGCCGCCGGCACATCAACTGGCAAGGGACCGAGCTGATTGCGCTGCGGAAGAATGGCCAGGAATTCCCAGTAGAAGTTTCGTTTGGTGAACTAACGAGAGATGGGCTTAAAGTATTTACCGGCTTCATCCGCGATATCAGTGAACGAAAGCTGGCCGCGGACAAACTTCGCGCGAGCGAGCGTAGCCTGCGTGAATTAACAGAGACGATTCCGCAGATGCTCTGGAGTGCCGAGGAGGACGGCACGGTCAACTACTGTAACCAGCGTACTCTCGACTACACGGGACTGTCCGCCGAGGAAGTGCGAGGCTCTGGCTGGCTCAGTGCAGTTCATCCCGACGACGTCGCGAAGGCAACTCGGGCCTGGTTGGACTCAGTTATGAGCGGCGAAGCATTTCGCTGCGAGTTTCGTTTTCAGCGGGCGCCAGACGGTTACCGTTGGTGCATTTCCAACGCCGTACCATTGCGCGATCTCGAAGGGAAGGTCATCAAATGGTTCGGAACAGTCGTTGATCTGCACGACTGGAGAGAGGCGCAACAGGCATTGCATGCGATTCAGACCCGTCAGGTCGCCGTCCGCGCGGATGTGAGCCTGGCTTTCGGACAGAAAGAGAGTCTCGAGACGATCCTGCGCGAGTGTGCGGAATCCATCGTGCGGCATCTCGATGCAGCATTTGCGAGAATCTGGACGCTGAGTCGTGAGGGGAGGATGCTGGAGTTGCGGGCCAGTGCAGGGCTTTATACACACATCAATGG
>Ga0335078_10004310_pt1 | contig 21101 bp, 25 predicted proteins | sample Lox_Sample_32_FD_206711 | JGI IMG/M metagenome (GOLD analysis project Ga0335078, IMG submission 206711) | Soil microbial communities from Loxahatchee National Wildlife Refuge, Florida, United States - Lox_Sample_3.2 | ecosystem: Environmental > Terrestrial > Soil > Wetlands | place: USA...
TCTGCATCCACCGTGGCCTCCCACGGGCGGAAGTTTCCGTCATGCCATTGCCGTCCGGGTCGGTGCAGAGTGGTACGTCTCCAGACCGCCCCGCCGTCATCGGCCCGCCCGCGCGCGAGCGCTCGGCTTGCCGCCCGAACCTTTTCAAAGGCTCGCGCGGTCGACCGAGGACCGTGAGCACCGTGCGCGACCCGCCGTCCAGCCAACCCGATTCACCTGCGTGAGGGTTGGGTCGTTGTCCGGGATGGCGGCCTCCCCAAGTGCGGACGGTCTCTCCGAGGCCGTCGCGACCGCCCGCCTCGCCCAGTATGGGTACAACGAGGTCGAGGACGCTCCTCGTCATCCGTTCCGGGAATTTCTGGCCCGATTCTGGGGCCCGGTGCCGTGGATGCTCGAGGCCGCCACGGGGCTCGAGCTCCTGCTCGGGAAGCTGCCCGAGACCGCGATCATCGCCGGGCTCCTCGTCTTCAACGCCGTGCTCGGAGAGATCCAGGACGCACGCGCGCAGACAGCTCTCGACCTCCTCCGCGCCCGGCTTCATGTGACCGCTCGGGTCCGGCGGGATGGGGGCTGGAGGTCCCTGCCCGCACGGGAGCTTGTCCCGGGGGACTGGATCCACGTCCGGATGGGCGACATCGTCCCCGCCGACTGCACCGTGGGCGAGGGGTCGGTAGAGGTGGACCAATCCGCGCTCACGGGCGAGTCGGCGACCGTCACGCGGGCGAAACCGGAGACGGTCTACTCGGGGTCGATCGTCCGTCGCGGCGAAGCCTCCGGGACCGTCACTGCGACCGGCGGCCACAGCTATTTCGGCCGGACCGCCGAGCTGGTTCGCACTGCGAAATCGTCCGGGCACCTCGAGCGGCTGCTGTTCACGATCGTGCGGTACCTGGTCACGATCGACTCGGTCCTCGCGGTCACGGTGCTCGCGGTCGCGTTGTACCGCGGGGTACCCCTCCTCTCCTTCATTCCCTTCGTCCTGATCCTGCTGATTGCCTCCGTCCCGGTGGCCCTCCCCGCGACCTTCACCGTGGCCAACGCGATCGAGGCACGGGAGCTGGCGGAGGAGGGGGTCCTGGTGACGGGCCTATCGGCCATCCAGGAAGCCGCATCGGTCGACGTGGTGTGCGTCGACAAGACCGGAACCCTTACCCAGAACCGGGAGGTCGTGGGCGACATCCTCCCGTTCGGGACCACCTCGAACGAGGAGCTCCTCGCGTTCGCCGGTGCCGCGTGCGACGAGTCCACCCAGGACCCCATCGACCTGGCCATACTCGGGGCGATGCGGGAGCGCCACGCTTCCCCCCTTCCACGGCAGAGATTCGTTCCCTTCGACCCGGCCACCAAGCGCTCCGAGGCGGAGGTCCGCTCGGGCGACCGCGTGCTCCGGGTCGTCCTGGGGTCCCCCCTGGTCGTCGGCCAGCTCGCCGGACTTCCCGCCGGGTCCCAGGAGCAGATCGACCGCCTCGCCGCGTCGGGAGCCCGGATCCTGAGCGTCGCGGCGGGGTCCGGAGGCTCTCTCTCCGTCCTCGGCCTGGTCGCGCTGGCGGACCCGCCGCGCGAGGACGCCGCGGAGCTGGTCCGCTCACTTCACGACCTCGGCGTGCGGGTCCTCATGCTCACCGGCGACACCGCAGCGACCGCGAGGGCCGTCGGGCGACAGGTCGGCATCGGGGACCGGATCGGGGACCGCACGGTGGCGACCGAGGACCCGCTGCAGTACGACGGGTTCGCGGGGGTGTACCCCGAGGACAAGTTCGACCTGGTGCGGGCCCTCCAGCGCGCGGGGAAGGTCGTCGGGATGACCGGCGACGGCGTGAACGACGCCCCCGCGCTCAAGCAGGCCGAGGTCGGAGTCGCCGTAGCTTCGGCCACCGACGTCGCGAAGTCGGCCGCGAAGCTCGTGCTGACGCGCCCGGGCCTCCGGGACCTGGTCTCCGCGGTGACGGGCGGGAGACGGGTCTACCGACGTATGCTGACCTGGACGATCACGAAGATTTCGAAGAACATCGAGTTCGTCCTCCTGCTGTCGATCGTCTTCATCGCCACGGGCCTGTTCGCGACGACCCCGTTCCTGATCATCCTGCTGATCTTCTCGAACGATTTCGTCACCATCACCGTCGGCACCGACCGAGCGCGCATCTCCTCGGTCCCGGACCGGTGGAACGTCCGTGAGATCGTCACGGTCGCCGCCTTCCTCGGTTCGGCCTGGCTCGTCCTCTCGCTGACGGTGTTCTGGCTCGGGTGGGTCGTGCTGGGCCTACCCCTCGCCGAGGTCCAGACGCTCGTGTTCGTCTACCTGGTCTTCTCGAGCCAAGCGACGGTCTACATCGCACGCGTCCGCGGCCCGTTCTGGTCGTACCGGCCGAGCGAACACCTTGTCGTGGCGTCGGTCGGGGTCGGCCTGGCCGTCTCGGGCTTGGCCATCTCGGGCACGCTGATGGCGGCGATACCCGCCGTGCTGGTGCTCGAAGTTCTGGGTATCGTGGCCGGCGCCGCGCTGGTCGTGGACCGGGTGAAGATCTGGGCCTTCGGGTGGACCGGCCTTCTCGGCCGCGTCACGCCGAGTCCTTCTCCCGCGCCGGCCACATCGGACCGACGCCCGTCCCCGTAGTCACACGATCCGTTGGAGGGCGCGAGTGCCCCGGGCCGCGAGGGGGTCGAGCGATCCTCCGTTCGAGGAGGGATCTAGGGGTCCCGCCGGCCCGCAGAGGGCCGACTCGAGGGAAGAACCGACATCGCGGAGGTCCGCAGGGAGCGGGTCATCCGAAAGGCTGAAGGGTTCCCTCCACCCGCACCGGTCATGTCGACCGCAGAATTCCCCCCGCTTCCCCCTCCCCACGTCCGGCTGGGCGTCGGCGGCGTCTTGCTCCAGAGCGGCCGCGCCCTGGTCAACCGTGCCGTCTACCGAACCCGGTTCACGATCCCCGGCGGGTACGTCGAGGCCGGCGAGAGCCTCGTCGGAGCGCTGGCCCGGGAGTTCGAAGAGGAGACCGGGGTCACCGTCCGGGTAGGGAGGCTGCTCCTGACCTATCACAAGGTCCTGAACGCGCAGGAGAGCGACGTCTACTTCGCGTTCGCTCTCGACCACCTGGCGGGCCAGCCCACTGCTCGACCACCGGAGATCGCAGAGGTCCGGGAGGTCTCGGTCGCGGAGGCGGAGGGAGCCACCTGGATCTCCGGAGTCTCCCGGACCGCCATCCGGCTCGCGACCCAGCCCTCCCTGGCCTGGCCCTCATCTCCCTGGAAGGGGAGCGACGTTCCCGGGGTCAGCGTAGAGGCATACCACGCTTCAGGTGGCGAGCCGGACCAGCGTCGCCACGGTTAGACCAGGAAGGGGCCGACCGTCGCCCCCGCGGCTCCCTGGGGGCCCATGATGGGGACGGAGGGGTCGATCGCACCCAGCACCCAGGACTCCAACCCGGTAGATCCGCCCGAACGATTCCCGTTCGGACTCGGTCTTCCGGCCCATGCGATGTTGTGCGCGATGGGCCACCGACGTCCGCCTGACCTATGAATCCCCAGCGGAACGCTAAGCCAACTTCCTAATCCCTCTCCGCCCTTCCCCCGTGGGGGAGCGTAGTGCGGTCGGTTCCCGGCGCCGAGCTGACCCGACCCCTGGCCGGGAAGATCGCAGTCGTCACCGGGGCGTCGGGGGACATCGGTGGGGCGACCGCGCGACGGCTGGCCGAGCTCGGCGCGAGTGTCGGCCCGAACTATTGGACGAACGAGTCGGGCGCGGCCCGCGCCCTCCAAGCGATCGAGGGGAGTGGGGGGAAGGCGGTTCTTCTCCGCGGCGACGTGGGAACTGAGCGTGACGTCGCGGAGATGGACGCCCGGGTCCGGTCGGCCCTCGGCCCCGTGACCCTGCTGGTCAACAATGCCGGCTTTGGCGCCGAGCACAACCAGGTGGAGGACCTGACCCTGGACGAGTGGAACCGGGTGATTGCGACCAACCTCACCGCCGCCTTCCTGTGCACCAAGGCCTTCGTGCCCGGGATGCTCCAGCAGGGCGGGGGACGGATCGTGAACGTCTCCTCCATCTGCGAACTCAGTGGGGATTGCGACCCGGCCTACAGCGCGAGCAAGGCCGGGCTGCTCGGCTTGACCCGATCGTGCGCGGCGAGGTTGGCCCCCACGATCCAGGTGAACGCGGTCCTGCCGGGGTTCGTCGGCACCAAGTATCACGAAACGCACAAGGATCTCGTACGGGGCGTCGCGCCGGACGGGCGGCTCGCGGCGCCGGAGGAGGTCTCCGAGGTCATCGGCTTCCTCCTTTCGATGAGCAGTGGCTTCCTCACGGGTGCTTGCCTCCCGATCGACGGAGGGGCCAGCGTCGCCTCCTTGGGCATGCACATGGACTGGATCCGAGGAAAGTAGGGCGACTCAGCTGACTCAGCGCGACTCGTGGCCGAATCCCGGGGGCCCCAACCAACGTGGGTACCTCGCCCGAAGGTTCGAGGGGCCGGCCCAGCGGACTCCCAGAGATTGGAGTCGCGGCCGAGGTGAGGCAGCTGGACCGGCCGTCAACTGAAGTTGACCTGAGGTCTAAGAAAGGGCCGTTGGGTTAGGTTCTGATGATTTGTTCCAAGAGCGACTCGACGATCCTTGCCGCAGGTCCAAAGCTGACCTCGCTGGCCGTCGTGTTGGTGGTGGTTCTTACCGCGTTGGGAGCGGCCGCGGCAGCTTCCCCGGCTCCGCTCGCATCCGCGCTTTCGGACGATTTCACACACGATACCAGCCTGAATACCAATCTATGGGCGAACGGTGGACCGGTCGCGCTGAACTTCTCGGACCACAACTGTCTCTTTTGCTCCGGCATTTCCCTGACCCCCAGTTTCTCCTCGGCAGGGATGGAAATTGCAAGCGCGAATGCGGCCTTGGTGATTGGCGCGATCCAGAGCGTCCAGAACTTCACTCCTCCGTTCACGGTAACGGCCCTCGTCAAGGGGCTCGTATCGAACGGGCATACCTTCGTGTTTGGGATCAGCTCGCAGAACGCCTCGGTCGGCGTTCAGCTCACCGGCAACCTGAACTCGCATGACTGCAGCGCGGAGAATAACTGCGGAAACCCCTCCACGTGCGGCACTCCGGCCAACTCCAACATCGGGTCGAACCAGTGCTTCTATGGCATCTACGCGCGAGTCGGATCGAGCGGCGGCAACTGGACAAGGACACCGGAGTTGAACTTGACTCCCGCCGTGCAAGTCGTCTACACCCTAACGATCGCCGTGAGTAATTCGGGAACCGCGCAGTACGATGTCAGTGCGGGAGGCCAGGCCTTGGGGCAGGCGACGGCTCAGGTCGGAGCCGGTCCGTTCTACCTCATCATAGCGCAGTCTGAAGGATCCGTCGTTCCCGGCCCCGGACCCAACAGCGCGGTCTGGATGTCCGTTGGCTTGTCGCCGTCCGCGACCCTCGGGCCGCCGTCTTCCAGCTCCTCGCCGGGGGTCTCATCGATTGAGTGGCTCCTCATTGCCATCGTGGTGATCGTCGCTCTGCTCGTCCTCGCAGTCGCCCGGAGCCGTCGCGGACGTGGGTTGACCGTCACCGTGCTGGACTCCGATGCGCTCTCGCCCATCCAGGGAGCCGCCGTCTCGGCCGACGGTCCGATGAGCTTCTCCGGCAGCACGGGAACGAACGGAAGGGTCGTCTTCGGCGGTGTGAAAGCCGGCGATTACGCGGTCCGAGCCGATGCCCCGGGATACATCTCCCCTTCCCCACTGACGATTCCCGTGGGGAGGGCTGCGGCGCACACGGTGAGACTGAACTCGAGCACACTTCCCGCCCCGGTGGCGGTGGTCGGTCCGACTCCCTCCGCGGAACCGTCCCGCTTATCGCCAGAGCTTGGTCGGGGCCTGGTCGTACCACTCCCGCCGACACCCCCCCCGCCGGTCGCCCCATCCGTGACCAGACCCCCTCCCTCGGCACCCGAAGAGGAGGAGGGCTTCCTAGGAGAGAGGATCCGCGAAATCATCCAGACATTCCAAGCTAAGGGGGCCCTGAGTCCGGAGTCGGCCCTTACGGCCCAAGAGCTCGGCCTGTCTCGAATCTTCGTGCGGATCATGAAACGACGGAGGGGGAAGACCAAGGTCTTCGTCGAGGTCAACGGAAGGTACTATCTCGACGAAAGTGCCCTTCGGGCGATGAAGTAGGTCCGAGCGGGGACGCGACTTCGCTCGGGGGTGTCGGCCCGAGCCGCATTTACCTGGGGCGCACAGCGCCCGCGAAGCGGATTTCGGATCGCGAGGTGGGAGAGCCCGGCGAGCGCAGGGGACCACCCTTCCGGCGGGGGCTGCACGGGGCGGATGGAAATATTTGACGGGGGGTTTCGACCACGGTTGACCCCCGTCGCGAAGGGACTGGACGCTCTGGGGGTCCCGAACAACCCGAGCTGCTTGCGTCCGGCCCGAACCGACAATCCCTCAAGCTAGCGCCGCTTGCCGGGACCCCACTTGATGGAGCGCTTCGAGACTCGGCTACGCGCCACGGAGCCAGGGTTCCGGGAGCTGCTCGGCCGGATCCAATTGCAGGCGACTCCCCCACTCCCCCCGGATTGGCTGCGCTGGGAGATGCTGGAGCGGGATGCGGTACTACGGCGGGCGTCGCTCGCGGCGGGCTCGACAGTTCTGGAGATCGGCTCGGGTCCGCACGCCATAGCTACCGTCCCCCTGGCCTACCGGGCCGGTCGGGCCGGCCGGCTCGTCGCGGTGGAACTCTCCCGGTGGGGACAGTTCCGAGGAATCGTCGCGTCCGGCGGCATGCAGGACCGGATCCGGCCCCTCGTTGCCGATGCTCGCCGATTGCCGCTCCGCGGCGACTCGGCGGAGCTCGCGGTGTGCCTTCACGGGATTCGCTCGCTCCACGGAGAGGAGGCGATGGTACGAACCTTTCGCGAGATGCTTCGCGCCTCCCCGCGTATCTTTCTCGCCGAGTCGCTGCCGATCGCCCGCACGGAGGGGCAGAGGGCCCATCTCATGATGTACGAGCTCCGCGAGGACGTGTTTTCGAGCACGATGGGATCCCGGGACGACCTGCACTACCTCCCACTCGACCGCCTCGCATCGTTGGTGGAGAGCGCGGGGGGTGTCGTGGAGAAGACGGAGACGTTGGAGGTCGACCTCCCTCACTTCCTGGCCTACTTTCCCCGGAGTCTTGTCGAATCGATCCCCCAGGGAACTCGTCGCGAGGAGCTGCTGCGTCGCTGGGACGAGGCGGACAGGGTGCGGCGTCAGTACGGGGAGGACCATCCCCCGGTGGGGATCGTCATCGCCAGACGGTCATAGTCGGCGCGGGGTCGGGCGCGGAGGGATTGGATACCCCCGGGGTTACGAGTCTATTGGCCAGGTGGGGCAGGCACACCCATGTTCCCATGGGTTCGAATCCGGCGAGGGAGGGCCACGGAGCCCGAGACTGGTCCCCTATCGGTCCAACAATAGATAGGCCGCGACGGTACCGGCGAGTGTGATTGCTATGAGTATGGCCCAGCGGAGCCACTCCCACCTCGCTGAACTGCGCTTCTCTTCGAGCTCGTCTTTGTCGTGCACACGGAATGAGAAGACAGGGCGATATTGCGTGCCCTTCAGCGTGCCCATCCGCCGCAAATCCGCGTCACCTACTGTTTCGTTCCCTTCAAAGGAACCGGATGTGAAGAGGCTCCAATAATAGCGCCCGGCGATGACAGGCCGAAAGTCTGCCACCTCGAATGTGTAAGTCCGCCCCGCAAGCACCGTAAACCGTTCAGGAACTATCCATAGGTCATCTGCCTCGGGGAGGACCGATCCATGAACGAGCTTCCCGGTGCGGTCGTGGATAGACGGGTTTTCCACTTCGATGACAAGGCGACGACTCTCACCGGCAACAATCGGACGTTTGGGCTCGAGGAGCCTGACCCGGATCTTTAGTCCATCCCAGTCCGCATCCCCCGCAACGGCCATCAGGCCGATTCATCGCGGTCGACACTTAAGGCTCGCCCTGGTGGGTCGCCCTAAATAGGGCTGCCCGGAGCACAAGAGCAGGTGCTGTGAGGGGGAATCGCGCGGACGTGCGTTCTCTTCTGCGGCAGAAACGATCATGACTGCTTGTTCAATGTAGCCGGAGCAGCACTCACCTCGGCCCACTTTGAAGCGGATGTGAGATCGTCACCCCTCTCGGGAAGCCAGTACAAGTGGCTCCGGCGGGGACACCTCTGGAGCAAGCACAAATTCTTGGATCTAATCACGGGGGCGCCGATGTCCCCGACCCCTTCTCACTCGCGGCTGCGAAACGAAGTAATCCGTCATTACTCCGGTGGAATGATGGCCTGCGCGGAGTGCGGCAGAACCGATGATCTCTCCATAGACCACATCCTTCCGCGGCGGCTTACCCCCCAGCCAGGGATCTCGAAGGACGTGGGCCATCGGCTCTGGGTGCGCTTGAAACGGGAAGGGTATCCTGATGGCTACACGGTCCTCTGTCGAGCGTGCAACTCCTCCAAGTCATCTAAAGGAGTCTATCCGCGCGACGAACAGCGACGACCCTTTCAGTCTGTGAGGCGCCGGAGTCGCATTCGAGGGAGGGCCACTTATGTCTACGATGTTGCCTGGCTCCGGCCTGGACATCGAGGTTACCGTCGCAGCCTCGCCGAAGCTCAGGCCAACCAACACGACGCGAGAATGGCGCGTTCCAGTGCCCACCTTGCTTACAGGATCCGGGTTTGGCGCCTGAAGGAGCGGTTTGAGCGGGAAACCGGAGTGCGCGTACCGCTCTATGGGGGTCGAGGAGGGAGTGGCCGGGTAGGATGGTTGCAGATACTGAGCGAGTTCCATCGAGACAATCCCTCGCGCGAGTTGAGCGATGCGCTGCTGCCGTTCAAGCGGAACCTTCGAGGGCCTAACCGCATATTGGATGAGGGGGCGCTCTACACGCCCTACTCGATCACTATGTTAGTGGAGGTGAACGACGAATGGAGGCCACGGCTTTGGAGCTTCGTGAAGGCACGGTTGGGCGGCTCATCACGCCGCGAAGCGCTGTCCAGGGCTGGCTTCCCCCTTGCGACGAAGACCCCATGACGGCCGCCCTTCGGCCGGCCCCATCCAGGTTGTCCCGCACGCGAGGCTCTCCCTACGCTTCCTTGCAGCTTTCGTTATCGGACGGATCATGGCCTCGTCGTCTTCCGCTTCCAGTCAGTGCCGGAAAATCGGGACGCTCCACGGGCTTGCGGGGGACAGGCCTGAGCCTACAGTCGGCCCCTTAGTCGTAGGAGACGCCAACGACTCCGCCCAAAGGAAAGTGTCCTGAGGACCCTGGTGCTGTGATAGTTAGCGCCCAAGTGTTGAAACTTCCCTCGCTCTCGCTGTAGGGGAGGTTGTTCGGAGATATGCCATCGAGGGTGTATGGACCATTGACAGAGATGCTCTCTATCGTGTAGCTGCTGCAAAAGATGATGCAGGACTGAGACGACACGCCAATGTTCACGTCTATGGTGAACTGGCTGCCGGGGACGGGTTTCTGGCCGCAGTTGGAGCAGCCCGCACTGATTCCGAGCGAACTGGACGCCCCATTGATAATCCAAGAGCCGCCCTGGGTCGTCACCACGTTGTGCTGAGGTACATAGAAGTCGAAGAAGTACACGAGCCCCACCGCGGTCATCACGAGGACGATGACCACGATCGTAACGACTCGCCGGATGAACCCGCCCCGGGCGGGCGGGGAAGTTCTAGCTGGCTCGCCCTGACCGGCGCTGAAAAGGGCCTTCCCGCACTTCGGGCAGAATGCCGAATCCTCTCGGAGGCGGCTACCGCAGTGAGGGCAGGTTTCTCCAGGCATCACTCAGCTCCTACCTCCGGTGCCCGATGGCGGCTTGGTGGAAGACCCAGCCGAGCACGGCCAAGAAAAACCCGATCCCAATCAGCGCGTCTTGGGCTTCGTCGTAGCTCTGGATAGAGGAAAGAGTGCTATTCGAGTTAAGCGAGGCAATCCCGACCAGGTCCACAAAGAACCCCACCATCACTAGAAGGCCGCCGACGATGACCAGTACGATCCCGAGGGTGAACCAGGAAGGGACTAACATTGGTTGGTAAGGGGTTCGCGCCCCGGCAGCCTGAGAGGGTGTTGTTGAGGGTTGTGTTGGGTGGAGTGTCGCGCCACACTTTGCACAGAATGTATCGTCCGATGCAGTTTCAGCGCCACACTTCGGGCAGGTCGCGCCGGGCACGGAAGGACTCTCGACCTACCGTTACTTAACACCTAAAGGTCGAGAAGAAGACTACCTCGGCGGATAAACGAGGGACTCGACTCCACGACCGCTCCTCTTTCTGGCAGCAATGCCACAACCCGGTCCAATCGGTGCTGGGGCTCCGCACCAAGGGAGTCGAGTCGCAACGCACGCCCATTCGATCACACTGACCGTCACGGCGCGGACGACGAGTCTCGGGGGCGGCCCAACTCTCAACCTCGTCGTGGACTAGCGGAGTACCGCTCCGCCGACCTGGTGAGCCGCGAGCGTCAACGGCCTCGAGGAGGAGTAGGCGCAGCCCGGACATCCCCGACCCCCTACGGGGTGGCCCTCGGGAGCCCCCACTCTTTTCCCCGATTCATGGGGGCCAGCCCCTGGTCGCAGGGCAGCGGGATTAAGCTCGGGAGTCCGGTCCCGTCGGGCATGTCGACTGCCGAGTGCTTGGAACCCTTTACCGACCGCAACGGGACCAAAGGGATTACGTGCAACCGGCCCAAGGACCACAAAGGGCAACCGCTACCCTACGCCCGGTGGCATTGGCGCTGGGTGCCGATCCAAGGCGGCGAATGGGTGGAGCGCGTCTACAACTTCGAGGAGGGGTGTGACATCACCAACGAGGTCGTCCGGAGAGCCCACGAGCCGCGGTACTAGAGCGGTGTTGTGGCGATAGGCTCAGTCCGGCGACTCAGTCGGGCGCGGGCCGAATCTTGGTGCGGTACTTTTCTGAAACAGTGCCCAATGCTTGACTCTTGAGTACGTCGAAGTCGCTAGTGTAGAACAGTTCACACTCGTCGCACGCGAAAGCCGCAGCGAGTGCTAGGACATCCGCAGTCCCAAGCTCATAGTCTACCTCACGAATCTCTGCTGCGACCGGAATCGGGTCACACTGCCCTCCATGGGCACCCGTCCCGCACAGGCTGAGCTTACCGGCACCAAGGAGATCGAGCAATGTCGCCGTGGCCCCAACCGCACGACTGCCATCCACTTCCCCGGTCTGAACATCCGTGGCCAGGGTCAGGTAGAACTCACCCAGAACCGGAATCGAAACAGAGGCCTGCGGGTGCGGTTCGGGGGCGTAAACCGTGCGAAGCGCGCTCTCGAGAAGGTCTTGGTCTTCGTCGTCCCGGAGGAGAATGGGCCGAAGGTAGCAGGTGTCTAGGTGCGCGGTATGAGGTCGGTGTGGCTCGTCAGGAATCCTCGCACCTCCGTCCATGTCGACCCGGGAATCTGCGGCTTGAGGTCACGGGCCCACGCGAGGGCGGCGGGCAGGTTGGGGTATTGCGAGGCCCCATCTAGAAGCGTCGCCAGGGCCTCCATGAAGTCTGGGCCCTTCCGGATGGCGTCCGCTACTGTCCTCAAAGTCGCGGCCGGGATATCAGACGCACCTCCGGCTTGACGGATCCCAGAGTCCCCCAGGGCGTAGTATGCCTTCGCGAGTTCCGGCGAGTAAGGGCCATTCAGGTACGTCCCGAACGACCAGCGGCGCGCAGACGGGTAGCCGAGTCTCTTGAGCAGGTAGACGGCCTTCTGGAGCTTTAGCCGCTGAACCTTGGAGCCCATGGTTGGAGCCTCCCCCGCTTCAGCGAACACGGAGTTGAGAGCCTTGGCAATTGGTCCCGCCTGAGCGATAAGCGTCGGCTCGTCCGCTGGGCTTCCACGGGCGCCGCGCATGGTGTGAGCGATGGCATGTCCGCATATAGAAACGTGCCTCCTCCGCAAGCCCCGGTCCCGGCAGTGACCGCTCCGCGCGTTAGAAAGGGGTCGGTTTCGACCCGAGAAATGCCTCATGGGTCGTCCCTCGTGGAACCAATCCCTTGCGGACCGTTTATCACGGTGGGCCCCGGTCTCCGGGAAGCGGAGTACCATTTCTTGCAGGATCCCGCGGGAGAATGGACTGACTGGGCGATTTGGTTCCAGGTCCTCCGGCTCCCGTCTGGCCCTGGAGCCTCCCGCAGCTCAACGATCCGTCGGAGAAGATCCGAGGTGAGCTTTGGGGGTCGGCCAACCCTCTTTCCCTGAGCCTTGGCATGCTCCATTCCGGATTTGGTCCGTTGGACCAGTGCCTCCCTCTCCATTCGGGCGAACGTCCCTGCAACCGAGAGTAGCAGGTCCCGGAGCGCGCCGTCGCCATTCGCCCAAGGTTCGGAGAGCGAGTGCACGCGGACGCCCTCGGAGGTGAGGGCACGGACAAGGTCGAAGAGGTCTCCTATCCCCCGGCGCGTCAGGCGGGACAGTTCCGACACGGCGACAACGTCGACCGCCCGCGCGCCGGCGAGCTCGAGGACCCGCGATAAACCGGGTCTCTCCCTCTTGGTTCCCGACATCCTCTCGCGGACCTCCGCGACGACGGTCCAGCCGCTCTCGGTCGCGAGGCGCCGGAGGTCCTCGACCTGGCGACCCTCTTCCTGACTCCCCGGGTCACTGACCCGGGAGTAGAGGACGGCCCTTTCGCTCATTCGTCGGCCTCGAGTGAGCGCGCAATCAGCGGCCGACCGCCCAGCCGGCGGGGGGGACGACCGGCCGCTTGGTCCATTAGTTCCCGGTCGCGCGCGTATGCGACCCAGCTACGGGAGCTCACATCCCCCCCTGAGCATTCGGTCACGAAGGAACCGCCGGGCCCACTGGGAGGCCCCCCGGGAGGCGTTGTCAGGGTGCCGGATGTGCGCGTACCCGTTCGTGTCGATCCCTACGGTGAGGCCATTCTCCCGGAGGAGAGGGACGACCTGGTCCCAGTCCCAGGTCTTGAGTAGGTCCTCGGCGGTCGCCGTCGCCAGCCAGACCGGGAAGAACCAGGGACCCTCCTTCCCCGGCACGACGCCGATGCGGTAGTACGGCCCAAGCACAGGTGCGAGGTCCTCTAACGGGAGCTTCGACGTGGCCCTCGCGTGCCCCCTCATTGCGAGACTCCGTCCGTGGTGCCAGCATCGGGAGCACAGCGACGGTTGAGCCGCCGCCGGGCCTCGGCCATGGTCCGCGCGCTCAGGTTGTAACGGCGGCCCTCCAGGGGCAGAAGCGCCGGGTCGAACCCCGGCCCGAGCGCCTTGAGGATGACCCGCGCCAGCCGGAGCTCAAGGACACGGCGACGAGCTCTGTCGAGCGGCTCGCCCGGGTTGTCTCGCCAGTAGTACGGCAGGAGGCATGGGTCTGCCTCCCTCATGATCTTGGCCTGCCTGCGGGGTAGTTTCGTCGGCGGGGCACCCATCACGGGTAGCGCCCCCCGGAGAACACGAAGACGACCAGCACAGCGAGGATGCCCAACACAGCGAGGACCCGCACGAACCCCCGGGGGATTGCGGGCGCGTCGGGCCGGCTCATCTTCCGAGCCTCATCAGACGGAGCAGGAGGAGGAGCGCTACCAGCGCACCGAGCGCGAGCAACAAGGGGCTCGGATGGCCCTGCCGGCGCGGCCCCGCGCTCACGGTCGGCCCTCCCCATTCGCGCCACCTGGCGCGATGCCGCCAGGGATGCGAATCAACCCGGCCTTTCGGAGCAGGTCGTCAGCGCATCGAGTGCACCAGGGCGTACCTCCGCTGCCGTCGGGGCGCAGCTTGAGGTAGAGAGTCCGACGGAGGTCAACGCGCCGGCCACAGCAACCACATTGCCGGGAGGATTCCGGAGCACGGGGCGCTTCCTCGCGTGGCCGTCCTTGGCTGGTCCCGCCGAACGCGGCCGCTATCTTGGTGTTCAGGTCCTCGTTCACTTCCATTTCCTCCCGCGGTCAAACCTTAGCCCAACGGCGATCAGGATCTCGCCGTTGCCTCACATGAGGCACAGCACTCGTCCCTCCCGGCCTCGCCACGACGGACCACACGGGTCGACTGTTCGGCCGCATCGATGACAGCGCTCGAGGAGAGGGGGGGACGGTACTCAGACGCCCGCACGGAGCCGGGCAAGGGGGGTGCTGCGGACGCGCCGTCCGGGTCCCTCCGACCGGAGAGCTCGGTCATCCCCCAGGCCCCGAGAGGAGCTGCCTGAGCCTAGAGACTGCAGGGTCTGAGTCATCGAACCCCATCGACCTCAGCCAGCTCAGCCGGACCTGGAGCTGGTCTCGGGGGGGGACGCCTGCCCCCCCCACTTCTTTGGGAATGGACGGGCCTCCTTTCCCATAGAAGTGGGGGGTAGCGGGGCAGGAGTATGTTGCTGCCGCGGCGCCATCTGTGTCGACCAGCCCGAGTGCCATCAGCTCCTCGAGGTGACGGTAGAGGGTTGACTTTGGCAGGTGAACGTCCCGCACCAAGGACTCGACGCGGCATGGTGTCCCGAGCGCGTCGATAATCGCTGCTCGGTTCCTTGGGAGCGTGTCGTGGGCAATCCGGCGGAGGAAGGCGATGTCCGACTCGTCGACCTCGGTGCGCCCGTAGAGTACGGCCCTTCCGATTGCCAGTTTCTTCAGTTGCTTCGTGAGGCGAGGGAGCATCTCCGGCTCAGGCACCTGGGAGATGAATCCATCAGACCGGCTGACGTGCGTACGGCCCAGCGCTAGGTGTTGGACGATGGGCTTGAGGTCAAGCACACGGGAAAACGAGACGCGCCTCCAGTCGTCGGGCCCAATGGATGCGGCGATCTTCTCTACCAGGCCGGAGAACAGTCTCCTGAGCTCGTCCTCCCGGCCACCCTCCTCCACGGACTTGTCGAACCCATCGAGGGCCGGGACGCGGGCCTTCAAGAAGCGCGGACCAAGAAAGGACTGAACTGAGTAGTACTCCTCGATGGCCGAAGTCACTGCGGCAAGCACGCTGAAGTGGCTCACGAAGGAGAGCTTTCCTATCGACCCGAAGTGCCCTTCGTAGTACCCGTCAAACGCATCGCGAAGCTGCGCGAAAATCTCCTCTCGTGCCTTTCGGTCCATCTCGAGGATTGCCGTGAAGTCCTTGATCATCAGGACCTTCCCGTCGAGCTGCGGGAGAAGGCTGTCACCACCCTTCAGGCCGGAGACGAGACTGTGCGGCGTCAACCGGGAGGTCGTGTAGACTTTGGGAAGGCCCCTGAACCAGCGCACTATCTCCGTCTTCAGACTGCTCGGGGGCCCGACCAGGAATGTCCAAGCCGGGTCACCCGGCATGGTGACAGTGGCCAGGACCGCAAAGACCACCTCGATTACGTAGGGGTCGGTGAGCCGGAAGTGGGACTCGACCTGCACCATGAGGTCCGCCAGAGTGGAGATGCGAGTGTATCTCGACTTGACCGCGTCGATAGCCACGTGCTCCGGCTCGCCACAGGCAGTTAGAGCCGCGACCTGTGCGAGGAGCTTCTTGGCCGCTGCTGCGACCGCATCCGCTGAGTGTGGCGGGACGACATCGTAAGCCCCGAGAACGAGCCAGCCGGCGAAGGCCCCGAGCTCCTCCTGTCCCTGTCTGGTGATCGCGTCTTGTCGCTGGCGGCGCTCCGCCTCCTGGGGGGCCGACCCCCCCGCGGCGGGTTCACCTGGCGTGGCGGGCTCATCCGGCGTAACCGGTCACCCTCGCCCCTCGACATTGAGCCGGCGCTGCCGGTCCCTGGCACGCCACAGGGAGGGATCCGGACCTCTCGCCGCCTCCTCCGCGCGTCGGATGTGCCGTGAGATTTGGAGCTGGCGCTCGATTCGAATGAGTCGATCCTCGTGGTCCTCCAGGGCCAGGCCGGCCCGACGCGCTGCCTCGGCGGCGAGGCGGGCGCTCTCCTCGAGCGCCCCCACGCGCCGGGGAATTTCCGTCACCGCCCCTCCGCAACGATCCTCATTGGTCTCGCCTGGACGCGAAGGTACACTATCCGAAGCTCGGGGTCGGCGCGTGTCTCGACCTCCTCGATGAAACGGGCGACTGCGTCGCCGGAGCCGCGGACGACTACTGCGCCGCTGACAGTGACGCGGCCGAGGACTCCGAATCGGCTACTTTCCGCCATCGGCATCAGTTGGCTCCGTCGGCGCGTTCGTCGGCGTCGGCCGGTCTCCGTCGGCCGACCGGAAGGCGAGTTTCAGGCGCCCCGGCGTTGCATCGCCCTTCCGCCGGGATTTCTCCAGTCGGGCGAACGATTTTTCAGACGAGCGCCGGAGTACCTTGTCCTCCCGCATGCTTGCGACCTCCTCAGGGGGGCGCCCTCAGACCGCCGTCGGTCGACGGCTCGGGCGACTAGGTCGGCGGCCGACTTGACCCCGTGGGTCTCGACCACGACGTCGGGCGTCACGGGCGTTCAGTCCTTCGAGGAATCGATCAAGACAAGCCAGTCCGCGGCACGCACCTCGAGCTCCGCCAGGGTGATTGAGTCCGGTGTCTCGTCCAGAATCTTTCTCAGCGGGTGGCCGGGGGGCAGAACGCGCCGGCAGGCGTCCTTGAAGTCACGTAGGCGAACTCGGACCGCCGTCTGCCTCTCTTGGTGACCTTTCGGCGGCATTCCAACCCTACCGAACAACCGCATGGTCGGTTCTTAAACACGCTCAGCTGCGGCCACAATTTGGTGGAAAGCGCCGGTCAAACTGGGTCTTAAGCCCGGTGCCGCCCCGCCATTATTCGGTGGAATCGGCCGGGTGCCTTGGACCTGGTTGATGGCCCTCTTCGGTCAGCTTCGCGCGGCCCCCTTGGTCAGGATCACGAGCGCTGCCCTACGCACCGGTTCCAGTGCGTCCTGCCACTGGTGTAGCCGGCCGACGATGATCTGGGTGGCTTTTTCCTCAGAGAGCCCGCTCCGCTTCAGAAAGCGGACCCAGTCCCGATCGTGCCGCTCTAGTTCCCGCTCACCCACGACGACTAGGCGTTGAATGCGGTCCATCACCCACCTGACCTCGCGAGCGCGGTTGCGCATGAAGTGCGCTCTCAGGTCGCGAGCGAAATCCTCCTTACTGAGGTCGGCCCGGCCCAGGAGACCGACCCTCTTCGCTACCTTAGCTATCCATTCTGCCTCTGGGTTCTTGACCCGCCTGCCCCTCCCGGTGCCGTACGCCGGCACTCCGCCGCGCAGGGCTGTCGGGGGTGAAGCGCGGATAACGGCGGGCGGGCGACGCCCGAGTTCCGAGAAGCCCTCCTCGATACTGTCGACCTCCCGGGCGATGTCCTCGTAGGTCCACTTGCTGTCTGTGAGGAGAAGCCCCTTGCGGCCGGCGCGCTGCCAGCAAAGCAAGAGAGCTGGCAAGGCACCGGGCCTCCCATCCTTCACGGCTCTTCGCAGGGCGGGCCGGTCCGTTTCCTTCGCCGCTATAGCCTGCAGGAGTCGGAGCTCCTGCCGTAGCGCGCGGCGGTCTGCCCTTTCGATCTCCCGCCGCACCGGCGTCATGCGAGCTCACTGCGTCCCAGGAGCGCCGTCCCACCTGACGACCGCGAGATGTGAGTTCAACGGACTTCTGAAGACCCAACCTAGGTCGAGGTACCGGCCGACCAGTTCTGCATCCACGGCGCGCTCTTCGCATGCTCGCCTGGGTGGCGGAATCGAAGCGGCCTGGACCGCAACCGGTTCTAGTGGAGACCCGGCGCCGAGAGCATCCCGAAGTATCGCCTTCAGGGACTCTTGCGTGACCGGTCCGGGCGCATCCTTGCCCGTGGCCCGTTCCACGGCGGAGATCAGGGACGCAAGGAGCACTTGCTTGGTATCACCTTTGGTCGCGGCAGTTGTCTCCAGGAGGTGCGCCGAGTTCGCGTACTCTACCCTGGCCTCTGCGAGGAGTTCAGGCCCCCATCGCTTCCCGACTGTGTACCTTCCCGCGATTCCGGTGTCATGCCCGAGCATGGACTCGCGCAGGTCCCTAGACATCGGCCCGAGCAGCAGCCGGGTCGAGCAGTAACTCCGGAGAACGTAGGGGCGCCATGTTACACCCTCGGGGGCGGCGGCGTGAATAGCCCTCCGAATCTCCTTCATTACGCCAGCGGTCACCATGAAACGCCCGGCGCTCTCGGCGGATGTCTTGGCCACACCGCGAAGTGCGGGCCCGGAAGTTCGAGACACAACCGGCGACGCTGGTCCGAGTTTCTCCCCGGCTTCTGCCCGCTCGTCCAGGTACGCCAAGAAGGTCTGCGCGAGCTGGCCGGTGCCGAAGGTGACGTAGCTCGCCCGGGTCTTGCTCAGTTGGGCCGGGACTCTGACAACGAATGGGACATCGCGGAACCTGGGCGTCGGCCGGAGCTCTAGTTCCGGGAGGTCGGACAGAGTGAGTCCACGCTCGCCCTCGTAACTCCCGAGGACCTGGGGCCTCACCCCGGTGTGGGCCATGAACAGCGCTGCCACCCTCGACCTTAGCGACAAGCGGTCGAGGATCCTGCCGAGCTCTTCTGGGCTTGGCACGCGCTCCCTAGCGAGTGTTGAGCCCTTGATCGGCTCGAGACTCGGGAAGTCGTCGTATTTTGCCCGCCGGAACTTGAGGTAGTTCCGAAGACCGGAGAACGTCTTGCTGATGTAGGCGTCGGTGAGCTGCTCGCGCTTCAGCTCGGAAGCGTAGCGCACTAAGCGGTCACGGAGCTCGTCGGGGTTCTCGGTCGCCATCGCCACGACCGAGTCAGGGTCCAGCCCGAGGCGCTGCAAGGCCAGCGCCACCTTTCGGAGGTCGGTATCGGCGCTGAGCTTGCTCTTCAGGCACCGAGCCTCGTACCAGGACCTGACCCGGGGGTTGGAAAGCAACTCCTCGCGGGTCTGTCGCACCTCGCCCTGCTCTCCTCGCGCTGCCGTCATGGCAGGGTACGCAGGCGTCGCCCCCTATTAAGGACTCGTAACCCCGGGCGTACCGGGCGCGGAGGGATTTGAACCCTCGACCCCCGGGTTAGGAACCCGGTGCCCTATCCAAGCTGAGCGACGCGCCCCATTGCGCCCCCACGGGACCCGAGATATCAGGCCTTCGCCGACGCACCGTCGGCCTTCGGCGGGAGCAGCCGGTCGTACCGGTGATCGACCCGCGCGACGAACCGGTCGGCCGGCTCTTGGATGACCTCGATCCCCTCGAGATACTCCCGGAATGTTGCGAGCACGGGGCGCCGGCTAGCGGTCGATTCGGGCGGTGGGCTGGCCGCCCCGAGCGCCCCGACGAGCCAGCGGTCGTCGCCGACCACGAGGAGAAAGGGGTAGACCCTACACTCGCGAGTGAGGGTGGAGAACAGGACCTCCGGTCGCGCCCCGGCCCGGGGGGCCCCGGAGAGGAGGACCACCTGGTCCGGGCTCTTCCCCTGGTAAGCGGGTAGCCGGGAGGGGTCCAGGAGGGTCCGGTGGTCGACCCAGCCGCGCGCAAGCATCCGGCGTTGCGCGAACGGCAGTCCGAACGGCCCGACAAGGTGCGAGCCCCGCCCGTCCTCGGCCGCCAGGAACGGGCGGTTCAGCAGCTCGGAGATCGCCCAGCGCCGGTGGGGAGTGAGGAGGGGACCCGCCTCCTCCTCCGGGATCGGGCCTCCCAGGCCGTGCGGGTACGCTAGGGTCCCCGAGAGCCCGACCAGGTGGCACCAGAGCCCCTCGAAGTCGAAGTAGACCGGCACCGTCGGCCCGTCCCCCCGGACCGAGATCATCAACGGGTTGGCCCCGAGTCGCTGGGCCGCGATCCGGGTGGTCCACGCCTTCGCCTCGGTCGGTTTGGCCTGGAAGAAGATTGCCAGGGCGACTTGGGTGCCGGTCCACAGGGCAACATTGCCCGGGTCGGCGGCGGCGAGGGCGGCGAACTCCTCGAAGCGGTCCGCGTACGGCCGGAGCAGGATGAAGGTCACGTACGGTCGGCCGATGGGCACCGGGTGCGGGATGTACCGGTCCCGTAGCCAGGACTCCTCGTAGGCACGGCGGCGAACCGCGTGGTACGTCGAGCGGGGTACCTGAACCTGATGCAGGCGCTCGCGCTCCCGGTCGGGGCGGGCCGCGAGCATCACCGCGATGACGCGCGCCTCCGACTCCGTGAGCGCTCTCACCTGAGCTTCTCCGGGGTACTGCTAGGGTCTAGCACGCTGTCCAAATCGAGGTCTCTCGTTCGGCACAACCGCTTAAGAGTGGCGCCCCGCATCTTTCGCACAGGTGACGGACGGTGGGGATTCTTCCTCGGGGCGGGCGTGCTGGGCAGGGCGCGCTCCTCGGTGCGGTAGTCGTCGCGGCGCTCATGGTGTTTGTGGTCCCGTCGGGCCTCGCCTCCGCGGCCCCCACAACGGCCTCGGACTCCTCGGGTGCCGTGTCGTGGGCATACGGGGGGTTGAGCACGATCTCGTTCTCGGGCACTTCGTCGTCCGGCGTGCCGTACGTGGGGAACGCGACCTACGGGTTCAGCGTGCTGATCACCCAGACCAACTCGACGATCCTGCCGAACGACTTTGAGCTCACGGTCGGGCGCACGATGGGGGCCTCGTTCGCGGTCCAGTACTGTCTCCCCAACTGCCACAAGCCCACCTACTTCGCGGGGCTCTCCGCGCGGGTCTGGGAGTCGATCAACTCCACCGCCTTCCTCCTCGATAACGGAACGGTCAACGAGCCGGCCGGCCCCGTCACTGCCTTCGCTCTCCAGAACGCGAGCACCGTCCAGGTCGACAACATCTCGGAGTCCACCTCCTCCTACCTCCCGGCGGCCTCCGGAGTGGGCGGGGTGAGCCGCGCCGGCTATCTGGGCGTCCAGCTGCGGACGACGGGCTCGGTCAGTTTCGCGACCCCCCTCGGGCTGTATCCGACCAACCTGTCGACGGCCCAGTCGTGGAACTCCACCGCGGCGTTCCAGTCGAGCCTTGAGGCCGCGTACTCCTACTTCACCTCCTGGGCCGGACCGCTGGTCCGCGGCACCGACCAGGGGAACGGGACGATCCCCGTGCAGGGCGCGGGGACGCTGAACCTTTCGGGCAGCTATGCCCCGGCCGACACGATCGCGCTCGACGGCGCCCATTTCGCCGAGGTAGCGCTCTCGATCCAGGGACCGTTCACGCTCCGGGACGGCCTGCTCCTGGTCCCGGTCGCCTCGGACCTCTTCCAGGGC
>Ga0335078_10004311_pt1 | contig 21100 bp, 22 predicted proteins | sample Lox_Sample_32_FD_206711 | JGI IMG/M metagenome (GOLD analysis project Ga0335078, IMG submission 206711) | Soil microbial communities from Loxahatchee National Wildlife Refuge, Florida, United States - Lox_Sample_3.2 | ecosystem: Environmental > Terrestrial > Soil > Wetlands | place: USA...
CCGTGCCTTGGAAATCATGAATTATGGTTTCCGTCCATGTGCCCGCAGAGGAGGGCGTCAGTTCGAAGACGGTCCCATAATTGGCCCCGCCAGACCAGCTGGTCCCAAAGACATTACCGGCCCCATCCACGATCACTCCACCGAGCGGAAAATTTCCGTCGGCAGAGCAACAATCGAAACTATGAAGCACCGTCTCCGTCCAGCCGCCGCTTGCGTTCGGGATCAATTCGAAAACCTCGCCAAAGCCGCCATCCGGTCCACCGTTGTAAGTTGTGCCATAAAGGTTTCCAAAGGAGTCGAAGGTCAAGCTTGCGTAGGGATTGGCACCGTCCTTGAAGTTAAAGCTAAGCACCACTTGGCCCCATGACTGTCCGCATACGAAGAGGGCGAGCACAACCATGCTCAATCCGAGTTTCAGTCCTTTCGACATAGGCAGCCTCCGTTTACGCTGACAATCGCGCAGAGAAGCTTACTGCGGAAATCAGCACGGGACAACTACAAAGAAGAGCGCCTCCAACGCCCCGAATGTCGTCTTGCATCGTACTGGCAGCCGTCGGATATGCATGTAGGTGGTGAGCGCACCTTTGTCGCTAGAACGCAGAAGTCCGCCAATGAACTCCTCACAGCGAAACACGCAGATAGCCGTTTTCGACCGAAAAACCCAGCTGCTCACCGCGATGGTAGTTATCACAAACGTGATCGGCAACGTCTGCCTCAGCCATGGCATGCAGGAGGTGGGCAGAACCGTTTCAGCTTCTCCGGCCGATTATGTTCGGGCGCTGATCAATCCCTGGGTCGTCGGGGGCACCTGCGTGCTGGTGATCTGGATGATCAGCGACCTCGCCCTGCTCAGCCGCGCCGATTTGAGCTTCGTCCTTCCGGTCACGGCGAGTGCGTACGTCCTGATCGCGATCGTGGGACACTTCCTTTTGGGAGAACAGATCTCCTGGGTGCGCTGGCTGGGCATAGTAGTGATCACGTTGGGGGTGATTCTGGCCGAGGAGACTCCGTCACTGACCGCTGAAACTGCACCGGAGCAGCCGGAATGAAGTGGGTCCTGGTTGCCATCATTGCGCTCTGCAACACCGCCGGCGACGTGTTGAATACCGCAGGCATGAAGCGAATGGGAGCGGTCGAAGATCTTAGTCCCCGCTCGTTTCTCCGCATTTGTGCAAAGATTTCTCGCAGCCCCATGGTGCTGGCGGGACTGGCTGCGCTCGCCGTAAGTTTTTTTGCTCTGCTCTCGCTGCTTTCGATTGCCGCGGTGAGCTTTGCAATCCCCGCAACTGCGGCAAGTTACCTGCTCGAAACCCTGCTCGCCAAATACGTACTGAAAGAGGATGTCCGTGCCCGGAGATGGGCCGCCGCCGCATTGGTAGTGACCGGAGTGGTACTGCTTCGCTGGTAAAAAGCCACGTCCATTCAGAAATTCCGATAGAGCTCGTTTACCCAATCCTCAATGTGCCTTCGCATCTCTTTCAAATGACCGTCGAAAAAATGGTCCGCGCCCTCAACCATGACCAGCGTTTTAGGATCGGCGAACGACCGCACAGCTTGCTCCAGTTCCTCTCGCGGTGCGAACTCATCCCGCGAGCCGCTGATGAAAAGTTTCGGTTTCGTGCACCTTTCCAGGAGAGTGAAGTCATAACTTCGCTCTTCCCCCTTTCGACCGGCTGAGGGCGAGACCGGCAAGCCCAGCGCGATCGCAGCTTTTACGCGCTCGTCAGGACAGGCAGCCCGTAATCCCACAGCCGCTCCGAAAGAAAATCCTGCAAACACGACCGGCAGGTGAAATTCGTGCTCAAGCCACTCAAAGGCGCAGCGCACGTCTTCGACTTCAGCCCGCCCGTGATCGTGCTGCCCGGCACTCAAGCCTGCTCCGCGGAAATTGAAGCGCAGCACGGGAAACCCGAAGCTGTTCAAAGCTTTCATGGCGTGAAACACCACTTTGTTGTGCAGGGTGCCGCCAAACAGCGGATGCGGATGGCAGACCACAGCGGCGTGCGTCGCCGTTGGCGCGCCCGCGTTCAACAGAGACTCAAGCCGACCCGCCGGGCCGTTGAGAAAAAAGCTCCGAATTGTGGTTGAGCTCTCGCTCACGCAAATGTTCAGCGCAGGTCCCGATTACCTTGGTTACATGCCCGGGAGCAAACTCGAAATTAGAATCGGCTGCATGGTTGTCCGTGGCCGTTTTCTATCATTCTTATTGTGCCTGGCGCTGCTCTCCTGTGCCGCCGCACAAGCCAAGCAGTTTGCCGTCATCACCGAAAAAACAAACTCCACCAATGATCTTTCTTCCGCCGATCTCGTAAAGCTGTTCAATGCTCACACGCACTCCTGGCCGGATGGCACTCCGGTCACGATTGTAATGCGCGATCCGTCTTCCGGTGATATGGAGCTCGTTCTGCATAGAGTCCTGGACATGACCGCCGCGCAGGCCCGGGATTTCATGGCTACCCATCGCGCCGGCGTTGTGGTAGCAGGCTCGGACGATGCGGTTCTGCACTTTGTCTCGACAACGCGCGGCGCGATAGGAATCATCGATTTGTACTCGCTTACTGACGGCGTCAAGGTGGTAAAGGTCGACGGAAAATTGCCGGTGCAGCCAGGCTATTTGCTAAGAGGAAACTGACCATGGCCAACTACAAACTTCATCGCTTTGCGTTTTACGCAGTTCTGCTTTTCATGCTGTACCTCGCGGCGCCTCTGTTTGCGCAGGCCGATCTGCTTGGCCATGCCTCTGGGCAATCGGGTGTCTTTCCTCTGACCACAAAGTCTCCCGAAGCGCGCAGCCTGGTCGAAACCGCACTGAAACTTTATCTCGATGAAGTGGAGCAGACCGAAGCCATCGAAATCTTGCGGACGGCAGTGAAGCTTGACCCTGACTTCGCCATGGGCCACGAGTTCCTGGCGCAGATCAGCCTTGATTCTGCCGAGCAGGTCAATGAACAGGCCAGAGCTTTCACCACTCGCAAGCACGCGACTGTACCCGAGCAGCAGGTGATCGAGTGGTACCAGGCGGCCGCCGATCACGACGTCATGTCCGCCATCACCAAAATGAACGCCGTTCTCAGCCAGTATCCGCACGACGAGTGGGTGGTGTGGATGACCACATGGTGGCTTATGACGCAGGACCAGTTCCAGCGCTCAATCGAGATTTACGAGCGCTCCGGCATCACTGACTCGCCCGGACTGATGAATAACATGGGGTACAACTACGCCAGCATCCGCCAGTTCGATAAAGCGTTCGACATGATGGAGAAGTATGTGGCGGCTATGCCGCACAACTCAAACCCGCAGGATTCATATGCGGAAATTCTCCGCATGGCGGGGCACTACAACCAGTCGGTCGAGCACTACAAGGCGTCACTGGCGATCAATCCGAATTTCTACTCTTCTCAGTTTGGCTTGGCCGATACCTATTCGCTCATGGGAGATCAGGCCCGTGCCCGCCAGGAATACGAGATCGGTTTCACCAAGTTCACGCTGCCCGAGCAGCACTGGACGATGTGGAAATCGCGCGAAGCCTTGACCTATCTCCGCGAGGGTGACTACCCCGGCGCCGACCGCGCATTTCAGGCGATCGCCGACCAGGAGCACGCGCGGCACAGCAGTCAGATCGAAGCAGACACCTATCGCCAGATGGCCATGTATCAGCAGCAGCCGCACCGCGCAATGATGTACTTGCGGAAAGCTGAGCTGGCAACCCGCCAGGCAAAAAATTCGCTGCATTCGGCAATAACCCAGGAGAGCGCGCAGATTCTGCGGGCGAAGATCGAGCTTGCAATACGCATGAACGATAAACAAACCATGCAGGCAGCCCTTGATACGCTTTCCGCCATGGCTGAAAACTCCAATGACCAATTGATCGAACTTGCCTGGCATGGCGCGGCCGGGGCGGCATTTTACGCCGAGCATCAATATGCCGAAGCCATTCCGCACCTTGAAGAAGACGTCAATAACCCGCTCTCCCTCCGTTTGCTGGCATCGGCCTATCAAAAAACCGCCGACAACGACTCCGCCCGTCGTGCGGCTGACACATTGATGAACCTGAATGACGTGTCTCTGGAGCAGGCGCTGGTCGTCCCGGCCTTCCGCAAATGCAGTGCCGATCCAAATTGCAATGCGGGGATGAAGAACGCGTCGTTCTCGACTAATCATCCGTAAGCGAGACCGGGGAACCCGTGTCCAAAAGTCGTCTGTTACCCCTGTTTGCGCTGTAACTAAAGGGACTTCGACCTATTGCGTTGACTGTCCCACCATCCCAAACGGATAATCAGATCATGGACATTTACGAGGAGATCGTGCGTCTTCGCAAAGAAGGACGCCGTGGGGCGGTTGCCACCATCGTAAATGTTCGGGGTTCCATCCCTTCCTTCGAGACTGCGAAGATGCTGGTGCGGGACGATGGTTCCATCGCGGGAACCATCGGCGGTGGTTGCGTTGAGGCCGAAGTCTGGCAGGCCGCCCGCGAAGTCATGGAAAGCGAGAAACCGCGCAGCCTCACCTTCAATCTCAATCAGGATCCAAAGTACGACACCGGCCTGGTCTGCGGCGGAACCCTCGACATCTTCATCGAGCCGGTGCTGCCTCCCGCTTCGCTCTACATTTTCGGCGCCGGCCACGTTTCGCTCAACCTTTATAAAGTCGCACGGAACGCGGGGTTCGACGTAACCGTCATCGACGATCGCGAGAGCTATGCGAACCGCGAGCGTTTTCCCGAGGCGAAAGAGATCATCGCCGCCGATTTCGAGAAAGCCATGCAGCAGCTCACTCCCAACGAGCTGTCATTTATCGTGATCGTCACCCGCGGTCATCGCGATGATATGCGCGTCTTGCGCTGGGCCGTTCAAACCCACGCTCGCTATATCGGTATGATCGGTTCGCGCCGAAAAACCATTACCATCTTCCGTGAACTGGTGAACGAAGGCCTTCCCAAGCATCTGTTCGAGCGCGTTCATGCCCCGGTTGGTCTCGACATCGGGGCCATTACGCCGGAAGAAATAGCCGTTGCCATCACCGCTGAATTAATCGCCGTGCGCCGCCACGCCGAGCGCGCACTGCCCCATATGAGCTGGTTTCATACGCAAAATCTTCAGGCCGGCAGCGACCCGAAGCCAGAAGATTCACTCGAGATCAAAGACTAGTCTCACCTGATAATCTTCTCTAGTTATCAAGCCGTTCAAGGAGGAACTATGTCTATTTTCGGATTAGTTGAATACCAAGACGCCACCCCGGAAGTTCGCACCATTTATGACGACATCATGGCTACTCGCAAGACAGACTGGATCAACAACTTCTGGAAAGCCATCGCGCACGATCCGGCAACGCTCAGACGCACCTGGGAAGATATCAAGCAGATCATGGGTCCGGGAGCGCTCGATCCCCTGACCAAAGAACTCGTTTACGTGGCGGTCAGCGTCAGCAACCAGTGCGACTACTGCATCGCTTCGCATACTGCATCGGCCAGAAAGAAAGGCATGACTGATGCCATGTTCAAAGAGTTAATGGCTGTCGTCGGCATGGCCAACGAGACCAACCGCCTGGTCGCGGGATATCAGGTCGAAATCGACGACCGCTTCAAGACTCCGTAAAACGTCTCCGCAGGATGCCCGAATCTTTCTGCATACTTGCCGCGCTTCGCGGCTGACGCAATATTCATAGCAGCGCCGCCCGAGGAGACCTTGCAAAGCTTCTACTGCCTTCGTTGCAATCGCGAGATCGAAACCGGGGACAAATCCGTGGCCGTATACATGTTCGCGCAGACGGTCGGAATCCGCCCGCGGCAGAAGTCTTCCGCGCAAAGAATCTGCTTCTGCCCGCAATGCTGTGTCTCGCTGGCTATGGGACCGCCCCCCGAGGGTGCGCTCAATCTGGCAGCCTGGCAGATGATTCGGGATCTGGTCAGCGCGGACCCGGCGCTCAATGAAGCCGCCTGGGAGGAATTGCGCGGGGTCCCAGCCCTGTTGCCCGCAACCGGCACGGAAGATAATCGCAGGGCAGCTGCCGGCGGCTACTTCGAGTTTTAGCGGCGGACATCCTGTTCATGAGTGCGGCAATCTAACGCTTTCTTCAGCGCCGACGTTCAAGCAACCGGTGTGGCACAATCGTAAGACCCAATGAATGTCCTGGAATTTACCGGGCTGGTCGCGGTGGGATCCTTTGCGGCCGGATTGCTCGGCGCGCTTACCGGGCTTGGCGGCGGCGTGGTGCTCGTCCCCCTGCTTACGCTTTTCTTCAAAGTTGATATTCGCTATGCCATCGGAGCGTCGCTCGTTTCAGTGATTGCAACCTCCTCCGGCGCCGCTGCCGCCTACGTCCGCGAAGGTTTCTCGAACATCCGCATCGGCATGTTTCTGGAAATCGCAACGACGATCGGGGCATTAGCCGGAGCGTATCTCGCCACCAGAGTTTCGACTGGGGTCATTGCAACCGTTTTTGGGGCGGTGCTGCTCTACTCGGCTTACTTGTCACGGCGGCCCCGGGCGAAGCACGAGCGGAATCTACCGCAGGATCCGCTGGCCACGCGCCTGAAAATGAACGGCAGCTTTCCTGAGAGTGGCGGAATCAGACGTTACAACGTTCAACATGTTCCCACCGGGTTTGGGCTTATGTTCGGCGCAGGTACTTTATCCGGCCTCTTGGGCATTGGTTCGGGAGCGGTGAAGGTGCTCGCCATGGATCAGGCGATGAAAATTCCCTTCAAAGCTTCGACCACAACCAGCAACTTTATGATCGGCGTGACCGCCGCTGCGAGCGCAGGAGTCTATCTCAGCCGTGGATACATCGATCCCCTGCTCGCCATGCCGGTGATGCTCGGCGTTCTTGCCGGGTCGTTGCTGGGCACGCGTGTCCTGGTGCGCGCAGAAACCAAATCGCTCCGGCTGATCTTCGCCATTGTCATTGCCGTGCTGGGGATCCAGATGCTGTACAAAGGCCTGGCAGGAGGAATCTGAAATGATGAAAGCGCCGAGTCAGTGGAGTGACCAGCGTATTGAGGACATCATCGGGAATCTTCTGCGTGCCGGCGTCATGCTATCCGCAGTTGTCGTACTTTGCGGTGCGGGTGTCTACCTTGCTCGGCATCCTTCTGAGCGTGTGAACTACCACGCCTTCCATGGCGAGCCGCCCGATTACACCACCATTGGAGGCATTTTTCACACCGCCTTCGGACTGCACGGGCGCGGGTTGATCCAGCTCGGTCTGTTACTGCTGATTGCCACTCCCGTGGCTCGCGTAGCCTTCTCTATCTGGGGCTTCGCCGCCGAGCACGATCGCATGTACGTGGTGTTCACCGTCATTGTACTCACCGTGTTGCTTTATAGTCTGCTGGGATCGTCGGTCTGATCCGCTATACCTGGAGCCCGAGGCGGGCCAGCATCTCGCGGCGGCCAAGGCTGGTTACCGACAATGCGCGATCATCCAGGTCCTGCACCACCCACTTTCGCTTCAGCAGAACCTCCAGGAGAGCGGCGCCCAGCGAGCCGGCGAGGTGCGGCTGTCTTTCGCTCCAGTCGAGGCAGGGATAAGCAAACTTGCGCCGCATGGCGCGTGCCGCATCAAGGTCAATTCCCAGAGAGCCAAAACCCGTAGTTCCTTCGCTCGTCAGTTCGTATTTCTCTTTGCTGTGAACGACCCAGCCCAGGGTTTTGAACCGGACATTCAGCGCCACTCCCAAACTTCCGGCAATGTGGTCGTAGCAGCTGCGGGCGGCCAGCAGACGGGCTGGAGTCGCAGGCACAAATTTGGTCCGCGCACCCGCCGCAACCAAATTCAAAGCCTCAAGCGCACTGGCGACATCACGGCCCGCGAGACTGTAGTAACGATGCTTGCCCTGCCTGAAATTCTTCACCAGCTTGTGAGCACTGAGCCGGCTCAGATGCGCACTTGCGGTTGACGCGCTCACCTCCGCGACAACTGCCAGCTCTGTGCTGGTGCGGGCACGTTTGTCCAGCAGGGAATACAGCATGCGGACCCGTGAGGGCTCGCTGATAGCCGCCGCAATGCCGGCAATGGTTTCGCCGCTGGCTTGCGCATTCATACTTCGATAATAAACGAAGTGTTATTGCATGCCAAGCCTCACACTGAATGTTTGGGAGGCAGAACGAATGGCTATCGCCTGCGTTATCCGTTATCAGATCGATCCGTTTCAGAAAGAACTATTCAAGACCTACGCCGAAAACTGGGGCAAAATCATTCCCCGCTGCGGCGGGCACCTGATCGGCTATTTTCTTCCGGCGGAGGGCACGAACGACATCGCCTGGGGATTGATCGAATTCGAAAATCTTGCTGCCTATGAATCCTATCGGGCTCGTTTGAAGTCTGATGCTGAAGGACGGCAAAATTTTGATATGGCGCAGAGCAAGCGCCTCATCCTCCGCGAGGAAAGGAATTTTGTCGAGATCGTCGAAGGAACCCTGAATATTCCTTCCACGTTGAAACAAGGAGCATGAACGAATGCTGACGCAGGCGGAGAAAGGCCAGATCTTTCGCGGATTGCACTATCACGAGACCGCTTTCATTATCCCTAACCCATGGGACATCGGCAGCGCGCGCGTACTCGCGCACCTCGGCTTTGATGCGCTGGCCACAACCAGCATGGGCTTTGCCTTCTCCATCGGCAAGCGCGACAACACGGTTGACCGCGGGCAGATCATGAAGCACATCGCGAAAATCGTGGCCGCGACCGATCTGCCGGTCAGCGCCGACCTCGAGAACGGCTTCGGAGACTCACCCGAAATGGCGGCGGAAACGATTCGCCTCGCCGCTGCGGCAGGAGCAGTCGGTGGATCAATCGAAGACGCGACCGGGCGCGATGACAAACCGATTTATGAATTCGAACACGCGGTCGAGCGGGTCCGCGCTGCCGTCGAAGCGGCGCGGCCACTGCCGTTCACCTTTACTCTCACCGCGCGCGCCGAAAATTATCTGCATGGCCGTCCCGACATCAAAGACACGATCAAGCGCCTGCAGGCGTATCAGCAGGCGGGTGCTGACGTGCTCTACGCGCCGGGCCTCGCCACTAAAGCTGACATAGCCGCGGTTGTCACCTCCATAGATAAACCTGTGAACGCCCTCATGGGCCTGCAAGGTGTTCAGTTGAGCCAGGCTGAACTTTCAGCAATCGGAGTAAAACGAATCAGTGTAGGAAGCGCGCTTTGTCGCGCTGCATTGGGAGCGTTCGTCAGAGCTGCACGCGAGATGCGCGAAAACGGCACCTTCGATTTTGCCAGGCAGGCAGCCAAGTCAAGCGATATTTCCGCGATGTTCAGTTAGAGGGAATAACGACGCCCATAATCGCCAGCGTATCCGAGGCAGCGTGAGCACGCCCGCTAAGCAACTTTACGGAACAGACGGCGGCCCAACTTTCTTTCATTGGCTTCAAAATCTGTCAGAGCGATTACCACAGCTTCATTGACCGCCTGGCCGCGGAAGAAATGCGCGATTCCCGTGTTCTTGAACCCGAGCAGCTCCGGCGCGATCGCTGCCATCCCAGCCTGAATGACGTCAAGGTCGCCGTGAGTTTCGAAGCTGACCGGCCTCTTTCCATTTCCCTCGTAGTCGGTGAGCAGAGTGTAGCTGAGAACAAAAGCTCCGTTGGCGATCGCCGCAATGGCGGCATTCTGCCGTTTGCCCCAGCACAGTCCAGCAACCACTCCGAAGGCGCCGGAGGTGAGAAAATCAAGAATTCTGTGTGTTTTTGGACTGATCGGTCTTGGAATAGGAAGTTGTCGCACTAAACCCAGCATTGTTTGGCTCCTCGATTTTGGATTGCGTTTCTGGTTGGAAGCCGAGCCCGCGCCGCAAGTTGTCCACAATGGACTGTTGAAATCGCCGCTATTGAGTGCTGGCAAGCTACTGCGTAATTCCGAAGGTCCCGGTGGCCATGCGCACGACTTCGCGACCGATAGGAAGCGAAGCTGTCGCTGCCGGCGAGGGAACGTTGCAGACGTGCAACATGTTTTCTGAGCAGACGAACTGAAAGTCGTCAACCAGAGAACCGTCGCGCTCGAGGGCCTGGGCGCGAACCCCTGACCCGCCGGGCAGCAGATCGGAATCCTGAATATCAGGAAGCAGCTCTTGCAGAGCGCGGGTAAATGCAGGTTTGTAGAACGAGCGGTAAAACTCTCCCGCGCCATACTTCCAGTATTTACTGCCCATGCGCCAGAAACCTGGCCAGGTAAAGGTGCTCAGTGTATCGCTCACGCTGAAATCTCTGGCTCGATAACCTTCCCGCTTGAAGCTGAATACGGCATTGGGCCCGGCATCCACGCCGCCGTGGATGCGCCGCGTGAAGTGGACGCCGAGGAACGGAAAGCGAGGATCGGGGACGGGGTAGATCAGTGCTTTCACGAGCTTTGTCTTTTCTGGAACGAGTTCGTAGTACTCGCCACGAAAGGGAACGATGATGACTCTGGGCTGTTTTCCACTCAGGCGCGCGACAAGGTCGCTTTGCAGGCCGGCACAATTGATAAGAAATTTGGTGGTGAACGAACCGGCGGAGGTTTCAATAACTATCTCGCCAGCTCGCGCAGAAATCTTTCGGACCTTCGCCCTTGTTATTACGTCCACGCCCCGTGCGACGATCAGTTCCGCATATTTTTCGCAAACCAGTTTGTAGTCGGTGATCCCGGTGGTTGGAACGTGAATGCCGCAAATGCCGCCACAATAAGGCTCGATCTCGTGCATTTGCTCAGCCGAAAGCAGCCTGAGACCGTGGATGCCATTCGCCCGGCCTCGTGCCAGCAGATCATTCAGCCGCGGAAGGTCGGCTTGATCAGTGGCGACGATCAGCTTTCCGCAAATCTCATGCGGGATGCTGTGCTCGGTGCAAAAGGCGACCATGGCGGCTGCACCTTCGACACACAAACGCGCCTTGAGCGATTGGGGCTTGTAATAGATACCGGAATGGATGACTCCACTATTATGGCCGCTTTGGTGCTGGGCCACAGCGGGCTCCTTTTCGAGAACCAGTACGCGAAGACGCGGCAACATTGAACTCGCGTTGAGGGCGGTGGCGAGGCCGACGATGCCGCCGCCGACGATGGTGATGTCGTATTTCCCGTTGGACATCCTGATTGAGAGTTAACAAGAACTCAAGATTGCGGGCAAGGAGCCAGGACACAGACCTGACTATTGGACAATCAGCTCAACCGGAGCGGTCGCGGTAGCGGATCCGGTAGTTGCCGTGATCGTAATGGGATAAGTACCAGCCAGAGTGCCCGGCTGAGGCGTGGGGCTGGAGGTGGTGTTGCCCATCAAGCCCTGGCCGCCGCAGGCGAATAGCAAGCCTGCAAGCAGCAGGAAGACTAACGCAAAGAACAATTGAGCGGTTTTGAGGCGGACTCGGCGGCGCCGGGAATCACAGATCAGGCCCAACGGCGCGAGAAACATCGCCCAGATGCACAGACTTTGTTTCGAGCGTAACTGCTCTCTAAGAAGTGACGTCGCCGGGGTGGTCACCACGCTGAAAACCACCCCGGTTCGCCCGCTTCCGGCGCCTACTTGCGGCGGCGTGAACTGACAGGTGCTCGAGGATGGTGCGCCGGTACAGGCCAAGGTGACATTCTGAGGAAATTCGCTGGCTGATAGCGGCTGGAGCTCAAGATTGAAGTTCGCAGTCTGCCCCGGGGCAACGCTTTGGGGCCCGGAAACGGGCGTGATCTTGAAGGTGAACTTTGATTGGGTCGGCGAGTTCACAGTCAGGGTCAAGGGGAAGGTCTGGTTGATAACACCTGAAGAAAAATCGGCGCTTATGGTGTACGCTCCGGGCGGCGTACCGAGCGAAGGTGAAACGGGCGCCGTCGTTGTAATGTTCAGGGTCACTGAAGTTGTTGTGCTCCCGCTTGCAATGGGAGAGGCGGGTGTAAATGAACAAAGCGCGAGTGCCGGCAGACCTGAGGCGCAGGTATAAATGACTTCATTCTGAAAAGTGGCCGTGCCGAGCGGGGAGATGCCGAGTTTGTAAGTTGCGGTGCTGCCCGGATTGACTGATTGCGTATTCGTGTTGCTGGTGACGGAAAATCCAGCAGCGACGACAAGTGTGAGAGCCCGAGTTTTTGGGGCGGGTGCTCCGGGCGAGCTGGCAGAGATCGTGATGGGATAGGTTCCCAGCGGCGCGTTTGCAGTTGTGCTGATGGTCAATGAAACCGCGACAGGGTTGCTCGACGTGGGATCGGCCGAGCTGGAAGGCAGAAAATTGCAGGTGGCGCCTGCAGGGAGACCGTCGCATGCAAGGTTCACAGTTCCGGAAAAAGATCCGGCGGCAGTGACCTGAAATGTGATGGGCGAGGAGGTGGATTGATCGGCTACAACCACGCTGGATGAGGAAAGCGCAGTCAGATTAAAGTCGACTACGTGTAGCGCCAATGCGAAATCATGACTGAGGCCGCTTGCGTCACTGCCTTGCAAATTGAAGAAATAGTTACCATCCGGGCCTGACCCCGTGAGGGTGAAGCCGGCATTCTGTCCAGTCGGCGTTGGTTGCAGTGAGCTTGGCTGGACTGCACACTTCGGAGGAGGCGCCGTGCTGCCTTTTACACAACTCAGATCCACGTTTGAGTTGTACCCGTTGAGGGCAATCAATTCGCCGGAAAAGGCCGCGCTTTGTCCGCCAAAGATAGTTGCCGATGAGGACAGTCCGGAGAACACAAAGTCCGGCGTGGTGATCAATGGGTACTGCCAAATGCCACGGCCATATGTGGAGGCGCGCAGGAGTTTCGTGCCCTGGCTGTTGAAAATGCCCAGAGCCGTAACCGGGACGTTGGGCAGATAACCCGCAGACTGATTGGGACCGCCGTCCGGAGCAGGACCGACTTCGGACCACCCCGGAGCAGCCCCGCTGCCTGAAAACACGCCGGCATCGGTTCCGAGATAAATCGTGCTTAAGGAAGTTGTTGCCCCGGGATCAATCAAAATTGCGTTCACCGGTGCATCGGGAAGATTACCGGTGAAGTCGGTCCAGGTCGCGCCGCCGTTGGTGGTTTGCCAGACATGCGAGACGTTGAATCCCATGATTCCGGCGTATGCGGTCAGGCCGGTCGGATCGGAAGGGTCAATGGCGATGCTGGAGATCGGAAAATTGCTCGGATCGATGCTGCCGGTTCGATCTGCCCAGGTGGGAAGACCACCCTCGATATTCGTGCTCACCCAGATGTGGCCTCCGGTGGGCGAAGTGGGAATCAGCGGGCCGTAACCGTCGGTTCCTGCATAGATAACGTTGGAAAAGCGGTTTTGATCGATTGCCCCTCCAGCGGCAATCGCCCGCACCATGTTTGTCTCGGTTCCCAGACAGCTTCCATCGCCGCCGAACTCGAAATTGTTGCTCAATAAGATGAACATCCCTCCCGTGCTCGGACCGCGCCAAACCCGGCAGGTACCGACGATCATCTCGCCCGAGCTTTGGGGATCGAGGATAAACGGCGGATAATACGGGCCGATATCCCCACCCAACGTTGCACTGCTGACGACCTGGTCATTTTCGAAATCGCTGCTGACGCAGTTGACTTCCAGAATGCAGTCGAAAATGTTAACGCCGGAAACTGCGTCGGGCGGGTTTGATACGAACCAGTTACAGGCGGCCGTTGTGCACTCGTTTGAGGGATCAATTTGGTTATATCCGCCATCGCCGCCGTTTACGTTCGACCACGGTGTACTGGTGGGGACGGATTGGGTAGCGGGCGAACCGTTCGCTTGCGCTCCGGCCAGGATCACTTCCGAATCAGTCGCCGACTGCGAAAACGAGACGATTTGCGTCATGGAGCCGAGGGTCTGATTCAGATCATCGAACTGGTTGTTCTGGCCACAGGTTCCGCTAGTTAGATCGGTGTAGGCGTTCAGCGCGCGATAGACGCCGCCATCGTTGGCAAAATACATCACATCCTGCTGATTGCTGTTGGTCAGCATAAAAGCCGCGGCGTGCTGGCTGGGATGCACATGCGCGATGAAACCGAGCTGAGGCGGGCAGCCATAAACGTGAGTCAGATTAAGAAAACTGTTCGTTCCAGTTCCATTGCAGCTGGGAAAGACGCTGCTGACGGTGCATTTGAAGAGATTTACAGCGCCAGCATAAAGATCGGTCGCCTGGCCGTTCGGAACAGCCGTGAGCATGAGGTTGTACGTGCCGTACTCCGTCCCGCAGCCAAGGTCATCGCCGCAGTTGACGATGCCGCTGTCGTTGATCTGCGCCCAAGCCGCGCCGCTATCGGTTGATTGCCAGATTCCCTGATCGTTGTCGTTCACGTCCACGTACCAGGCATACATTTCGTTGCGGCCTGGAACAATGGTGAGCTGCCCGCGAAAAATCGGGCAGGCGCTGGGCGAAACTTCCACCGCCGGGCAAGCGCCAGTGGTGAGACCGTTTCCGGGCTGCGTCGGCATTCGCGACCAGTTGATACCGTCGCTCGAGGAATAAAACCCGTGGTTGCGGAGAACTGCATAGAAGCTTTGGGTCGTTGAGTTGTAAACCACCGAGGTTGCGGAATCAGGTGTAATGGTGACACCGGAATCCTGAATACTGGCGAAATTCCAGCTGTTTCCGTCGTCGGTCGAATAATAAAGGCCAAGGTTGTTTGCGGGAGCTTCGGTGAGTCCTTCGAGCGTGCCCTCCGGTGTTGTCGCCACAGCGGCAACCACGAGATTGGGATTCGCCGTGCCGAACGCAAACTGGCTGAAACCTAACCCGCCGAAAGGATAAAATCCGCTGACATCGGAAGGGATCAGAGTCCAGTTATTGCCGCCATCGGCCGAGCGGAGGATGCCCAGGCCGTAGTAAGAATCCGTCGAGTCATTTATTTCACCCGTTCCGACCAGGAGAAGGCTCGGGCCGCCGGGCTGTGCCTGCACGCCGATCGCGCCGACCGCGAGCGTTGCCTGGTTGTCGATCAAGGGAGTCCAGATCACGTTTGCCAGGGATGAGCTCAGTGCGTTTCCTGATTGCCATAGCCCGCCCTCGGCTCCGCCCAAGTACACCGTATTCCCGGTCGCATCCGCGGGATCGACGGCAACTGCTGTGGCTCGGCCAGAAACATAGCCGTAGTCCTGGATGCCCTGGCCGCTGGCATCGGAGGCGAGCGGCGCGGGGCCAAGAGAAGTCCAGATTGCGGAGCTATTTTGCGGAGAATTTTCTCCCTGATAACGCCGCGCAGCCCGCATCGATATCTTTTGCTGATAGGCGCGATAACGCAGCGCCGCGGTCGATCTGCCCGCGACTCTTCCGCGGAGAAACCAGGCATCACGACGCGCAGCCGACTGCCTGCTGTTCATAGGTGAAGTTTGCGCGTGCGTAACAGTGGCCGCGGCAAGGCAAAACACCAGAGTGGCGGAACCGCAGGCAACGCCGCGGAGACGCATCACCCCGCCTGCTGCGTGGTGGAGTTGGAATCCGTTGCGGCCGAGGGTTGGCGCTTGTTATTGCGCGGAAGGTCCGCAGGAAACAGTTGACCGGAACTTCCGGCGGAGATTTTTCCCAGCTTGATCAGGCGGGCGACAATCGACCCTACGCTGCGGTTGTGGGTTTTCGCGATCTGCTGAAAATCGACGCCCTTGCGCAACTCCTCGCAAACCTGCTCGTCTTCAGCGCGTGTCCAGTATTTGCCGGCACTCGAGGGCCGGTTGCGTTCGCGATCCTGTTGCGCAACCAGCGCGGCCAGCGCGCGGTTCAGGGCTTTGACCACGTGCGGATTGCGGCAAATCGAGTCCTCCGCGCAAAGCTCTTTGGTTCCGGGATCAACCCCTTCGGCCAGCGAACGCACAACCGTGATCGCTTCCTCGAGTTCCATACACCTCTCCTCAGCGATGTCAGGGTAGCGGCAACAAGAACGCGGGCTTTGTGACGAGTGAACATTGCCGGCTCGCGCCGGCCCACAATGGGAATACTCTTTCGGTAAAATCGTGGAACTTCGGAAAAGCGCGAGTTATGGACTGGCAAGCATTTTGGCTTTCAGTGCGGCTGGCTGCGATTGTGGCGGCAATTCTCGTGGCGATCGGGATGCCGATCGCCTACTGGATTGCCTATTCGCGGTGGCAGTGGAAATTTCTGGCTGAAGCGGTGGTTGCTTTACCCATTGTCTTGCCGCCGACCGTCCTGGGTTTTTACGTGCTCGTCGCGCTCGGCTCGCGCAGTCCCATCGGGAGATGGTGGCAATCGCTTACCGGCCATACGCTGGCGTTCACTTTTACCGGCCTGGTGATCGGGTCCGTTATTTATAGCCTGCCCTTTGCAGTTCAGCCGTTTGCCACAGCGTTTGCTGCGGTGGACTCGCGGCTCGTGGCCGCTTCGTCCGTGCTGGGCGCATCGCGACTGCGGACGTTTTTTCGCGTGATCCTGCCGCTCTCAATTGATGGTCTGGTGACCGGCATCGCGCTGAGCTTTGCGCACACACTTGGCGAGTTTGGCGTGGTGCTGATGGTGGGGGGCAATATTCCCGGCGAAACCCGCACCGCCTCGATTGATATTTACGACAAAGTTCAGGCGTTCGACTACAGCGGCGCGAACCAGACCGCGCTGGTCCTCATGGGGATTTCTTTTGTGCTTCTGGTGTTGCTGTATGCTTTCAATCGCAAACTTTCGGCGGTATGGCAATGGAAATGACGGACACGGCCGAAGCAAGGAACGCGAGCGCGCTCGGTTCGCTGAGCGAGCTTGCGGTTAGCATCACGAAAAACTTCGGTGCGGAGTTCAGCCTCGACATCGCATGCACCTTCGAACCGGGCATAACGATCGTCTTTGGTCCGTCAGGCGCAGGAAAAACAACTCTGCTCGACTGCATTGCCGGATTGACGCCGCCTAATCACGGGCGAATTGCGATCGGGCCGCGGGTTCTGTTCGCCAGTGAGATAAGGAGAAACACTGCGCTTCGTCATCGCAATGTCGGCTACGTCTTCCAGGATCTGGCGTTGTTTCCTCACCTCAGCGCGGAGCAGAACATTGCATACTCTCTGAATGCAGTTCCCGCAGGAGAACGACGCGCGCGGGTAAACGCGATCCTGGAATCGTTTCGGATAGGTCATCTGCGTGCTCGCAAGCCCGGCGAAATTTCAGGAGGGGAGCGTCAACGAGTTGCATTGGCGAGATCACTCGTCACAAATCCTTCAGCTCTGTTGCTGGATGAACCCTTGGCCGCACTTGATGCGCGCACTAAATCGGCGATTATTGAAGATCTCCGCGCCTGGAATGAAACGCATCGTGTGCCCATTCTTTATGTGACGCATAGCCGCGAAGAGGTATTCGCGCTCGGTGAGCGCGTGATAGTTGTCGAGCACGGACGCGTTATAGCTGATGGGACGCCGCACGAGGTCATGTCTGCTCCCATGCAGGAGACTGTCGCACAGCTTGCGGGATTTGAAAATGTCTTCGACACGACTGCCGTTGCTTTGCACGAAAACCAAGGCAGCATGACATGCCGGCTCGGCCGCAGCACGGTTGAACTGGAAACTCCGCTGGTGCGTGCGGAGGTCGGGTCGATGCTGCGGGTTGGGATCCGCGCCGGAGACATTCTTTTGGCGGTGGAAAAACCTCGCGGCCTGAGTGCTCGCAATGTTATTGAAGGAAGGATTGTCTCCCTGGAGCAGCGTGACGTGATTGTTGTCGCACGCGTGGACTGCGGGGTTGAGATGGAAGTTCACCTGACCATCGCCGCACGGGAGGCTCTCAGTTTCCAGCCAGGCAAGAAAGTGTGGCTGGTGGTGAAAACGCATTCGTGCCATCTGATGCGTGGGTGATTTTTACGCCCCAGCCACGGTCTTCGCCTGCTCGCGCGAGGCGTACCGCGCCATAGCGATCTCAACGATCTCCCCGATCAACTCCGTGTATGAACGCCCCGAGGCCCTCGCCGCCATGACAAACTCATGTTTGCTCGAGAGCCACGGGTTGGGATTGGCTTCGAGCACGTACACCTCGCCTTTGTCCGTGAGGCGCATGTCAACCCGGCCGTAATCACGCAGCTTGACGGCCTGATATGCCGCCATGGCAGTTTCGGTCAAGCGCGTTGCGGTCTCCTCGTCGAGATTTTCCACCAGCTCCGATTTCGTCAGCTTGTAGGATTCGCTGTTCTTCTCAAATTTTACGTCGTAGCTGGCGATCTTCGGCGTTCCTTTCGGCAGCTTCGAAAGATCGAGTTCAACCAGCGGCAGAGACTCTGCGCGCTCATAGCTTCCGAGGATTGCCGAATAAATCTCGCGGCCTTCGATGTACTCTTCGATCAGAGCGGGCGAGTCGAATTCGTCCTGGATATATTCGACGCGGTGCATCAGCTCTTTAATACTGTCCACCACCGCGTTCGCATTGATGCCGATTGAGCCATCTTCCCAGATCGGTTTCACGATCACGGGAAAGTTGATGTCATGCGCATGCTCGATCCGGCCACGATACGCCGTGGCAAAAAACGGCGTCTTGATGCCGTGAAAGGCGAACATCTTTTTGGCAATCGCTTTGTCCTGCGCCAGAATGTGAGCGTGCGGACCGGCACCGGTGTAGGGCAGCTCAAGCAGATCGAGATACGCTGCGATATTAACTTCTTTGGTATCGTCGCCGGCAAATGATTCGGTCAGGTTGAAGACCAGGTCGGCTTCGCACCTGGCGAGCGCGTCGATGCATTGCCGCGAGCCGTCGAGCACCTGGTAAAAGGGTTTGTGGTCGAGCTTGGTCAATGCCTCAAAGATTTCTTCGCGGTCTTCTTTCTCGCGCCGCGAGCGGGACTTCTTCTTGCGTGATTTCTTGGGCGCAACCGGCGCCGGCGATTCGTCTTCCACTACATCGTAGAGAATCGCAATTTTCAGGTTCTGGTTCGTCATTTATCCTCCAACTACTTCTGTACAAATTTGTCGCGCGCCAGGCAATTCATTGCCAGCGCAGTCGCATAGACACTCACGTTGGTAAGATGCGCAGTGTCCCGTTGCCTATCTGCCAGCAGACTGAGTTCGCCAGATCTTTTTCTGATTGCCTCAACCAGTTTTCGAATTAACGGGCGCTGCACACCGGACCAATAGGCGATGTAGTCCGTCAGTTGTTTTTGGTTGCGCGCCAAAAAGTCAGCCGCCGGCTGCGTGTTCTTGCGCTTTTTTGAAACGTCGAAGATGCTCTTCAGGTCTTCGTCGAACGCGAGATCGATAACCGGAATGCCATCGTTCGACCGCTGATAAAACTCGCCAACTGTCAGCTCCATTTCATCAACCGTGATGTCGGGATGTCCGCGCCGTCGCAGTGGATCAGCATTACCGAAAGTTCTGGCAATGCGATCCATGTAGCGGAGCTTTGTCATCGCGCCCCAGCCGCGATAACGTTTCTTCCAGGCTGAACGCGGCGTGAGCCAGACCGCGAACGTCTCAGCAAAATCTTCATCCGGATGTTTTTGCGCGTACCATCCCGGCAAATGCCTGACATAATCACGCGAAAAGGCGACCGGGCGGTAATTGTCCCGATAAGCGCGCCGAAACGGGCCGAACAAGGCTTTCCATTCCGGCGTTCTGTGGAGCTTGTAGGCGTAGTTGAAGGCGTGGCCGGCCTCGTGGCGCAGATACATCATGATTTCGCGCGCATCCTCGAGGTCGTTGCGATCTTTTTCGAGCTCCGACAGCTCTTTCCTGGCAAGGTAAAACGGAATGCCGATCACAGGTTCGCCTGAAGGGCATCCCCATTCATCGCTCAGGTAACAGGTTGGCCGGAATTTGCACAGCTTCCGTTCCTCCAGTTCGGCGTAAAGCCGGTTCACGAACGGCTCAACCGGCGAGCCGGCAATCGCCAGTCCCATCTCGCGGATGGGCGTGGCGAGAATCCTCTCTAATTGTGATGCCTCGGTGTTTTCCACGATTATCGCCAGAATACACGCGCAGAGCCGCGCCTGAGCTCGGAAGAGCTCGAAGTATTACTTACTTAGAGGCTAACTACCGAAAGTGCAATGCGAAAGTGACGTTGGGACGAGTACGACCGGGATTCACTGAGTGCTTACCTCGCCGCCGGGAATAATTCTGGTTGCCGATCGGAATTTTTTGTAATCGCGGAAGGTAACATCCTGCTCGATGTTGAAATTCTTCAGCAGGGCCAAACGCACATCGACCTTCAAAGCGACATGCTGGGGTAGCCAGACTTCGTTATTGACGCGGGTCTGCTCGATGACAATGCGAGCACCTTTATGCAACCGCGCCAGAAACAAACCGAATGAAACGTCATCAATGCACGTGGCGTCGAGCTTGGCCCATTGCGCCTCATCCTTATCGATCCATGCGCGAAAGCGGAAGTGCGGAAGAATCTTTGCGTCTTTTATATGCGGCTGAAAGCCGGGACGCGGTTCTGCATCGATCACGTACGTCTGCCGGCCATCCAGTTGCTCAGTTCCAATAAAACGAAAGTTATAAGCATCAGCCACCTCGTTCACGAACTCGCGGTCCTGCTCGCGCTCTTTTTCTTCTTTGACTTCGCGCTTGCTGCGAGCGTCATCCGACTCGTTCTTGCGCTTGTCGATTAACTTCTGGATTTTGTCTTCTTCTTTTTCGGCGTCCTTGCCCGAGAGCGGTTTGTTATCTTTGGCGGTCAGACGCTCTACCGGTTCGCCATAGATTTCAAGGATGTCGTAGGTTTTGACGTCGGTTGACTTGATCTGGCCTTTTCCATCCAGCTTGTGCTCATCCACCCGTTCGATGTAGGTGTAGTCGCGCTGCCGCTTATCATTGGCCTGATCATTGACCGCAACTTTTCGAATCAGGTCCTGAATCTGGGGCTGTGAAAGCGCGATCGTGGTTTGCGCCACAGCGAGCTGCAGGTTTAAAAGAACGGTTGCGCAAAAGCAGATGAGATTCCGAGACTTACCCATGCCTGATTAAAACACAACTATTCAGCGGTATTCTTGCGTGCCCAGGTTTTCGACAAGTTGCTGCAGCTCACGCGCAATCTCGTTCGGATCGCGACCTGGTGAAAACTGTATGGGTGCGCCGAGGGTTACATGGATCTTTCCCGGCCGTGCGATTTTCTTTCCCGCCTGCTTGAGTTCGAAGAGTCCGTCGATGCGCACCGGAACGATTGGAACACGGAGATTATGGGCAAGCAGGCCGATGCCGGACTGGAACGGGCGGAGGCGCCCATCGGTGGTGTGATGGCCTTCGGGAA
>Ga0335078_10004312_pt1 | contig 21098 bp, 13 predicted proteins | sample Lox_Sample_32_FD_206711 | JGI IMG/M metagenome (GOLD analysis project Ga0335078, IMG submission 206711) | Soil microbial communities from Loxahatchee National Wildlife Refuge, Florida, United States - Lox_Sample_3.2 | ecosystem: Environmental > Terrestrial > Soil > Wetlands | place: USA...
GCGCCCAGATCGCTGTGCAGCGCCGCGTCATTGGGACGGAATTCGAGCGACTCGCGCAAATGCGTGGCGGCGGCCTCCAGGTCGCCGGCCTTGGTGTTCTGATCGCCCCACAACCGCAAGACCTCGCCCAGATGTTGCCGTGCACCCGCGTCGTTCGGATTATCGGCCAGCACCTTGCGGAAATCGTCCGCCGCCTGCTCCCAGTTCTGCTGGATGGCGAGCGCGCTTGCCAGGTTATAGCGCGCGTTGGTGTAGCGCGGATTCGCCGCCAGCGCCCGCGTGAAGTAACCCGCCGCGCCGTCCACATTGTTCATCGAAAGCAGAACCGCGCCCAGCGTGTTCAGCGCAATCGCGTGACCCGGCCGCGCGGCGATAGCGGCCTTCAGAAACTTCTCGGCCTCGGCGGGCTTGCCCTCCGCGAGCATGAGCGCGCCGAGGTTGAACTCCGCGGTGAACTCTCCCGGATACTTCTCCAGCCGGTGCCGCATGATCGCCTCTTGCAGCTCCATGCGCCGGTCGCCGCCGCCGCGCGGCAGGACCTGTAGCCACAAGTGGCCCATCTCGTCGGTCGCCTGGTTGCCGCCGCGCACGCGCTTGGGCGGATCGTTGGGATTGCGCGGATTATTAGCTGTGTTGTCGTAATGGTAGCGCATGGAGACGACCGTTCCCTTGGGCAGAAATACCGGCTTCTTGTAGCGGTAGACGGCCTGCCAGTTCACGTCCCAATTCGGGATACGGATCAGCCAGCGGCGCGTACCGTCGGGCAGCGTAGCGTAGCCTTCCAGCAGGTGCCCGAGGTAATGCGCGTGCGGATAGACCGCCAGAACGTCCAGATCCATGGGCACCACGAAATCGTCGCTCACCTCGAAGTCCGGATCGCCCGGCGGAATATCGAGCGCGTCATCATGTTCGAGTTGCACCAGCATGGGGTACTTCGTGCCGGGATGATCGGTGAAATACAGACCGATCGACGGCTGCACCAGTTCAGGCTTGCCGGTGGTCTGCATGTGGACGTTCAACACCAGGTCGGTACCGGGATCGGCGTGCCAGGCCATGCCGTCCGGCTCGACCCAGGGAGTGCCGCCCGGTTTCCAGAAGAGGAAATGGCTGTCGGGGTCGAAGGTGTCCGATGCGATGTTGAGGTCCATGCCGGGGAAGCCGAAACCCGGCTTGGTCTCCTGCAGGCGCGCGGAGCGGCTGCGGTCGATCAGCACGTTGGCATGATGCACCGCCCGCAGGTTGCCGGGGCGGATCTCAATCGCCTTCACCCAGCGCCTGCGTTTCAGATTCATGGGCAGGATGAAGTTCCAATACTGGTCGGGACCGTCGGGGCGCAGGTGATAAGGGCGGGGCGCCTGGATCACGATATCCGGCTCGCCGAGTTGCCAGCCGGGAACATACGTCGGCATGGGCGGGGCATCCGCGGGCGAACCTCCGGGCGCGCCCTCCCGCACCCACTCCTCGATCGTGCGGATCTGCTGGTCCGACAGCCGGCGCTCGTCGATGAAGTCGCCGTAGCCTTCCGCGGGCAGCCATGGCGGCATGTAGCGCCGCTTGATGACGGAAACGATCTGCCGCCCGTGCTTGCGCACATCGGTGAGCGTGATCAGCGGGAACGGCCCCGGCTCGCCGGGACGATGGCACGGCATGCAGGAATGGTAAGTGATGGGTGCGATGTCGCGGTAGAACGTGATTTCTGCGCCCTGGATGGGAAGCGCGCAGGCTACCATCGCGAGCACGACCAATGACTGACTTCCCCCCATGCCCCCCAGCATTCTCCTATTATCGCAAGAATAGATTATGCCACCGGTGGTGTGTCGTTACCTCCCATAAAGCATCGTGAAGGCTGGACCTCTGGAAGACCACTCCCTGACGGTCGTGGCTCAGAAGGGTCGTGGCTCAGAAGGGTCGTGGCTCAGAAGGGTCGTGGCTCAGAAGGGTCGTGGCTCAGAAGGGTCTCGGCTAGCGCTTCCCCACGTTGGGATCGATCTTCGTTGCGAGCGCCAGTTCCGCTTTGGCTTCGTTGGGCTTGTTCACCTTCTCCAGCGCCAGCCCCAGGCTGTAGTGCAGCGAAGCGTACAAAGGGTTGACGTCGACCCCTTCGCGATAAATCTTGATCGCATCTTCATACTTGCCTTTCTCATAGAGCGCGGCGCCCCAGTTCAGATAGGCCAAGACGTAGTCGGGATCGATTTCGAGCGTGCGCTGGTATTCGGGAATCTCCTGCGCGTTGCCCATTGCCCCGTAGGCCAGCGCCAGGTTGAAGTGCACGCCGGCGTCGTTCGGATAGAGCCGAATGGCGATGTTCAGGATTCCGGCGCTCACACTCGGATTGCCGCCTTGTCCGTAGAGGGCGCCCAGCCAGGTGAGCGCGCGCAGCAGATGTGGATAGATCTTCAGCGAGGCGAGCAGTTCGTTGATGCATTCCTGCCGCTTGCCTTGCTTCCGCAGTTCCATCGCCTTGTTGAAAACCGCTTCCGCATCCTCGCGGAAGTTTCGCGGCATGCGCTGCAGGATGACATATTTCCCGTTGGCTTCGAGCACCTCGGAGATCTCGCCCGGCTGGAGCTTCAGCGCCGCCGCGGACCACGCCGGATCGAGCTTGTCCGCTTCGATATCCCCCAGATAACCGCCGTTCTCTCCCGTGCCGCGGTCCAGCGAATCTGCGCGAGCCAACTCGAAGAACGACCCGCCCGACAGAAGCTTCTGCCGCATGGCCGACGCTTTCTCCCGGCCGTCCAAAACAATCATGCGCAGATACAAGTGCCGGGGCGTAATCGTCGTTCGCCATGCCGGACGGATCACCACGGTCTTGGTTTCCTGCTCCGGCTGGACACGAATCCAGTGCTCGGCGATGGTAAATGCGCCGCGGATCTCGCTCTTCATGTGACATCCCACGCAGCCCGAGACCCGGTTCACAGGGCACAAGCCCGCATGATGGGTGACTCTCTCGGTGTGGCATCGCAGGCATGTTCTCACAGCCCGCGCTACCAGCACGTCACGCGGCGCATCCTGGTGCGGATTGTGGCAATTCGTGCAGGTGATCTGACCGCCACTTTGCCGCCAGCACTCACTGTTCTTCAGCGCCGTCACTTGATCGGAGATCAGCGTATCGTCCGGCATGGGGTCTTCGATGACGCTGGATCCCGCATGGCATTGCGTGCACGGCCGGAAACGCTCGGGAACCGGCAGCCTGTCGGGGTTCAATATGCCGAGGTCGCGGGAGTGCGCGCCGAGCGCGGCTAAGTGATGTTGGCCGGGGCCGTGGCAGTTCTCGCAAGCTACGCCGTGCTCGACGTGTGTTCCGAAAGTGCGCGGCGCGCCGTGGCAGCCGAGGCATCTCTTTTCGAGGTAGGGAGTGAGTACCCGTCCGAAGGCTGTCTCATAGCTGGTGGGTTTCTCTACGGGAAAGCCTAGCGAGAACGCCAGCTTGTTCTCCTTTGCATAGTGGAAGTAGCGGGCTTCGAGCAGACGCGCGCGCGGCAGGGTCAATCCATCGAGATCCGGGACGCGGAACAGGAAACTGAGTCCGTGGCGGTCGCCGCCCACCATGGTCTCAATCGGAAAACTGAGCGCGGGCTGCCCGGCCATCTGCACGGTGTATAGCAGAGTCTTGCCGGTTCGTTTGAGCTGGTAGTGAATCTCGGGCGCCGGCCCTTCAACATGCGTCTGGAAAAAGCCCGCCGGGACTTGGGGATTCGGCGCCACGCCCCGCCACGTGCGCGCCATGTTGGTGCGGGCCTGCGACAGGGCTATGGCCTTGTGGCAGCCCGCACATACGTTGCTCCCCAGATAGCCATTCCCGGCGGCGATGCCCAGCGAGGAGACCATCAGCGCCAGACAGAGTCGATTTGCCTTCACCTCACAATTCTACCCGCGGGACAGGCGGCATGCTCTCGCAGACCGCCTTGCTGACGCGCGCGGCTCCGCAACCCTCGGCGGTCTCTAGAACTTGATGGTTCCTGAGAACTGCAGCGTCCGCATGCCCGTGCCATTGGCGCCGCCGAAGGCGATGCCGGTAATCTGGCCAGCCTGCGGAGAGGTGACGTCATTATTCGGGCCGCCCAGATTCGTGTGATTGAAGAAGTTTCGCGAATCCATGCGCAGTCCGAATTTCACGCGCTCCGTAATGTCGAACCATTTCAACGCCGAGAAGTCGACGTTGAAGAAATGCGGACCAATCAGCGCGTCGATCGGGTAATTGCCGAAGGCGGCGCTCGCCGGGTATAGATAGGGGCCGGAAGTACATATCTGGTCGGGACAACCCATAATCCATTGGTTCCGACTCTGCGTGGTAGGGTACACACTGCCGGTTCCCAGGTCGGGGCGATTATTGGGGCCGACACTGGGTCTCACCGCACTTCCATAGTTGTCTATGCTCGGCCCGAAGGGAAACCCGCTATAGAACGTCGTAATCGCGCTGAGTGTCCAGCCACCCAAGGCGAGATCCAGGCCCTTGCTAATGCTGGAGCCAAACTTCTTGCCGTGCCCAAACGGGACATCGAAGTTCTGCGCAATCGTGATCTGATGGTGCGGTATTATGCTGCTATCACCGTAACCGCTAACTCCGTTCTGCGGGCCGCGCAAAAAATAGTAATTAACATCGTAGGGCCCATCCCAAGTCTTAAGCCGTTGATAGGTGTAGTTGCCCTGGACAGACCACCCGGACCAGTTCCTTACCGTCACCGTGGACTGGAAGGAGTTGTATTGCTGGTTGGTGCAGTTGCAATAATACCCCAAACCCTGTGTCCATCCGTACAAGCTGAAGTACGGTTGCGACGCGGACTGAGTGGTCGGATCCCAAATAGCCTCATTGGGGTCAACAGTATTGCCGGTGCCTATCCAGCCGTGACGGGTAGAATTACCTACGTATCCGCCGCTGACTGAGATATCATTCGTAATCTGCCGCTGTACGGTGCCGTTGTATTGGTAGACCACCGGCATGGTGAAGGTATCCGGCCGGAACTTCGGCGAGATGCCGTTGGGAAGCGGGAAAGTGCCGTTGGACCCCACGGTAATCGGCGTCGGCTGTGATGGTCCTTGGGCGAGGCTGAAGACGGAAGCGAACGGTTGCGAAGCTGGGTTGACAATCTGTTGGTAGTCGAGAACCGGCGGGTTTTGAGTGACATTATGTCCGAACGTAGAACCGAACGTTCCGAGGTTGTAAGACCACCCATAGCCCGCGCGCACGACGGTCTTCTTGTCAAGTTGGTAAGCGATACCGGTCCTGGGCGCCAACTCGTGCCAGTTCATGGTCTGAATACCATGCGAGGAAACCCCCCCCACGCCGAACACGTACATCAGGCCGTTGGACAAATTCAGCGTGGCGCCATTCCCCGCAGCGTTGACCGTCTCCGGGAACACCATCTCCCAGCGGAATCCCAGCGTGGCCGTCAGCTTCGGCGTCACGCGCCATTCATCCTGCGCGTACCAGAAGAACCGCTTCTGGCGCTCCTGGGCGTTAGTACTGGAGCTGACATACCGGTCGAAGCTGGACGTGCCGCCAAGTAGAAACGTCGCCAACCCTAACCCGTCGACCGGGGACGCGCCGGGCGAGCCCACATAACCAGTGTAGGCGCCGTTGAAGTACAACTCACCGGCGCGATGACTGTCGCTGGGAACCCTGAGGTTCAGCGCGTAACGCAGATCGGCGCCAAACTTGAAGGAGTGGTTGCCGACAACTTTGTGGATGTTATCCACGAATTGAATCTGCCGCTCTGTCTGGGTCAGAGGACAATTGCACTGGTTGTCGCCGAGGGAGTACCCAAGCTTAACATCGCTCACACCGGCGTCCTGGATGTCGAAGTACGGCATACCAGACGTGTACGTCTTATCGAGATTCAAGCCCGGGATGCCGGCGTCGGCAGCCGGTTGAGTGCCATATCCGTTCGGAACGTCAAATACGTGATACCGCATATAGCCCAGACGGAACTCATTCACCAGCGTGGGAGTGATCGTGTCCGTCCAGCCCAAAGCCACGCTCTGGTTGAGCGCCTGGGAATTGCCGGCGTAGTTGCCGAAGTTTGGACCGCCAGCCTCGAGGCCGAAGGCACCCGGAGCCTGCTCGGTGAAGCCTTGATAGCTGTAACGGCCGAAAATCGAGTTGTTCGAGTTCAGGTAGTAGTCCCAGCGGGTGTCCCACTCGTTCCCGGTAATGTTCACGTCGCCGCCGACAGCGTAGTTGTTCGCGTAGCTGATGCCGCTGGAGTTGGTGTTGGGTAGCGGCCAGTACTGCATCAGCGCCTGCGCTTGGGGGCTCAGCCGGCCGGCGGGGATGACGTTGTTGGGAAATGGCGTGCGGCCCGTGCCATTGCTCTGACTGCCCGTGGCCGGATCATAAATCTGGTAGTTCGGGCTGGCGGCCAGCCAATCGCTCAGGTCACCCGTGCGGTCCTGGGCGGTGGGCACCGAAGTCAAAACCGAACCGCCTTGCGCCTGCCGGTTCAATTGCGTGTCAGCAAAGAAGAACAGCTTGTCCTTGATGATTTTGCCGCCGATCGATCCGCCAAACTGGTTCTGCCGGTAGACCGGGTTAGCGTTGGTGAAGGGGTTCCTGCCAAAGTCCTGAAAGCCCGGCGTGTTCACCTGCAGGTACTCGAAGGCGTCGCCATGGTATTCGTTCGTCCCCGATTTTGTCGAGTAGCTGGCGTTGCCGCCGCCCGTGTATTCGAATTCCGCGTCGAAGTCCTGGTTGGCCTGCTTCACCTCGGCGACCGAATCAAAGGTCGGGTTGATGACGATGATGCCCAGGATCGGGTCCTGGTTCGTGGTGCCATCGAGTTCGTACCCCATGGCAGAGAAGACTTGGCCGTTCACCACCATCTGTACGCTGCCTTGCGGATTCTCATCCGAAGCGTGTGCCCAACCGAAGGGTGCAGTTCCCGGATCCAGCAGCTCGAAGGCTTGCAGGTTGCGGCCGACGCTGGGCAGTTCCTCGATCTGGTGCGAATCAAACGTTTGCGCCACGTCCGCGCGGTCGGATTGCAGCAGCGGCGCGGCGGCCGTCACCTCTACCTGCTGGGTGACGTTGCCGACCGCCAGTTTCGCGTCGTACCGGGCGGCGAAGTCGACCTGCACGGTGATGGGGCTCGACACCGCTTTTTGGAAGCCGGAAGCCTCAATCGACACCTGGTAACTTCCTGGAATGAGCTGGCCTTTGTTGTAGTTGCCCGACTCGTTCGTGGTCACCTGGAACTTCGTTCCTTTATTGATGTCGGTGATGGTGACGTTGGCGCCGACAACGGCGGCCCCGGTGGGGTCCGTCACGGTGCCGAAAATGCTCCCAAATACCTGTTGGGCGCGGAGATTGCTTTTAGAGCAGATCAACGCTAACGAAAAAATCGTGGCGAACAAAGCCAATTTTCGCAGACTGAGCATATCCCTCCCCTTGTTGGGAAAACCCTCGTGTTTCCAGTTGCAAAACTAACCCTCAAACTTTAACCTCGTACATCCCTGCACAGCGATACAGACGGATTGAATGAATAGTAGATCTTTAGTAGGACTGGGGCAAGTGGCAAAGTGGTTTGTTACGGTTAAATCCTATACAACGCTTTTTTTTCAATAGTTTGCGCCATCGTTACCAGCTAAAATCAGACGTTACGCGGTTCGATTTCGTACGTTAACGATGCCTACCGCTGAATCCGCTCGATGTTCTCGCGGTAACAGACAACTTCCGTTCGTGGCACGGTGCCCAGATACCCCGCGGGCTGGATGTCTCTGGCACGACCGGCCAATCTAAGTAGTCCCGATTCGCGACCGCTATAATGCTGTCGGACACCGGAAAGTTGGAAAACACATCGCCCGGGTGGGGCGCGTCGAGCCGCATGGCCCCCGGCACCACGTCGATCAGAAATGGGGTGTCGAATGCCGGTGTTAGCGATCGTCAGATCCGCGTGAATCTCCCGGCACGTGTTGCCGGGAGCGGCTGCGGACTGCCAGCTAACACGCCGCGATTGGCTTGCCGGCGCGGCGGCGGAAACCGTAGGCCAGAAACGGGCGCGACTTGTCGCGCAGCGCGGGAATATCCGCCAGCGCCACCTTGATGGGCGGGTCCGGGCGCGTGTCCGCAAACAGCACGTTGGTGTTCTGGAGGGCGAAGTACACCGGCCACGGGGTGAAATCATCCGGCAGGTAGCCCGTGGATCGTGCCGAAATCGTCGGTACTTGTTGCCGTCCGTGGCGGAGGCCAGCAACCAGCACAGCCTCCGGCGGGGGTGCTGGGTGCCAGGTTCTGGCGAATGTCCTTACGGATGCCCGGACAGGCGCGCACCATGGCGTGCAATTTTGGCCGGCGACTCGTTGCCATAAGCGCCGTGGCCCATGGCTTCGGGATTCAGGTTGTGTCCGTATCCGGGGCAGGTTCGGCCTGGCCGCCGTGGATCACCTTCGCCTGCGGATCGGCCGCGGGGGAATGGCCAGCACTCCCCGCTCTTGTTCGACCCCGTCCCAGCTCGTCCAGCTCACCCCGGCGTCGAACATGCGCGTCCACCAGTCGCGGCAGATCAGCGACGGTTTCGGCATCAACTCCGATCTGCCGCGCGACCCATACCTGCCGTGGAACCGCATGGCGGTCAGCCCGGCTGGCCGCGCCAGGCCGCTATATCCGCGGTCAACTTCTGCCGCATGTCGGAGAAGGTGGGGTTCTCGATCTGGTTGGTCATCTCATGCGCATCCGAGCGCTCGTCGTAGAATTCGTTGGGTCCGCGGCCCTGGTTCCGGAGGACCAGCTTGTAGCGGTCGTCGCGGGCCATCTCGGTATTCTGCACGCGCCCGTATACGATGCCCCTCCAGGTCTGCTTCTTCGGCAACCGCCTGCCGTAGACAAAGGGCAGATAGGTTGGGGCGCTGTAGCCGGCCGGCAAAGCCGCCCCGGCCAACTGGGCGAGCGCCGGTATCAGATCGTAAGAGTCGACCACATCGGTGCGGATAGTCTGTGGCGGGAAGCTGGTCGGCCACCGCCAGATCAGCGGCGTGCGCACAACTTCGTCATACAGGTTCGGAGGATTGGAGGCCAGAGGCCCCCCCCACAACCCGTGCCGGCCCAGCAGATAGCCGATCTCGCTGGTAAAGACGATCAGGGTGTTGTCCCAAAGCCCGCGCTGGTGGAGCTTGGCCATGAGCGGCGAAAGCTGCTCGTCGAGCGTGGTGAGCGCCGCCGTGTAGCGCCGCATGTGGCCAGGCACGTCGAGCAGCATATCCTTGTGCGTGGCGTTGGCGGCGGGCGAATTCCAACCGATCGTGTCAAAAGCGGCCGTGGCATACAAGTCGAGATTCTTCTGCGGCGGCGTGATCTCGTTGGGGCTGGGCCATTTCACCGTCAGGAAGAACTGCTTGGCAGGAGCCTGGCGGTCCAGGAACTCATCGGCCTGGGCCTGCGTGGCCGCCTGACCGCAATTGTAGCCGGCGGCGGTAAAAGCCGCCGCATCGGGGGCGACCGGCGAACTGGAAAAGTTCAGCGTGAAGCGCACGCCGGTCTGCGCCAGCAGGTCGATATTCGGCGTGTGCACTACTGAGTTCCCGTAGCAGCCCACCATGTAAGCACCCAGGTCCCGGGCGACAATCAAAACAATGCTCGGGCGCTCCACCGGCGGGCGCTTCTTGGCGGCAGCCAATGCCGGCGCTAGCGCGGTCAACAGAAAACCACGGCGATTCAATTCCATTCCAAAACCAGTATAAGGACTGACAATGACTTGTGGGGAGGAGCATTCCTGCCCGCGGCTTGCTACACTCGGTAAAGACAGGCGGCGTAGCTCAGCCGGTTAGAGCGACGGTCTCATAATCCGTAGGTCGAGCGTTCGAATCGCTCCGCCGCCACCAGTTACTTCACCTCAGCTTCGATGGCCTCCAGTTCCTTTCCGGCGTCCGCCCATTTCCCTTGCGCCGCCAATTCCCGGTAGCGCCGCATGTGTTCGCGCACGCGCGCAAGCGTCGCTTCTGCGGCGGCCGGCGCCACCTTCGCGCCCGCAGCCGCGGCTTGCGGCAGCGCAGAAGGAGCCGCCTCCGCCGCTTGGACCAGCTTTTGCGCGCCGCTCGAAAGCTGCGCCACCGCCTGCGGATAAGTGTCGGTATAAATCAAGCGGTCCCCCAGGGCCAGCACCACCTTCTTCATCTGCGGCATGCTGGCCGCCGCGGCCTGGATGTAAATCGGGTCCACGTATAAAAAGGTATTGTCGATCGGCAGCACCAGGGTCTGCGCCCGCAGCACGTGCGATCCCTGCTGGTTCCACAAGCTGAGGTCCTTCGAGATGGTCTGGTCCTGATTGATGCGGGCGGCCACCTGCGCGGGCCCGAAAATCAACTCCTGCTTCGAGAGCAGCAGCACCACGATCTCGCCCAGGTGCTGGCCGTCGCAGCGCGCCAGCATCAACCCGATCAGGTTGTCCTTGTTGCGCGGTGTGAACGGCAGCAGCAGCAGAAACTCGGCTTCGTTTTCATCCGGCAGACTGGCCACCACGTAAGTGGGCGAGACCGACTCCGGCTGCGACTCCTGGGCGGCCGTGTACCGCGCCAGGTCCCAGATGTCTTCCTTGTTGTAGAACGCCTGCGGATCGAGCATGTGATAGGTGCGGTAGATCTCCGCCTGCACGCGGAACAGCGTTTCCGGATAGCGTGCATGGCGGCGCAGATCCGGAGGCATCTCCGAGGCCGGGTGGAACAACCTGGGGAAGAGCCGCTGATAGGCGCGGATGATGGGGTCCCGCGGCGCGAAAATGTAGAGCGTGGTGGTGCCATCGTAGGCGTCGATGGTGGCCTTCACCGCGTTCCGCATGTAATTGATGCTGCCCAGGTCCGGAACATCCAGCTCGCGCGAATACGGATGCGAATCCGAATAGGTATAGCCATCGTCGATCCAGACCAGGCGCCCGGAGTCCGTGATCACCAGGTAAGGGTCGCGGTCCCAGGCGATGAAGCCCGCCAGCGTTTGCAGCCGGTCGCGAATGTTCCGGCGGATCATCATGCGGCTGCCGCTGATGATGGGGTTATGCAGCAGGATGTTGATGTCCCCCTCGGTCACGGCCGCCGCCAGGCGCATGGGCATGGAATCCACCGGTATGCCGCCGCGGCCTTCATAGGTGGAATGGACGTTTTGCTCGCCCGACGGATAGTTGAACTCCTGTTGCGCGGTGTGCACGAACACCGGTTCCTGCACCACCTCGCCGTAATAAATCTCGGGACGCGTGAGTTTCAAGCTGGGGGTCTTGATCTCCGGCGGCGCATTCTCGATCAATAGCTCCGGCAGGCCATCCGGCGTAATGCTGCTCACCGGAGCCATCACCAGGCCGTACCCGTGCGTATATACGAAATGGGGATTGATCCAACTCTTGCTCGCGCCTGGCAATTGATTGATGTCCAGCTCGCGCGGCGTCAGCATCACCTCGCGGTAATCGCCGTTGATGGTATAGCGGTCCACATCCGTGTCCGAAAAAACGTAATACGGCCGCAGCGCCTGAATCTGCGTGATGGTGTCGTGAAAGGCGCGCCAATCCCACAGGCGCACGTTGTCGATGACGCTCTTGTGCCTGGCGGGATCGATGGCGGATTCCGGGTGCACGGTGAACTCCACCTCCCGCATGCGCTGCTCCAGCCCGTAAGCCGAGCGCGTGGCGTGGATGTGCGTGTCGATGTAAGGGCGCTGGATGGAGATTTCGTTGGGCCGCACGTAGAGCGCATTCACCAGCCGCGGCACGGCGAACAGGATCACCAGCGAAAGCGACATGAAGGCCGCCGGAATCCAGCGCCGCAGCCACACCAGCACGCTCGCCGCCAGGCACGCCAGGATCACCAGCCACTGCAGGGGCAGGGCGAAGGTCTGATCCACGTAATCGATGCCCACCATGAAGCCGTGATCGTCGTACACCATCTGGTAGCGCGCCAGGAAGAAGCGCAGCGCCAGGGCCAGCAGGAACACCACCAAGGCGCCGCGCAGGAAGCGGCTTTCGAGCCCGCCTTCCAGCCGGAACACGGACGGGTCGAGTTGCCGCATCTCCTGCAGTTCCGGCAGCTTGAAACGAAGCTGCCAGCCGCGCGCCGCGATCCAGTAGACCAGCACGCTGACGATGATGAGCGCCAGCAGGTAGCCGCGCAGATCCGAGTAGAACGGCAGATCGAAAAGATAGAATTTCAACGGCAGCCCGAAGACCGCATCATGCCAGGCATTGGCTTCGGCCGGTATGCCGCGCGCACCGATATAGCGAACTATGGTCCACGTGTCGATGGATCCCGCGCCCACGAGATATCCCAGGAAGAGCAGGCCGAGGCTCGAGATCCAGGCGTACAGCGGATGCTCGGAGAGCGACGCGCCGGCGAATTTCACAGCGCGGGCGTGCGCCACCCACAGCACCGCGAAGGCGATCAGCGTGGCGCCCAGCATGGGGGTGAATCCATAGGCCAGCATGGCCAGCCAGGTATCGAGCTGGCCCAGCTCTTTCCACCATTGGTAATCGATTACAAACGAAGCCACCGAGCGGGCCCCCAACAAGACCAGCAGAGCCAGCACGATGAGCGTGACGCGCACACCGCGGCGTCCACGGCGGGCGCCGCCGCGTTCAATGCGGTACTGAGACATGCCCGGAGTGTAACATCTGGCCGGCACGGTCAGTTGTGCGGCGGCGGCGGCCCCCTGAAACGCGGGCTTGACGGCCGGCCGCCCACAAGGTAAAATAGGTCGTATACGACGCGTCTAGTACGACGTACAGGAGAGGAAGATGGCTTACCGGTACTGCGAATGGATCTGGATGGCGGTGGGCCTGGTCTGGCTGCTGGGCGCCTTCCGGTTGAAGCCGGCCGACCGACGCGAAGGGGCGGGTTCCCTGTTATTCCACCGCGGGGTCACCGTGGCGGCGTACCTGCTGTTGTTCTACTACCGGCTGGGTGTGGGACCGCTGGCCTGGCGATATCTGCCGGGCTGGCCGGGCATCGCCTGGGCGGGCCTGGCGATCACGGCGGCAGGCGGCGCGTTTGCCGTCTGGGCGCGCTTGTTGCTGGGCGGAAACTGGAGCGCCAGCGTCACGGTCAAGCAGGATCACCGGCTCATCCGCAGGGGGCCGTACCGCATCGTCCGGCATCCCATCTACACCGGGCTCCTGACCAGCATGCTGGGCACGGCCCTGGCCTTGGGGGAGATCCGCGGCCTGATCGGGTTCGCGATCGCGTCTCTCGGGTGGACGATCAAGTCGGGCGTGGAGGAGTCGTTCATGATCGCCCAATTCGGTGACGAGTACCGGCAGTATCGGCGCGAAGTGAGACGCCTGATCCCATTCGTGCTATGACGGACAAAGAGCTGAACCGGCTGGCGCGGGAAGTCGAAGCTCACCTGGCCGCGGTGCGCGCGCGGCTGCGCCAGCCCGTGGAAGCCGAGTTCGCGCGCGGCCGTTTGACCGGTCCGCAGCGCGCCGTGATGGAGGCCGTGTACCACTCCGAAGGTTTGAGCCTGAAAGAGCTGAGCCGGCGCGTGGGGTTGGCCCACAGCACCGTTTCCGGCATTGTGGACCGCCTGGAGAAGCGCGCCCTGCTGCTACGGGAGCGGGACGCGCGGGATGGGCGCGCCACCATCATCGTGGTATCCGATAAGGTACGCGTCTACATGCGCGACACTTTCCCGGCGATCGCTCTGAATCCCGTGCTGGCCGCGCTGCGGCGGGCCCGGCCTGCGGATCGTGCGGCTATTCTGCTAGGCTTGCGCACACTGCGCCGGCTAGTGGAAGCCCGCCCCGCGCCGCCGCGCTGAAATTGCTATACTCTGGCTTCGCCTATGGCCAACCCGAAGTATGCTGCTTCCGATAAGCCGGTCCCGGTCGCCGAACTGGTGACCACGCTGAGCGACGGAACCAAGGTGAAGCGGCGCGTCCCGCGCATGCGCGCCTGCAATGAAAAGGATGAAAAAGGCAAGCTCTGCGCCGGACACCTCAAACGCTGGTATTTTTTCGGAGACGAGGTGAAGCAGAAATTCGGCGCGGACGCCGAGGTATACCGCTGCGAGCACTGCCGGACGCTCTATCTTCCGAATCCGGAAGAAGAGCCGCGCAGCGGAACGCTATCGTTCTGATCGTTGAAGCTGAGTTTCAGACCATAGCTGCACGCGCGGCGCCGCCTTCCAGGCGTGACAGCTCGGAATTCAGGTCTGCCAGCGCTTTTTCCATCAGACTGCGATATCGGGGGTTTCGGCTCGTTTCCAGTTCCCGAAGGACCCGGGTGCGAGAAAGCATCAAACCTTCCTTCCTTCGGATCAGTTCCAATTGTTCCGCCGGAATGTTCTGATCGAGAGGAGGATGCATCTGTTTCTCGGCCGACTCGATTTGCGACTCGACCGATTTACTTTCCCAACCTCTTGCCATAGTCCCATTATACGCGCCTGGATACGAGGCAGTGGCGGAAATGCCGTCGCGTCTCTCCGGCCGGCATGCCAGTGGATATGATGGAGGCTTCAAGGGAGGATAGCCAATCGAATGTCCCACCAGCCGAATCGCGCGACTTCGCTTTTGCTCTGCGCGGCCGTCTCTCTCGCCGCGGCCGGCCTGCTCTACGCCCAGCCCATGCCGGAGGGGCGCCTCATGCGATTTCCGGATATCCAGAACGGACACATCGCTTTCAGCTACGGCGGCGACCTGTGGCTGGTCTCGAGCGAAGGCGGCACAGCCCAACGCATCACCACGCATCCGGGCCTGGAACTGTTCCCCAAGTTCTCCCCGGACGGCAAGTGGATCGCCTTCACGGGACAGTACGACGGCAATTTCAACGTCTACGTGATGCCCGCCGACGGCGGCCAGCCCAAGCAGCTCACCTTTTTGCCCGATGTCGCCGACATGCCGGAGCGCATGGGCCCCAACAACGAAGTGATCGCCTGGACGCCCGACAGCCGCAAGATCGTTTTCCTTTCGCGGCGCGACACATTCAATACCTGGTTCGGGCGGCTCTTCAGCGTGAGTGTCGACGGCGGACTCCCCGAAGCTCTGCCGCTCGACAAGGGCGGGCTGCTGGCCTACTCGCCCGACGGCTCGACCATCGCCTACAATCGCATTTTTCGCAACTTCCGCACTTGGAAACGCTACAAGGGCGGCATGCAGCAGGACATCTGGACTTATAATTTCAAGACCAAACAGGCCGAGCGGATCACGGACTACGATGGTACTGACACCTTCCCGATGTGGCGCGGCGACATGCTCTACTGGGCCTCCGACCGCGGTGCCGAACAGCGGCTGAACCTTTATAGCCGCGATTTCAAAAGCGGCCACATCCGCCAGTTGACCCACTTCACCGATTTCGACGTGGAGTGGCCCAGCCTGGGAGGCGACACCATCGTCTTCGAAAATGGCGGATACCTGTACACCTTCGATCTGAAAAACGGGAAGTCCCGCAAGTTGACCATCTACCTGCCAGGTGATGCGACGCCGGCGCGCAAGCACTGGGAGTCTGTCACGGGGCTGATCCGGTCATTCGACCTGGCTCCCGATGCCAGCCGCGCGGTCTTCGTGGCCCGCGGGGACATCTATACGGTACCCGCAAAGAATGGCAGCATCCGCAACCTGACGCACACCCCCGGCGTGCGCGAGCAATACGCGGTGTGGTCGCCGGACGGCAAGTGGATCGCCTATGTTTCCGACCGCACCGGCGAGCAGGAATTGTATATCGCCCCGCAGGACGGCATGGCACAGGAAGAGCAGATTACCAGCGGTAACAAAATGTTCCTGCTGCCTCCAGCCTGGTCGCCGGACAGCCATAAGCTGCTCTATGCCGACAATAGCGTGCGTCTGTTCTATGTCGACATACAAACCAAACAGCCGGTCCTGATCGACCAGGGTAAGTACGATGACCTTCAAGGTTACAGTTGGTCGCCCGACAGCAAGTGGGTGGCCTACGGTAAGACCGGCGAGAATCACAATTCCGTGGTCTATCTCTACTCCACAACGGACCGCAAGATCACGGCGGTGACCAGCAGCGCTACGCAGAGCTGGGACCCCGTGTTCGATCCCGATGGCCGCTATCTCTACTTCTTCTCCAATCGCGATTACAACGAGGTGCTAGGGGTTTACGATACTGAGTTCTCTAACCCGAAGGCGACCCGCATCTATGCGGCGACCCTGCGAAGTGACTTACTCTCGCCGATAGCGCCGCGGAGTGACGAAGCCGGCGAGAAACCCGCCAAGACCGCCGCCGCTCCTTTCCGCATCGACCTGGCGGGCCTGCCGGAACGCGTGGTGGCGCTGCCGCCCCCGGCCGGAAATTACGGCGGCCTGCTGGCCTCCAAAGACCTGGTGTTCTACGTCGAGCAGCCGGTGGCGGGGCTCTCGGGGCCGTTGCCGGGCGAGGCGCCGGCGCTGGCGGCCTACGATCTGAAGGAGCGCAAGAGCGGAGTGGTGGTCAGTGGCGCCGCGGATTTCGCGCTCTCCTTCGACGGCAAGAAGATTCTGTACGCCGCCCGCAGGGCGCCTGAACCAGGCGAGAATGCGTACGAGGAGTTCGGCCCGGTCCCCCGCGTGTACGGCCTGGTGGACGCCAAACTGCCCGAGAAAGACCCGCACAAGGCCGGCGACGGCGCCTTGAACCTGTCGGATATGCGCGTCGAAGTCGATCCGCGCGCCGAGTGGCTCCAGATATTCAACGAAGTCTGGCGGCAGGAGCGCAATTACTTTTTCGAGCCCGCCATGAACGGCGTGAACTGGGAGGCGCAGCGCGCCAAGTATCTGCCGCTGGTAGCACATGCGGGAAGCCGGTTCGATCTGACTTACATTCTGGGCGAGATGATCGGAGAGCTCTGTAATTCCCACACCTACGTGGGCGGCGGCGATTATCCCGACTTAAAGCCCGTGAATACCGGACTGCTGGGCGTCGATTTCGAAGCCGATCCGGTCAGCGGCCGCTACCGCTTCAAGAAGATCTATCCCGGCGAAAACTGGCGGTCTGACCGGCGCTCTCCGCTTACCGAACCCGGCCTCAACGTGCACGCCGGCGACTATCTGCTGGCCGTGAATGGCCGCGAGCTGCGCGTGCCGCAGAACCCCTACGAGCTGTTCGTGAATACGGCCGGCCAGGATGTCACCCTGACCATTAACAGCCAGCCCGGCGAACAAGGGGCGCGCCACATCCTGGTGCAGCCGATCGGCAGTGAATTCGGGCTGCGCGAACTGGACTGGATCGATTCCAACCGGCGGAAGGTGGAACAGATGAGCGGCGGGCGCCTCGGTTATATGTATCTGCCGGATATGTCAGCCGCCGGTCTGAACGAGTTTGTCCAGCAGTTCTTCCCGCAGGTCCGCAAGGAAGGCATGATCGTCGACGTGCGCTATAACGGCGGCGGATTTGTCGATCAACTGGTCTTCGAGCGCCTGCGGCGGGTCCTCTCGGGCATGCAGTCGGCCCGTAACTGGGCCAGCGGCACCATTCCCGATATTGTGTTTCGGGGCTATCTGGTCTGCCTGGCGAACGCCTACTCGGCCTCCGATGGTGACTTCTTCACTTACTTCTTCAAGAAGTACAAACTCGGCCCCGTGGTGGGCGAACGCACCTGGGGTGGCGTGCGCGGCATTCGCGGCTACATCCCGCTGATGGACGGCGGCTATGTCACGCGGCCCGAGTTCTCGCTGTACGGCATGGACAGCCAGTGGGTGGTGGAGAACCACGGCGTGGATCCGGACATACAGGTGGACAACCGGCCGGACCTGGTCATGCAGGGGCACGATCCGCAACTGGAGAAAGCTGTCGAGCTGCTGATGCAGGACATCCGCACGCATCCCGAGCATCTGCCGGCCCGTCCGCCCGATTTGCCGGCTTATCCCAAGTACCCGAAATAGTCGGCGCATCCAGGTATTCAGAGAATTATTAACATTATTCTAAATTTTTATCCGTTTTTAACGGCGCCGGAGGTATCATGGTCTAAGCGATCATGCACCAGAGGGAGGATGCGGCATCCGCCGTTCCACGGATTTTGGTAATCGATGACGACCGCATGATTCTGGACTTGGTGGAATCGATTCTTGAGCCGGAAGGCCTTGCGATTCGTACCGCGGAGGATGGGGCCAACGCAATCGATCTCTTCCAACGGGAGGCCGCCATTTCGCTGATTATCCTTGACTGGCACATGCCCGGCATGCCCGGCGAGCAGGTGCTGGACCAGCTTCTGGCCATTCGGTCCGGGGCACGGGTGATCGTCTCCAGCGCCGCAAGCCCCTCGCAAGTCGAGCGTGCGTTTGCCGGACGCGGTGTGCTGCAATTCCTTCCGAAGCCGTTCCAGGTCCAGAATCTTCTTGCCGCCGTGAGATTGGCATTGGCGGCCTGAATGACTGAGCCGGGTTCCTGCTAGAATCAGGGTGGCTGGATTCATGGGAGCCGCGGCATGAGAATCTCGAAAATCCTGGTGGTGGATGACGAACCTCAGACCCGGCGGGTGATGCGGACCGCTCTCGTGGCCCAGGGGTTTGAGGTGGATGACGCGCGCAGCGGGGAAGAGGCATTGGTTAGATTGCGCGCCTCCCCCCCCGAAGTCATCCTGCTCGATCTGAAGATGCCGGGAATGGGCGGGATTGAAGCCTGCCGCATGATCCGGACATCGTCCGAGGTGCCCATCATCGTGGTGTCCGCCAGGAAGTCACGCCAAGACAGGATCGAGGCCTTCGAGGCCGGCGCCGACCAGTACATCGCCAAGCCGTTTGGCATCGACGAACTGGTGGCTCGCATACACGCCGTGAGCCGGCGCGAGCCGGGCCGTGGCCCGAGCCTGATGTTGGGCGACGTGGCGATTGATTTCGAGGCGCACGAGGTCAAACGGCAGGAAGGCGTCGTGCACCTTACCGCCAAGGAGTTCAAGCTCCTGCACTGCCTCGCCTCGCACGCGGGCGAGGTGCTCTCGCACCGGCGTCTCCTGCAAGCCGTGTGGGGACCCGACTACGGCGACGAGGTCGAATACTTGCGCGTCTTCATCAACCAACTGCGAAAGAAAATCGAACCCGATCCGTCCAATCCGGTCTACATTCTTACCGATCCGTCCGCAGGCTATCGCTTATACGTCCCGCCCCAGAGTGAATCGCAAGCCAACGCGTCCGGTTAGTCCCCGCCAGCATCATGGGCAATTGAATGAGTTCCCGCCGAATCGGGTCCAGCCCCAATCCCAGCGCTTTGAGGGTATGCGACCCCAGCAAAACGGCGTCTGTTTCTTCGCCGAAGATCGGCGAAGCGCCTCCAATACGATCCTGGTACCGGCACAGCGTGACGCCCACCTGACGGCGGATCGCCTGGCCTAATGCAAGCCAGAGCGTCTGATCCGTGAGCGGCACAATGCCTAGACATAGACGCTCCAGAATCGCACGCGGAAACGCCGAATAAATGGCGACGGAGTCAATGAGAAACCCGACGGTCTCGGCCCGCTGCGGACGGGCTGCCTTGGCCACTTCCAGTTTGAGGACCGTAAGGCTCATTTCACTTATCCGAAGATGTGCGCCACGTTCATGGTACCCGGAAGCCGGTAATTGTCAAACGGCATGCCACCGCCGGTCACCGGTCTGCGGCAATTCGTATGGTATTTTCGCACTGCCAGGTGACGATCTTCACACATAAAAAAAACCATAATCCCGTCTTTATGCCGTTCTAAGCCGCGGACTCTACACTGGTGGCTGATGAGACGCATGCACGGCGGAGGATGACAGCCTAACCAGACGAGGCTTGGAGGTTTGAACTATGTATAACGTTTCTATCGAGAAGATCCGCGAAAAGGAACGAGGCGCATCATCGCTGTTCGCCCAGATGGAACGGCTGACGGATGGTGTCCGGCGCCGGGCGTTCGATTACTATCTGCGCCGAGGCAGCATGTTTGGGCGCGATCTGGATGACTGGCTGCGCGCGGAACGGGAGTTGATGTGGACGCCAGGCGCGGAAATGACCGAGACCGACAACGATGTTATCTTGCGCGTGCAGGCTCCCGGGTTAGAACCGCATAACATCAAGGTAACTGCTACGCCGGATTCTATCCTGATCGAAGGGGAAGTGTCTCACAGACACGAGGATTCCAACGGCAAGATCCGGTTGTGCGAGTTCGCCGAGAGGCTGTTTCGCAGGTTAGACATGCCGGAGGCTATCGACCTGGACAAAGTATCCGCCAGCCTGGACAAAGGAATCCTGCAGATTGTCGCTACGAAAGCGCAGGCCGCGCCTAAGGGACGCACGGTGCCGGTGGCGGCTCGCGCCGGCGTCGCTGCGTGACGGGCTATCGGCCAGATATGGGAGAGGCGTCAGGCGATGCAAAGTGCGCATTCTGGCGGTCAGGGGAGAGGCCGCCAGCTAAAGCAGGGAGCGCCCGGCACGGTAACGAACAGACCGGCCATGCCGGGCAGCGCCCGCGCTGCGACCGGCACGCGCACTTTTCAACACCCGTAACACCGTCAGGGGAGAAAAGTGCCGCCTGGGCGCTCCTGCCAGATGCGCCGCGGCCACGGCTTATGGACTGGGCCGTGGCCGCAGCTTGGTCCCGGACCTCACTAAGGAGGCTGTTATGAGTGGCAAGGTAGCGATTGGGTCGTTGATCGTGGCGCTCGGCGTCGGCGGACTGGCCGGAGCTTGGGTCACAGCTAAGACCGGGCACGCGCCCTTTGGCGGGACGCATCCCTTGGCGTTGGTCGTCTCCGGGGCCCGGGGCGATGCCATGGCCAAGCAGGTTTCGTTCGTGAATGGATTTGCGCCGGTGGCGAAGGAGGTGCTGCCGGCCGTGGTGAACATCGCTTCCTCGAAGATCATTCGCACCCCGAATCAGGATGCTTTGTCGCCGTTCTTCAGCGACCCGTTTTTTCGCCAGTTCTTCGGAAACCAGTTCTCGCAACAGTTTCAAGCCCCCCAGAAGGAATGGGAACATAGTCTCGGGTCGGGAGTTATTGTCAATCCCAATGGCTATATCCTGACCAATAATCACGTCATTGCGGGAGCCACTGAGATTAAGGTTTCGCTCGCCGATAAGCGCCAGTTCACAGGCCATGTCGTTGGCACCGATGCGAAGACCGATGTTGCCGTCGTGAAGATCGGCGCCCAGGATCTGCCCGTACTGACTCTGGGCGATTCGTCGAAAGAAGAGGTGGGGGATTTCGTCTTGGCCGTCGGCAACCCCTTCGGCATCGGCGAGA
>Ga0335078_10004313_pt1 | contig 21096 bp, 18 predicted proteins | sample Lox_Sample_32_FD_206711 | JGI IMG/M metagenome (GOLD analysis project Ga0335078, IMG submission 206711) | Soil microbial communities from Loxahatchee National Wildlife Refuge, Florida, United States - Lox_Sample_3.2 | ecosystem: Environmental > Terrestrial > Soil > Wetlands | place: USA...
CAGTATGGCGCTCACCCATCATCGTCTCGATCCCCAACTGCTCACCAGCAGTGAATCAGAGCCTCAGGGCGCCAACAACCGAGTTTTTCAACAGAATCGACCATTAGCGCCCATTCAGGTCATCACGTTGATCAACGCCTATGCTTTGAAGCAAACATTCCACCGCGGCCTCTGACTCGCTGGGATGGGTGGAAAACTGCCGCTCATTCGCTCCGGTTTGAACGGCGAGGTAGTGCCTACAGCGGAGATGGGGCGCAATTCGGTGCGCATTCAAGTCCGTATCAAAGCCTTGAGCCTGGCGTGGCTTTCGCCCTAGGGTCCAATGGCGGGAAAAACGCACATGGATGCTCTTAGGCAGTTTCTCGAGGATCTCGACCTCGGCCAGCATTTCGAGCTGCTGTCGCGCAACGATATCGATCTGGAAATTCTGCCCGACCTCAGTGACAAGGACCTTGCCGACCTTGGTCTGTCGCTTGGCCACCGCCGCAAACTGATGGCGGCGTCTCAGCGCCGCGCCGCCGTGCTGCCGTCCGCGCCCGATGAAGAGCGGCCGCGGGAGAGTCAAGCCGAGCGGCGACAAGTCACGGTGGTATTCGCCGACCTGGTCGGCTCCACCGCGTTGGCGGCCCGGCTCGATCCCGAGGATTTCGGGCGTCTGGTGCGGCAGTACCAGGATGCCTGCGCCGGCGTGATCGCGCGTTACGACGGTTTCCTTGCCAAGTTCATGGGCGACGGCGTGCTGGCCTATTTCGGCTATCCCCAAGCCCACGAGGACAGCGCTGAGCGCGCCGCCCGAGCCGGGCTCGAGATCGTCGCGGCGGTGAGGCGCATCGGCGACGGCGCGCTCGCCGCGCGGGTGGGAATTGCTACTGGCCTTGTCGTTGTCGGCGAGATCATTGGCAGCGGCACGGCGCAAGAACAGACCATCGTCGGCGACACGCCCAACCTGGCCGCTCGACTGCAGGCGCTGGCGGAGCCCCATGGCGTGCTCATCGCCGGCATCACGCGCCGGCTTTTGGGCGAATTCTTCGACTACGCCTTCCTCGGCGAGCACGCCATGAAAGGCATCGCCGAGCCAGTCGGCGTGTGGCGCGTGCTGCGCGAGAGCGAGACGCAAAGTCGCTTCCAGGCAGTGCGCGAGGCCGGCATTCTCGTCGGCCGCGAGCAGGAGATTGCGCTGTTGGCCGACCGCTGGCGCCTCGCGCGCGCGGGCGAAGGTCAGGTCGTGCTGCTCGCGGGCGAGGCCGGCATCGGCAAGTCGCGTCTCGTCGAGGCGCTGGTCGAACGCATCCGCGACGAGCGCCATGTCCGCGTGCGGATGCAATGCTCGCCCTATCACCGCAACACGGCGCTCTATCCCGTGATCCGCCATTTCGCCGAGGCGGCGGGATTCGCGTCCGAGGACGGGGTCGAGCTGCGACGCGAAAAACTGCGCTCGATGCTCACGGCGGCGAGCCCCGTGCCCGAGCGCGCCTTCCGTGTCCTCACCGGCGCGATCGGGCTCGGCTTCGACGGTGGCGAGGAAGCCGCCGACATGACTCAAGCGCAGCACAAGAGCGAGCTGATGGCGGTACTGGCCGGCCGCCTCCTCGCGCTCGCGGAACAGGCGCCGGTGCTGCTGCTGTTGGAGGACGCACACTGGATCGATCCGACTACGCGCGAGTTGTTCGACGCCATCGTCGACCGCATCGAGGCGGCGCCAGTCGCCGTGATCGTCACCCACCGACCAGAATTCGTGCCACCCTGGACCGGGCGTCCGTTCGTCACCGCCCTCGCCTTCAATCGGCTCTCGATCAAGGACTGCGCTGCCATCGTGCAGGGCCTGGCCGTCCGCGCCCCGCTATCGGCCGATCTCGTCGACGAGATCCTGCGGCGCAGCGACGGTGTGCCGCTTTACGTCGAGGAGCTGACCAAAGCCGTGATCGAGGCCGGGATGAACCGGTCCACCGTGCCGCCGACGCTCCAGGATTCGCTGATGGCGCGGCTCGACCGGCTCGGCCGCGTTAAGGACGTGGCGCAGGTCGCGTCCGTCATCGGCCGCGAATTTGCCCGGCCGCTCCTCGCCGCGGTGGCGGGCGTCGGCGACGCGGAGCTCCACGGCGCGCTCGCCCGGCTGGTGGAGACGGGGCTGGTGTTCCCGCGCGGCAATCTGGTCGAGGGCCGCTACAGCTTCAAGCACGCGCTGGTCCAGGAGGCGGCGTATGAGAGCTTGCTGCGTTCGCGCCGCCAACCGCTTCACGCCGCAATCGCCAACGCGCTAACGGCCAGCGGCGCCGCTGCGAGCGAGCCCGAGATCGCCGCCTATCATTTCTCGCGCGCCGGCTTGCACGACGAGGCGAGCCACCGTTGGGAACGCGCTGGTGACAAGGCGGTCGCGCAGTCGAGCTATACGGAAGCGGTGGCGAACTACGCCGCCGCCATCGAAAGCGCGCGCCAACTCGCCCCGGGGGGCGCACGCAACCACCAGATCCTCGCGCTGTCGCTCAAGCTCGGCCCGGCGCTGATCGCGGCTCGGGGCTTCGGGTCCGACGAGTTCGCGGCCTGCTACCTCGAAGCCTATGCGCTTGCCCAAACGTTCGGCGATGGTCCGGAACTGTTCAAGGCGGTCTGGGGCCTGTGGATGAACGATGCCATGCGCCAGCGCTTCGACGGTGCCGGCGCGCGCGCGGAGGAGTTGATCGGGCTCAGCAGTCGGCTCAATGACGAGGATTTGCGGCTGGAGGCGATCCATTGCCGATGGAGCTCGGCGCTTTTCCGCGGCGAGGCTGCGCTCACCTTGGCGCTCGCGTCGGAAGGAGCGGCGCTTTACGTCGCCGAACGGCACCACAAATTCACGCACGAATATGGTGGCCATGATCCGGGCGTATGCGCCAATAGCGCCCGTGCTGTCGCCTATGGCGTCATGGGACAGCTGGACCAGGCTCGGGAAGCGATCGGGCAGGCTGTCGCGCTGGCCGAGCGGCTGGGTCACCCGCACAGCTTGGCGCACGCGCTTTTCAATGTTGTCGTTCCCTATACGAGCCTCGGCGACGCGCCGAACTGCGCGCGCATTGCAGAACGCCTCCTCGCCTTGGCGGAGCGATACAATTTCGCGCCATCTCGCATGTCGGGGGAGTTCCATGCCGGCTGGGCGAGCTGCCGCCTCGGGGATGCGGCCGGAGTGGCGCGGATGGAAGCTGCGTTCGCGCGGCGCGGTCTATTGATGCCGCTCGAATTCTATCACTGCGCGGTGATGGCGGAGGCCCTTGCCGCCGCCGGGCGCAAGCGCGAGGCGTTCGACATCGTGGCCAAGACGCTCGAGCACGCCGCCGCTTCTCAGGTCGGCCTCTACGTGCCGGAGCTGTGGCGCCTCAAGGCCGAGTTGACGCTCGCGTTGTCGCCCACAGACCGTGCCGATGCCGAGCGCTGTCTCGAGTACGCGGCCGCCATGGCCGGACGCCAAGGCGCGCGCCTTCTCGAGTTGCGCGCGACGACGAGTCTGGCGCAGCTCTGGGCCGACAGCGGACGGCGCACCGACGCGCTCGTACGGCTCGGGCCGCTATGTCGCGCCTTCGCCGATGGACACGACCTGTGTGACGTAGCGGCGGCGGCGCAGCTCCTAGCCAACCTTGAATAGGCTCAGCTGCGGGCAGCACTTCAGCCGGCGTAAAGCCGCGTGCATTTCCGCCTTGGCTCAGGTCACGCCGTTCAGCAATCGTTCGGTGAACGGCAGTAATGGGGTCGATAGCTGCCGGGGCGAGCCTCCAGGGCAACGACCGCTTTAGCCCATCGAGCGCTCGAAAGCGGCCGGTCCGTTTTCGGCCAAAAGCTCCGTTAGGCGGCTCAGCGCCCATCTCGATCGCTCGCCAATGCTGACCACTTTCTCGAAAGCGGACTCTAGGTCAGCGCATGCACTCGACCGACAAGTGCCAATAAGAGAAGTGGAAGCCGTCACTGGAACACGTCATCTGCCATCGCGTAGAGTGTCGGCGGGACAGTAAGCCCAAGGGATTTCGCAGTCGTGACATTGATCGCCAACCGAAAGCGGGTGGGCGCTTGTACGGACATGTCACCGGGGCGATCGCCGTGCAGGATGCGAGTTATATAGTTCACGGGCTGGCGAAACATTTCCTCGGAATCGAGTCCGAATGACATCAAGCCGCCGCTTTCAACAATGCGAGGTCCGAGCTCCAACGCATACATCGTTGGCAGTCGAAGGCGTGCAACCGCCGACACGATCTGCGCAGAGTGCGCTGAGCCAAATGGTCGGGCATGACGACCGCCGCGCCAAGCTGACCACCGCTCGCGAGCGCGGATAGGCACCGGTCTATGTCCTGGCGGCTCACCACCTCACATACGACAACGCTAATGGCGGACCCTGCCGCCTGTCTCGCTGCCGCGACAAAAGGTGGCGCGTAAGGCATCGTCTTCGGGTTGTAAATCAAGCCAACGCGCGCAGTGGCGGGTGCCATTTCGAGCAGTAGCTGGATAAATTTGCCGCCCTGTGAACCCGCCACGGCGGTGAACCCGGTCATATTACCGCCCGGACGGGCAAAGCTTTTGATCCACCCCTCGCCAATGGGATCAGCCACTTCCGCAAACACCACGGGAATTGTCTTCGTATCCCGATAGATCGCCTCGACTGCAGGAGTGCCAACGGCGAAAATAACGTCAGGCTTTAGTGCGACGAGTTGTGCCGCCGCAGCGGCGATATTCGCAGGTTCGGGTCCGGGAAGACGGTATTCGACATGAATTGTCTTGCCCTCGATCCAGCCTGCATCGTGAAGCGCCGCATGGAATATGTCCAAATCGCGCTGAGCCGCCGGGTTTCCAACGACTGCTCCGGCTAGCAGCACTCCAAACTGACGGAGCGAGCGCTGGGCTTGGGATACGCCCGGTCGCCCCATGGATACGCCGACAAGCATCGCGACGAGATCGCGCCGTCTGATTATTCGCCCGCCCGTCTTGCGTTTCATTTGCCCCCGGCCATGAGCCGTGAAAACTTTACTACGCGGTGCGGTCGCGTTCATCGTCTCGTTCGACGCCACCCGTTCCGCCGACCGTACCTCGTCGGCCGACAACTTTCGCAAGTGCCAATAAGAGAAGTGGGTAATACTATTCAATCACCTCATCGGCGAGGGCGAGGATTATGACGTCAGTTCCTGGAATTTCAGCAGCCGACCTGCATTTCCCATCACGACCAGGGTGCTGATGTTGTGCATCACGGCCGCGATCACCGGGCCTGCAGCGCCGAGCGCGCCGCCGGCCGCAAGGGCGATGAGAACGATCGTCCAGCACAACCCGATGCCAACATTCGCATAGATCGTCCTGCGGCAGCGGCGGCTGAGGCGGACGCACGTGCCGAGGCGGCGCAGATCGTTGGTCATCAAGACGAGATCGGCTGATGCGAGAGCGACATCTGTTCCCTGCGCGCCCATGGCGACGCCGACGGCCCCCACTTTGAGGGCGAGCGAGTCGTTGATGCCGTCGCCAACGACTAGCGGTCGATAGCCGGCGACGATCTCGTCCAGCACGTAATCCATCTTCTGCGCGGGAAGCGCCTCCGCGCGAACTTCGGTGAGACCGAGATGATCGGCGACTTGGCGCGCTACCGCGCCGCGGTCGCCGGTGATCAGAAGCTGACGTTGCAGACCGAGCTTCCAGAGATCTTCGATGGCCTCGCGCGCTTCCGGCCGCGGTTCATCGGCCAGCAGCAGCCAGCCAAGAAACCGCAAGCCGCGCGAGACGCCAGCGATCGGGCCGTTGTGATCGGGCGCCGGCGAACTCTGGACCCCGAGCTCCTTAAAAAGCTCAAGTCTGCCGAGTGCGACGATCTCGCCCCCCATAAGCCCGACGACGCCCAAGCCCCGCGTCTCCTTGAGCTCCTCGATCAGAAGCCGTTTCTGCTTCGGCACCAGGGTGGCAAGCGCGCGGCTTACCGGATGGCTGCTCGCGGCGCCGAGATTGCCAGCGAGCTCGGTCAGTTCGGTCGCCTCCACTCCGGGTTCGGGCTTCGCCGCGGCCAGCCGTAGCTCGCCAACGGTGACCGTTCCAGTCTTGTCGAAGATCACTTCGTCAACTGTGGAGAGGTTTTCCAGGAAGGCGGAGCCTTTGACCAAAATCCCGTGCCTTCCGGCAACGGCAATCGCCGCAACGGCAGTCGCGGGCGCCGCCAGCACCAACGCGCAAGGGCAAGAGGCAACGAGAACCGTCAGCATCGCTGCGGTGCTGTTGGTCATGAACCAAGTGCCCGCTGCGAGCAACAGGATCAGAACCATGTAGCGCTGTGCGTATTGTTCGAGCAATCTCGTCACGGGCGGCTTGGCGTGCTCGGCCTCCTGCATGAGCGCGATGACGCGGCCGAGCGTCGTGTCCTCGCCGATCCTGGTGATACGTACAACCAAAACGCCGTCGAGATTGATCGATCCACTGAGCACGGCGGCGCCGGGCTCCACCTCGAGCGGCACGGACTCGCCGGTGATCGAAGCCATGTCGACGCTCGAAGCCCCGGTGACTACGGCGCCGTCGGCAGGAACGAGATCGCCGGGGCGCAACTCGATCATGTCGTCGACACGGAGGGCCTTCGCCTCCACCTCTTCGAGTTCGCCTGATGGCTTGAATCGACGTGCTCTGCTCTGCGTCAATCGGCTCAGCGCGCGTATTGCCTCTTGCGAGCCGAGCAGCGAGCGCTCTTCGAGAATATGTCCAATGGTCATGACCATAGGCAGCAAGGCGGCCGTCATGAGATCGCCGGCCGCCCAAGCGGCGATGACCGCGAGCGCGATAAGTTGGTCGGTAATCCCGTGCATGTCAGGGTGGCGCAGGCTCTGCCAAGCGGCCGATATTGCCGGCACCGCGACGAGCAAGGCGGCAACCCCGGCAACAAGCTCGGCGACGTCGTGCTGGCTTGGCGCCGCGACCTCGACGATGACCGCCAGAATGAGGCAGCCGCCCGCGAAGAGCGCCAGCGTAAGGCGCAGCCCTAGCGAACGTTGCTCGGAGACGGACAGGAGACCCGCTTCCGTTGGAGCGAAGCCGCTATTGCTTATCGTCGCCTCGGTCATTTCTGGTCGGGCCCAGGCAGAATGATGTGGCTTCCGCCAGCGCGATCGATTGTCTCGACCGACCCGGCCTTTGCCAGAATGCTGCCGATGCGATCATAATAGAGGCGGTTCAAGAGCGTCTCCCGACTTAGGCCGGGAGCCTCTCCCGCGAGCGCCGCAGTTGCGGCAGTTCGGGTCTTCGCGTCGTCGACCTGTTCTTGCGCCTGGGCCGCTGCTTGGGCGACGATGCTGTCGCTCTCGCGCTTGGCTCGCTGTGCGTCGATCTCGGCCTCGGTCCGAGCTTCCGCCATGTCCTGCTCCGCCGCCTGGGTCACGACGAGGACGCGATCGAATTCGGTCTTGGCACCGGTCGGGATTGCCGCCACAAGATCGACCCGGCTCACCGTGACGCCGAGCCCGGCACCCTGGTCGGCGAGGTCCTTCAGGCGGTCGTTGACGGCGTTCATGAGGTCGGCGCGAAGCTGCTCGCGCTTTGCGCTTTCGTCGGCTGTCGCGCTGGCCTCCGGCCGTGCGACGAGGATGGTGTCGAGATCACGCGCCGCGCACACGGATACGGCGCTCGCAATGAACAGACGCTCGAGGGCCGGGCCGACATGGTCGGCGGCGATCAAATAATCGATCGGATTGATGATTTGGTAGAACAAGGTCGCTTGCAAATGCACGACGCTGGAATCGCCGGTCAGAAGGAAGCCGGCGTTTTGTCTCGGATCGTCGCTCATGTCGAAACCCGGAATGGCATTGGCAGCGGGACCCGTGGCCAGTCCAAGGGGCTGTGCGTTTGTGTCGGCCGGCGCGGCGAAGTCTCTGTCGAAACGATTGATCCTCAACTCGATCTGCCGATCGGCCGAGGGCAGCAACACGACCTCTTCGATGGGCTTTGGCCAGGCGATCAACAGCCCCGCTCGTTGCTCCCGAACGGGACTGCCGAATCGGAGCACGACCGCCCGGCTGTCGGGCGGCACTTGGCGCATGTTGGAGACCGCCCATCCGGCCGCGATCACCGCCACCGCGACGAACAAGAACCGAAACGCTATCTTGGCCGACTGTGCCCAGACGCCATCGGGCTCGGCGCCCTCCTTGGCGGTCGGTCTCATCGCGGCGCCTTTCCGGTCTTGGGTTTTGCGGTACCGAGGGCGCTATTCGGTCCATCGACGAGCACATTGAACGGGGCGGCATCCGTCCGGAGGATCAATCGGGTATTGCTGTCGATCACCTGATCTAGCGTGTCGAGCGAACGCAACATCGTGTAAAGTTGCGGATCGTCGCTATAGGCCCTGCCGTAAATCGCGGCCGCTTCGACGCGCGCCTTGGCGTCGATGTCAGCCGCGTCGGCCTTGGCTTTGGCGATAAGCACGCGCGCGTCCCGATCGGCGTTAGAGGCGATCTCGTTGGCAGCGCGCTGCCCTTCGGCGGATCGCTCCGCCGCGACCGTTGCCCGCTCCGCCTTCATCCGTTCCACCGTGGCCTTTAAGGTTTCGGCAGGAAGAGTGAGACGTTCAAGCCCGACCTGACGGATGGTGACACCGTACACCTTCAGTGCCTGCTCATTTAGCCGGTCGCGCAGCTGTAGCTCGAATTGATCGAGACGGATCTTTTGCGGATCGGTATTGACGAGCGACGAAAGATCGAAACTGCTTGCGGTGATTTCCAGCGACGAGCCGACGAAGCTGCGCAACTGCTCGGCTGCGATTTCGGGCTGGTTTCGCACCGCGCGCAGAAACTGTCTTATACGATCAGGGTCGTCCGGCACTTGCCACGCGATATAGGCCTGCACCAATATCCGCAATCCGTCGCGGGTGCCGACATCCTGCAATCCGCTCGACGTCGTCCTTAGCCTGAGATCGACGTCGATCTTGCTTTCAACAGGAGTCGGAACCTTCCAAGCAAGCCCCGGCTTGGTCAGGACTCGCGTCGGATCGCCGAAGCGCGTAATCACTACAGCCTGACCCGGGCCAACGAGCACGAGGCAGGCGGAGAGTGCTGCGCCGATAACCACGATCGCGGCGACGAAGAAGCGAAGATTGCGGGCAAACCAGCCTTGCGCGGCTGCCGATTCGTCTGCCGGATCGTGGTGAGAATGGTCGTGGTGATCATGCATTCGTCGCAATCCTATGATGACGGGTCGCAATGTGGCACGGTCAATCACCGCCCTCGTCGTCGGGATTGCCGACTGATCCTGGGGAAGACGGCATGCTCGGCTTGGCCGCGGATGGGCTTTGCCCAGGGGAATTTGGTTGGTCCGCCGGGCCGGGTAAAGCAAAGCTCCGGAGATCGATGGTAGGTGTGGCCGCGCCGTTCAGACGACTGTCGATCACGATGAAGCTTGATTTCGGCAAGCTACTGCCCAGGCGACTGAGCCATCGCTCGAACAGGAAGACCCGCCCATCCTGGTGGTAGGCTTGGCGATCCCCTTGGAACAGGACGCTCTCCGCATGGGCTTGGTCGACAAGCTCTGCCGCAGCTGAAAGTGCGTTGTTGCGATCTTCGGTCGCGGTTTGCTCGGCGGTTTTAACCTCATGGATCGCGTCGGCCCGACGAAGCGAGACCTGCGACTGCGCAAGGATTTCTGCCGCCTGAACGTAGTGATACGCGCTGGCGGCGTCCGGAGGGGGATGGATTGCCTCGACTACCACCGCGATCACTTCGATCCCGGTCGACAGTCCTTGCAGCCTTGCCTGCAAATCGCCGCGCAACTCGTTGCTGAAGCGTTCGCGGCTTTGCCCCAGCACGTCAAGCAGGGTGTAGCGTGCGAAATAACGCACCAGCAACTGACCGGTGATCGCACGAATGAGCGCCTCTGGATTGGCAACTGAGTAGGAGGCTTCTTCCGCAGCTTTGTCCGAAAGGGCGATGCGGTAGACGACCCGCAGATCGATATTGGCGACTTGAAAGCTCTGCTTGCCCTGCGATTCACTCGCAACGAGATAGCTCGCTTCTGACGGGTGCGAGCTATCCCATAACCGGTCTGCGCTTGCGGGCGCTACTCCTTCGATGTTTGTCTCAGGCCCGATCTTCCCGGCATTGATTTGCGGCTCGCCGGATGTGGAGAGTACGATGGGGATCTCATGCGCGACTCCGAGCTCTACGCGGCGCATGATTCCGAAGGGCCAGGGCAGATGGACGTGCAGGCCGGGCCCGAAGACCGCGACGGGTACGCCGAACCGCTCATACACCGCCCGCTCGTTGAGCCCGAGCGCGGTAATACCGGTCACGCACCAGGCGAAGAACACCATGCCCAAGCCGATCGGCACTGCCGCCTGCCGAACGAAGGATAAGGCCCAACTGCGCGACAAATCGATACCGAAGCTACTCTTGACTGCCGTGCTGACCGTGGCAAAGCTTGGCAGGCTTGGGCGAAGCAGGCCAGCGACGGCGCTGTCCGCGACCGAACGTCTTGTGTCAATTGGCGCCAATGGCATGAAGGCCACCGCAACACAGCGGAGCACAAGCTCCAGCGATACCAGACCAGCAAAGAAAGCGATCGCCTTCTCGACCGTGAGCGGCCATTCGAGGCCGATGGAGGCGAGCACGGTGGTCGTGCCGAGAGCGACAAACGTCAGCAGCGGCACGCGCAACAACCGCTCGATCTGGGGGGCCTCCGGCAGCACGTTCCGTGGAGTTTTGGCATAGATGCGCTCGAGCACCAGGAGCGGAAAAGCTAGGAGGATGAAGAGGCCACCGTATAGTTGCTGCGCTGAAGGGCCGAGCATTTGCTGATCTTCGGCGGTCCAGGCGGGGGCAATCGCAGCCATCGCGACAACGCCGAAGATGGCGCACACGACGATTTGTGGCCAACCGGCGAGCCATTCCGGCGCCCACCGAAAGCTCGGCAAGCGCACTTCGATCGTGTGCGCCCGCAGAACGTCGGGAATATTGCTGAGCGGTGCAACCGGCGGCCGCGTCCGTGCGTGCTCGCTGGCGGCGATGGCCCGCAAGCGGCCGCGAGCGACCATTCCGGCTGACAACAGCCCCGACGCTGCAATCAGCAGCGATGCGGAAAGATAGCTCACGGAGCTCGGAATATAGATTTCGGCAGCCGATGCGGCGATGAAGCGAGTGCCGGCCGTCCGCAGCAGCAGGAGACCGAGCGCACCAAGAATGAATCCAGTCCAAAGGACCGAAGGCCGAGGACCTGCGACTTCGCTGACCGGCGGGTATTCGGAACGTCTCATGTGGGATTTTCCGTTTCGTTCGCGACGGCTTCGAAGCCTCGGCCGAACAAGTAGCCTCGGGCGGCTGCGGAACCGCTCATGAGCATGTGTAAATCGCGAGGTTGCCGCTCAAACGCGCATGCAAGCATCGCGATATGGAGGAATGGCATTGCCGCGCATTCCTTGGCTGGCGTGCAAAAAGGACCTGCACGCACATAACTCCCGTTACAGCTACGGCTTCACGCGGACAATCTTAAGGCCTTTGCCAAGGGAGCGCCATGCGGCATTGCGATGAAGCGGTTACGCCTCGGCCGAAGAGTTCGCGACTTCCTGCCGAGGCTAGGGACGAAGATTGTTCAGTACGTGGCTGCGGCCCAAGGCTGTGAGCCCTATGCCCGCGAAGCGTTCTGAAGTCCGGAGCGACGCTCCGCGGTCGTGCCTAGCAGTCTATAGCGCAATAACCTAACGGAGCGCGGCGGTCACAGGTGCGACCTTTCGCTGTGAACTACCGCGGGAAATCTCAATAATCTTGTGTGCTTCAATTTAGACTTGCGGTCTCGTTGGACGGCGACCAGAGTGCGGCAATGACGACCAGAGGGCAAAAACGAGTACGGCGAACGAGCGCCATTGGGCCGTCCCTGATGGTCATGCTCGTCTGCCTCGCTGTGGCGGAGACCGCCGTGGCCGCCGACGATCTGAACTACATTCGCGACGCCGAAATCGAAAGCACACTCCGCACTTTCTATAACCCGATCTTCAAAGCAGCCGGTCTCGATCCTGCGGCCGTGCATGTCTACATCGTCAACGATCCCCAACTTAATTCCTTCGTTGCCGGCGGCCAGAACGTCTTCATCAATACTGGCACAATCATGCGCAGCGAGACCCCAAACCAGCTCGTGGGAATTGTCGCGCACGAGACCGGCCACATCGCAGATGGCCATCTCGTCCGCTTCGACGAGGCAATGCGTAACGCCTCCATTGAAAGCATGATCGCGATGGCCGTGGGCGTCGGTATTTCACTCCTTGGGCGCGGGTCGAATGCCACAGGTGCTGCGGCCGCCGCCGGCGCAGAGGTTGGAATGCGCAAATTCCTCAACTTCTCGGTCGCACAGGAGGCAAGCGCCGACCGCGCTGGGCTTCGGTTCTTGGATAAAACTCACCAGTCGGCGCGCGGACTGCTGCAGTTCTTCGAGATCCTCCAGCAGGACGAGCGGTTGTCCGGAATCGAGGAGATCCCATATCTGCGGACTCACCCTCTTACAAGCGAGCGCATCGAAACCATGCGCGAGCACGTACAGAACTCTCCCTATTCAAACAATCCCGATCCGCCGGATTGGATCGAGCTACATAAGCGCATGAAGGCAAAGCTCATCGCCTTTCTTCAGCCGCCAGCGGATGTGCTGCAGAGATATCCCGCCTCAGACACCTCCATCGCCACACGCTACGCGGACGCGATAGCCTACTACCGCATTCCGGAGCTCAAGAAAGCGCTGGCTTTAATCAACGGTCTGATTGCCGACGAGCCGAGAAATCCCTACTTCGAGGAATTCAAAGGCCAAATGCTGTTCGAGAACGGCCACGTGCAAGACGCCGTAGAACCCTATCAAAAGGCGGTCGCACTGGCGCCGGATGTTGCGCTGCTTCGGGTCGAACTCGCCCAAGTCGAACTCGAGACGCCGGATCCCGCGCTGGCACGGGACGCGCTCGTCAACCTCAAAAACGCAGATATATATGAGAACGAGAATCCGGACCTATGGCGCTATATGGCAATTGCATATGGCCGCCTTGGCGATCAGGGCGAAACCGCATTGGCGCAGGCGGAGCAGGCCATAGCCGAGGGCGATCAGCAAATGGCCAAGCACAAAGCTGCAGATGCCGTCAGATTATTGCCGCCAGGGCCCTCACGTTTGCGCGCCGAGGACATTCAACTGGAAGCCCAACAGATGGAAAGGGATCATCACGACTAGCTGGGCACGCGGCATCGACCGAAATTCGCGCGCGTGCTAGCGGCTGACACTCACCGGACAACCGCAGAGTGGACAGATCGCGGACAACGTCTGAGCGGAAGGATCTGCCGCAAGTTCGGTCTTCAACTGCGCAAGCAGCCAGGCATGGTCGGTCGCTCCTCCGCAGCGATTGGCGACCGCGAGGCCAAGCGTGCTTGTCGAACTCAAACTCATCATCTCCCAGGCGTTGGCTGATTGCGTCGTCGTTAGCGCCGCGCCGCCGAGGAACCAAGCGGCCGTGGAGCGCAACAGGCGGCGACGGTCTTGCATGAACTCGCTCACTTGGTGCCTCTCCTCATCACTGCAGCAGCGGTAGACGTCATTGAAAGACTGGCGCGCTGCGCGATAGACTAGCATCCACGCGTCGGACCTTAACGGCGTAAAATGCTATCCTGCAACTAAGAATTTACGAATGCACCAGAGCCCCGCACGCACGGTACGTACCCGCATGACGCGAATACCGCTGATCTGGGCGTTGGGCGTTGGGATGTTGTTGCTGGGCTGCATATCGATCGCCTCCAATTCGGCGCGGGCCGAAGAGCATTCCAATCGCGAGTTTCAGGAATGCTCCGACTGTCCGCAGATGGTGGCGATCCCTGCTGGGAAGTTCATGATGGGCAGTCCAACGGCGGAGCCGGGGCGCTTCGATAGCGAGGGTCCCCAGCATCTCGTCTCTGTACAGGCTTTCGCGCTCGGCACGTACGACGTCACAACCGAGCAGTTCCTGATTTTCCTGCGTGAGAGCGGATATCAACCGGCGCCGTGCGATCCAATCTTGGGCTTGAGTTGGAGAACGACGCGTCGTGGATTGGCCTATGCCCCTGGCGAAAGCGACCCGCCGCTCGAACCAGCAACCTGTCTCAATTGGAACGACGCGCAAGCCTACATCACTTGGCTCAACGGTAAGGTGCGCGGCCTCCCTTCCGCGGCGAAGCAGAGCGCCGGCCCCTATCGCCTGCCAAGCGAGGCGGAATGGGAATACGCGGCACGCGCAGGGACGACGACGGCTCGTTGGTGGGGCGAGGCGATTGGAAAGGGCGAGGCCAATTGCAACGGGTGCGGTAGCCGTTGGGACAACGAACTCATCGCTCCCATCGGCAGCTTCGGTACCAATCCGTTCGGCGTCCACGACATGCTCGGGAACATCTGGCAATGGGTCGAGGATTGCTGGAATGAAAACTATGTCGGCGCGCCGACGGATGGCAGTGCGTGGCTCAAGGGCGACTGCACGAAGCGCGTCATGCGCGGCGGTTCCTGGAGCAACATGCCTGTTTTTATCCGTTCGGCCGCGCGAAGCCGGGCCAATGCCGCCGGGGGGGATTTCGATTATTCGAGCTACGCCGGTTTCCGCGTCGCGCGAACGCTTCCGTAGTCACGGTCCCTGCGGCAATAGACGCTATCGTGACACCAGCTTGGAATCAAAATCGATGACGATGTCCTTGGCGATGTCATAGAGGCCGGGCGGTATCACGAGCGGCGAAGAAAGAAGCACCGCGTTGCGCGCGCTGAGCGCGAAATCCTCATAGGCCGGGTCGCCGCTGTAGCGCGGGTCGTTGATGACCTGGGCTCGAGTGACTTGGCCGTTCGCGTCGATCAGAATGTGGATTGATACTGCCCAATTCTCGGATTTGATCTCGCTTCGATCGACATTCCAACGTCGCTCGACCTGGGCCCGAATGAAGTCCTTCAGGGCATACGCAGCGTCTGCACCGCGCGCGGCGCCGGGGTTGGAGACAATCGCGTTCGATGCGCCGACGCCATCCTGCTGGCGCGGGTCGGGTGGGACCGGCGCCTCAGGCTGACGCAGCCGCGCTAGGCTTCGCAGCTTGTCGGAGAGTTCATCGGAGGGAGACGGCGTTTTCCGCGGCGTTGGGGATGACGAGGATTTGTCCGATCGTTCGTACGCGAGTGATTTTGGAATGCTCAAATCCGGCCGCGGCTTCGAGGATTGGAGCACCTGGGGCGGCGATGTCTCCGCGGTACGACGCTGGATTGTCGGTGGCGGTGGCGCCGCGGGAACTGGCACCGCCAGCGCCGGCTTCGGCGGTGCAACCTCCCGAGCCTTTTCCTGTGGCACCGACGCAACAACCGAACTCGCCGCGCTCGTAGTCTTGTCGGCGAGCCTAACCAGATCAACGGGCACGATCCGTTCGATCGGCGGCGCTGGTCCCGATTCAGCCAACGTGCCGACCACAAGAAGAACGATTGCGAGGACGTGCAAGACTGTCGAACCGAGGATGGCTCGCCCCGCGGGACGCGCACCGAAATCATCCGGCCCGAACAGATCCGGGTTAATTCTTTCCTCATTAGGAGCTTCGAGCGTCATTACCAATCCCGGGAATACGTCGTGCACCGGGCTCGAATGCCGGTTTGGCCGTCCAACGAACAGAAAGATGTTGTGTCTATCGCTCGCGTCAATGGCCTTGTGGACCGGCGGTAGAGCTTCATCCTTGCGCCATTTTGATAGGTCCGAGCCGATGGTAGGGCTTTGCGCTGACTGAGGATACGAGGGGTCTGATTGCGGCTTCTGACCGGCAGTCGTGACTGTCGTGAGACGATGCGCTAACGTTTCAAGATATGAGTTCTCGGGCGGCTATGACAAAGGCCCAAAAGCGTCGCGCTGTTGAATCGATGCTCGATCGGGCGGCAGAAGCCTGCGCTCGCAGAGGCACCCATCTAACGGATTTGCGCCGTCGTGTCCTACGCTTGGTAGTGGAGGCAGAAGGGCCATCGACTGCCTATCAACTTCTGGACCGCTTTAAGGAAACAAACAAAAGCGCGGTACCACCCACAATTTATCGCGCGCTCGGTTTTCTTATGGAGCAGCGCTTGATCCATAGGGTGGAGATTTTGAATGCGTTCGTAGCTTGCGCGGAGACTGGGCACCAGCACGCCGCTCAATTCCTGATCTGTCGCCAGTGCGGCACGGTTGCGGAAATCGAGGATCGTACGGCGGCAAAGGCGCTCGAACACGCTGCTGCACGCGAGGGATTCCATCCGCGCGATGCGGTGGTTGAGATCCAGGGAACATGCGCCACGTGCTTCCAATCTTCCTAAAGCGGGCTGTCGGGTTGCACTTCGCGGCGCAAGCGGCGTCGCAGCCATCAAATGGCAAGTTCTCGGCGAGAAGCGATAGCGCAACAAAGAAGATATTCGGCGCCGCCGATCGCGACAATACAGCAGCTGCTGGGCCAATCGGAGTAGAACGCCAGAACGAGCCCGACCCACGCGGCGATCACAGCTGTGCCGGCCGATAACAGAACGCCCATCATAATGCTGCGGGTCACACGCTGCGCTGCAGCCGCGGGACCGATCATGAGCGAAAACACCAGCAGCACCCCCACGATCTGCGCGCATTCGGCGGTGACCAGGGCGACGATTGCCAGGAACGCCACCGAATATAGCCGCGGTGGGACGCCCTTCGCGTCCGCCAGTTCGGGCTGAAGGCTGAGGAACAGCAACGGCCGAGAGATGACTGCAAGGGCAACGGTCGCGACGGCGCTCAGCGCAACCAGGACCCAGATCGTGCCGGTATCGACGGCGAGCACGTTGCCGAAGAGAAGGCTGGTCGCCTGCGATGCGTATGTCGTGAAATAATGGAGGAACAGCAGGCCGAGCCCAAGTGAAAATGCGAGAACGAGCCCGATGGCCACGTCCCGCTGAACCAGCCGCTCGCCCATCACACCCATGCCGATCCCGGCCGCCACTGTCATTGCCACGAGCCCCCATAATGGCGGGAGGCCGATCAGCACTGCGCCGGTCGCGCCGGTGAAGCCGACATGTGACAGCGCATGGCCCGCGAACGTCTGGCCACGAAGCACCAGAAAATAGCCGACCATGCCCGCAACGATCGCGACGACCGTCACCGCGGCGAAGGCATTGCGCATGAAATCATACTCAAACATGCCGCACGCCAATTCGATGCGCGGCAGCGTCGTTCGAGCCATGATCGTGACGATGGGCGTCGTGCTCGATGTCGAAATTGCCAGACAGCACGAATATCCGGTCGCGAAGTCGCACGACCTCAATATCAGAGCCATAGAGGCGCGACAAGACCGGGCTGGTGACGACTTCGTCAACCGTCCCAATCGCGGCCTTGCCGCCGCCGAGATAGAGCACGCGATTCATTGCTCCCAACAGTGGATTGAGATCGTGCGCGCTGAAGAGGACGGTTGCTCCGATCTCGTGCTGAAGCGACTTGACGAGGCCGACGACCTCGCCTTGATGGCGCGGATCGAGGCTGATGAGGGGCTCGTCCAACAAGAGTATTGTCGGGCGACCGATGAGGGTCTGCGCAAGCAGAAGTCGTTGGCGCTCGCCACCGGAGAGTTCGCTCAGGGGGCGGTAGGCGAGTTCGCGGGCGCCGACCAGTTCGAGCGCCCGATCAACCTCCCGCCGCGCGGTCCTGCCCAAGATCGGCAATCCCAATCGATGTCCGTTTACGACACCGGCGACAAAATCCCAGCCCCTTAGGCGAATGCTCACCGCTGTTCCTCTGGCCTGAGGCATATAGCCGATGGACGAGTTGCCTCTTTTCGGGGGCCGGCCCAGGACGCAAATTGAGCCGAGGCTTGGGGAGACCAACCCCAGGATGGCCCGCATCAGGGTGGTTTTGCCCGCACCGTTCGGCCCGAGCACCCCGACGAAGTCGCGAGATCCGATGTCCAGGCTGATGCCCTCAAGTATCGTGCGACCTCCCAGCGCCAGCCCAAGGTTGCGTATCTCGATCGCGTTCATGCGAACTTACTTGGCAAGTGCGTGGTCAACCGCATCAAGTTCGCTCATCATCCATTGCTGGTAGTCCTCTCCTAGCGGTTCGGTTTCGGACGCGCCCATAACGGGAATATGCGAGGCCTTGGCAAGCTTCAGCATTCGCTCTGCCGTCGGGTCCGAGGCTTGCCGATTGTGTAAAAGCAGTGCCACTTTGTGCGTCTTGAGATCGTCCTCGAAGCGTGCAACGTCGGAGACGCTGGGTTCCGTATTGTTCATGACGGCAAGCTGGAAGCTGCGATTCCTGATTTCCATGCCCAGCGCCTGGAACATATAGCCGAAGACGGGCTCCGTCGCTGTCACCGGAATGCCCTTTGTTCGAGCGCGGAGTTCAGTGATCTTCGCGACGATCGGCTGAAGAGAATGCTCGAATCGTGCGAGGCGCTCCTGGTATTCCGATCGATGACTGGCATCAGCAAGGGCCAGTTCTCCAGCCAATACCTTGGCAAGCGCGAGCATGGTATTCGGATCGTACCAGATATGCGGATTGTCGCCGGGCTTCTTGCCGACGAGCGCGGCGACGACGATTATCCTGCGATCCTTGCCGCGCCCTGCCGTCAATAACGACTGCATCCAAGGATCGTAATCGATACCGTTGTAAATGACGATGCTGGCACCCGAAATCGCGCGGGCGACCGAAGGACTTGTCTCGAACAGATGCGGGTCTTCGTCTGGATTGCTGAGGATGCTCGTCACCTGCACGCGAGGGCCGCCCACCTGTTGGGCAAGATCGCCGTAAAAATTCTCTGCGGCAACGATGCCGATGGCAGCACGCGCAGTCGACGGCGTGAACGAAAGGAAACTTATCATGAGAGCAACAGCGAGCAGCGACGTGCGACTCATGGCAATCTCTTCCGGCGGACCTTGAAAACCAAAATGTTATAACATAGCATTCGGCAATCGGCATAGTCCGCCCGATCTGCGGACGAGAGGGCGTTGCCGAACTTGGCGACCTCCATGCCCAGGGAGAAGCTCTGGCGGGCGACGCGGACTTTTGGAGCCGTAAAACACTTGTGATCAGGCAGCCGCGTCGTTAGGGTCTTCACGGCGAGTGGGTGCTAGATTTTGAAACCGTCGGTTCGGCGGCAGCATGTGGTTTTGTCCAGAAGAGACGAGCCGCAGTCGCCGGAGTGGACGCTACACCGACAGCGCCGCCCGTCGGTCGGGAGGCGTAGAGCGATGGTGGATTTGGCACGGACGTAGGGGGAAATGGGTCTAAACTGCGAGGCGCTCGCGAAGCGCCTTTTCCCTGAGCGGCAACTTCTGCTGCGCAGCGGCGAGAGACTGCGCTACATGCTACTGCCAGGTTGGACTCAGGCGGCTGGCTTGGTGGCAGTGTTGGCAGTCGTCGGTGGGGTTGGCGGCCTCGCCGGCGCCTATCACCATCTGCACAAGGCGATCCACGATAAGGAGCTTGCGGCCGAGGCCGCGATGGCGCGTACCGCGGCGCTGGGCGGCTCACTGCAAATTCTCGCGCAAGCCGAGGAGCAATACTCGCAGATATCGCAGGAGTTTGCGGAGACGAGGGCCGAACTCGACGCTGCCGACGCCAAAAACGGCGCGTTGCGCAGCGCGATCGAGGGAGTCGAGGATCGCGTTTCTCTAATCGATGAACAGCGGCACCAACTAGAGCAAAGCTTGACGGTAACGGAGAAGGCACTCGCCGGCAAAAGCGGCAATGTCTCACGGCTCGCGAAGGAGCTTGCTGCGAGCAAACGCCAACTGCGGGCCATCGAGGCTTCGCGCGCCGAGCTGGAGACCCAATTGCATCGGCTCCGGGCCGACCCTATGGCGTCGGCGACACAGACGAGTCAGCTCACTAAGGCCGACCAGGCAAACGGAAACGGAATGCCGAGTACGTACGTGGGCAAACTCCAGCAGCTGATCGCTTCCACCGGCATCGATCTCAACCGGTATCTCAGCCAGTACGAAAGGCCGGCAAACGAGGGGGGCCCTTTCACCGCCCTTGACCTGCGGAGCGAGAAGCAGCCGGACACTGAGCAGCAGAAGCAACTCGAAGCCCTCGTCCAGAGCCTGCCGCTTGCCGCGCCGCTGGTACATTATACGGTTACGAGCCCCTACGGACCGCGCATCGATCCCTTCAATCACGAACCGGCCTTCCACGCCGGAATCGATTTCGCAGCGGTGTACAAATCGCCGGTGCTGGCGACAGCGCCCGGAGTCGTGACATTCACCGGGTGGAGGGGTGCATACGGGCGGCTTGTAGAAATTGCGCACACGAATGGCATCGTGACGCGCTACTCCCATCTCCACCGCATCCTTGTCGCGGTCGGGCAGAGAGTAGCGCTGCACCAGGAGGTCGGCGAACTCGGAAGTACCGGACGGAGCACAGGGCCGCACGTCTATTACGAAGTGCTAGTCGACGGTGCGCAGATTGATCCCGCGAAGTTCCTGGAAGCTGGCAGAAACGCGGCGCTGATTAAGGTGACACACTAGCGGCCTTCGCTTTCCGAACATGATTAGTGCAACTTGGCTCGCACGCTACGACAAAGCGCCCGAGCGAAGCGAATTCCGGTGGCTTGTCGTGAGCTGCGATCCCGCCGGCAAGGACGGTGCCCACAACGACTACACGGCGATTACGTCTGCGGGGTCCAGGACAAGACGGTGCATCTGCTTCACGTCACGCGCGGCCATTGGAAGATCATGGAGATGCGAGACCGCATCATCGGGCTGGTGCAGGATTGGAAGGCCGACCTCGCCATTGTCGAGGATACCAGCAGCGGCATGGGACTGATCCAGCTCCTGAAGGAGACGAACGGCATCAACGTGATTGGCCGCACGTCGAGAGACGACAAGCGGACTCGCCTCCCTCCGCCACCAGGCCCGGTTCGAAGCTCATCGCGTCCTGCTGCCGAAAGAAGCCCCCTGGCTGGCCGAGTTTGAGAGCGAGCTTCTGGCCTTCCCGAATGACCGCCATGACGATCAGGTCGACGCACTCCTACTGTTCCTTGACTGGTTCGCTCAGAACGAGAGCTATATTGACCTGCTCCCCTTCGGTCCCTCACGGATTCTGAGAGCCCTGGGTTTTCATACTGTCTCCACCGGCTCGATGGTAGCGGGCAATCGGCGGAGCTGTTCGGGGTTGCGCAGCCGATCGCCCGCGGA
>Ga0335078_10004314_pt1 | contig 21095 bp, 12 predicted proteins | sample Lox_Sample_32_FD_206711 | JGI IMG/M metagenome (GOLD analysis project Ga0335078, IMG submission 206711) | Soil microbial communities from Loxahatchee National Wildlife Refuge, Florida, United States - Lox_Sample_3.2 | ecosystem: Environmental > Terrestrial > Soil > Wetlands | place: USA...
GGCGCGATGGCGGATGAACCTTCATTTTCGCGTGCCGAGGAATACGTGTCCCGATGAAAGCAACCGACTCGTACATCCTGCGCATAGAAGGACTGGCAAAAACCTATGTGCAGCTCCGCCGCTTCACGCGCGAAAGATACAAAGTGCGGGCGTTCGAAAACGTGAACCTTTCGATCCCGCGCGGCGGCACGCTGGCGATCGTGGGCGAATCGGGGGCGGGCAAGTCGTCGCTCGCGCGGTGCTTGGCGATGCTCGAAAAGCCGGACGAGGGAGAGATTCGGTACGAGGGGAGCAATATCGTTCGAGCGAGCCGAAAAGATCGTTTTTCCCTTCATCGGGACATTCAGTACGTGTTTCAAGAGGCGATGACAGCGGTAAATCCGCGTTTCAATGCGGTGGAAGTGATCACGGAGCCGTTGCTGCTGCAGCGGATGGGGACGAAAGCGGAGCAGCGCGCTCGCGCATTGGAACTGATGCGCCAAGTGGGATTGTCTCCTGATGACGCGGAGAAACCAGCGCTCGAATTCAGCGGCGGCCAAAGGCAGAGGCTGGCCACAGCGCGTGCGCTCGCAGTCCAGCCGAAAGTTTTGATACTGGACGAGGCGTTATCCAATCTCGACCTTCCGAATCAGGAACTAATCCTGCGGATTCTTGACGATCTGCAGCGCAGGCACGCGCTGACCTACGTTCACATTTCGCACGATCTTCGCGCGGTAAGCCAGTTTGCAGACGAAGTCGCTGTGATGCGCGAAGGGAAAATCGTGGAGCACAAACGGACGGCGGATCTGTTTGCGCATCCCGAGCACGCCTACACGCGCGAACTGCTCGAGGCCATGCCGTCGGTCGAGTCGATTCTATTGCAGCGGTCAGCCTAGGAATTGGGATGAAATATCTCGTACGACGCCTTATACACGCCGCGCTTCTTATGATCGGAGTGTCGTTTTTTTCGTTCGCCCTGCTGCAATGGGCGCCTGGGGATTTTTTCGACGAATTGCGCTTGAATCCGCAAATTTCCAAACAGACGATCGAAGGGCTGCGTGTCCAATATGGCCTCGATCAGCCTCTGCCGGAACGATATGGGCGATGGTTGCGGTCGGTGGCAAAGGGAGATTTCGGTTTTTCGGTCGCGTACGGCAGTCCAGTGGGTCCGATCATCGGAGTTCGCGCGCGAAATACGCTGGTGCTGACCGGGACGGCGATTTTGGCCGCATGGCTTTTCGCAATCCCGATGGGAATGTGGGCGGCTATAGGACGCAATGGCTGGGCCGACCGTATTTGTGGTGTGGCGACGTCCACCATGCTCACAATTCCCGATCTTCTGCTGTTCTTGTGTTTGCTGTTGCTCGCGGTCCGCACGGGCTGGTTTCCGGCCGGGGGAATGATGTCGCCATCCGCAGAGAGCAGCGGCTTTTGGGCGAAGGCGAAAGACCTCGCGGGGCACACCTTTCTTCCTGCTTTCGGCCTGGCAGTTGCGACATTGCCAATACTCGTCCGGCACGTTCGTGCAGCAATGATCGACGTGCTGGAATCGCCGTTCATGCGAGCGGCGCGAGGGCACGGTATCTCGCGGAGCCGGCTGCTTTTTCGATACGCGCTGCCGGTAGCTGCGAATCCCCTCATTTCACTTTTCGGATTTTCGGTCGCAACGATGCTGAGTGCGTCGCTGCTGGCAGAAGTGGTGATGAGCTGGCCGGGCCTGGGACCGCTGCTGATTGAAGCGACGCTTTCGCGCGACATCTCGATGGTCGTACCGGTGGTGCTGCTCTCGGCGATTTTTCTGGTAATCGGCAATCTGCTGTCAGATTTGCTGCTGTTCGCGACAGATCCAAGGATTCGGGTGGAGTAGGCGTGCGCAGAAACCACAAGCTCGGCATCGGTCTGGTCATGCTCGGAGCGATTCACGTCGCGGTCCTGTTTGCCGGTTTTTTTGCGCCTTATGGTTTTGCCACGCAGAACCGTGAACTGCCGTTTGCTCCGCCGACGCGGATCCATTTTGTCGATGCCGCCGGAAAATGGCACGCGAGGCCGTTTGTCTATGCGCTGGGGGCCGATCCTGCAAATCCGGAAGGGTACGTGACGGATAGGAGCGTGACGTGCCCGGTACACTTCTGGGTGGAAGGGGCGCCGTACAAAATTGCAGGCGTATTTGCATCGCGCCGACACCTGTTCGGTGTGGAGGAACCAGGGCGAATTTTTGTCATGGGGACGGATGCGTATGGACGTGACCAGTTCTCCCGGTTTCTTTTCGGAGGGCAGCTTTCTTTGCTGGCGGGACTGCTGGCCGCTGGGCTCTCGGTGGCGCTGGGAATGGTGATCGGGGGCGTATCCGGATTTTACGGGGGATGGATTGATGAAATCCTGATGCGGGGCGGCGAACTGTTCCTGGCGCTTCCGTGGCTATACCTGCTTTTTGCAGTGAGGGCCGCTTTGCCGTTGCACGCCTCGCAAGCACAAATCTTTCTGCTGATTGTAGGGGTTGTGGGCTTGATCGGGTGGGCGCGCCCGGCGCGGCTGATTCGGGGCGTGGTGCTGAGCGCAAAAGAGCGAAACTGGGTGGTGGCAGCGCGCGGTTTTGGGGCATCGGACATGTATTTGCTGCGCCGGCACGTCTTGCCTGAGGCCTACGGGGTGATCCTGACCCAAGGTACCTTGCTGATTCCACAGTACATATTGGCAGAGGTGACGCTGACGTTCCTCGGACTTGGCGTGGGCGAGCCGATGCCGAGTTGGGGCAGCCTGCTATCGTCGCTGCAACAGTATTACGTCCTCGCGTCGTACTGGTGGATGTTCCTCCCCGCGCTGCTCTTAGTACCCATTTTCCTGGCTTTTTACCTGGCGGCAGATGCAGTTCAGGAACACCTCAAGTCCGTAACCCTGTAGAAACACGAGTTCTCCATTTAGATTAGCGGTATGGCCAGATTGGTACTCGGGCGGAGCCTCACCTCCCTATGCGGCTTGGTGGCTTTCTGGGTTCTTGTGGGCACAGCGGGTGCACCCGCGCGTTCGACGGAAGAGCTAGTTATCACCGACAACCCGACTGGGCGGATGGGCGGCAATTTGACCGTGGCGTTGAGGTCGGAGCCGAAAACGCTGAATCCGGTGCTGGCGGTGGACGATCCGTCGCGGGATGTGATCCGCTGCCTCCACGCAGACCTGATCCATATCAATCGGGAGACGCTCAAGACCGAGGCCGCGCTGGCGAAGTCGTGGGAGATATCAACCGATAGCAAGCAGTACACGGTTCATCTGCGCCGCGGCCTGCGCTTTTCCGATGGCCAGCCGTTCAACGCTGACGACGTGATCTTTACTTTCCAGGTTTACCTGGACGAGAAGATCCATTCGCCGCAACGAGATCTTTTGGTGGTTGGCGACAAGCCGATTGCGGTTGAGAAAATCGACGATTACACCGTCCGGTTCTCGTTAGCGCAACCATATGCGGCGGCAGAGAGAATCTTCGACGGGATTGCGATTCTTCCGCGGCATCTGCTTGAGGGAGCCTATAGGGACGGCAAATTTTCCGAGATGTGGAGTCTCGCAGCTTCGCCCGCGCAGTTCGCCGGCCTCGGTCCATTTCGGTTGAAGGAATATGTTCCGGGCCAGCGCGTGGTGCTGAAGAGGAATCCGTATTACTGGAAACAGGATAAATCCGGCAACCGGCTTCCGTATCTCGACCAGTTGCAATTTCTTTTCGTTTCGAACGAGGACGCGCAGGTGATCCGGTTCGAGGCGGGAGATACGGACGTGCTCAGCCGGTTCAGCGCCGAGAATTTTTCGGTGCTTCAAAAGGAAGAGGCTTCGAATCACTATCACGTGTCCGATTTGGGAGCGGGGCTCGAATATAACTTTTTGTTCTTCAACCTCAATGACTTGAGCTCGAAGGGCAAGCCTGAAATCGCGCGCAAGCAAGCGTGGTTTCACGATCGAAGTTTTCGCGAGGCAGTTTCCTCCGCGATCGACCGGGCGGGAATCGTTCGTCTGGTCTATGGCGGGCGCGCTACGCCGATATGGGGACAGGTGACACCCGGCAACAAGCTCTGGGTCGATTCGGCGCTACCGCATCCGCAGCGCTCGATTGATCAGGCGAAGGAATTGTTGCGTTCCGCTGGATTTTCGTGGAAGAGCGATGGAGCGCTGGTGGATGCCCAAGGAAATCCGGTCGAATTCTCGATTCTCACGAGCTCATCCAACGCGCAGCGCACGAAGATTGCAACGATCATTCAAGACGACCTGAGCCAGCTTGGAATGAACGTCCACGTTGTGCCGCTGGAATTTCGGACGATGGTCGATCGTCTTTTGAACAGCTATGACTACGAGGCAGCGGTGATGGGGATCGTGAGCGGCGACGCCGATCCGACTTCGGAGATGAACGTGTGGGTTTCCGATGGAGAAACGCATCTCTGGAATTTGGCAGGGAAACCGTCGACGCCGTGGGAATCGGAGATGGACAAGCTGATGCGAGAGCAGGAAGTGACGCTCGACTATGCGAGGCGCAAGCGTCTCTACGATCGGGTGCAGGAGATCGTGTCGCAGAATCTGCCAGTAATTTGCGTGGTCAGTCCGAACATTCTGGTTGGCGCGAAGGATCGAGTGGGAAATTTCCGGCCGGCGATTCTCGATCCATACGTGCTGTGGAATGTGGAACAGCTTTATGTGCGCTAGGTTCGCATCGATTGAAACGGAAGCTGTGGCCGCCGCGGAGAATGGGTGTGCGACCTGGTCCGACGCTCGCCTCGTGCAGGAATGCGTCCGGGGAAACGAGGAAGCCTGGGCGGGGCTGATCGACAAATACAAGCGGCTTATTTTCTCGATTCCAATGAAGTACCGCCTGTCTTCGGACGAGGCGAACGATATCTTTCAGGGCGTCTGCCTGGAACTGCTTACCGAATTGCCGAAATTGAGAAAGCCGGAAGCGTTACCGAAATGGATTATCCAGGTGACGGCGCACAAGTGTCTCCGTCAGAAGAGGCACAACCAGCGAATGGAGCACTCGGAAGACGGAGAGGAACAGTTCGATTCGGCTGTGTCGCCTGTCGCGGAAGAGATTGTCCGTGAGGTCCAAGAGGAACACTCGGTGGGGATGGCGATTACGACCATGCCACCCAGGTGCCGCCAACTGATCCAGTTGCTTTTCTTTGAAGAGCCGGCACGTCCGTACAAGGAAATCGCGGAACAACTCGGCATCGCGACGGGATCCATCGGGTTCATCCGTATGCGCTGCCTCGAGAAATTGCGCAAGAAGCTGTCCGAAACAGGTTTCCGGTGATTTCCAGAAAAAGGGCCAGGCTCTCCCCCAAGACCCTGTCGGAAATCGCGGCACTGAAAGACGCTCCGAGCCGCAAGCGCTATATCGAGCGAAAACGCCGCGGGTTCAGCGCAGCGGCTGTTCAGCAACTGAACGAAGAATCGCGCGCCAAACTGCGTATCGACCCGCACGGGTCGCTGGCGCTCGCCGAAACCGCCGTCACGATAGCGCGCGAGCTCGCGGACAACGAAGTGCTGGCTCGTAGTTTGCGCGCGAAAGCAAACGCTTTATACAACGTGGGGGAAAATTCGAAAGCAATCGAAGTTCATGAACGCGCACTGAAGATCTTTCAGGATGCGGGAAATGCGGAAGAAGAAGGCCGGACGCTCAACGCCTCGATTCAGCCCTACCTTTTGCTCGGCCGGTACGATGAAGCTCTTCGCGCCGCCGAAGCAGCTCGGGCGATTTTTCGTGCGACCGGCGATGCGCGGCGACTGGGCCACGTGGAAATCAACGTCGGCAATATCCACCACCGGCAAGACCGGTTTGAGGATGCGCTGAGATGCTACGAGCGCGCGTACCAAATACTTACGCCGCTGCGGGATAGCGAAGGGCTGGCCGTTACGCTTTACAACATGGCCGTCAGCCTTATCACGCTGAACGATTTTCCGCGGGCGCTTGCGACGTATCAGCGAGCGCGGGACATGTTCGTACAGTACGGGATGACGCTGCTCGTCACGCAAAGCGATTACAACATCGCCTATCTCTATTACCTGCGAGGCGAATACAGCCGAGCGATTCAGATGTTGCGCGCGACCCGCGCCGAATCGGAGAAAAACGGAGACGCGCACGTGCTGGCGCTTTGCTTCCTTGATCTCTCCGAGATTTATCTCGAACTGAATATGAGTGCGGAGGCCGGCGAGATCGCTCGGGAAGGCTACCTGCGATTCCAGAAGCTCGAGATGGGATACGAAGAGGCCAAATGCCTGGCGAATGAAGCGATGGCCTTAAGTCAATTGGGCAAGGCTGTAAACTCCCTGGAGCTGTTTGCGAAGGCGCGCGAAATTCTGGTTCGCGAAAAAAACAGCGTGTGGCCTTCGCTGATCGATCTGTACAAGGCCGTGGTTTTGTTCGAGGAGGGACGTCTTTTCGAGGCCCGCCGGTTTTGCAATCAAAGTGCGGAGTTCTTTGCGAAATCCGTTCTGCATGGGAAAGCGGCGTTTTGCCACCTCCTGTCGGCGCGGATCGCGGAACGGATGGGCGATTTGCAACTGGCTCGAAAGGAGTGCACGCGCGCCCTGGAGCGGGTCGCGAACCTGGAGTCCCCATCCCTTCATTTTCAGGCGCAGTTTCTGATGGGACAAATTCTGCAAGGATTGGGAGACAGCGCTGCGGCGTATTCGGCGTACCAACACGCCCGGACCGAACTCGAGACGCTGCGGAGCAGCGTGCGTGGGGAAGAACTCAAGATCTCGTTCATGAAAAACCGGCTTGAGGTTTATGAATGCCTCGTCGAATTGTGTCTCAACGAGAGCGGGCGGGCCGGCGGCGCTGAGGAGGCATTTCAATTTATCGAGCTGGCGAAGTCACGGAGCCTTGCGGAAATACTGCTTCATCCGGGCGCCACTTTTGCCGCAACAGACGAGGGGCAGAGCGGGCTGGTGCGTCGAATCCGCGAAATGCGCGAGGAACTGAACTGGTACTACCGCCGGATCGAAAAAGAACAGTTAAGCGCAGAAGCTCCTTCTACCGACCGAATCGAACGCCTGCGATACGAAGCTGCCGCTCGCGAAAACGATTTAGTGCGGGTGCTGAGGGAACTTCGCTCGTCGGAGGCAAGCGCGGAAGGCGATTCAAAAGACGGCATGCCTTCACTGGAGACAATCCGCGAAACCTTGCCTGCGCGCACAGCGCTGATCGAATACTTTGCAGTGAAGGACCATTTCGTGGCGGCGCTTATTACTCAAGATTCGCTGCGGATTGTCCCTATCACGCCGGTTTCCCGAATCGAAAACCTGGTTCGGCTGCTGCGCTTCCAGCTTTCGAAATTTACGCTGGGGCCGGATTATGTGCGCTCTTTTGAGAAAGCGCTGATGCGAGCCGTGCAGTCGCACCTTCATGAATTGTACACGGAACTGATAGCACCTCTGCGGGAGGGATTCTCGGCAAGTCATTTGGTGCTTGTTCCGCATGGGGTCCTTCATTCTTTGCCTTTTCATGCATTGTTTGATGGACAGCGGTACTTGATCGACGAATTTTCGGTTTCGTACGCGCCGAGTGCGAGCGTGTACGCGCTTTGCCAGCGGAAAGAGACGCTGGCAGCGGATGGCGCACTCGTTTTGGGAGTTCCCGATGAACGAGCGCCAGTGATCGAGGACGAGGTGCGTGCTGTCACGGCCATTCTGCCCAAGGCATGCCTCGTAATGGGTGCGGAACCTGCTGGCGAGGCTTTGCGTGCGAAGGGGATGAACTACGGGCTGATTCATATCGCGACGCACGGGAGTTTCCGTCAAGACGCTCCGATGTTCTCCGGGATTCGGCTAGGGCGTTCTTACTTGAACGTCTTCGATCTGTACCAGCTCAAGCTAAAGGCGAACCTGGTTGCGCTGAGCGGATGCGCTACGGGTCTCAACGTCGTGAGCCCGGGAGACGAACTCCTCGGCTTAACGAGGGGCCTGCTCTACGCGGGAGCCCAATCTTTGCTGCTGACCCTTTGGGATGTGCACGACCGCAGCACATCTGAGTTCATGACCTCTTTTTACGGTCGATTCGGCGCAAGTAGAGACTTGGCAGGGAGTTTTCGGGCGGCGATCCGAGATATTCGGGAACGATATCCGCATCCCTATCATTGGGCGCCATTTACGCTTACCGGCCGGGCTATCACCGCATAAGCACAATCTCATGGACCACCTATATTTTTCCGGCTGTCTTTGGCCCTTACCCTCAGACGGTGGTATCGGTAGCGGGCGAGTCCCGAAAGAATTCCGAGCGGGGGAGTGAAGAGAAGATGAAGCATTACACGATACAAGAATGGGTTGACTTCGCTAGGGGCGCTGTGGATTCCGAGCGTAAGTCTCTGATGACCAGTCATTTGCAAACATGCCGGGCATGCAGCAAAGAGGCGGCGGCATGGGGGCGGATCGCGGCCGCGGCAAAGCGACAAGAAAACGTCGCCATACCAGAAGGCGCTGTCCATCAGGCCAAGGCGATATTTGCGCAGTACAAGATCGAGAAGAAGGCCGCCGCCGATGCGAAACCGCGGCTGGCAAAGTTGCTGTTCGACAGCATGTTGGCGCCAGCGCCACTTGGAGTGAGGTCGAGCTCGCCGCGCCCGCGACAATTGCTCTTTGAGGCGGGCGACCATCGCATCGACGTGCGATTGGAACTCGAGCCGGGAACGCAGTGCGTCACGATCACGGGGCAGATCCTGGATGCCACAAAGGCGGAGATTACCCAGCGGAAAATTCCAGTGTCGCTATATGTCGGAAGGCGGGTCGCGGGGACCGCCGAAACGAACGAATTCGGGGAGTTTCAGCTTGGGTTTGAGCTGCCCTGCGAAGTCGAGCTGCGCGCTATGTTGCCGGATGGGCAGGAGGTATCGGTCGGCTTGGTGGAGCCAGCCGTTCCGACCATGGAGGGAGCCTCGTATCTTTCTGATTCTAAGAGAGAAGATCGCAACAAACTGAGGGAAGAGAAGAAAAGTACCAGGAGAAAGATTTGACTCGCCGGCGCGAGCAGGAAACGTTCGTACCATTGTGGGAAGCACTGCCGACTAAGAGCATTGAGCTCTCCTACTTGGAAAGAACGCGCCAGCTCGTTGCATGCATAAAGGAGTTCCCTCAGCCATGAAACGCTATCTTGGGATCGCCGCACTTCTAGTCGCCATCGGCGTGGGAGGACAGCCCGCCGGGGCTCAAGGACTGTTAGGCGGACTACTGTCAACTGCGACGCAATCGTCTTCCTCGTCAGGGTCTTCTCAAGGAGTTGTCGTTCGCACAACCCTTGGCCCGCTTGGGTTGCAGATAGCCTGCCTGCTGCATGGATGCACCGTGGTTCGCAACTTGGACGGGCAGAACCAGGTTTTCCTGGTGAGACCGGTGTCGGGGCTCCTGCCGAACCTGCTGGCGTCCGTGTTACAGCTGGTGAATGGGATTGTGGATGCGGAAGTAGATCAGGTGCTGGTGATCCCGCCGAATCAAACGGCTCCAACAACCTCAGGGAATGCGCCCGGTGGATTGTGGGACAACACGCCAACTCAGTATTTCGGAACGACTGTTCCGCAGGGCTATGTTCAACAACCGGCTGTGCAGATCGTGCGGTTGGCGCAAGCACAGAACACGTTTAATGTCAGCGGAACCGGAATCGTAGCGGACATCGATACCGGTGTCGATCCGACGCATCCCGCGCTGCAGGGAGTATTGCTACAAGGCTATGATTTCACGCGGAATCAGCCGGGCGGCTCCGAGCTGAACGACATCAATCCTTCTTCGCCGCCCTCCTGCAACTCTTGCGAACCCGCATACGTGAATCAGCATACGGCTGCGATGGTCGACCAGCATACTGCGGCAATGCTCGACGGCAGCCAATATGCGGCCTTTGGCCATGGGACCATGGTTGCGGGAATCATCCACTTGACTGCCCCCACGGCACAGATTCTGCCGCTCAAATCGTTCCAGTCCAACGGCTCCGGCAATCTCTCGGACATCCTCCGCGCGATCTACTACGCTGTCCAGAACAACGCCAACGTGATTAACATGAGCTTCGATATGTCCCAAAGCTCGACGGAATTGACCGACGCCATCAACTACGCCACCAACAAGAACGTGACAATGACGGCTTCGTCAGGAAACGACGGAGAGATGGAGATCGTCTATCCGGCCGCGGACCGCCCGGTGCTCGGCGTTGCTTCGACCAGCAATCAGGATCAGCGATCTACGTTCTCAAATTACGGGAATCAGATCGTCTATGCTGCGGCGCCTGGCGAGGGAGTCATCTCGACTTATCCCTTTGGCTTGTATGCGGCCGGATGGGGAACTTCGTTCAGTTCGCCATTCGTAGCGGGTACGGCCGACCTGATTCTGAACATGCAGCCTCGGGATACCACGCCCGTGATTGCCTGGGGAATCTCGCACGCGAAATACGTCGGGCCGAACATGGGTTATGGCCGACTCGACGTGTACGACTCGCTGTTCTACTTGAATCCTCTACAGGGGCTCCTGCCTTAACGGGTGGTCGCATGCCGGCGGAAGATAGAGAGCTGAAGGGTGTTTCCGGCCTTCTCGGGCTAGCGCGGGGAGGGGCAGAAGTGCCGGACTGGCATTCGTCGGCACTGCGCGTTAAGAGCGTCGAAGAAGAAATGAGGGCGCTGCGCAGCTCAGTAATCTGTGCTTTCAACCAACTGCTTGATCTCAAGGACTTAAACACAGGCGTGCACAGCACGCGCCTCGCAGAATGGGCGCTGCATGTCGCGAGGGAGCTGGGCCTCGACGAATCAACGTTCGGCGATATCGAGGTTGCCGCGCTGCTTCACGATATCGGCAAGGTGGGGATACCGGACGCCATCCTGCATAAGCCGGCGCGACTGGACGAGCAAGAGTTCGAGCTGATGAAGAAGCATCCCGAGTATGGCTGGGCGGTACTGCGGAAAGTTCCCGGCATGGCGGCGGCGAGTCTAATCATCCTGCATCATCACGAGAGCTTTGACGGATCAGGCTATCCGGCAAAACTGAAGCAGGAGGAGATCCCGATCGGATCTCGGATTGTATCGGTGATTGATGCGTTCGATGCGATGGTGTCCTGCCGGCCCTACCGCAAGGGAATGCCTTGCGAAGAGGCCAGGCGCCGCCTATCGGAGGCGAGCGGTACTCAATTCGATCCGGAAGTTGTCCGGTACTTCCTTCCACTTGCCCAATCGGAAGTTACGTCAGTCTTCTCCGCTGTCGGTTCTTCTGTCTCAGAAGTTCTCTGAGCCGCTGTTCGGGGCGGCCTCGAACCATCCACTACGTCTTGTTCCGTAATCGATAACAGGTAAATCTTTCCGGGGACAGTAAATCAGCGTATGTCCTTACAGCAGTCTCTGCGTCAAACTACTGCATGAATAAGAGTTACGGCGCGGAGACTCTGGAAATCGACTTGCACTTCAGTGGGTTGGCTTGGGCACCGCTGACGTATTTCCCGTGCTGCCGCTAGCTCCGCCCATCCTTCGGAGCGACTCCCGCCCGCTCAGGTTTTCAACGACGACTCATTCGAGACGCACGGGGTCCGCACCCCAGGGCAGTTTCAGGCTGAGCACTTTTCAGGAGTGATGTAGATGAGCGCATCGTCCAGCCCGTCAAACACTCGGCAGCCACACCCACCGTCGAAATGGCGTGAGCGAATCAAGGCTCTCCAGAACATCCCGCCCATCTTCCGGATCGTTTGGGACTCGGCGCCTCATGCGGTTGCCTGGGGACTCGTCTTCCGGCTGTTGGTTTCGGTGACGCCCGTCGCAATTCTGGGCGTTACGCGAGCCATCATCGACGCCATCTACAACTTCCGCTCGCACGCTCATGCTCTGCCCGGATATTTCTGGTGGTTGGTGGCAGCGGAATTCGGCCTCGCCTGCATGGCCACGATTTTCAGCCGGCTAACTGATTTCTGCGACAGCGTCCTCGCCGACAAGTTCACCCGCCACATCAGCACGACGATCATGGATCACGCGTCGAAGCTCGACCTCACGCTGTACGAGGATCCTGCCTTTTGCGACAAGATGGAGCGCGCGCGAGTCCAGGGCACCGACCGCGTGATGATGATTCAGATGATGGGGCGCCTGGTCCAGCAGGCGATCACCACGATCAGCTTGGCTGCCGGGATTTTGTTTTACTCGCCCTGGCTTCTGATGTTTTTGATCATCTGCATCGTTCCCGCATTCTTGGGGGAGACGCATTTCGCGTTTCTCGGCTACTCGCTGAATTTCCAGCAAACAACTGCACGGCGTCTGCTGGAGTATCTGCGTGTTCTTGGCGGGAGCAAGGAAAGCGCGAAGGAACTGAAACTGTTCGGCCTGGGGCCGTTCTTGGTCGGCCGCTACAAGGGCATTTCGGACGAACTTCATCACCAAACGGTCGATCTTGCAAAACGCAAGATGGTCGTTGGCGCACTGCTGACGCTGCTCGGGACGCTCGGCTATTACGGTACCTATGCGTGGGTGATTTACCGCACCGTGATTGGAGCGCTTACTCTGGGCGAATTGACGTTCCTGGCTGGAGCAATTGCGGGGGCGAGCACGAACATTCAGATGCTGTTCTCGACTTTTTCGGGAATCGCGGATCAAGCCCTCTTTCTTACCGATCTTCTGGATTTTCTTAAGGTCCAGCCGCGAATCGTCAACAAGCCGGGAGCGCTTGCGGCACCGCGACCCATTCGGCAGGGAATCGAGTTCAGGAACGTTGCATTCGCGTACCCCGGACATTCGAATCCGGTATTGCGGGGAATCAACCTGCACCTGGCGCCCTATGAGCGCATTGCATTGGTTGGCGAGAACGGACAGGGAAAAACCACGATCGCAAAACTGCTGACCCGCCTGTATGACCCCACGGAAGGGCAGATTCTGCTGGATGGCGTCGATTTGCGCGATTACGACCTCGAAGACCTGTGGAAGGAGGTCGGCGTCATTTTTCAAGATTTCATGCGCTACGACATGACGGCACACGAAAACATTGCGATGGGCCGCGTGGAGGCCGCCAATAATCCGTTCCAGATTCGAGCAGCCGCGATGAAGAGCTATGCGGAGAACTTGATCAAGAAACTTCCAAAGGGCTACGACCAACTGCTCGGCTGCCGGTTTGAGGGGGGGATGGAACTTTCGGGAGGCGAATGGCAAAAGATTGCGCTGGCCCGCGCACACCTGCGCGACGCCCAGATTTTGATTCTCGATGAACCAACCGCGGCGCTCGATGCCCGGTCCGAGCACGAGGTTTTTGAACGCTTCACGGAGCTTGCACGCGGCAAGATGACGATTTTGATCTCGCACCGGTTCTCTACGGTCCGAATGGCGGATCGTATTCTCGTCCTCGACAGCGGCCACATTGCCGAGCAGGGTTCGCATGATCAACTGGTGAAAAGTGGCGGCCACTACGCGGAGATGTTCGAGCTGCAAGCCGCGGGTTACCGTTAAGGAATGTGAGCGGATTTAGAAATGGCTACGGCACAGCAGTCTCCAATTGATTCGAGGTTGTTGCCTCTCGGCGGGCCCGAGATCGTCAGATCTCAGCCGAATCCAGAGCGCGGAGATAAGACCGAAGATTCCGGACAGGAATCGCGACCGAAGCGGGATTTCGCCGCGATTTTGCGGGAAATTGCGCAGTGGGAGGCGGCGAAACAGCCGAAATCGGGCGACACGCTGGATGAGGATTGGAAATCCATATCGAAGGGGGTTTCCAGCACAGCCGAGGAATTCCGCAAGATTATCGCTACCGGGAAAGTATTGCAGGGCGATGCGCGGATATTTTCCGATCATCTGACGCTAATAGGAGCCGCGCTGCGGGAATCTCGATCGGGAATCGAGGCGTCGAGTCAGCTTCCTTATGTTCAGGTACCTGGTATCGATTCGCCCGTGCCGCGCGGATTGGCTCTGGCGAATGTCTACCTGCAAGCCGCGGACTACTCTTTTCAAGAAGGAGATTTCGCGGCTTTTCTCGCAGATATCGAAGAGACGACAGCCATACGCATGGCCGAGGTGTGGAGTCTAAAGCCGTTCCTCGAACTCGCGCTGCTTCTACGGGTCTCCGAGGCCATATCTAAGCCGATCGACTCCGTTACCTGCGATTTCGTGGTTGCGGCAAAAGCATTGCCGAACACAGATTCAGCTCCTCTGCGCATTTTGGTCGAAAGCCTCGAAAGCCTCAGCGGTTTGGAATGGAAGGAGTTTTTTGAGCAAGCTTCGGCGACGGAACGCGTGCTGCGGCGCGATCCTTCGGGCGCGTACCCGAAGATGGATTTTGAAAGCCGCGAATCCTACCGAACGGCGGTCGCGGACCTTGCAAAATATTCGGACTACTCTGAAAAACACGTTGCGGAAGCAGCCATCGATTTGGCGCTCAGAGCCGAGAGGGCGAGCCGGCGTGGGGAGAAAGTCAGCGAGCGCAGCAAACACGTTGGATATTACCTGACATCGGCAGGACAAGCCGCCCTGAAAGAGGCGATCGATTATCGCCCGCCATTGGGCCGGCGCACGAAGGAAATCCTGCTGAAATGGTCGGACTTTTTCTACCTCATCGGAATTGAGCTGGCGATGCTTGCGGTGGTTGCATTCTTGATCAGCTTCTCGCATCTGCGGCCGCTCCCGCTGGTTGCGATCGCCTTCCTTATTCTGCCGGCGGTGGAGTGCGCCGTCGCTACCATGAACTTGCTCGCAACGAGACTATTCCCGCCCAAACGGCTTCCGAGGCTCGATTTTTCAAAGGGAATACCCGATGACTGTGTGAGTCTTGTGGCCGTTCCGATATTGCTAACGAGCGAAGTGCAGGTTCGCTCCGCCGTTCACGCGCTGGAAATTCGTTTCCTTGCAAATCGAGACAAGAATCTCCATTTCGCCTTGCTGACCGACATGCCCGACTCGAATCAGCAATTCGACGACAAAGATGCCCTGGCGGGCTTTTGCTCGACCTTAATTGACCAACTCAATCGGAGATATTCTCAGCAAAACCGAGGCTCATTTTTCCATTTTCACCGGCACCGGGCTTACAACGCAGCGGAGGGCTTGTGGATGGGTTGGGAGCGGAAACGCGGGAAACTCCTAGACCTGAATCGATTCCTGCTTCATCAGAGCGATCAATTTCCGGTGAAGACCGGCGATTTGTCACTTCTTTCCAATATTCGATACGTGATCACGCTCGATGCAGATACACAATTGCCGGCGGATGTGGCGCGCCGGCTCGTTGCGACGCTGGCTCATCCGCTGAATCGGGCAGTGGTTGATCCGGTTACGAACACCGTTGTCGAAGGTTATGCAATTCTGCAGCCGAGGGTGGACATCAGCATTCGCTCGGCGAGCCGATCGAGGTTTGCAGCGCTTCTCTCGGGCGATACCGGGGTCGATTTTTACACTCGCGCTGTTTCCGACGTATATCAAGATCTTTTCGGCGAGGGCATTTTCACCGGCAAGGGAATTTACGACGTGGAAGCGTTTCATCGCGTGCTGGAGCACCGGTTTCCATGCAATGCGATCCTGAGCCACGATTTGATTGAAGGGGTCTATGCCCGTACGGGCCTGGTTTCCGATCTAGAAGTGGTCGATGACTATCCGTCTCACTTTAGCGCCTACAGCCGCCGAAAACATCGCTGGGTTCGAGGCGACTGGCAAATCATTTTCAGTCTGCCTCCGCGAATGAGGGATTTCTTCGGCAAGATGGTGAGGAATCCTCTGAGTCACATTTCGCGCTGGAAGATTATCGACAACCTTCGGCGCAGCCTGATGGATTGCGCTCTATTTCTGGTGTTCCTGGGCGGCTGGCTATGGCTGCCGGGAAACCCCTTGTACTGGACACTGGGAGCGCTAGCGCTGATGGCGTTCCCAGTGTATTTCCAATTCGTGGTTGGCGTTCTAACGGCGGGATCCGAGCTGCTTGAACGGCATTTTTGGAAAAATCTCGGCGCGGACTTTGTTAGTGAGCAATCGAGTCTCTTCTTCCGGCTGGCGTTCCTTTTTCACCAGACGCTCGTTAGCGCAGATGCCGTCATCCGGACGCTGATACGAATGAAATTCACGCACAAGAGGCTGCTCCAGTGGGAAACGGCGGCCGACGCCGAAGTTGGCACGGGCGAAAGCCTCGTCGACGTATATTTGAGATGGACGCCGCTCATCTCGGCGGCAATTGGCGTATTGATTTTCGTCGTTCGACCGAAATCGCTGGAGTGCGCGTTGCCGGTTCTTCTGTTGTGGGCGTCGTCGAACTGGATCTGCAAGTGGCTAAACAAAGCGCCGCGGACCGGTGAATCTCGAATTGATCCCAGCGAGCGCGCGTTTGTGAGGAACGTGGCGCTACGCACGTGGCGATTTTTCCGCGAACACAGCACGCAGGAAGAGAACTGGCTGGTCCCGGACATCGTCCAGGAGACGCCTCCGCAAATCGCGCATCGCGTTTCAACAACCAATTTGGGGCTTTTGCTCAACGCGCGCCTTGCGGCGCTCGATCTGGGATTCTTGACGCTTCCCGAGTTCATCAAAGACACAAGCCGCACGCTGGAGACGGTTAGCCGGATGGCTAAATTCAACGGCCAACTCTATAACTGGTACGCGACGGATACGCTCGAGGCGGTTGAACCTCGTTTCGTCTCAACCGTCGACAACGGGAATCTTGTCTGCAGCTATTGGACACTGAAACACGGCTGCCTGGAAGCGATCAAGCAACCTTTGTTCCGGCCAATTCTGTGGCGGGGCATTCAGGATTTCGCGGATTTGCTGGTTGAACTTGCGAGCAGTTCGCAGGATTCCGGCGTGGTTTCCGCGGCAAAGGATTTGAGGGAAAGAGTGCGGGAGCTCTCCGGTCCCGAGATGAACCGCTTCCGGGCTCTCCCGGCTCTGGAAATCGACATCGCAATCTTCCTCGAGAAGCTTTCGAAGCGTGACGTTAGCTCCGAGATCGCCTGGTGGGCGCACGAACTTTCTTTGCGGATCGCGAGTCTGAAGGATCTGCTTGAGGCGTTTGCGCCGTGGCTGCTGGAGCAGTCCGGGGCCGAGTCACTGCGGGAAGCGCCAGACTGGAATTTCATTGAGAATCTTACATTGGAGTCGCTGCCTCACGCGTATGGAGCGCTTCTCTCGAAGTTGGCAAAGCCGAAAGGCGACGAGACGCCACATGAACCGAACCGCCTGAGCGAGGCGCTAGAGCAATCGATCCGGTCAGCTCAGGTTATTACGGACCAGCTGAATTCGCTGGCTGATTCGATCCAGCGGATGGTGGACGAGATGGAGTTCGCGTTTCTGTATGATCCCCAGCGGAAATTGCTTTCCATCGGCTATGACGGAAACGAAGGCTCCGTCAGCAAATACCATTACGATTTGCTGGCTTCCGAGGCGCGTGCGGCGGCGTTTGTCGCGATAGCGAAGGGCGACATTCCGCATGAAAGCTGGTTCGAGCTGGGACGGTCCTACGTGGACTACGCAGGAGAAACGGTGCTTCGTTCGTGGACGGGGACCGCGTTCGAATACTTGATGCCATGCCTGTGGATCAGAACCTATCCGAACACGGTTCTCGAAGATGGCGCCCGTGGCGCCATTCGCGCCAATCGGAAATTCGTGGCTGGACGGGAAATCCCCTGGGGCATTTCCGAATCTGCCTGCAATCAACGGAATCCGGATGGCCATTACCGTTATCATGCATTTGGTGTCCCGGGGTTGGCGATTAATCGCGACGATTGCTCAGGGGACCTGGTGATCGCACCATACGCCACGTTTCTGGCCTTGCCGTTCGAAGCCACCACTGCCGTGAAGAACCTGAAGAAGATGAAAGAGCTCGGTTGGCTTTCAGCGTATGGGTTCTACGAAGCAGGCGATTTCACGCCGCGACGAATTCCAGACGGCAAGAGTCATGAGATTGTTCGCAATTGGATGGCGCACCACCAAGGCATGACGCTCGTCGCCATCGCGAATGCGTTGTGCGACTCCGTGATGCTGCGCCGTTTCCATGCTGAGCCGTGCGTGGCGGCACACGAGCGACTGCTTCATGAGAAAGAGCCGCGCGTTCCGCCGATGGAGAAAACAGCGGAAGTTCCGGATAGCAAACCGAAGCGGCTTCTGGCATTGATGCAGCAAACGATGCAGCCATCAGGCGTTGCAGATCTGGCATTGAAGCCACAGTGAGGCTCAGTATCGGGCGTGTGCTTCGCCAGTCCGGCATCCTGAGCGTTTGCCTGCTGCTAATTCCTTCTGGCAGCGTTATCACCTCCGCCGGCAATTCGCCAGAACGAGCCGCGCAGTCACCGACGCCAGCCGAGACGATCGTGATCGATGCTTCGGCGCCCTCTCATCCCTTTCCTCACTTCTGGGAGCAGATGTTCGGCTCTGGCCGCGCAATCCTGAGCCTAAGGAGCAGCTATCGCGACAATCTGAGAGAGGTTAAGGCTGCGACAGATTTCAAGTACATCCGGTTTCACGCGATTTTGGACGATGAGGTCGGCGTCTATGATGAGGATGCGAACGGCAATCCCGTTTACGACTTTTCCTACGTCGATCAAATTTACGATGGGCTGCTGGCGAACGGAGTGCGGCCGTTTGTGGAATTGAGCTTCATGCCTCGTAAGCTGGCGGCGCAGGAGATTTTTCAGTCGTTTTGGTACAAGCCGATCGTTTCGCCGCCAAAATCGTGGGATAAGTGGGGCGATCTGGTCTCGCATTTCGCCCGGCACCTAGTAGACCGTTACGGAATTGACGAGGTGGCGCACTGGTATTTTGAGGTTTGGAATGAGCCGAATCTCGATTTTTGGGCGGGCGAACCGAAGGAGCAAACTTACTACCAGCTTTACGACGTTACAGCGCGGGCGCTGAAGGGCGTCAATCCCCGCCTTCGCGTCGGAGGGCCTGCCACGGCGCAAGCTGCGTGGGTTGACCGCTTCATCCAGCACTGCGCCCAAAATCACGTGCCGGTTGATTTCGTCTCGACGCATGTATACGGGAACGATTCCGCAAGAGATGTGTTTGGGACGAATGAATCGATCCCGCGCACGCAGATGGTCTGTCGGGCAGTACACAAGGTTCACGATCAGATCGGGGCATCCGCACTGCCGAAGCTGCCTTTAATTTGGAGTGAATTCAACGCCAGCTACAAAAATGAGCCAGACGTCACGGATTCAGTTTTCATGGGGCCGTGGCTTGCGGATACGATTCGCCAATGTGACGGGCTCGTCGACAGCATGTCTTACTGGACGTTTTCGGATGTTTTCGAGGAACAGGGCGTGGTGAAGACACCGTTTTATGGTGGATTTGGCTTGATTGCCGAGGACGACTTGCCGAAACCAGCGTTCAATGCATTCGAACTACTGCACCGGTTGGGCAATCGGCGTCTCGCGAATGATTCCACGGATGCGCTGGTAAGCGAGAGAGATGACAACACCCTGGTGATCGCCATCTGGAACCTGTTCTTACCTGAAGTGGCGGGAACGTCGAAGACGGTGACTGTTTTACTGAAGGACATGGCCGTACCGCTGACGGCGCGAGTGTCTCGCGTAGACTCGACTCACGGTTCTTTGCTACCTGCTTACGACGCGATGGGCAAGCCCGCCTACCCGACCGTGCAGCAGATCGCGGGGCTTCGGCGAGCGGCTGATCTGCCTGCACCAGAGGTCAAGCAGTTCGTAAACGGCAGACTTACGCTGGTACTGCCGCCGCAAGGGCTCGTGCTGCTTGAGCTGAAATAGACCAGTCCGATGCCCGGACTCGGGAGGCGCTATGACGCACCCGCGGGTGCGGAAGCAGGCTGGTATGGCTTAAATCCCGCGCGTTGCATCCCTCGTGCTGCTTCCGGATTCTTCATGAATGTGTTCCAGACAAAACCAGTGCGCACATTTTCCGCCATGAGCATGGTGATTCCGGTGTCGATTCCGATTACATCGGTATCGTACCAGCCAGTCAAAGGGTTGAAGGCGTCCACGAATCCGTAACGGGTCCAGGCGCGGTCGCCATACTGGTTCTTAATCGTCTGCAAGACCATCAATGTTTCCTGTGGGAGAAACGGCAAGGAGCCGCCTGCAGCACAGGGAACGACGGTACCATCGATCGGGCCGGTCGCCGGCGGGCCTCCCCAAACGACATACCCGTGTACCGAATCGGATGCGGTAATGCCCCAGAGCCTGTCGGTGTAGTCCGGGAACTGCGAGTGCAGGTCCATGCAGAAGCGGCGATGAACTTCGGTTGCGGTCGCCGAATTCTGGAAATAATCGGCAAACTGATCGCGCTTGTCCCGGAAATCGAACCATGCCTGCGAATATTGGTGAATGAAGAGAGGTGCGAAGGAACCGATATATCGAATCCCATCGTATTCAAACGGCATCCGTTTCCAGGCGGTCCACGTCTCAGGGGCAAGGGGATATGTAAGGGAACCCAAACCCAGAAGATAAATCATCATCATCTCGCTGTAATTATCCCAACGGTACTGGAGAAAACCTGTTTCGGGAGTCCAGCCGTGCGGCAGGATCGAAGTGTCTTCCGAGAGCCAGGTCCAGTCGACCCGATTGAAGATTTCCGAGGCCAAGTCACTGATTTCGGAATGCTGAAAGTGCTGACGGCAGGTCAGAATTCCGCAGAGCAGGATAGCGGTATCGATCGAGGAAACCTCGGAGTCCCAGAGTCTTTCACCCGTGTTGACGTCGTCCCAGTGATAGAAGAAGCCGCGATGGTTCGGCAGCTTCTTCAAAATGAATCTCAATGTGTTTAGGACCCGGTTTCGGATATCGGCGTGGGAAGCGTAATCGCGCTGGTCGCCAATGCAAAGAGCTGTGAGCCCAAAGCCAGTCGAAGCAATGCTTCCGAGGGTGCTTTTGTCCGGGGTCACTGCGTTGCAGCGATCGCGGATCAGCCCGGTATTCGGGTTGGCTTGTTCCCAAAAGAACCGAAAGCTGGCGCCTTCTACGTGTTCGAGGAAGGCTTCGTCCACCTGATAGAGGGGCTGATTTTTCTGGGCGCCGGGTGGCTGAGGGGATTGCGGATTAAGAGCAAGAGCCGCGCGGAGAGCGCGTGAACTCGCGATGGGAGTAAGCCCAGCGAGGGTTGCCGCTTGCTTTAGCAGCTTCCTCCGAGGAAGATGCTTCTCTTCGTCTGATCGGTCCCGCACACAATGAATTATAGAAACTCCAGCGGCCATCGTGAAGCACCGATATT
>Ga0335078_10004315_pt1 | contig 21089 bp, 18 predicted proteins | sample Lox_Sample_32_FD_206711 | JGI IMG/M metagenome (GOLD analysis project Ga0335078, IMG submission 206711) | Soil microbial communities from Loxahatchee National Wildlife Refuge, Florida, United States - Lox_Sample_3.2 | ecosystem: Environmental > Terrestrial > Soil > Wetlands | place: USA...
CAGTTTTCTAACCGTGGAGCCACGACGCGATCCCATCATTTCCCTGCTGTTTCTCTGCCTGATTCCGATTCTCCTCGTTCTTCTCTTCCAGCGCGTCTTTCGGCGCTTGCGAAACGACTCTGACGCTCCCGCTGAATTGGAGATCCAAGTCTCCGACTTCGGCGGGTTCAGCTACGGTCAACTTGCACTTGTCAGCGTGCTGTCGCTGTTTCTGGAAATGATGATGATTCGGTGGGTGACGTCGGAAGTCAGCATTTTCGCTTACTTCAAGAACTTCGTACTGCTGGCGTGTTTTCTGGGATTCGGGCTGGGCTGCTATCTCAGCCGCCTCCGCGTGCGCCTGATCGCGATCATTGCGCCGCTCTTGCTCCTCACGATTATTCTCCGGGCGCCAATCCCGCCAGTGCGCCAGGCGATTGACGATCTCCCGCTACTGCTTGGCGGCGGCGTTGAGGTGAACGTTTGGGGCGTTCCTGCCGTGCCTCCGAATTGGACCGGAATGCTTCTGGCCATGACCGTCGTCGTTCCACTCTTCGCCATCGTCGCGACGGCTTTCATTCCGTTGGGTCAATTGGTGGCGTGGTATCTGGAGAACTCTCGAAACGGCGTTTCGGCGTACAGCGTGAATGTGCTGGCGAGTCTTGCCGGAATCGGCGGCTACACCCTGGCGTGCTTCCTTCGGCAGCCGCCCTGGACCTGGTTTCTGGTGGCCGGATTCCTCTCCGTCTTTTTGTTCTGGCGTCATCGTGCAGCGCGTGCCGCACTCGCCACAGCTTTCATCGCGTGCATCGTCCTGCTCGCATTTCCCGAAGACCGTCAGGCAACTACGTATTGGTCTCCCTATCAGAAGCTGGTCTTGAAGCCGCTTTACAGCGATGGCCAGCTCGAAGCCTACGACCTGACGACCAACGGCAATTGGTTCCAGAAGGTGGTGAACCTTTCGCCCGCATTCGTGCAGTCGCATCCGCAGGAATTCGCCAATCACCCGGTGGAGTGGAGTTCTTATAACCTGCCGTACCGGCTTTATCCCTCGCCGCCCTCGGTTTTAGTGTTGGGCTCGGGAATGGGCAACGACGTCGCCGCAGCTCTGAGAAATGGCGCGGGCCGCGTGGTTGCGGTTGAGATCGATCCCCTGATTCTGCAACTGGGGCGCGAGATCCACTTCGAGCATCCATATCAGTCCTCGCGCACCCACATCGTCAACAATGACGCCCGCAGTTATATCGAGAACAGTCACGACCAGTTCGATCTGATCGTCTTTTCTCTTCTCGATTCGCACACCACTACGTCGAACTTTTCCAACATCCGCATCGACAACTACGTCTACACGCGCGAGGCAATCGAGCGGGCCAGCCGCCTGCTGAAGCCTGATGGTCTGTTCATCCTGAAGTTCAGGGTAGACAATCCCTGGATCGCGGGCCGCTTATTCCATCTGGTGCAGGAAGCATTCGGAGACGATCCGCTACAATTCCAGAGCAGCCCGGCCAATTACGATACGTATGGCCGATTCTTCGTCGCGGGGTCGCGCCAGCGCCTGGCGCAAGCCACGGCCGATCCGGCGGTCGCTGCGTATCTGGCCGCGCATCCCACCCTGGCGATGCAAAAGACCACGGACACTACCGACGACTGGCCCTACCTCTACCAGCATGAGCCCGGCCTGCCGCTGATCGTCATTCTGGTCTCCGTCGCGATCCTGATCATCTTCGGCTGGGTTCTGCGCCAAACGAGTGGAGAAGGCGCGCGGCTCGATCTTCACTTCCTGTTGCTGGGCGCCGGCTTTATGCTGCTCGAAGCGCAAATCGTCAGCAAGATGGCGCTTCTGTTCGGCACTACGTGGGTGGTGAATGCGGTGGTCGTCGCGGGACTGCTCTGCTTGATTGTCGCGGCAAACTTTGTTTACGGCGCATTCCCGAAGATCCCGCTCAGCGTTGCATATGTGGGACTCTTTGTTTCGCTGGCAGTGATGTACGTCGTTCCCATGCAGAAGCTGTTCTTTGAATCGTGGACCCTTCGGGCAATCGTTGCGACGCTCGCGCTTTGTACGCCAGTTTTCTTCGCCGGCATCATCTTCGTTTCCAGCTTTGCTCGTGTGGGTTTCCGTGGCAGCGCATTGGGCTCAAATCTTTTTGGATCATTGATTGGAGGCCTGCTGGAATCTTCTTCGCTCTGGTTCGGCCTGAAGTCACTGACAATACTTGCCGCGATTTTGTATCTGGGCTCAGCGCTGTTCCTGAGCCGGTCCCGCCAATCCACGCAGCGAGCCCCAATGCGAGAAGTCGCAGCGGCAAAATAGAACCTGTCTCGCAAATGGCGTTGCCAGAAGAACAAGCGAACCTCAGGGGCTTAAAGCCCTCAGCTTTTTGTGAGTTCTAACGGCACGGCTGGAAGCCGTGCCCTTCCCAAACCCATTTATGAGACCAGTTCTAGTGTAGCGTCTCGCTGCCACTACAGTCACAGTCCGGGGTCCCGTTCCAGGTGCTATCCTGACCTCGTCGGAGCATGAAAGCTCTCTACGAAAACCTCCCCGAAGTGCAGATCGGCGGACGCAAGCTCGTCGGCCGAGTCCTCTTCGGACTTCTCGTCTTAGTCGCGGCTCTGGTCGGCGCGACCACGGGGCTGCTGCTGGTTTACGCGACAGACTTGCCGCAGGTCGACGCGCTCGAAGCCTATCGTCCCAGCTCGATCACCGAACTTTACGATGATCACGGACGCGTCATCGGCTCCTTCGCGCTGCAACGCCGCGTGGTGGCGACTTACGACGATTTCCCGCCGGTTCTCCGCGACGCGCTAGTCTCCATCGAAGACAAAGATTTCTACCGCCACTCCGGCATCAATTTCTGGCGGATCGTCGGCGCTGCCTACCGCGACATCAAGTCGGGAGGCATGGCGCAAGGTGCATCCACGCTGACCATGCAGCTCGCGCGGAATCTCTTCCTCTCGCCCGACCGCCGCTGGCAGCGCAAGGTGCAGGAAGCCATGCTCGCCATCCAGATCGAACGCCGCTTCACCAAGCCGCAAATCTTCACGCTCTACGCGAATCAGATCGCTCTCGGCCACGGCGTATTCGGATTTGAAGCGGCATCGGAGTTTTACTTCAGCAAGCCGGCAAAACAACTGACGCTGCCTGAGGCAGCGATGCTCGCCGGGCTCCCGAAAGGTCCGTCTTACTACTCTCCGATCAATCATGCCGACCGCGCGCAGCAGCGCCGGAACCGGGTGATCAACGCCATGCTCGAAGACGGCAAGATCACCGCGGCGCAAGCCGATGAAGCCCGCTCCGCACCGCTCGCACTTCATCTCGCGCACGATCCAAATTCGCTCGCCCCCTATTTCGTCGAAGAAATCCGCCGTTATCTCGAAGGTAAGTACGGCGCGGATCAGGTGCACGAAGGCGGACTGAAGGTCTACACATCGCTCGACGTTGAGTTACAAAAAGCCGCGAATCAATCCGTCCTCGACGGACTCGCCGCCTATGAACGCCGCCACGGATGGAAGGGCCATCTCGAAAACGTCGTCGCCGAAGGCTATGTCCTGGAAAAGTATTCGCACTCCGATTGGGATGACGAGCCCGAAGTCAACGGATACGTCCACGCACTCGTAACTGCGGCAGGAACCGGGATAGCGACACTGAAATTCGGCCACTACACCGCGGCGTTCGGGCAAGCCGACGTCGCCTGGACGCAGCAGAAGCTGGCAAATATTCTGAAGACTGGAGATATCTGCTACGTCAAGATCCTCTCGCTGGGAAATAACGGTGCAGCGAAAGTGAGCCTCGAGCAAGACTCCGGCGCGCAAGGAGCGCTTATCGCGATCGACAATGCAACCGGCGGTATCAAGGCCATGGTCGGCGGACGGGACTTCAACGATTCGAAATTCGACCGGGCCACGCAAGCTCTGCGCCAGGTGGGCTCATCGTTCAAGCCTTATGTCTACACCACGGTGATTGATGGCGGCGCCAGCCCCGATGACACCATACTCGACGAACCCATCAGCTTCGATACGCCCTCGGGTCCATACACTCCTCATAATTATGACGAAAAATTCGAAGGCATCATCACGCTGCGCCGCGCGCTTGCCCAGTCCCGTAACATTCCGGCGCTGAAGCTCGCCAACAAAGTTGGCATCAAGAGCGTCATCGACTACGCCGACCGCTTCGGAATCACCTCGAAGATTCCGCCTTACCTGCCCATCGCGCTGGGCTCTGCCGAAATCACGCTGATCGAGCAAACCTCCGCGTACAGCGTCTTTCCCAACGACGGCGTCCGCATTACGCCTCGGTTCATCACACGCGTGACGGACTACGAAGGCCGCGTGCTCGAAGAAGATTTTCCGGATGTGAAAGACGTGATCAGCCAGCGCACTGCCCGCATCATGACGTCGATGTTGCGTGAGGTAGTTCAGCACGGCACAGGAATCGCCGCGTCGAAGCTGCCGTTCCCGGTGGCCGGCAAGACCGGCACTACGAACGACTTCACCGATGCCTGGTTCGTGGGATTCTCCCCAACGATGACCTGTGGAGTCTGGGTCGGCTACGACGAGAAGAAATCTCTGGGCGCGAAAGAAACTGGAGCCCATGCAGCCCTTCCGATCTGGATGAACTTCATGACCGTGGCAATGGCGGGGAAAGACGCGGGTGATTTCCAGCCACCGCCAGCGACGCCGCACGCGGCAGCGCAACATGTCGACACGCCCGACGCAGCGTCGGCGACGGAAGAATCACACTAGACTTGTTTCACAAATGGTCTTGCTGGAAAGCAGGCGAACCTCAGCGGCTGAAGCCCACAGCTTTTGTGAGCTCTAACGGCACGGCTGGAAGCCGTGCCCTTCCCAACCCCATTTATGAGACCAGTTCTAGTAGTCTGGAGCACAAATGAAAGCCGCCGCATTCGTGATTGTCACCAGCTTGATGTCGTTTTACGCAGTCGCGCAAACACCATCCCCAAGCCCCGCGTCCGCCGTCGAGCAAGTCCTCCGGACCCAGCAAGACGCCTGGAACCGGCACGATCTCGACGCCTTCATGTCCGGCTACTGGAATTCTCCCGAGCTGACATTTTTTTCCGGCGCAAACGAGCGGCATGGGTGGCAGGCGACGATCGACCGCTACAAGGCAACGTATCAGAGCCCCGGTCATGAAATGGGAAAGCTGGATTTTTCGAATTTACGAATTGAAATGCTCGGCGCCGATGCCGCTTTCGTCCGTGGGGAGTGGCATCTCACAATGTCTGACGGCAAGACGCCCCACGGATTGTTCACGCTGATCTTTCGCAAATTTCCCGATGGCTGGAAGATCATCCACGACCATACGTCTGCTACGGAATGAATCTGTCCATGTATCAAAAATGGGCAGGGTCAAATAATCCTGGTGCATCGGGGGGATTGCTGATGCGTTGTTTGAAGCAAACTGCGTGGCAGAACCAAGTCTGCCATTTGCCGTTGGCGGTCGTAACTTGAACGCGGCATGGGTCCACTATCGACGGTTGAATATCGAGGCCACAAAGGCAACATGGTCCCCAACTAACTGTGTTCGACATACCGTCTCCTTATCGCTTCACCCGCACCTGCACCCGCGTCCCATCCGGCAGACTGCCGCTGGTCAACTCGATCTTTCCGCTCTGCACGACCCCTTCAAACTCCTGGGCGGGCGTGGATCTCGCCGGCGAGTCGCCCCCGACCACGCGGGATTCGGTCCGCCCCATCCCTTTATCCATCGCCGCATTTGCCAGGCGATCCGCCTCCTGATTGTGCTCGCGCAGCGCGTGGCCGATGGAAAACCACTCCAGTTGCGCAATCAATTGCTTCGCTCGGGCGTGCAAATCCTGCAAGGTTGCGTTCTTCACTTTGTAGATGCCCTTGATCTGGCGCACCAGCAACTCCGAGTCGCTTATCAACTTGAGAGCCTTGGGACCGTGCTGAAGCGCATACTCCAAGGCTGCAATCAGTCCCTGATACTCAGCGAAGTTGTTGGTCTGGTGTCCCAGATATTCACTGAGCGCGGCGACCTTTCGGCCAGACTCGTCCTTGATAACGACGCCATAGCCCGCTGGGCCCGGATTTCCGCGCGCCCCGCCATCACTGTGAGCAACCAGGTAGTGTTGGGGAGGATTCTCGCGCGATTCGAAAAGAGGTTTTGAGAATGAAGGCATCGTGTGAGTCTACTTCCTCTGTGCGCCCTCTGTGTTCGGTGCGCAAACAAAAAATCTCACCACAGGGGACACAGAGGTTCACAGGGGAATACTCAGCGTCCTGCCGCAAGCCGCGTCGCTAGCCTTGCCGGAAGATTCGCCGCGAAGATTCGGTCCTGCGCGCTCTTCAGGTTGTAGGGTGTGCGGTGAAAGTGCACGACCTGTGCCTCGGTATCGAATAGCCCGAAGGCTGCGCGCCAATCTCCATCGCGCGGCTGCCCGACCGATCCCGGGTTAATCAAATACCGCGCGCTTGGCTTCAACTGCAACGCGACCGATTCTGCCTGCCCCACGGTCCGATATTCCGGCCGAAACCCATCGGCAGACGATCCATTCGCAAAGAATCCTCCTTGCAGATGCGTATGCCCGAAGAACGTCAGCGGCATGGTCAGGGTAATTAATGGCGCCAACGCATCGCCCAACGAAACGACATACTCATCTTCATCATTGGGCGAGCCATGCACCAGTTGCACGTCCGGAAAGTCAGGTAAAGGAACCGGCCCATGTGGCAAACCGCGCAGCCAATCGAGGTTCTCGGAGGTCAACTCGTTGCGCGTCCAGATGGCAGCCGCGGCAGCCATGGGATTGAAATCGTCCACCTCCATCACGCCGGTTGCGGCCTTGTCATGATTGCCGCGCACGAAAATTTTGCCCAACTCGCGCGATCGCGCCGCGACCTCGTTCGGACTGGCCCCATATCCGACAATATCGCCCAGGTTCACCACCCCATCGAAAGACGGAGCGGCCGACAGACAGGCGTCAAGCGCCTCAAGATTCGCGTGAATGTCGCTCAGCACCAATATGCGCACGGATCACCGGACAAACTCGGGATTATAGACCAGACCCACACTAGGATATCCTTCGTACAGTTCTCTTCGTACGGTTTCCTTCGCGGTGACACGATGCTCGGACGCAGCCGTTCCGGATGGCGATTCAAAGAGCGCACGCCCCTTTGGGTTAAGCTGATCGTCGGCCTTCTGTTTGCCGACTCGATGCTGCGCATTGTCTTGCAATTGACCGTCTCCAGTTGGGCGCGAGCCTCTCTGGATGCACTCCATCCTTACCGCCTCCCGTTCCGCGACGGCCGAATCTATTTCGCTCCGCTGTGGCTCGGCAAGTACGCGGATGCCTGGTGGATCAGCGTGGCGCTCTTCGCGGTGATGGTTGTCCTGCTCGTGCTGAAGCGCGATCAGCTAGAGCGTTCGGATTCGCTTTAATGATTGGCCGCGGGCTGAGAATTCACCACCGGACAACGAGCCCAATGTCGTTCGCCGACTTGAACCAGCGGTGGCAAGGATCGAGTACATTCTGGAATTCGCGCGCCACACCGCGGTTCAAATAGGCAGCCCGGCGGCATCGCATGAAGAGCCGGCACAGTTCCGTCGATGGTCTCAAGAGGCTGGTTGCGATCGGTTTTCAGGTCCGGAACTGCGTGCAAGAGGCCTCGCGTGTAAGGATGTGCAGGGGCTCGAAAGATTTCTTGCTTCGAACCGAGTTCCACCAGGCAGCCCGCGTACATCACCGCAACCCGATCGGCGACTTTGGAAACCACAGCCAGATCGTGCGAAATGAACAGCATCGCTAAACCAAACTTGCTGCGAAGCTGGCCCAGCAATTCCAGAATCTGCGCCTGAATCGTAACGTCGAGGGCAGTGGTGGGTTCGTCGGCGATCAGCAACTGCGGACGGTTGACGATCGCCATCGCAATCATGATCCGCTGCCGCATCCCACCAGAGAGCTGATGGGGATAGTCGCGGGCGCGCCGCGCTGCATCGGGAATAACGACGTCGTTCATCGCCTCGACAGCCCGCATCCACGCGTCGGATTTCGAAACCGAAGTATGAGCCTTCACGGCTTCCGCGATCTGGTCTCCTACCCGCATGACCGGGTTGAGAGCCGTCATTGGTTCCTGGAAGATCATGGCGATGCGGGAGCCACGCAAGCGCCTCATGGCGTCGTCATTGAGTGCCGAAAGATCGCTCGGCGCAGATCCATTGTCAGAATAGAGAATATTGCCGGATACGGAAGCCTGAGGCGGCAGCAGCCGCATGATGGCAAGCGATGTGATCGATTTCCCGGAGCCCGATTCGCCGACGAGCCCGAGCACTTCCCCAGGAGCAATCGAAAAAGAAAGGTCGCGCACCGCGCGCAGCGGGATCGGTAATGTAGGGACAGCCGCGCCAAGCGCCACGTCTTTGCCCTGCGGAGGGAAGTCGATGTTAAGGTTACGAACCTCGAGCAGGGCGGGCACGGTCTCAATGTTAGCAGCGAAATCTATGCTCCGAAGACAGAGAGCGCTTTTGCCACTTTTAGATTCTCATCCTGAGCGGCACAAGTTGCCACAAGGACCTGTGCACGTAGCCGCGGAAATGCATAGGTCCTTCGCCGCAAAAAGCGCGGCTCAGGATGACAAGAGAGGGCTTCTTACTGTCCCAAAATCAGCGGCAAGCCGTTCTTGTTATTCCCGATTACTACCACTTTCGAGTTCGGGCTCTTGGCCAGATTCTCCGTCGCCTCGATGCCTTTCCATTCGAGCAGCGAAGGCGTGATCCCTTGCGCGACGATCTGCTGGAAATCGCGCACGCCCGCCGCTTCAATGCGTTTCCGCTGTGCTTCCTGCGTCTCTTTCTGTAACCGGAAATTCATCGCCAAAGCTTCCTGCTCGGCCTGCTGCTTGGCTTCGATAGAGGCCTTCAAAGTCGCCGGCAACTGAATGTCTCGCAGAAGAACATTCTCCACCGTGATGCCGCGTTTGTTGAGCTCCATCGTGATCTGGTCGAGGATTTGTTTGGCCACCATCTCGCGTTCGCCGGTGTAGAGCGCGTTCGCGGTGTGGGATGCGGTCGACTCGCGAATAGCGGAGCGCAATGTCGGTTCCACCACGACGTTCTCATAGTCAGCCCCGATCCTCTGGAAGACTTCGGCAGCGCGGTCGGGATTGAGATGATAGATGAGCGAAGTGTCGAGGCTCATCATCAAGCCTTCGCTGGAAGGAACGCTGGCCGACTCTTTCAGCGTCTGCGTCTGGACAGACATTTCGTTATTCGTCTTGAGCGGATTGATGAGGTGAATGCCTTCTCCCAAAGTTTCGCCTTGTTGCACCTTGCCGAACAGGGTCAGCACTCCGACGTGGCCCGTGCCCACCTTGGTGACCGAACTGAAGAGAAGGATTACCAGCACAAACGCCAGAATTCCCAGGCCAACCAGCCGAAGCATGGCTCCGCCATGTCCGCCGCCAGCGTCCACCACACGCCCTCGATTTGCATCAAAGATCGTCATTGAAGTTCTCCTGCACAGATTCTAGGAACAAGCTCGGTTGCGCATAAGTAGCTTGCGAGGAGCACACCGAACTGCGAGGGATTAGGGATAGGAACCCAATCTCTTGATGTCCGTCATCCGTATTCCCTGGTCCCTATTCCCTTGTGGTATCCCCGGACCCTGAATCTTGCCGCCCTGCCGCCGCATCTCTTACAGTAGTCCTATGAGCAAGATTCACATTCCAACGCCTTTGCGGCAGTACGTGGGGAAACAGGCCTCTGTAGATGTTCAGGGATCCACCGTCGGTGAAGCGATGAATTCGCTGGTAGCCCAGCATCCGGACCTGCGCAAGCATCTTTACACCGAGGACGGCAAACTGCGCGCTTTCGTCAATCTCTACGTCAACGACGAAGACATCCGCTACCTGCAAAAAGAAGCGACCGCGCTCAAAGACGGTGATAACATTTCGATCGTGCCTTCCATCGCCGGAGGCGCCGCCTGAGCGGGGCTTGCGGGGTTCTGAACATGACACCTTCCCGGACAATGCGCTGTTGTTGCCCTTCCTGTCAGTAGTGTCTTGCGACGCGCGTTTCGTCGGCTCCCAGCAAGCAAAATTCAACGAGGACTTTATGGCCACCACCACAGAAATTCCGGTAACTCTCAACAAAGACGAGATCCTGCGCTATTCGCGGCATCTCATCATGCCCGAGGTCGGCATGGAGGGTCAGCAGAAGCTCAAAGCCGCCCGCGTGCTGTGCATCGGCACAGGAGGATTGGGTTCGCCACTGGCGTTATATCTCGCGGCGGCTGGCGTCGGCACGCTAGGCCTCGTCGATTTCGACGTGGTGGACTACACGAACCTGCAGCGTCAGATTATTCACTCGACGGCCGACGTGGGAAGAAAAAAGCTCGACTCCGCCGCCGACAAGCTGAAAGGCATCAACCCATTTCTGAATCTCCGCACGTTCGACACAAGGCTCAGCAGCGCGAATGCCCTGGAATTATTTCGCGAGTTCGACATCATCGCAGACGGGACCGACAATTTTCCTACGCGCTATCTGGTGAACGACGCCTGCGTCCTGACCGGTAAACCCAACGTCTACGGATCGATTTTCCGCTTCGAAGGACAAGCCAGCGTCTTCGCCACCGAGGACGGTCCGTGCTACCGCTGCCTCTATCCCGAGCCACCACCGCCGGGATTGGTTCCTTCCTGCGCTGAGGGAGGCGTGCTCGGAATTCTCCCGGGTCTCGTCGGCGTTATGCAGGCCACCGAAGTGATTAAGCTGATCCTGGGCGTAGGCGAGCCGCTCATCGGCCGCCTGCTGTTGGTCGACGCGCTCGGCATGAAGTTCCGTGAACTCAAGCTGCGCAAGAACCCCGACTGCCCGGCCTGCGGCACGCATCCGACAGTAACGAAGCTGATAGACTACGAGGAGTTTTGCGGCATTCGAGGAGAGGAGAAAAAGCCCGTGGGTAGCGGAGTTCCTGAGATCCAAGTCGAAGAGCTGAAGCGCCGTCTTGACGCGAAGGACGATCTGTTTGTCCTCGATGTGCGCGAACCGCACGAATACCAGATCTGCAACCTCGGTGGATACCTGATCCCGCTGAACGATCTGCCGAAGCGCGTCAATGAACTCGACTCCAGCCGCGAAATCGTCGTCCACTGCAAAATGGGAGGCCGCAGCGCCAAGGCTGTCGGGTTCCTGCAGCAGTCAGGCTTCAAGAAAGTATTGAATCTCGCAGGTGGTATTACGGCATGGTCCGACCGCGTCGATCCAAAAGTGCCCAAGTACTGAAGCGGTTCGCTGTTGAAGAAAAGGGGAGCGCGAATGCGCTCCCTTTTTGTTGATCGTACCCTGTGATTCGCGCACTTGCGTTTTCCCCGATAACGCGCATAATAGCCCTTCTTCCCCCCAGGGAGGCTCCATGCTGGTGCATGCACGCACTCTGCGCGCGGGTGCAGTCGTGCGTTCAAGAGTTGCTCATCTCACCGTTCTCTTTTTCACTCTCGGCTTTTTCCTCCTTCCGAGAGTACAGGCTCAAAACGCAGCTCCGGCGCCGAACTCCGATCCCACGTATCAGGCATTGCGCAACATCGCCCTCGGCACGGAAGCAGTCACCGTTACGAACTTCGACTTGGAGCGCGACGCCGGCAAATTTCATCTGCACTCTGGAACGGTCTGCTTTGTCGCAGCGGTCGAGGGGAAGGTCACCGGAGCTGTATTTGTTGGCGATGGCAACTTTGTTCTTGCGCCAGCATCAGCAACCGAGCGCGCCTTCCTCAAACTATTGACCAAGGAAGACGAATTCAGCGAGAAATTTGAACGCATGGTGCTGCGCTTCACCGACTCAACTTACGACGAATTGAAGAAGGGAGGCACGGCAGGCGGCAGCTGGGGAGATCGCGGCTACTGGAAGGTGGTTACGCCTCACGAGGTGGCTCACCAATGGTGGGGTCAAACGGTGGGCTTTGCCAACGGACGCGACCAGTGGATGAGCGAAGGCTTCGCGGAAATGTCGGCGTCGCTCTACGTGAGCATGGTAGAGAAGAATCCGAAAAAGTTCATCACCTTCTGGAACGACGAGCGGGAAATCCTACTAGAGAAGAATGCGCAAGGATTCCGTGCCATCGACGTAGGCCCGCTTACCATGGGATACCGCGCGAGCAACTCCCGCACCGGTTTCAACACCACTCGCCGTTTGATCTATCCCAAAGGCGCCTATGTGCTACACATGCTGCGCATGATGTTGCACGACAACCGCAACGGCGACCAGGCGTTCAAGGACATGATGCAGGACTTCGTGAAGACCTACAGCGGGAAAGCCGCCACCACCGAGGACTTCAAGTTGATGGTCGAAAAGCATATGACCCGCGAGATGGACCTTGACGGCAACCAGAAGATGGATTGGTTCTTCAACGAATACGTCTACGGCACACAGATTCCGAGCTACAGGCTGGATTCGTCTTTCGACACCGGAACGGACGGAACGGTCACGTTCAACATGAAGCTTACGCAGTCGGGAGTGGACGATAAGTTCAAGATGCTGGTTCCAATCTATCTCGAAATGGACGACGGGCGGCTCTTCGCTTTAGGACGTGCGCATGTGACCGGGAACAGCTCAGTGGAAGACAAGGTTCCACTCAACGGTCTGAAGACAAAGCCCAAACGCGCAGTCCTCAACTATTACGACGACGTCCTGGCAACGCCGTAAGACTCCGGAGAGCAGAAAGAAAAGGGGAGCGCGAATGCGCTCCCTTTTTTGTTCAGATTCACACTAACAACTACTTGCTCGACCCGGCCTGCATGCCATCGCTGGAGGTTCCCAGTTCGATCGCATATTTCTTCCCTTCGAAGCGGACGCCAGTCAGTGTCGTAGTTCCATCATCGTTCTTCGTCACGACCGAGGCGTCGTTCGTTGCCGGTGTGCTCAGGTCAACGACCTTTGCTGGAACCTTCGCAACTACTTTCTTACCCTGTAGAACGCTGACTTCCACGTTGGGACCGCTGCCGTCCCACTCCAGCTTGTAATCGCCGGGCTTCAGCTTGGTTCCATTCAGCGTTGTCGGATTGTTTATTGTGAGGTTCGCCTTCGTAGCGGCGAATGCACTCGAGGCCAACAGCAGAGCCAACCCCATCACCAGACTTTTCGAAACTGTCGCGAACTGCATAGCTGCTCCTTTTTCTTTCCCGAATTTACGTCGGGAAACGGTTGGGGCGGCCCGGCTCACGACAGCGCGAGAAAACACTTGTGTTTGCTCACGAATCGCCTACAATGCTTGCGCCGGGGTTGACTGCGCAAGTCACAAGCCTGCGCTTCCGCGTGGGGGTTTTCTCACCTGGGCCGCCAAACCGAGTGTGAGAAGATCCCCAGACCCCGCTACAAATGCTGTTAAGTGTCTGGCCAGAGTCACCTCTGCTCCGGCCGTTGCTCTTGGGATATAACGAATCTACCCCGCCGAAAGTTTCATGAATTTGTAATCGTGCTCACGATTTATTGGACGTCATCTGCCTTGTTCCGGTAGCAAAAAGATCGTCCTCAAACTAGTGGGAATCTGCGAACACGACGGTAATGTTTTGTCTGGACAAAACAAAGTGCGGGCGCATTTATCACGCCCGCACGGAGTATAGATCGAAATATGTCGATGTATCAGTCGGCGTCGCCGTGTTGCCGATCAACCGACCACATGCGCGCCTGATCCTTCTCAAACGGATATACGTGCACCATCCAGTTGAAAACCACAGGAAGAAAAGTCCCGCCAGCCTGATCGCAGGCCTCTTGGGTGTGGATCGATCCCTTAAATCCAAACTCGGCATTTGCCCCCAGCGACTTCTGAATCCGCTCCGAAATTGGCATGGACGCCGGAGCCTTGCAGAAATTGACGTGTTCATGCCACTGCGCCACACTGAGCGGAATGCGCTGGTCGAGTTCGTCTTCTGTCAGACGCTTCGGTGCCGTATACATCACGCCAATAAGCTTGTAGTCGTCGCCGTGCTTTTCGTAGAGCAACGATGTGGGATGGTCCGGATTGAAATGCTGAAACGCTTCGCGGCCGTATGTGTAGTTCGTGAAGTGGTACATCTTCTGCGGAATGTTGGGTAAGAAAATCTGGAAGCCGTCCGCTAACGCAACGTGGTAGTCAAGATATTTCTCCGCCGCTTTACGCGCTGCTTCAGCTACCTGCTGCGCACGTTCGGCGTCGCCGGGTTTGGCCTGCCGCAGCGCGGTCATCTTCATGTGCGGCCCCATGTCCATGTGGCCTTCCATGGAATGCATGACGTGAGCGCTGGTGTCATCCTCTTTGTCGCTGGCCGTTGGCGTGTCTTTCATGCTCGACATGTCGTGATGAGACATGTCCATACCCGGCATGGATTGTTGGTTGGAGTCCTGCGAATTCGCCGGCGCAGAATTCGGAGTCTGTCCCCAGGCCACGCTGCAAATCAAAACAGTCGCAAACAGAACAATGAAATGTCGCATGATTCTCCCCACAATCGATCTCAGTTGATATTAACCCCGAGCCGTTAGGGATGTTTCTACGACATGCGAAGCTGACAATCCGTTACAGAGGTAATACGTTACCTGCGCAAAAGTGAGTGGCTTGGCGCTTCCCACGGTTTCTGGTACACCTAACAACTTGACTCTACAAACCATCTTGTTTCTTTTCGTCGCCGGCGCATTAGGAGGCGCCCTCAACTCGGTCGCCGGAGGCGGCAGCTTCATCGCATTCCCAGCGTTGCTGTTCACGGGCGTACCGCCGATTCCGGCCAACGCGACCAACACGATCGCGCTGTGGACAGGCGCCGCGGCCAGCGGCGGAGCCTACCGCAAACGCCTGGATGTTGCCCGGCGCGTCATGATTCCTCTGCTGAGCGCAAGCCTCGTCGGTGGCGTGATCGGTGCGATCCTGCTGCTGAAGACTCCCGCCCACACTTTCATGCGCGTCCTTCCCTGGCTGACACTGGGAGCGACTTTGCTCTTTGCCTTCGGCAAAAGACTTGCTGGCGCACGTCGTTCCGTGATCGAACACGAGGCCTCAACACTCGCGTTGGCAGGCACCACCCTGTTTCAACTCTGTGTTGCTGTTTATGGTGGCTATTTCGGCGGAGGCATGGGCATCGTGATGCTCGCCATGCTCGCCACTCTTGGGATGACCGACATCCACGCCATGAACGCACTGAAAAGCATCATGGGGTCCGTCATCAACGGGGTCGCTGTGGTGACGTTCGTGATAGCACGCGCCGTCTACTGGGAGCACGGCCTCATCATGATCGTCGGAGCAATCGCCGGTGGATACCTCGGCGCCCACTACGCCATGAAAATGCCGCAAGCCTGGATCCGCTGGTTCGTTGTCTTCGTAGGCGCCGGCATGACGGTGTACTTCTTCTGGAAGTCGTATTGACGAATAGCGGTACTCCCAGTCCTGAGTGTCCGACGGACGATTGATTACTGTAGTGGCGCTGATACGTGCTCATGCACGATGAGCCATTTTCCGTTGATGTTTTCAAAGATCACGGTCCAACGGAAATTGCCCATCTCGACTTTGCCGGCCTTCGTGGTCATCTGATCCGCCACGGTGGCCGTGGCCCAGACCAGATCTCCACTCGCGTGAATCGTGGCGTCGTCATTCACCGTGAACTTGGCGCTCTTGTATCCTGCGAGTACGACCGTGACACCCTTCTGATATTCCTCCAGGCTGCCATACTTCAGGGGCGCAATGTCGAAGAATGTGTTGGGGCCGCTCGCGTAGAACTTGGCGGTATTAGCAGGATCGAGCGTCGCCCATCCGTCCCATATTTTCTGAAGATAAGCCTTGTCGGGAGCAGGGCCGGCTGCCGGCTTCTTCATCGTTGACTTCTTAGTTTGCGAGAATCCCAATATCGTTAGAGCCAACAGGCACAACAAAAGGGTAGAAAGGCGTTTCCGCATTGTGGTTCCTCCCTGAAAGTCCGGCGGCATTGTCGCAGAAACTACCCTGCAGCCTCAACCGGGCACGGCAGCCAGTAGTGCTTCAGTTTGAATCCCGATCGCATCGTCTTGTCGTAGCGGCGTCATCCTGAGCGCAGCCGTCTTTCAGGCGGAGCGAAGGATCTCCCGCTAGAGGCTGTTTGCGACGGGAGATCCCTCGGCCCGCTGGTGAAAACGCGGGCACATCGGGATGACGCCTTTGAGCTCGGAATTCAAACTGAGTCACCCTCCAGGAGCCAGGGTGTTCGCGGCTGCTCCAACGATGTCGAATGATAACCTAACGTCATTGTGAACCACGCGCCCAACGAACTCCTCAAACTTGGATACCAGGCTCGGAGAGATGGGCGGCTGGGAGAGGCGAGGCAAATTTTCTCGCAATGCGTTGGATTGTGTCGTGGAATTGCTGATCCTTTGTTGCTGGCGAACTCGCTCATCGGTCTCGGCCAGATCGAGCGAGATCTGAAGAACACCGGCGCCGCTCTGCAACACTACACGGAAGCTGTAGACATCTCTCGGGGCCCAGCTACTCCGTTGCGGCTGGCTCATACGGTACGGCATTTGGCGGATATTTTTCGGGAAGACGGCTCCATCGAATCGGCAAGACCTCTCTACGAGGAAGCTCTTAAGATCTACCGCGAGCATCCCGATACTCCTCCGCTCGACCTCGCCAATGCCATTCGAGGTTTCGCATTACTTCGAGGATCTGCGGGCGAGAACGACGAGTCGAGGATTCTATGGGAGGAAGCGCGAACGCTATACAAATCTGTGAACGTACAGGCTGGCGTAGATGAGAGTGATGCCCAGATTGCCCGCTTGACAGTGAAGTGACGTCCTTCACCTTGAATCCGAGTCGGGATCTCCCCTGGCACACAGCCTGCTAGAAGGAGATCCTTCGCTCCGCCTGAAAGACGGCTGCGCTCACGATGCCGTAAATAAAACGACGATATGTTCGGGATTCAAACTGGAGCAACTACCCGAACCGTATTGGTTTGACCGATTTCCACAGCACACGATAAAATAGTCAAGTTTGACTGTACTCGCCGACCCGTTCTGGGGACGCCTGCCTTGGCTGCTGAAGCGCCGTGGCGGAAACACAGCAAGCACAGGAAATCAGCTGGCCCCGTGGCAGCGCTGGTGTGCGCCCAAGGGATTTGCATTGCACGTTCCGTTTTGACAGTTCATTCGCGGAGCTGGTTTCAACGACATCTTGGAGGCTGATATGTACGCGGTGATCCGCGCTGGTGGAAAGCAGTACCGGGTGGCGCCCGGCGATGTGATTCGAGTGGAGAAGGTCGGCACTGGCACCGACGGCCAGGTGGAGTTCCCGGTCGTAGCGGTATCCGGTGAAGAAGGACAGGTCGGCCATCAGTCCGACGCGCGCGTCGTGGGCGAAGTTATGGGCGAAGGCCGCGGTGCGAAAGTCCTTGTCTTCCATTACAAGCGCAAGAAGCAGTACAAGAAGCTCCGTGGACACCGGCAGGCCTTCACCTCGGTGCGGATTGCGGAAATTGCCTTCGGCGGACAAAGCTTCAAGGCTCCCGAGCTCCCGAAGAAAGAAGCGAAGCCGAAGAAGGTGAAAGCAGAAGCAGAATCGCACGAAGCCGAGCCCGAAGCAAAGAAGGCGACGGCGAAAAAGAAATCCGCCCCGAAGAAGACCGCGAAGAAAGCCTCAGGTAAGAAGAAATAATCCGGGCGTCATCCTGAGCCGAGGCGTTTTTCAGCCGCAGTGAAGGATCTCGCGCGTAGCGTTACAGTCAGCTGGCCGTGAGCCAGTGAATCATCGAAGAACAAGACTGGCAACTGGCCACCGAGAACTGATTTTATGGCGCACAAAAAAGGACAAGGCACTTCACGCAACGGCCGCGACTCGAATTCGCAGCGGCTTGGATTCAAGGCATTCGGCGGGCAGCTCGTGCCCGGGGGAACCATCATCGTCCGTCAGCGCGGCACTCGCGTAAAGCCCGGCCTCAACGTTGGACGCGGCAAAGACGACACCCTCTTCGCCAAGATCACCGGCCGCATCAAGTTCATGGACAAAGGTTCCATGGGCAAGTTCGTGATGGTCGAACCCGTCGAAGCGAAGTGAGTTTCTGCGCTGGCAGGGAGCCTACGTTACATGGCTAGTCGTGCTCGCCGACGTGATGCTTCGCGCTAGCGCGCAATCTCCAAAGTAATCCGCATCACTTCGCTTTCATACGCGACCGGCAGTTCAAGCCGCTCGTAAGTCTGCGCCGAACGAAACCTGTATTCCTTTCCCGTTACGATCATCGGGACCGAAAGCTTGCAGGCATCCCCCAGCCCAATCTTGGCCTTGAAGTAGCCCGCCACGATATTGCAGATCTCGCCAAGTGCATCGCAAGCGGCTTTCTCCGAGTCTGGATCATCAGGCGCGATGCCAAGCATCTGCGACGCGAGCCTGGCCGTCGCTCCGTGACTGCAGCGAATGATAAGATTGGCGCGAATCGCTCCCCCGATTCCAACGATTCCAGTTACCTCCGCCCCCTCGACAACGCCCCCGTCTGACGCCTCAGACACCGTGGCCCTGACCATGACGGCAAAGACCTCTACCACGGTCTGGCGCAAAATGTCCGGCCAGCACGGTCTAGGCAGAACGACTCCGGGCTCGACGCTTCCCAGTGGCATGACGGGTTATTCAGTTGCGACAGGATCTATGGTGTGGGATCCACTGAATCCTCATCGGCAGTTTCATCTTGCTTCATTAGGGGAAAGAACGCGGTTATCGCCCGCGAGAATTGAGACGATCGGACGTCTCATTCACGTACAATGCTTTGTCCTGCTGCAACCCTGAGCCGTGGAACGTGACCTAAACGACGGTCGTCGCTGGTTTTCTATCGCGGGCGCAGTTTTTCTTCTGGCCATCCTTGTTTTCGAACTCGCGTTCACCGCCCGCCGCGAATCGCAGACCTGGGATGAGGCCTGTCACATCTTCGCCGGCTACCGATACTGGACCGCCGCCGATTTCGGCGACAATCCCGAGCACCCTCCGCTGGTAAAACTGCTGGCAACGGTCCCGCTGTTGCGGATGACGCTGAAAGTGCCGCCCCATCCCGGAACATTTTCCAAAGAAGAAGATTTCCTCGCTGCCACCCAGTTCGTCTTTTCCAACGACGCGGAAGCAATCATCTTCCGCACACGGATGGCGGCGGCTTTGCTAACCGTATTGCTAGGACTGCTCATGTTCCTTACCGCGAGGGAAATGTTCGGTGATGGTCCTGCTCTCATCGCTCTAACGCTGCTCGTTTTTGAGCCCAACATCCTCGCCCACGGTGCCGTCGTTGCCACTGACGTCGGCATGTCTTGCTTCCTCCTGGCGACTGTCTACGCGTTCTATCGCTACGTGAAAACGCCGTCTCTCGGCGGACTGGCTTGGACCGCGCTGGCTTGTGGATTCTCACTCGCGACCAAGCACTCTGCCATTCTCGTGTTCCCAATACTCTTTGCGCTGGCGATCTGCGAAGTGATCCGCGGAGGCCGCGATGCTCCCACGCCCGTCGGTAGGCCGAAGCAAGCGCTACGCCTGCTGGGAGCCCTGTGTGCGATCGGCATTGTCTCTGTAGCGATCCTCTGGGCCTTTTACGCGTTCCGCTTCCAGCCGCGGACCGGCGTCGACACCAGCGCCCGCTTCACCGAATATGTAGGCCGTCTGAAGAATCCCGCTCAGAAGCAAATGATTCTCACCGCCGGACGCTGGCACCTGCTGCCGGAACCGTATCTGTACGGCCTGGCGGATGTCGGGATCACCGCCGAATTCAGTCATAGCTATTTGATGGGAACCGTATATCCGCACGGCGTCTGGCAGTATTTCCCCATCGCGTTCTCGATCAAGACCACACTCGGCCTGATGATCCTTTTGGCGCTCTTTCCATTCGCTTTGGCGCGATCCAAGGTTGAGCATTGGCGAGAGTTAGTGTTTCTCATTCTGCCGGCTACCATCTACTTCGGTATCGCGATGGCGTCGAGCATGAATATCGGCATCCGCCACATTCTCCCCGTCTACCCGTTTCTGATCATTCTCGCGGCATGGTGTGCCTGGCGCCTCATCCAGAGGCAGCAACGATGGGCATATGTCGTAGCCCTGTTGCTCGCCTGGAATGTTGTCTCCTCGTTGCGAACCTTCCCCGTCTACCTGGCTTATGCCAACGAACTGTGGGGCGGACCGTCGCAAACCTACCGCTATCTCTCGGATTCGAACGCCGACTGGGGACAGCAGCTCAAAGCGGCAAAGAAATATCTGGATGGCCGCCAGGTAAAGAATTGCTGGATCGCATATTTCGCCGCCGTTGTCGCCGATCCCACCTACTATGGCGTGAACTGCAAGCCGCTGACCACGATCGCCTCGGTGTGGCTGCAGCCCAACATCGACGTTCCCGCGACTGTCGACGGGCCAGTGCTCATCAGCGCCGGAGTCCTCTCCGGATACGAGTTTGGCCCGGGCCAGCTAAATCCCTACGATCATTTCCAACGAATTCGCCCCACTGCCGTGATCGAAGATGGTCTATTTGTGTTCGATGGCCACTTCGAGATTCCGCTTGCCTCAGCGCTCAACCACGTCACGCAAGCGCATCTCGCGGAGAACGCCAATCACCTCGATGAAGCTCTTTCCGAAGCGCAGGCTGCAGTCGCTTTGGCGCCGCAGTCCGCGACGGCACAGGCCGCCCTTGGAGACATCTTGCGACGCTTGCATCGCATGGACGAGTCGCGCCAGGCATTTCAGAAAGCGCTCGAAGCGGCCGAGACCATTCATCCAGAGCTGCAAAGCGGCTGGCTATGGTTCCAGATACGGGCCGGCCTCGCGACCCGTTAGACATTGCGGGCGTTTATCCGCGATCATAGTCAGACCCATGTTCATTGATGAGGCAAAGATTCTTGTGAAGGCCGGCGACGGAGGCAACGGCTGCATGGCCTTCCGCCGAGAGAAATTCGTCCCGCGCGGAGGCCCTTCCGGCGGCGACGGCGGCAAAGGCGGCGACGTCATCATGGAGTCGAGCGAGCGCCACAACACGCTCGTCCACTTCCGCTTCAACCCCGAACACAAAGCCGAGCGCGGACGCCACGGCGAAGGCTCCAACAAGACCGGCCGCGACGGCGTTGACGTGCTACTCAAAGTCCCCGTCGGCACAATCGTCTATGACGACGAGACCGGCGAGAAGGCGTTTGAGTTTA